>Ga0209697_10002526_pt1 | contig 26188 bp, 23 predicted proteins | sample AliMusrvi5mmetaG_FD_184115 | JGI IMG/M metagenome (GOLD analysis project Ga0209697, IMG submission 184115) | Freshwater lake bacterial and archeal communities from Alinen Mustajarvi, Finland, to study Microbial Dark Matter (Phase II) - Alinen... | ecosystem: Environmental > Aquatic > Freshwater...
AGCTAAGCCGTTTATCTTTAAAGTCACTGGCCGTTTTTTAATGGCTACGGTAGCTTGTTGTTAATTTTTTATTGACATCAAAAGTGTCAACTACTTTTAGGCCGCTATGAAGGATGCCATAAATTGCAGTGTTTAGCTCCTCTTGTAACCCTTGTAACCGGCAATTTGTCCACTCACAAAGCCATAAAAAGGCTTTTGTAGACTATCTGTCTATCCATTCATAGAATTCGATCAGCGCAGGATCACATTTACAACAACTGGTTCCACACCCAGTCTCCTGAGAAGTCTTACGCACATTACCTTTACTAATCCACCGACCTAACATGCCACGCAATGCGTCAGCATCGACATTAAAATGATTAACTAAATCCGCCAGTGCAACTCTAGGGTGTTGTTTTAAATATTGTCTTAAGTCAGCTAGAATCACACAAAGTCTCCTAATGAACAGTTGTTGTAATGGTTTTTTTCCCGGTGAGCCATAAGCTCATTAATACCAGTAAAAAAGCAGTCAATAAGCCAGTCACCCATGCCAGAGAATAATATGGGTGCTGACTATACGTCATCAATTGATAAAAAACTGTTGAAACCATATAGGCAATGCCTGTTGTCCAAAAAACCACAAACACAGTCCATCCTGCATTAGTCTCTCTGTAAATAGCCGCTGTTGCTGCTACGCAAGGCGCATACAGTAATATAAATAATAAATAGGCAAAGGCTCCAGCCTTGCCATCAAAGCTATGCTGCATTGCTGTAAAGGTATTGGTTTTAACTGCCTGCTCACTGGCTGCCAATGACAAATCCGTCACTGTTCCAATGTTTAAACCTAAAGGATCTAATAAATTCTCTGCGATAGCAGTTAAATTTTTGGGCACTGTCGCACAAGCAGCCAATAACGCCTCTGCTAGATTAAACTGGGGGTTGGGCGCAGATTCTACCACTGAAATTTGGCTGTACAAAGCATCCAGTGTACCGACTACGGCTTCTTTTGCTAATACACCGGTAAAAATTCCAACCGTCGCTGGCCAATTATCTTTCTCAATCCCCATGGGTTTAAAGACTGGCGTTAAGCTTCTGCCTATGGCGCTTAATATAGATTTATTACTATTTTCCTGACCAAAACTGCCATCAGTTCCCAAGGCATTAAGAAAATTTAATACTAACACCATCGGGATGATGACTTTTCCGGCATTGAGTATAAATGATTTAAGCCGATCCCATGTTCTAATAAACACACCGTGCAAGGTGGGTAAATGATAAGCAGGTAATTCCATGATAAAGGGCGTGGAGTCACCTTTAAAGAGCGTGTGCCGCATGATCAGTCCAGTTGTAACAGCAACGACAATCCCCAATAAATAAAGACAAAAGACCAAATTCTGCCCCCCTACGGGGAAAAATGCTGCCGCAAATAACGCATAGACAGGCAACCTCGCCCCACACGACATAAACGGATTCATCAGGTTGGTCAAGATCCGGTCGCGCTGATTATCTAGCGTTCGAGTCGCCATGATAGCCGGCACATTACAACCGAATCCCACTATCATAGGTACAAATGATTTACCCGGCAATCCGATCATGCGCATAAACCTGTCCATTACAAAGGCAGCTCTGGCCATATACCCGGAGTCTTCTAGAGCGGACAAGAACATAAACAAGAAGCCTATGATCGGTATAAAAGTGGCAACAACCTGTATACCGCCACCAATTCCTTTAGTAATCATAACGATCAACCACTGCGGCAAGTTTAATTCATTCAGAATTAAACCTAACTCATCAAATAATAGTGCACCAACGGCTTGATCAAAGAAATCAACAAAGGCCGTACCTATGTTGATAGTAAACATAAACATGGCATACATGACTAACAGAAAGACCGGAATACCTAAAAATCTATTTAAGACAATCGCATCTATCTTTTCTGTCGTATGACGACTGACTTCATCAAGTCGGCAGACTGCACCCTGAATCAAGTTATTAACAAAACCATAGCGTGCATCCGCAGCAAGAATGTCTATTTCATCTTCTGTCTCAAGCTCTACCTTACGCTGTAACTGTTCAACGGTTGGTATTAACGCTTCGCCTGCAAACAATTTAGCTAGCGTGTCATCTTCTAATAATCTAAGCGCCAGCCAACGTAAATCACATTGATATTTTTTGGCTATGGCTATTAACGTGGGTGAAATATCGTCGATGGCTTCTTCTAAAGCGGGGACATAAGGGATACTAACATTGGGTATTGGCTTGATGATCGCTGCTTGGTTGATCATAGTCTTTAACGCTGTAATACCCTCTTTAGTCGAAGCTGTAATAGGAATCACTGGACAGCCGAGTTGTTCAGCTAAAAAATCGACATCAATTTTTATACCTCTTTGCCTGACTGCGTCCATCATATTAAGCACTAAGATCATGGGCACGCGCATTTCAATTAGCTGAGAGGTTAAATATAGATTACGTTCTATATTTGAAGCATCTACGATATTGATGATTAAATCAGCTTCTTTAGAGGCAACGTAATCGCGTGCGACCTTCTCATCGAGAGAAACCTGATCATCAGCGGCCTCTAAAGAATAGGTTCCAGGTAAATCAACGAGTTCGACTAATTTATTGGCATAAAAATACTCACCGGTTTTTTTTTCAACCGTAACGCCTGGCCAATTTCCAACATGTTGCTTAGACCCGGTGAGTACATTGAACAGCGTAGTCTTGCCACAATTAGGGTTACCTACAACGCCAACTGTAAAGTCAGTTTTCATTACAGCTTCTCAATCAGTAATATCTCGGCTTCATCTTTTCGTAAGGTTAAAGAAAAGCCACGTAATTTAATTTCAACAGGGTCTCCCATAGGTGCAAAGCGAGTCACACTAAATTCTGTACCTGGCGTTAAACCCATTGCCAGCAAGCGCTTGCGATAGGCTTTACCGGTCTGTTCAAAACCTACTATCTTTCCCAAGTCACCTACTGTTAGATTTTTAAAAGTAATGGCCATCAATTTAACCTGAATAGTTGAGTGGTGAAGCTTCATTAGAAGCAAGGAATCAATAATCATTCTCATTAATTGACTATACCACACAATTCAAATCATGCAAAACAAGTTGAATTCAAAATCCGACAATTTAGGGGAATAAAAAGACTACAGCAATCTGGATGTATTAATAGCGCAGTAAGGCGAACCGACAACTCATCGAACCCTACACTATATGTCTATATGGTTTTGTGTTTGGAATGTACTAAAGAATTCATCTAGCTTGATAATATTTGCGAAAGATCATTTAATAAACTGATTTTCTGCTTGGTTGGATATTGATGTCGTGCTGAGGAAAAATCGACAAGGTAACAACAAGCACTGAAAATTAATCTTTCTTTTCTATATGAACTTGTTGTTACGCTTTGATGCATTAATCCGTTATTTCGTACTCTTGACTAGCAGAATCGACTCTATCTCGTAACTCCTTACCCGGTTTGAAGTGTGGCACATACTTTTCAGCTAACGCAACAGATTCACCTGTTTTTGGATTCCGCCCCATACGTTGAGGACGCTTATGTAACGAGAAACTGCCAAAACCTCTAATCTCAATTCTTTTGCCAGTAGATAATGCATGATTCATTCTTTCAATGATACATTTTACTGCCAACTCGACATCTCTAAGTGCAAGATGTGGTTTTCTTTTGGCAAGCGCTTCGATTAATTCTGATTTTGTCACATTCTATCCTGTGAAAAAGAAAAATCAGAGGGTACGCCAACGTCATACCCTCATTGTACAGTCCTTATTTTTCCAATTGTTTAAATAAGACAGCCATTGTGGGTGTACCGACTGATTGCTGAGAATGATCCTTAATTGAATGCGTTTCTTCTTCCAGGTCTTTGGCTTTTATTGACAATGAAATAGACTTACTTTTCTTATCAACGCCTATGAATTTAGCTTCCAGTTGATCGCCTTCTTTTAACAAAGTGCGAGCATCTTCAACGCGATCACGTTGAATTTCAGAAGCACGTAAATAACCTTCAACATTATCCGCTAAAGTTACGACAGCACCTTTTGCATCCACTTCTTTGATAGTTCCTTTAACGAAACTTCCTTTTTCATGAGTTGCTAAGAAGTTTTGGAATGGATCTTGTTCAAGTTGTTTGATACCTAAAGAAATACGTTCACGCTCAGAATCAACAGCCAAGATAACAGTTTCTAATTCATCACCTTTTTTGAATTCACGAACCGATGCTTCACCTTCGTCTGCCCAAGAAATATCAGACATGTGAACCAAACCATCAATACCACCATCAAGACCGATGAAGATACCGAAATCAGTGATTGATTTGATTTTACCCGAGATCTTGTCGCCTTTGTTATGAGTTGCTGCAAATTCATCCCATGGATTAGTTTTGCATTGTTTCATACCTAAAGAAATACGACGACGTTCTTCGTCAATTTCAAGAACCATCACTTCAACTTCATCACCTAATTGAACCAGTTTAGATGGGTTAACGTTTTTGTTAGTCCAATCCATTTCAGAAACGTGAACTAAACCTTCAACGCCTTCTTCAATTTCAACGAAACAGCCGTAATCAGTCAGGTTGTTAACTTTACCGAATACACGTGTACCTGCTGGGTAACGACGGGCAATGTTTTGCCATGGATCTTCACCCATTTGCTTCATGCCTAAAGAAACACGGTTTTTGTCTTTGTCATACTTCAAGACTTTAACTTTAATTTCTTGACCAATTTCTACACATTCAGACGGATGACGAACACGACGCCATGCCATATCAGTAATGTGTAATAGACCGTCGATACCGCCTAGGTCGATAAACGCGCCGTAATCAGTTAAGTTTTTAACAACACCGGTAACCACCGCACCTTCTTCCAGTGTTTTGAGTAACTCTTCTCTTTCTGCACTGTATTCTTTTTCAACAACAGCACGACGAGAAAGAACCACATTATTACGTTTTTGATCAATTTTGATAACTTTGAATTCAAGATCACGATTCTCAAGGAATGTTGTGTCCCTGATTGGACGAACGTCAACCAATGAACCCGGTAAGAAGGCACGCAATGCGCCAACAGAAACAGTGAAACCACCACGCACTTTACCCGTGATACGACCGATAATAGTTGCTTCTTTTTCAAATGCTGTTTCAAGTTCGAACCAAGCTTTGTTTTTCTTAGCTTTGTCTCTTGAAAGAAGGGTTGCACCCAAGCCGTCTTCAAATAAATCTAAAGCAACTTCAACTTCATCGCCAATTGATACTTCTAATTCGCCATCGTTGTTTAAAAACTGCCATTTTGGAATGACGCCTTCTGATTTTGAATGTGTACTAACGATAACCATATCATTTTCGATATCGATAACTGTACCAATCAACATGGCACCAGGACTCATTTTGGTCTTGGTTAAACTTTCTTCAAGTAACTCAGCAAAGCTTTCGCTCATTTTATTATTTCCCATGTTTGTCGAAACTCGAACAAACCTTTTCTTTATCAAAGTTAAAAAAAACCACATCCAAATAATGTGACCAGACAAAAACCCTTAACGGATTAAATTTAATACCTCTTCAACCACGGCATCGATAGTCATGTCAGAAGAGTCAATGTAAAGCGCATCACTCGCCATAGCTAATGGAGCGATTGCCCGTTCCATATCGCGGCGATCACGTGCTTCAATCTCATTTATTATCTGTACAAGATTAGCATCAATTTCTTTTTCCATCAACTGTTTATACCGTCTTTGTGCTCTTTTTTCTGCACTCGCCGTTAAAAACACTTTATTTTCGGCCTCCGGGAAAACGACTGTACCCATATCTCTACCGTCAGCAACCAATCCGGGCAACTGTTTAAAGTCTTGCTGCTTCTTTAATAATACCTGTCTGACCTCAGGTAATGCCGCAATTTGAGAAGCAATTCCACCTGTCTGTTCAAGGCCTAACTGATGAGTGATATCTTCTCCATCAAGCTTAACGACCAACTCATCGCCACACTCAAACTCTAACACTAACTCCTGAGCTACTTTAACAATCTCATCAACTGCATTTAAATCAACCGATGACTTTTGTACGGCAATAGCTAAAGAACGATAAATAGAACCACTATCAAGATAATGCCAGCCTAGTTTTTTGGCTATCAAACGACTAACAGTACCTTTACCAGCACCACTAGGGCCATCAATCGTCAAAACAGGAATGGACATTATGCTTCCTCGCAAACTAAATCCAAGCCTAATCGTTTAACCAAATCTTTAAACTCTGGGAACGAGGTGTTCACGTTAGCACAATCCATTACCGTAATCGGCGCATTAGCACGCAAGCCGGCAATAGAAAAAGACATCGCAATACGATGATCACCGTGGGATGTTACAACCCCACCGCCTATAGAACCGCCTTGAATAACCATTCCGTCAGCAGTTGGCTGCGCATCGACACCTAATATTTGCAAACCATCTGCCATCACTTGAATACGGTCAGACTCTTTAACCCGTAATTCTTCTGCACCACTTAACCGGGTTTGACCTTCTGCGCAAGCTGCAGCCACAAACAACACAGGAAACTCATCAATCGCTAAAGGAACTAAATGCTCAGGTATATCGATGCCTTTAAGCGGGCTATACACCACATGTAAATCAGCAACCGGTTCGCCGCCCACTTCACGCTCGTTAAGCACTTCAATCTTTGCACCCATCAATCTTAAAATATCAATAACACCGGTGCGTGTAGGATTAATGCCCACATGCCTTAGCAAGAGATCGGAACCGGGAGCAATTGACGCACCGACCAGAAAAAATGCGGCTGATGAAATATCACTCGGCACATCAATATCAGAAGCCGTTAAGTCTCCCTTTGCATTAATAGTAACCTTACTACCTTCTTTGGTCACTGGATAAGAAAACCCGGATAACATACGCTCAGTATGATCACGAGTTGGCGCAGGCTCAGTCACACTGGTATCTCCTTCTGCGTACATACCGGCCAGCAATAAACAGGATTTAACTTGCGCACTCGCCATGGGCATCACATAATCAATGCCTTTTAACTGACCTGATTTGCCTGTAATGTAAAGAGGAGCGGTACCTTGCTCTGTTGTTTTAATATCTGCACCCATGACAGCCAAAGGCCCTGTAACACGTTTCATTGGTCGACCAGACAACGATTTGTCTCCCGTTAGCACGGAGTCAAAAGGCTGTCCCGCTAATAAGCCACTTAATAAACGCATTGATGTGCCAGAGTTACCCAGATACAACTCATTTTTAGGCGCTTTTAAACCATGCTTCCCAACGCCATGTATCGTTAAACTACCATTGACCGGCCCTTCAATCTCAACACCCATATCCCGAAATGCCTGCAAAGTTGCCAAGGCGTCTTCTGCTTCAAGAAAACCTTTAACATGCGTTACGCCATTCGCTAATGAACCCAGCATAATAGAACGATGTGACATGGATTTATCGCCTGGAACACGTGCTTCACCCTGTAACAGGCCACCTGGCTGAACTTGAAATGTGATTGATTTTGACATATTTCCTTCAAACTGAGTAAGAAAGCGCTGCCTCGCTGTGTTGGCATACGCAAAGATGGTTAAAAGTTGCTGGCTCTCATCATTTTCCAGCAAATGCTGTAGTGTATCCAGTTGTTCCCTTGCCTGTTGTAACAAGGGAATTATTTCGCTTTTATTGGCCGAACAGATGTCCCGCCACATAGCTGGATCGCTGGATGCAATCCGCGTGAAATCTCTGAAGCCACCCGCTGCATATTTAAAAATTTCACTTTGTTCATCTTTATGACCCAACATATTCACTAGCGCAAACGCTAAAATATGGGGTAAATGACTGGTTGCTGCTAATATTGAATCATGGTGCTTAACATCCATGACCGACACCAGCGAACCACACCGCTCCCAAAAAGATTGCACTTTATTTAAGGCTTCTTTGGATGTATTTTCCAGCGGTGTAATAATCAATCGTCTATTTAGAAACAGATCATAAAAAGAGGCCTCTACGCCGCTTTGTTCTGCGCCTGCAATCGGATGAGCAGGTACAAAATTATCAGGTACTTCGCCAAACACCTGCTGAGCAGCGTTTACAACACTGACCTTAGTGCTGCCCACGTCAGTATAAATAGCACTCTCTGACCAGTAGGGTTTGAGTGCTGTAAAAATACTGTCTAAGGATGCCACTGGCGTTGCAATCACAACGCAATCAGCACCACAAACAGCCGACTCTATATTAAAATAGGAGTCATCAATAACACCTAACCGTTTTGCTGTTTCCAGGTTTTGTTTATCTTCCTGACGACCATAACCCACTATCTGCTTACATAAGCCATAATGCCTTGCAGCTCGTGCAACTGAACCACCAATTAAACCGACACCAATAATACAAAGCCGATCAAACATTAGCCAACGTATCGGTTAATGCTTCAAGAAACTGTTGATTTTCCGCAGCAGTTCCGATGCTGATACGCAAATGATTAGGTAATTCATAATTACCCACCGGCCTAACAATAACGCCTTTACGTAATAAGGCCTCATAGATAGGTTGACCCGCCCGTTTTAAATCTACTAAAACAAAGTTTCCCGCTGAAGGAATCCATTCAAGTCCCAATTGCTTAAAGCCTGCGGTCAATTGCTGCATGCCTTGCTCGTTAACTGCAATGGTTTGCTGTAGATGCTCATCATCACCCAAAGCCGCTTCAGCAGCGACAAGTGCCAGAGTATTATTATTAAACGGCTGGCGAACCCGATTAAGAATATCGGCCATTTCTGGACTAGAAAAGCCATAGCCAATACGAAGTCCGGCCAAACCATACGCTTTAGAGAAGGTGCGTGTGATTAATAAATTGGGAAACTTTTTCAACCAATCAATGGAGTTAACAGTCTCTACACGATTAACAAATTCAAAATAAGCTTCATCAAGCACGCAGACACAGGTATCAGGCAATGCACCAATAAATGACTCCAGGCTCGACTGACTGAGTAGGGTTCCCGTTGGGTTATTAGGATTTGCTATAAAAACCAGACGTGTTTTTTCGGTGACAGCCTTTAGCATAGAATCCAGGTCGTGCCCATAATTAAGCGCTGGCACTACCACAGACTTTGCACCTACCGCTTGAGTAACAATAGGATAAACAGCAAAAGCGTGCTGAGAAAAAACAGCCTCAAACTCAGGCGTTAAGAAAGCTCTTGCCACCAGCTCAAGTAGCTCATTGGAGCCATTACCCAAGGTAATCTGACTTTCGACAACCCCATATTTGTTAGCTAATGCTTTTTTTAAAGAAAACCCACTACCGTCTGGATACAAAGCTAGAGTCGATAGTGTTTCCTGGATTGCGGCCATTGCTTTTTTACCAGGCCCCAAAGGATTTTCATTAGATGCCAGTTTAATGATTTCTGTAAGCCCTAACTCTCGCTCCAGCTCTTCAATTGGCTTACCCGCTTTATAAGGGATTAACTGTTGGACACCCACTGCAGCAAGATTGTAAATGTTATTATTGCTATTCATACGTTTTAAATTAAGATTTGATTATTACTGCAGCAAATAGAAGTTAAAGTACTGCTTTAGGATAAGACCCTAACAATCTAAACATTTTGACACTGTCTTTGACTATATCTAATGCTTGAGATACCACCACATCATCACTATGACCCTCTATATCGATAAAGAAGAGATAATCCCATAAGCCTTGGCGTGAAGGTCTGGATTCAATATTAACCATCCCAATACCTAACTTGGCAAACGGTTCAAGTATTTTATGAAGCGCCCCAGGTTGATTGCCTGTTGAAACAAGCAACGAGGTTTTATCATTACCCGTTGGAGTTGGCGATTGTTGCCCAATAATAATAAATCGGGTGGTATTATTTGGCTCATCCTCAATGCTTTTTTCAAGAATTTCTAAGTGATAGACTTCAGCAGCAACAATTCCGGCAATGGCAGCTGTTTGCTTATTAATAGATGCCAAGCGAGCTGCTTCAGCATTACTACTCACTGCAGTCAGCTTTACACCTGGCAAATGATTATCTAACCACTGACGGCACTGAGCTAATGATTGCTGGTGAGAATATACCTCTGTAATTTCAGCTAAGCTAGTTATATTACCCATCAAATTTTGATGAACTCTAATTTCAACTTCCCCGCAAATTTGCAAGGGCGAGGTAGAGAAACGATCCAGCGTATGACTAATCACACCTTCTGTCGAATTTTCAACAGGAACCACACCAAACTGGCAGTTATCTGATTCTACTGCACTAAATATCTCATTAATGGTTGTGACCGGGATGGTCTTAACCGCGTGCCCAAAATGCTTAAATACCGCTTGTTGAGTGAACGTACCTTCAGGCCCTAAAAAAGCAATATCCATTGGCTTTTCTAGCGCTAAACAAGCAGACATCAACTCTCTAAAAAAACGCACTGCCGTTAAATCAGGCAATGGCCCTTGATTTAATTCCATGATTCGTCTTAATACCAGTGATTCTCTGTCTGGGCGATAAAAAGTACCTTGTTCTCCTTGAGCAATTTTGGTTTTAGCAACGTCAATTGCATAGGTAGCGCGTTGATTAATCAATTGCAAAATTTGCTCATCGATTGCATCAATTTTATCTCTGAGTTCAGAAAGTGGCGTGACTGATAACATGATTACAGCTCTGTAAAAGGTTGCTTCGTTTAATGGGTACGTTCAAATTCAGCCATAAAATCTATTAATGTCAACACACCGGCTTCTGGCATGGCATTATAGATACTTGCTCTCATACCGCCAACCAATCGATGACCTCTTAGTTCAAACAAGCCATTCGCTTCTGCAGCAATAAGAAATTGCTGATCTAAGCTTGTATCCTGTAAATTAAAGGGCACATTCATACGTGATCGATAAGGGGCTGCAACAGGATTAGAATACAAAGAAGACTGATCAATGGCTTGATATAGCTTGGCGGCTTTTGCAATATTAAGTTGCTCCATTGCTTCAACACCACCCTGTGCTTTTAACCATTTTAAGACTAAACCCACTAAATACCAATTGTAAGTAGCGGGGGTATTTAACATGGATTGACTTTTAGCTTGCTCTGCATAATCAAAGACTGCTGGAGTTGTTTTACTTGCATTTCCGATTAAATCATCTCTAACGATAACAACTGTAACGCCTGCTGGTCCCATATTCTTTTGAGTCCCCGCATAAATCAAACCATGCTGACCCACATCAATCTTTCTCGATAAGATATTAGATGACATATCAGAGATTAATGTTAAGCCATTAGCGTCGGGTGCTTTCTGAAACTCCACACCATGTATCGTTTCATTTGAAGTATAGTGCAAATAAGCCGCGTGACGATCTATAACCCAATCAGATTCATCAGGAATAGTCGTGTAATGACTATCCTCTGAACTTGCAATCACCAAGACATCACAGTAGTTCTTTGCATCACTGACCGCTTTTTCAGACCAAGCGCCCGTCTGAACATAGCAAGCCTTTGTTTTACCATTTAAGATATTTTGCGGTACTAATGAAAATTGCGCAGAAGCCCCACCTTGCAAAAATAAAACCTTATAGTTGTCAGGCACAGCCATTAAACTTCTTAGATCACTTTCCAGTTCCTCTGCAATGATTGAGAAATGCTTGCCACGATGACTCATCTCCATAACAGACATGCCACTGCCCTGCCAATCTAACAACTCTTCCTTTGCCTGCTCTAATACTGACTTAGGGAACACCGATGGCCCCGCACTAAAATTATAAACTTTGGACATTAGGTTCTCTTGACCAGGATTAAAGTAAAGTTAAAAAGTAATTATTAATAAATCTGCCCGATATCAATCATCTCAAAGAATGCTATCGGTTTATGTCGAAATTATTTATCTTAAAATCTCCAGCTTACGCCTCATTATCTTCATCTTCACTAGACCCTAAATCAACGTCCTCATTTGCTTCGACAGCAGCATCAATATCATCGTCATTTTCGTCATCTACACCGACTAAGCCCTCAATGCGATCAACGCCAATCACTTTTTCTTTTTTATCCAAACGGATAATAGTGACGCCTTGAGTATTTCTACCCACAACTGAGATACCATCCACGCGCGTGCGAACCAATGTACCACCATCAGTAATCAACATGATTTCATCATTATCATTGACCAAAACAGCGCCGACCACGGAGCCATTACGCTCAGAGGTTTGTATCGCTATTAAACCTTGGCCGCCGCGTTTATGACAAGTGAACTCTTCCAGTTTGGTTCGTTTACCATAACCATTTTCAGTGATATTAAGGACAGTACCTTCGGTTGCGATAATCAAAGAAATAATCTTTTGCCCTTCATGTAAGCGCATACCTCGCACCCCAGAAGCTGTTCTTCCCATTGAACGCACATCTTCTTCATTAAAGCAGACCGCTTTACCGGTGCTACCAAATAACAATACGTTTTGCTTACCATCTGTGACCGCCACACCCACTAAGGTATCGTCTTCTTTTAAATCGATAGCAATTTTACCGCTGGCACGTTGACGCTCAAATTCAGTGAGAGGGGTCTTCTTAACCGTACCCGCAGAGGTTGCCATGAAAATATATTTATTTTCAGTAAACTCACGAATCGGTAATAAAGCATTTATTTTCTCACCTGCTTCTAGCGGTAATAAATTAACAAACGGCTTACCCCTTGCGGCACGACTTGCAACCGGCAACTGATACACTTTTAGCCAATACACTTTACCTAAAGAAGAGAAACATAAAATAGTGTCGTGCGTATTAGCGACAATCAGCTTATCAACATAATCAAGCTCTTTAGTGGCTGTCGCTGACTTACCCCGCCCGCCTCGTCGTTGCGCTTTATAATCACTCAACGGTTGTGATTTAACATAGCCTTCATGAGACATAGTGACCACCATATCTTCTTCGGTAATTAAATCCTGTTCGGATAAATCCAGTTGGTTTTGAACAATCTCAGTACGACGTGGATCTGCATATTCTTCTTTAATAGCGACTAACTCTTCTCTGATAATTTCCATCAGTCGAACATCGCTACTTAAAATATATAAATACTCATCAATTTGCTCTAATAATTGTTTGTATTCATTAACAATCTTATCTTGTTCTAAGCCCGTTAAACGATGCAATCTTAAATCAAGAATAGCCTGTGCCTGGGTTTCAGAGAGCCTATACAAGCCATCATGAATCCCAAACTCGGCGGGAAGATCTTCAGGTCTGGAGCGCGTGGCATCGGCTCTTTCAAGCAAGCTTGATACTAAACCAGCATTCCAGTCTCTTGATAACAAGCCCACTTTAGCTTCTTCACGATTTTGAGAGTTTTTAATCAACTCGATCATCACGTCAATGTTGGCTAAAGCAACCGCTAAACCTTCTAAGACATGCGCTCTTTCACGGGCACGTCGTAAATTATAAATAGTTCTACGGGTAACAATTTCACGTCGATGATCAATAAAGGCACGCAGAATATCAAGTAAATTCATACAATGTGGACGACCATCTAACAAGGCCACCATATTGATACCAAATACCGTCTGGAACTGAGTTTGCTTATATAAGTTATTAAGCACAACTTCGGGTACTTCGCCGCGACGCAACTCAATCACCATGCGCATACCGTCTTTATCAGACTCATCGCGTAGCCCTGAAATGCCGTCTAATTTACCTTCTTTAATCAACTCCGCTATTTTTTCTAGCAATCGTGCTTTGTTGACCTGATACGGTAATTCAGTGGTAATAATGGCTTGGCGACTGCTATCACCAATGTTCTCAAAATGACAACGCGCACGAAGATAAATCTTTCCACGTCCAGTTGTGTAAGCACTATAAATACCGGCTGCACCATTAATAGAAGCCGCAGTTGGAAAGTCAGGGCCTGGAATATGAGCCATTAACTCATGGATAGTCGTATCTGGATTATCAATCAGCGCTAAGCAGGCACTCACCACTTCCCCCATGTTATGAGGCGGAATATTAGTCGCCATCCCCACAGCAATACCCGAAGAGCCATTCACCAATAAATTCGGCACACGGGTCGGCAAGACTTCTGGCTGAATTTCAGATTCATCATAGTTAGGGATAAAGTTAACGGTTTCTTTATCTAAATCCGCTAACAATTCGTGCGCAATCTTTGCCATACGCACTTCGGTATATCGCATAGCCGCCGGTGGATCCCCATCCACTGAACCAAAGTTACCTTGCCCATCAATCAGCATATAACGCATGGAAAAAGGCTGAGCCATACGCACCATGGTGTCATAAACAGCGGTATCACCATGGGGATGGTATTTACCGATCACATCACCGACGATACGCGCTGATTTCTTATACGGTTTGTTCCAATCGTTACCTAATTCACTCATTGCGTACAATACGCGCCGGTGTACGGGCTTAAGACCATCTCTGACATCTGGGAGGGCCCGACCCACGATAACGCTCATAGCGTAATCGAGGTAAGACTGTTTCATCTCATCTTCGAGATTAACTGGAATGATTTCTTTAGCGAAGTTTGACATTGATCCCTATATACACTGTTTACCAATAACAAAGCTATTGGCATGGTTTTTTGACTAAATATAGCCGCAACGCTTCGAATTCCTTTTGTTGAGCGCAACGACATAACTATAAATAACTTGCTGATTATAGCAAATAGTCGATAGTGAGTCGAAGGTGTTAATGCTTTATGATGAGGTAAAAATCTCAGATAAGAAGTTTTCCATTAATTTCCATGAGCGTTTATCCGCATCAGGCTGGTAAACGGTACCAAAATCAGGATTATTTGCAAGTGGATTGGTAAAGGCATGCTGAGTATTGCCGAAAGTATGTAACTGCCAGTCAGCACCCGCTTTTGTCATCTCCTGCTCAAAAGCCACCACTTGTTCAACAGGAACCATAGGATCATCATGACCCTGTAACGCTAAAATTTTTGCAGTAATTGACACGCTATCAACATTATCTGGCGCGCCCAATAATCCATGAAAACTAACCACACCCTTTAGATCAGCACCCGCTCTTGCCAAATCCAGTGAACACAGTCCACCAAAACAAAAACCAATTGCAGCAATTTGACTATCATCAACCCAAGGCATTAATTTAACTGCCGATAAAGCAGCCTGCATACGTTTCCTGAGCAACAGCCTATCTGCCATGAAAGGCTGCATCAGCGCCGCGCATTCTTCGGCATCTGTTCCTAAAACGCCCTTACCGTACATATCGACTGCAAAACCAACATAACCTAATGCTGCTAGCTTTTTGGCTTTTTCTGCAACAAATTCATCTCGACCTGCCCAGGTATGATTGATTAAAACCGCAGGTCTTCGACCGGATAAAGCGTCATCAAAAGCAAAGAATGCTTCCAACAACACACCATCATCCAAATAACCCACCGTGTTCGATATTATTGCCATAACACTACCTTAAAGATTAACTTGATTATTTTTGATGCGTCCCGTTTTCTTAAGCATATCCAGGAAACCCTCTGAAGCGATCTCTATCATATCCAATACCCGCTCAAAGCCATATTTTCCGCCGTAATAAGGGTCAGGTACTTCTCTCACTTTTAATTGGGGTGCGTAGTCAAGGAAATAACCTACTTTATGTTTATACGCTTCGGGACAGACATCCATCAACACAACATAATTATCATCATCCATTGCCAGTAAGTAATCAAAGTCTTCAAAATCTCCCATAATCACTTTTCTAGCCCGTAAATGAGCTAATTGCACATGCCGCTCTAAAGCCGCTTTTTGTGACCTTGGATCAGGCGGTTCATTCTCATGATAAGCATGAGTCCCCGCTGAATCGATCACAAAATAACTCTCTACCCCTTGTTCTTTAAGTAACTTTGCAAAAACGCCTTCGGCAGTCGGTGATCGGCAAATATTACCCATGCAAACAAATAAAACTTTTATTTTTTCCATAGCAAAGCACGCATTAAAAATAACTTTTTTAGATTAACTTAAGCAAAAGGATTTTCCAGGATGATAGTTTCATCTCTATCAGGCCCAGTAGAAATAATGGTCACTTTAACGCCTACCAAATCTTCAAGTCGCTTAATATAAGTCTTGGCATTATCGGGCAAATCATTATAGTCCGTTATACCTGCTGTGTTTTGAGTCCAGCCCGGCATTTCTTCAATAATAGCGCCACACTGCTCATATTGATCCGCACCTAAAGGTGCCGTTTCAGTTATTGCGCCATTAAGCTTATAAGCCGTACAAATACCAATTTTCTCAAGTCCATCCAAAACATCCAGCTTGGTTAAACAAACACCACTAAGACTATTTAGTTTTGCAGACTTACGCATTGACACAGCATCAAACCAGCCGGTACGACGCTTACGCCCTGTTGTTGCACCAAACTCATGACCTTTGGTTCCTAAATGATCACCATTGGCATCATGCAATTCTGATGGAAATGGGCCATTACCCACTCGTGTCGAATAAGCCTTAGTGATACCCAGCACATAATCCAGATCCAGTGGCCCTATACCACTACCCGTTGCCGCACCACCCGCAGTGGTACTGGATGAGGTCACATAAGGAAAAGTACCGTGATCAATATCAAGCAATGCTCCTTGTGCGCCTTCGAACAACAGGTTTTGACCTTCCGCTTGAAATTTATAGAGTTCTTCACTCACATCCGTCAACATCGGTTTAACTAGTTCACCTAAGCGTAGCGCCTCATCTAAAGTCTTTTGATAATCGACGGCCTCAGTATGATAATAGTTTGTGAGCATAAAATTATGATAATCAACTAGCTCTTTCAGTTTTTCAGCAAAGCTTTCTGCATTCAGCAAGTCCCCCGCTCGTAAACCTCTACGCCCTGCTTTATCTTCATAAGCTGGCCCGATACCTCTACCTGTGGTACCAATGGCTTTACCACCCAGTGCTTTCTCTCTTGCCTGGTCAATAGCAACATGGACTGGCAATATAAGCGCACACGCTTCACTAATCAATAAACGATCTCGAACAGAAATACCCGCTTTTTCTAGAAATTCAATTTCGTCCATGAGCGCACTGAGTGATAAAACTACGCCATTACCTATCATGCAAAGTACATTATCTCTGAGTATGCCTGAAGGAATAAGATGTAATACTGTTTTTTCCCCCTGTATAACCAGGGTATGCCCAGCATTATGACCTCCCTGAAAACGCACCACTGCGCTCACTTGCTCGGTCAATAGATCAACCAACTTACCTTTTCCTTCGTCACCCCATTGAGTGCCGATAATAACGACATTTTTTCCCATAATTATCCCGGCTTAAGCTAAAGGTCTGACGACCCAATTTTGATTATCTTGTACTAAAATAGAAGTGCAACCTAACTCTTTTGCACCTCCGGTTTGTCCTGGCAACTCTTGCACAACCGCTTGTTGTTGGGCACGCAAGTCTCTGACTTTTTCAGTTAACGCACTATCAGTACTATACGGTGCAAAAATAAGTTCTCTTTGCTGTGTCTGGCTGACTTGCTTACTTAATGAAGAAAGTAGTTTTAAATCCGAACTGAACCCCGTTGCGGGACGTGCTCGCCCAAACACGCCACCAATATTGTCGTAACGCCCACCCCTGGCAATTTCTCTTCCGATTGAGGGTACAAAAGCAGCAAACACAATTCCAGTATGGTAGTGATAACCCCTCAATTCTGCGAGATCAAAACTAATGGGTAACGACGGCAAATAGCGTGCTAATTTTTCAGCAATGGCCTCTAAATCTAACAAGGCATTTTTAACTTCATCATTGGCTTTTGCCAAAACCGCTCGGGCTTTACTAAGCGTATCTTTACCGCCATTTAACTCAGGCAATTTCAACAACATAGCTTTAAGATCAGCATCTATGTCATAAGTCGCTAATAAAACCTGCAGCTCAGGCCTTGCTTTGCGCTGCAATACATCAAACAACTCACTCTCTTGAAGCTCAGTCAATTCAGCCTGCCTGGATAAGGCACGGTAAATACCCACATGCCCCAAGTCCAGGTGAATATCGGTTAGCCCAGTGATAGCCAACATTTCCAACATGAGCCGTATCACTTCGACATCACTTTCTTTGCCGGCATGCCCATACAGCTCTGCACCAATTTGCATAGGGCTTCGGGTTTTTTGAAGTGGATCACCGCGAGTATGCAGGATGGTTCCAACATAACACAAACGGGTCGGCCATTCGTGCTTTAAATTATGAGCATCTATCCTTGCGACCTGTGGCGTCATATCAGCTCTTACACCCAGCATTTCACCGCTAATCTGATCGGTTAACTTAAAGGTTTGCAAGTCCAAATCATGACCTGAACCTGTTAACAAAGAATCTAAAAAATCAATAAACGGCGGAATAACTAAATCGTATCCCCAGCAAGCAAACAAATCCAGTAACTTACTGCGCAAGCTTTCCAGATATCTAGCCTCTTCCGGCAAAATCTCATCTATCCCTTCAGGCAAAAGCCAGGAGTCTTTTTGTTGCATTTTTGTATGTCCACTCAAACAAAACGCCCCACCAAGGCGGGGCGTTTTGTTGTTTTATTTAAAAGTCGAATTCAGTCAAACTGACAGTTTCAGATAAAAACCTAAATATCTCATTACTTATCCTAAGCTATTTTTGCTTATTAAAATACCGAAAAAAATCAGAATCAGGATCAAGAACCATTAAACTTGAATTAGTAAAGGCCTTTTTATAAGCATTAAGACTACGGTAAAAAGTAAAGAACTCAGCATCTGCGCCATAAGCAGTGGAATAAATTTCTGCAGAAGCCGCATCACCTTCACCGCGTAACTTTTCAGCATCACGAAAAGCATTCGCTAAAGTGACTACACGCTGTCTATCCGCATCGGCCCGAATTCTTTCAGCCGCCTCGGCACCTTGAGATCGAAACTCGCGAGCAACCCGTTCACGCTCTGCTTCCATTCTACGAAATACCGAGCTACTGACTTCAGGTGGCAAGTCAATACGCATAACCTGCACATCAACAATTTCCATGCCTAATTCAGCAGCAACTGCCTTAGAGTTGTTAGTTAATATTTCACGTATCGCACTACGATCCGTTGAAATAAGCTGTTTTATATTACGCTTACTAAATTCGCTTCTAAAAGCATCTTTAATAATTTGATCCAGGCGTAAATTCGCTTGATCAATATCACCTGCAACTGTCGTATAAAATGTACTCACATTACCAATGCGCCATTTAACAAAAGAATCCACAATCACATTCTTCTTCTCGGCAGTTAAGAACCGCTCGGGCTTGGCGTCCATAGTTTGAATACGGGCATCAAACTTTTTTATGTTATTAATAAAAGGAATTTTGAAATGCAACCCAGGGTCATAATCGTTTTTAACTATTTCACCCAGACGAAATTTGATGGCTTTTTCAGTTTGACTCACTGAAAACACACTCATTCCACCCAGTAATAATAATCCGGCTAAACCGACTAAAATTTTATTCTGTGTCATTGTCTTCCCCTTGCATCACGGCTACGAGTAGTGATTGGACGCTCAACAACGGGCTCTTGAACGACTGTCTGTTGCACTTGAGACTGAGATGATGTTTGAGATTGCGTCTGGTCACTTGCACCAGCGGAAGAACTTGATCCGCTTGCTTGAGATATAACCTGATGTTGCCCTATTTTATCGAGTGGCAAATAAAGTAAGTTATTGCCTGACTTAGTATCCACTAAAACTTTATTTGTTTCAGCCATCACGGATTCCATTGATTCGATATACAAACGCTTACGAGTAACATCGGGTGCCTTAGTATACTGAGCCAGTAACTGAGAAAATCGACTGGTCTCGCCTTGTGCCTGGGCAATCACCTGTTCTTTATAACCCTCAGCTTCCTGAATCTTTCTTGCTGCAGCACCCCTTGCTTTTGGCACCACATCATTAGAATAAGCTTCCGCTTCATTGATTAAACGCTGCTCATCCTCACGTGCTTTAATTGCATCCTCAAAGGAATTTTGAACCTGTTCTGGCGGCTGAGCATCCTGTAAGTTAACACTGGTCACTTGAATACCTGAATTATAGCTATCCATCACGTCCTGTATTTCTTTTTTAATCAAGGTCACAATTTCGCTACGACCTTGGGTCAACACGAAATCCATGGTGCTACTACCCACTACACCGCGTAACGCACTTTCAGTCACCTGCTTTAATGTTAAAGCGGGATTAACCACATTAAAAATAAACTGCTTAGCATCCTTAACCTGATATTGAATCGCCAAGCGCACATCGACATAATTTTCATCTTTAGTCAGCATCAACGCTTCTTTAGGCACTGAACCGGTTATTTGTTCACCACCACTACTACGATAACCCACTTCGATAAAACGTTGTTGCTTAACATTGACGATATCAACCTGCTCAATAGGGGGCGGCAAATGCCACCTCAAACCCGATTGCGTCGTTCCAACAAACTGACCAAACCGGGTCTCAACACCATGATTCCCTTCGTCAACAATATAGAAGCCACTTAGACTCCATAAAACAAATGCACCTCCGACAATAAAACCAGTATTTCTCTTTGAATTGCCAGAGGAAAAATTTCTGGGTGAACCCTCGTTATCCCCATTATCTCCACCGAAAAATTTACCTAATTTTTCTTGTAATGAACGTATTGCTTCATCTAAATCAGGAGGTCCCTTTTGGTCGCCTCGACCACTCCAGGGGTCTTTCTTATCACCACCAGGCTCATTCCACGACATACTTATGCTCCATATTGGATTACTTAATTAATTTATCCCGCAGGATGTTCTCGTTCTATTCTATCTTAAATATCTAAAAAAGTGAAAACACCCACCTCAACGTCTAAAGCAATATCCGCTTTAAACCAAGACTTTTTACTCTGTAATGGCTTCACATTTTACATCTTTTAACAATCCTAAATACCTTACATCAATTTCGATGACTACCTCAGTAACACCGAAGTCATCAATATGCTCGTCAATTATTTTTGCGCAAGTAAATAGTTTTGCCCTGATATTCCCTTGATCAGCTTGCAGAAAACAGCGCCTTTTCACTTTAGTATTTGAAAACAACTCAGCCAGGACTTGATAAAGCAATTCAATACCGGCACCTGTTTCAGCAGATAACCAAACCCGAACCGGATTACCTGCGTCATCCCGGTCAATATGAGGTTGAATATTTTCTAATAGATCAATTTTATTAAAAACTTCTAACTGCCTGACCTTATCAGCCTCTATATCTTCAAGAACCTGATTAACCTGGAGAATTATTTCATCTCTGTCTTCGCTATAGGCATCAATCACGTGCAGCAATAAATCCGCTTCACTGGCTTCCTGTAAAGTTGATTTAAATGCCGCCACTAACTCATGGGGTAAATGTCGAATAAAACCAACCGTATCTGCAATGACTATTTCACTGCTATTAGGTAACTGGCAACTACGTAGAGTAGGATCTAAGGTTGCAAAAAGCTGATCTGCAGTATAGATATCTGCACCTGTTAAAGTGTTAAATAATGTGGACTTACCCGCATTGGTATAACCCACCAAAGAAACAGAGGGAATCTCGGCTTTTTTACGCTTGCTTCTACCTTGATGACGTTGTTTATCAACCTTGTCTAAACGCTGTTGAATCTGCTTAATTCGCAAACCCAAAAGCCGTCTATCAGTTTCCAATTGCGTTTCACCGGGGCCTCGTAAGCCTATACCGCCCTTTTGACGTTCCAAATGCGTCCAGCCTCGTACCAAGCGGGTCGATAAGTGCTTTAACTGCGCCAATTCAACTTGTAATTTGCCTTCAAAAGATTGCGCACGCTGAGCGAATATATCCAAAATTAAGCCGTTTCTATCAACAACCCGAACCCCCAAAGCACCTTCGAGATTTCTTTCCTGACTGGGTGCCAAGGGATGATTAAATAAGACTACATCAGCCTCATAAGCCTTCACTGCGGCTTTAAGCTCTTCAAGCTTACCTTTGCCAACAAAATATTTGGGATCTGGACGTTTTCGTGGGCCAGTAACAACATGAACGGGGTCTGTTCCGGCCGATTTAGCCAGTTCTTTTAATTCTAAAAGATCTTCTTGACCGGAACGAAAGGTTAAATGAACAAGGATTGCTCGTTCACCAGAATCAGGACGATCAAACAATAAAGTGCTCCCTGTATAGAACTATAAAAATATTTCTTCGCGACGACCCATCACTCATCAACGACCTCATCATCACGTAATATTTTTACCGCTTTACTGGGCACTATAGTTGATATGGCATGTTTATAAACCATTTGGCTAATGGTATTTTTTAGCATGATCACATATTGATCAAACGAATCCACTTTTCCTTGCAACTTAATACCGTTAACAAGAAAAATTGATACGGGAGTGTGTTCTTTTCTCAACGAGTTTAGAAAATTATCCTGTAAGTTTTGACCTTTCGACATCCGATTTCTCCTTATTATTTTAATTAATTGGGGCTTAAGATAACTGCAATTACAAGTCAATACAAATCTATATTAATCAAACCGTAGTCGCTTGTTTTCATTTTATCAGAGACGACTTGATTTACGCCTATTTTATTACTGTCATCTTCAATTTAACAATCAAACTACAATAATCTTCTGGTGTTAACTGATCCTTTAAAATAAGTAATGAGTGTTTGTTATATAACCTTAATGGGGTGTTAGGTACAAAGTTAAAGTGCAAAAATAATAGTTGAGTCGTTATGACGGTTGACTGAAGAATATCGACGCCAATAAAGTCCATTTCTTCTGCCAACTCCCAGCCAGATGCATCAGAATATTTAATCTTATAATTCATAGTCTTTGCCCGATGCACAGCCACTCGATAATGTATAACAAGCATGATTACCAGACTGATTTTGATAGAAAACGCTAAACTATTAACCATCGCCGCCAGCAGTGCAAGCAGATACATGAAGACAACGACACGTTTTAAAGATGAGGATGGCTTAAAAGCCAATAACAAAGGCGTATTATTTTCTCTGTTCATGGTTGCTGTTCATAGTCTCCACATTCGTGAGTATCAGACACCCAGTTGATAGGGTAACCTAGCCTCGGTATAATCCCCGATAAATGGCGAAGAACTTAGAACCAAAATAACAGGGTATGTGTAAACTTAAAATCGATGGGTGTGGAATGCCGAGAACCTGCTCCCCCCCCAACGCTTCATAAATCGTCTTTAAATACGCAAGTCTAAGAAGGCGGTCGCCTTTAGAGAGAAGCTTAGTCTACTTTTCGACTTTTGTGTAAATAAACATAAAATGAGTCTACTTTAATCTCGAAACTCGCCATTATCCTTAACAAACTATCATGCAGTTTTAACAAACTATCATGCAGTTTTTATATTTTCACTAGCGACCATCTCAAACCTCGCTATTACTTTTATCAAAACGCTATGTGACAGCCTGCCATGTAAGGGCGATTTTTTGTTTGTAACATAATCATTTACCAAAAGTAAATACGACAGGCGTCATCATCACTAGCGACATCGGGTGCTGTCGCCTATACATACGGCAAACTGACTATTACATTTCAAAAAACAGTATGCACATGAGCTGATGTAACGGGTGATCCGGAAGAATCTGCCTGTGCATGCTCTCTTGTATTGGGCTACTTTCGACCATGAACTCATTGGAACTCATTGGGTAACTTGACTTAATGATTATGTCCTGCGTTCAAAGTTTCCAAGATTATCACTTAAAACGTTTAACGTTACATTTTAAAACTCACAAACCAGCGACTTGTGAGTTACAATAAATTTCCTACCTCGATATTCTGAACAGGTTTTCAATATGACAGACATTACTTTTTCATCAGCTGATTACCCTGAGATTCGTAATCGTAGCATTTTACTTAATACCAAGATTTATAACAGTCTCAGTTCCGAAGATATCAAAACTTGTGGTTGTGATCTTGAGGTGTGGGGAAAAACAGAGTTAGCGATTGATAACGAAACAGATATGAATTTATTTGCTGATTACGCTATTTACGCTTATTGTCCTAATGGTTTTAATATGGCCGAGAAGTTCCTGCGCTTTTCCCATCAGGAGGCTGATGAATATGAGCTTGAATTGCTTCGGTATATGCGGTCTGCTCACTATGCAATGTATCAGGTAGAAGAAACGAACGGTATTGATACGTTTAATGCAGTGGATTTATTTAGTCAGGTTCAGTATACAATCATCGATTACACACTGGCTAAGAGCACTCATCAGGGACAAATACTGGCCGGTTATCTGATTGACTTTGAAGGCTTCTCCATTCAAACGGGTAGGAGCATCATAATGGCACCGGAGCTTTTACAGTCTGGTGCATTGAAGCAAGTGATTGACTTTATGAAAGTCACTTATCCAGGTGGTTTTTTGAGTAACCCGGACATTGGTGCTTTGCTTGCAAAACAGATGGTTACTTCGGCCTTAAAGATAGGAAAGCCCTCAAATGTTGCGCGTGTGAAGTTTTAACAGATTCTGTTTATGCGTTATGGTACTGTAATGACCCTAGTTTTTGCCCATATCAAATAGCAGTAACTCTGTGTCAGGTAGACTATTCAGGTCAACGTTTTTGCACTCAAGTAGTCCATAACCGTCACCCTTCGTTAGGGTTTTATCATTGACGATAACCTGTCCTTCAATGACATAAATAAACACGCTACGACTTTCTTCATGGGGTTTATAACTCAAGGTTTTGTTGGTATTGGAGAGGCAGTAATAAATGAAGGCATCTTGCTGAACCACTGGACTGTCATTTTCACCATTAGGTGACAGAATACAAGTGAGCTGATTGGTATACTCTGAATCTATTAGGGTTTTTTTGGCGTAGCTGGGTGTGATTGCATGCTCTCTGGGTTTAAACCAGATTTGTAAGGCGTGCAGCTCATCATCGGTAGAGTTATTCTCCTCGTTGTGTTCAATACCCGTTCCAGCCGTGATGACCTGAATTCCCTTGGCAGTTAAGGTTCCGGTATGCGCGGCATTCTTTGGATCAATGTGCTTAACTTCGCCTTGCACTACGAATGTGACGACTTCTACATCTTTGTGAGAATGGAGTCCGAAGCCTTTTGCACCGGGCTTTAAAATGGCATCATCGATGGTAATTAATGGGCCAAATGAATGTCTTTCTTCAGCTAAATCAGGCTTGAATGACAAGTAGGCTTTCATAAATCCAAAGTCTTTAAATTTTCGGCTATTTGCAGGTAAAAATACCGCTTGATGTTGAGTCATTTAGGTTATTAACTCCATGATTCTTTTGGGATGGATAGTTACTATAAACCTCTAAGCATTATTTGGATAGTACTTGTTATCATTCATAAGCTTTCACTTTTATTGGCATCACAGTTTGTCACTTAATGAGATAATTGCTTGCAAAAGACACCATCCATAATCAAAATGGCAGTAACAGGCCAGCAACTTTGACACCCTATCTTGCTCTTCAATTCAAAATGACAGAAATCACTTTTTCATCCGCCGACTACCTGGAGATTCGCTGTCGAGGTGTATCACTTACGACCATTAAGCTAGGACAGCACTCAAATGTAGGGTATGTGGAAGTTTGACATGACCAACCAAAACCCGGAGCAAATAGCCAGAGACAGCATTGACAGGCAATTAATCGATTGTGGCTGGATTATTCAGAGTCTAAAACAAGTCAATCTCAATGCTGGTGTGGGTATCGCCGTTAAAGAATACTTGACCGACGTTGGGCCGGCTGATTATGTGTTATTTGTGGACGGTAAACCCTACGGCGTTATTGAAGCCAAGAAGAAAGAAGAGGCGTATCGTTTAAATGTCCACGAACATCAAGGTGAAAATTATGCCAACGCCAAACTCAAGCATCTTAACAACGAACCACTACCTTTTGTTTATATCAGTACTGGTGAAGTCACCCGGTTTACTAATTTTACCGACCCAAAACCCAGAGCCAGAGAAATCTTTAGTTTTCATAAGCCCGAAACCTTAAGAGCCTGGCTTAAAGCGGATAAATCACTACGAAAACGATTACAGGATTTACCTGCATTGCCCACCGAAGGCTTGCGTGACTGTCAAATTACCGCTATTACCAACTTAGAAGCGTCCTTTAAACAAAACCGCCCCAAAGCCTTAATACAAATGGCCACCGGTTCGGGTAAAACCTTTACCGCCATCACCGCTATTTATCGCTTAGGAACGTGCATTAAATAACTTAGGCAACTTCAGGAATTATCACTTCAGGAATGGCAGTGTAATTCCATTGCCCGAGATGCTTATCAAATACAATTCGCATTGATTCTTTAAACCCCTCCATAACTT
>Ga0209697_10002528_pt1 | contig 26177 bp, 23 predicted proteins | sample AliMusrvi5mmetaG_FD_184115 | JGI IMG/M metagenome (GOLD analysis project Ga0209697, IMG submission 184115) | Freshwater lake bacterial and archeal communities from Alinen Mustajarvi, Finland, to study Microbial Dark Matter (Phase II) - Alinen... | ecosystem: Environmental > Aquatic > Freshwater...
GGATTTGTTTTTTCTGCATCCCAAGCTTAAATGAGATTTATTCTCAAAAGTACAGATCTTTTCTCATCTCTCCACCATCTTTTTTTCTCAATCACCTCACCCACTTTTAATCACACCCCCCGGGGTCGGAGCGATGAAAAGTGCGTGAGGTGAGTCCGCCATGCTGGTCAGGAGGCATGGGCGGTCCGCCCGTGCGTGGTTCTGGCTCCGTTGCGATGACCGGTCTCCAAACGGGCGGGACGCCCGATTTTCAGCGGGGAGTTCCGCGAGGCGGCACATGGCGGTTGTAGGCCCTGCGCATGGCGGCCGCTAGATCAGTTCTCCTCACGGGCTTGCTGATATAATCGTCCATGCCTGCGGCGAGGCATTCTTCCCTGTCCCCTTCGAGGGCGTTCGCTGTCATTGCAAGGAGCCATGGCCGTTTGTCGCGCGGCTGCGTCCGGCAAATCTCCCGCGCGGCGGTGAGGCCATCCATGCCGGGCATCTGGAGGTCCATGATGATGGCATCGAAACTTCTTGTCCGCAGGGCGGACAGCACCTCGAGACCATTGGCGGCGAGTTCGGGCTGGTAGCCGAGCCGTTCGAGCATGAGCTTGATGATCCGTTGATTCGTCGGGTGATCCTCGGCGACAAGGAGCCTGAGCGGGCATTCGCGCGCGATCTCCGGGTCATCCAGGCCCGCCTGGGGCCTGACGATCGGCTGGTCCCCCGCGACCGCGGCACATATCGTCTCGTAGAGGGTTGTCGCTTTTACGGGCTTGGTCAAAAACCGGGAGACGCGCAGGTTTTTCAGGCGGGAGCGGTCGCGGTCCGCCAGGGACGTGAGGATGATGAGATTGAGGTCGGGCCGCCGGGAGCAGAGTTCGCCGGCAAGCGTGTATCCGTCCATGTCCGGCATTTGGGCATCCAGCAAAACAAGGTCGATCCGTTCTCCCGATTCTTCGAGGGAGAGGGCCTCGCATCCGCCGGTGGCTTCGCGGGGGATCATGCCCCAGCTTTTGGTCTGCTCGCAAAGGATCCAGCGGTTTGTGGCATTGTCATCGACAATCAAAACATGGAGTCCGGCGAGGTCGGCGCGCGGTTGTTTGGCGGGTTCGGGCGGCGCGGCATCCGCGGGAATCAGGGGGATGAGAAATTGAAAATCCGAGCCCTTTTGCGCGGTGCTTTCCACCCAGATTTTTCCGCCCATGATCTCCGCGAGCCGCCTGCTGATGGCGAGGCCGAGGCCGGTGCCGCCGAACCGTCTTGTGGTGGAGCTGTCCACCTGGCTGAAAACCTGAAAAAGCCGGTCCCGCACCTCTTCGGGGATGCCGATGCCGGTGTCCCGCACGGAAAAATGGAGGAACTGTTTTCCGCCGGAATCCCTGTGGCAACGGGCGCGGATCACCACCTCTCCCGACTCCGTGAACTTCACGGCATTGGTCGCGAGGTTGAGGAGGATCTGCTGGAGCCGGGTGCGGTCTGAGAGGATGGATGGAGGCACGTCCTGCTCGATCCAATACAGGAGTTCGATTCCCTTTTTGGAAGCTGGCACCGCATTCAAGTCCAGGACGGTCTCGATGCAATCGCGGAGAGATACCGGAGTGGATTCCAGTTCGAGCTGGCCGCTCTCGATTTTTGAAAAATCCAGAATGTCGTTGATGATCGAGAGGAGCGAGTCGCTGCTGGCCTTCACGGTATCCAGGTGCTCGTGGACATGCGGGGGGAGCTCGGAGTCGAGCAGGAGGTCGGTCATGCCGATGATGGCGTTGAGGGGGGTCCGGATCTCATGGCTCATGTTGGCCAGGAAGTCGGCCTTCGCCCGTGTCGCCACCGAGGCCGCACCGGCCAGCTTCTCGGCGTCTTTTTTCGCCTCGTCCAGGGCGACGTTCTGTGCGGCGAGGGTGCGGAGCACGTTCCGGCGGTTGAGGACCGACCCGAACAAGCGGGAGAGGAGGCGGACGAATTCGATTTCCGCTTCGTCGAACGGCTTGACCCGTGCCTGGGTGGAAAAGAATTCCAGTGTCCCATAGACGCGTCCCTCGACCATCACGGTCGTGCCGATGAAGCTTTCATATCCCAAACGCCGGAAGCAAGGCTGCGAGGCATACGGGGTTTCGGACATTTTCGGGATCGCGAGGACATCGCGCGATTGGGCGGCAAGCCCCCCGTAAGTCTCGGAGAGAGGAAAGGATAGTTGGTCTCCATCCGCGTGAGGAGAGCGGGCTTCCAGCACCAAGTTGTCTCCGTCCATCCGCCCCAGGATGGCCTTTTCAAACAGAAGGTTCTCCCGGGCCTTATCGAGCGCAAGAGAAAGGGTTTCCCCGGGGTCGTTCCCGGGCAGTTCGGCGATGTTGCTCAGGGCTTGGAGCAGGCGGATGCGGAGCGCCGTGGATTCCTCGGCGATTTTCCTGCGGGTGGTCTCGATCTGGATGGAAACAAACTTCGTGATTTTTCCGGCGGAGTCTGGAAACGGCACGACAATCGCGTCCACCCAGTAGAGCGAACCGTCCTTGGCGCGATTGCAGATCTCGCCGCGCCAGATTTCGTTGCCGCGGATTGTCCGCCAGAATTTCACCCAAAACTCCTTGGGGTGGAACCCCGAGTGGACGGTCCGGTGGGGTTCGCCGATCAACTCCTCGCCGGAATATTGGCTGATCTCGCAGAACTTGTCGTTCACGTAGGTGATCGCGCCGTCCGGATCGGTCTCGGTGACGATGGCCAGCCGGTCCAGCGCGAGCTTGTGGGCGGAGAGCGTCCGGACGATTTCTTCCGCCAGATTTTTTTCCAGCCGGAGCTGTTTTTCCAGGGAGGAACTCCTTCGCTCGAAGTGGGAGAACACCGGGAGGAGAGCGAAGGCGGACAGGATGCTGAGCAGCAGGGCGTCGAGAGTCACCTCGACCCAAAGACTCGACGGCTCGGGCCAAAAAAAGGGGAGGACGACCCCCATGACGAACATCTCCCCGACGAAGATGATCGCCAAGGTGATGAAAAATATCTTACCCCAAGTCACCGGTTCCTGGGGACGGCGGTCCGGTGTGGAAAGCGCGCTTGGCCCGCCCGGTCTTCCGAATGTTTGTTGCATGGGATGAGTATCCTCCTGGAATTGCCGGGGGCAACTTCAGACTTTGATCCGCTCGATCTGCGCTCCCAGCGAGTTGAGTTTTTCGTCGATGGACTCGTAGCCCCGGTCGATGTGATAAACGCGGTTCACTTCCGTCACGCCCTCGGCGTGCAGCCCGGCCAAAACGAGGGCCGCCGAGGCGCGGAGATCGCTCGCCATCACGGGGGCGCCGCTCAATTTTTCCACGCCGCGAATGATGGCGGTTTGTCCTTCGAGTTCGATGTTGGCCCCCATGCGCTTGAGTTCGGCCACATGCATGAACCGTTGCGGGAAAACATTGTCGGTCACGGCGCTGAGACCGTCGGTGGTCGCCAGAAGGGCGCACATCTGGGCCTGCATGTCGGTCGGAAAGGAAGGGTAGGGGAGGGCGTCGAGTTTGAGCGGGAGGCGGGGGCCGTCCGGCTTGATGGTGATCCGTGTTTTTCCGGTTTCGATGCGGAAGCCCGCCTGCGAGAGCGGCCCGGTGACGGCCGTCAGATGGTCGGGCTCGACTCTGGTGAGGGTGACCCCATCCCCGCAAATGGCCGCCGCAACCAGGAACGTCCCCGCCTCGATGCGGTCCGGAATGACTTCGTGTTCGGCACCATGGAGTTCCTTCACTCCCTTGATGATGATCTTGCGTGTCCCGGCCCCTTCGATATCCGCGCCCATGGCGACGAGGAAATTGGCGAGGTCCACGACCTCCGGTTCCTCGGCGGCCCCATCGATCACAGTGGTCCCTTCCGCGAGCACGGCAGCCATCATCACGTTGTCCGTGCCCAAGACCGTCGAGCCGAATTTTCCGCGCATGGGGATGGTGGTCCCTCTGAGGTGCGGGGCGAGAACTTTGACATTCCCCGACTGGACGCGCACCGCCGCCCCCAGGGCTTCGAATCCCCGGAGGTGAAGATCGATCGGGCGGTCGCCGATAATGCAGCCCCCCGGCAGGGAGACCGTCGCCTCTTTTTCGCGGCCGAGCAGCGGGCCGAGGACGCAAACCGAGGCGCGCATTTTCCGGACGATATCGTAGGGGGCTTCGGTGGTGACTTTTTCCGCCTTGATCGTGACGACCCCGCTCGCCCGCTCGACCTCGCACCCGAGCTCGCTGAGGATCGTGAGCATGTAATGGATGTCGCTCAGGTCCGGAACCCGCGAAATCACGCACGGTTCCTTGGTCAGCAACGTCGCGGCAAGGATCGGCAGCGCGGAATTTTTCGAGCCGCTGATCCGGACCGACCCGCTCAGGCGGCGGCCCCCGTGAACAAGAATTTTATCCATATCTGGCGATGATGAACCTTTCCGTATTCTGATAATCCCGGCGCGGGGAGATGTCGCGAAAAAATTGGGCCGCCAGCAACCCGCATACCCTTTGCGACTGATCGTGTCCGATCTCCAGTGCCAGAACTCCGCCTGGCGACAAGATGCGGGGAGCCTCGGACACAAGGCGCCGGATCAAATCCAGACCATCCGCGCCCCCGGCGAGCGCGAGCACGGGATCGTGCCGGACTTCGCGGGACAAATCTTTGATGTCCGAGTCCGAAATGTAGGGGAGGTTCGCGACGAGGACATCCACCGGGCCGGAGATGGTCGCGAGCAGGTCGGACTCGACAAAATGAACCCGCCCGGCGAGGTCGTGGCGCGCGGCGTTTTCCCCCGCGAGCGCGAGGGCTTCGGGAGAAATGTCGCATCCCGTCACGGCGGCCTGGGGCCGCTTCAGCGCGAGACTGAGGGCGATCACTCCGCTTCCGGTTCCCACGTCGAGGGCCCGCTCGAAATCCCCCGCAGCCAGCACGAGTTCCACGAGCTGCTCGGTCTCCGGACGAGGGATTAACGCCCGCGCGTCGGTGGCGAAGGTCTGGCCGAGAAACTCGACCGTCCCCAGCAGGTGCTGGAGCGGACGTCCCTCGGCACGCTGCCGGACGAGCTCCCGCAGCGGGGCCCGTTCCTTTTCCCCCAGAGGGCGCTCGAATTCGAGATAGATCTCGATCCGGTTCTTCTTGCCGAGGACATGCGCCAGGAGGTGCTCCGCATTCAGGCGCGGGCTTTCAACCCCCTGTTTGCCAAGGTAGTCCGTCGCCGCGGCCAGAACTTCAAGGACCGTCATCGTTTGGCGGGAAGCGAGGCCATCAGACGGCCACTTCGACTTGCTGCGTCTCGACGGTCAGCGGCAACCCGCGCTCTGCCCGGACTTCCAGACAAAGGGCGATGGCCTCGCGGATGTTTACAAGAGCTTCTTCGCGTGTCTCCCCCTGACTCACGCATCCGGGAATGGAAGGGCATTCGGCAATCCAAATACCATCCTCATCACGGTCCAGTGCGGTCACGAACTTCATGGCATTCACGTTACATCCCCATTTGCAGCTTGCAACGATTGTTCCTGCCCGCGTGAAAGGGAAAGGATGTTTCCTGCCGCCACCATTCCCATCAGAAGAAGTCAGCGGAAAAATTTCCGCACAATTTCGCTGGGCGTGGCGATGATCGGCGAATCAACGTGAAAATCCTGGAGAAGCAATTTGAGCCGCTCATAGTCCATGCCTCGAAGATGGGCGTCCGCGCTGAGGAGAATCCCGCACCCCAGCAGCGCGGATTCCGCCAAAATCAGCGAATCGTTCAGTTCCCCGATTGGAAGAAATTTCCCGTGCCGCAAGGCCTCGGCAATGCGTTCAACGATGCCATGTCCTACCGGGATGAGATTCAGCGGTTCGAATCCCCATTCATGCAATCGTGACAACGCTTCCAGAGCGGCTGCCCGTTTTGCCGTTTCACCGGATTTGACCGCCAGGGCGAGTTCGTGCAGCACCGTGGGAGGAACGACCAAGCGGGCCTTGGGAATCCGTTTGCGAAGTGTCTCAAGGGCATCCTTGATGGCTTCCGTATCCAGCGCAAGATCGAGAAGGACGTTCGTATCAGCGGCGATGAGCATGGGCGGCCTGGCCTCGGGAGCCATAAATGATTCGCATGGCATCTCCGAGCAGGGACTCCCGTTCCGCGTCGGAAAGTTTGTTGGCTTGCTTGCGAAGCGCCTCCGCCATGACCGTGCCAGGCGTTTTCTTTTCCTTCGGAACTGTCGTCGTTTTGCTCTTGCTCACATGGCCAAAATGCACCCGAAGCGCCCCTGCGTCAATGTCCTATCGGAATGATGGTAGGGACGGATCGCCGTCCGTGGAAGAAAACCAAATTCATCGCCCCTTTCCGACAAGGCGGCCCACCGGATATTCGTTTGTGCTTAGTGAAGCCCACGACCGCGATTGGTAGAACAGATGATCAACCACAGAGCCGAGGAAAATTGACGCAGGCGGATTTTCCAGAAGCCCCCGGCAGCATGGCAGTTTTTCAAAAAGGCGACAAACGCCGGACCCCTTGCCTGACCAGGACCGTCATCGTTTGTTGAATTGCATGCCAAGCTGAAAAGGTGGCACGGACTCCCCGTCCGCGCGAGCGGGAAAGGAGGTTTCCTGCCACAGGCTTATTTCCGCGACTCCCGTTTCAATTCCACTTCGCATCGAATCACTGCATGGTCTTTCGGAGGTCCCCCTCCAGGAGATTGGATAGTCATCTTTTCGTGCTCCGGTGGGAGGAGGGGTTGTGGAATATTGTCGCCGATAGATGACTCTGATGGGCGTTCCGGCCGTGACTGTTCTGGGAAAGATTCGAACCTCCTGCCATTCTTCGTTGGGTGGCCAGTTGTCGGTGACCTCGACCATCACCGAATTGGATTTCAGATGCTTCCCTTGAAAGTCGATTTCAAAAGGCCCGATCGTCTTTATCCCCGCCGTTTTTGGCTCATATTCAATATTTGTCGAGAAGGCGAAATCCGGACTCCGTTCCGGTGGTTGAGGGGATTTCGACAAGACATCCTCTGCAATGGCGGGCTTGGGCGTACCTCGGATGAATAAGCCGATTTGCGTCTTCTCGCCAATCTGAAGCGATCGACGATCGCTCACCAGTTCAAGTGCAAACAGATCACCCGGATTCTCATGTCCGATGTATTTCAGGCCCGCGATCAGGTGAGCTGACAAATAATCCTCCCAGGCTGCGATGACAGGTTCGGGATCTTCCAAAAAGCTGTCATAGTCCGGCAATCTCGGGGCGTCTTTCAATTGCGACTCACTGTTTGGATTTTCCGGGCACTGGCGGCTGGGGCTTCGCACCGACAGCCAGGTTGTGGGAAGCATTCTTTATTTGCGCGATCTTCCCACGGGCGCGCCATGCATCATATCCAGAAAGCTTCCGGTATTCGTAGAAAACAATGGCCCTGCACGGGTCTTCGAGGGGGCGATAGACCACCAGCCGCAGGTTTTGATTCTTGGAGAGCGGGAAAACGAGCGAAGCGACAGGTTCCCGCCCGCGTCCGTTGGCTCGAGACTCCAAAACGGACGGCCTCTTTTCGACGCAGCCCATGCTGCGCAGATAGGCCACGACCTCATCTGCTGAAATCATCTTCTGCTGATCGGCGTGTCCGATATCCCTGAAATCCGGCAGCCCGAATTCTCCGCTTCCCGAACAAGTTCCGGGGATAAAGAAAGCCACGGAGAACGACACGAGAAGAAAAACGATCAGTCCGGCAACCAGCCAGATTTTGGTTTTGAAACGGATGGCCGTATTGAAAACTCTCCACAATCGCGGATGCCATGAGGCGGCGGTGCCCGAACCGATCCGGCCCTGTTGCGCCCAACGTGCAACCGTGGACAGAATGAGGCAGGCACCAAAGGAAAGCAGAGCGCCAGTCCCGAAAATGTCCAAAAACAAACGATGTCCGCTTTCCAGGCTTTCCTTCGGCATGAAGAGGACAGGAATAAAGATCTGGCAAGGGCTGGCGAGAGCCCAAAAGACAGACACCGTGAGGGCGAAAAGGCTGATCGGAAGCGCAAATATCCTCACGTCTGCGGAAAACCGTTTGTTTGCAGATTCCGCAAGGAACAGTCCGACAATCGCCGGTGCGCTCCAAATCAGATTTCCGACGCCCCCGCGTGCAAAGAAGTGCTGGTCGTGCAAACACAGACCAATGCACAGCAGAACATACATCGCCGTCCCGACGTGCCACAACGCGCCAAGGCGACGGGTGCGGAGAGCGAGAAGCGGCGTCATGCCAACAAATGCGGCGAGACACAGCCAAGAGAACCAAAAGCCGTTGTAAAAACCCGAGCCGGTGAGCCCAGGAATAAATCCAATTCCTACAAAGGTGAATATCCCCAGGACCGTGAAAATCAATTCTCCCCATGTGAGTCCTCGGCGCACGGGTTGAGGATGCGCCCGGGTCGATGCAAATTGCAAACTGGATCGTGCCGGCGAAGTATTGTTGAAACATGGCATATTCGTGTCGAGTATTGCCATATGGGCGCATCCAAGACTCTGAACGTCTATCTTCCGGACGAGCTTTACTCCGAGATAGCGGGGGAAGCGCAAAGGACAGGCCAGACCAAGGGGCACGTTGTCCGGGAGCGTTTGTCGGGGTTGGGCGGGGTGCCCACCGGGGCGGCGATCGCGGACCTGTTTGGGGCCGCGAAGGATTTGCCGCGCAAATTGAGCACGGCCCCCGACGGGGCTTTTTCCAAGTATGGTGCGGACGGTCATCGTTGACACGGGTGTCTTGGTCGCCCTTCTTTCTGCCAGGCAAAAAGCCTCCGGCGGTGATTCTTCCGGATTGGTGGTGGAACGTGGCGCCCTTGTCTCGGCGTTTTGCATCAACCATCCCCTTGCACCATCCGGGAATCGCGCTATCGTCGCGGGATGTTTGAACTGACGCGCCGCGAAAAGGTGCTCATCGCCGGATTCGTTTTTATCTTTTTGCTTGGCTTCGGGGTCAAGCAATGGCGGGAATCTGCGGCGTTTGACTCCCGTCCGGCGCGAGTTCCCTGATTTTACCATTCATGCAAACCACCGGATTCCAAGAGGCGGTCGAAGCGGTTTCACGCGACGACAAGCGATACCACCCCGAGGCGTATATCTTTTTACGCGATTCGCTCGAGGCCGCGCTCAAGCGCAGGAAGAAGGCGACGAAGGAAGCGGGCGGGCATGTCGCGGCGGCGGAGCTTCTCGAGGGTTTCCGGGTTCACGCGCTCGGGGAATTCGGTCCGATGGCGATGACCGTTCTCGATTACTGGGGGGTGCGTTGCCCCGAGGATATCGGGCACATGGTTTTCAATCTCGTGCAGGCGGGGGTTTTCGGGAAGACCGACGACGACACGCTCGAAAGCTTCTCCGGGGGCTTCGATTTCCGCAGCGCATTCGTGGTCCCGTTTCAATCCGGGCAAAATCCTTTGAACGCCCCGGGGCCGGATGAGGTCCGAAGTGGGGAATGAAAGTATTATTGATGCTCGCGACCCTCGCCGCCACTTGTGCCCAGGGATTTTGTGCCAAGGCCCCTGCGCTTCCGGATTCGAAAGCCCGGGTCTTCACCTACGAGAACGGGCTGACCCTGATCGTTGACGAAAACCACTCCGCGCCCGTGGCGAGCGTCCAGGCCTGGTGCGGCACCGGCAGCGTCCACGAGGGCGAACTGATGGGCGCTGGGCTTTCGCACATCCTCGAGCACATGCTCTTCAAGGGGACGGAATCCCGCCCGCCCGGTGCCATTGCGCGCGAGGTCCAGAACCTCGGCGGCTACATCAATGCCTACACCTCGTTTGACCGGACAGTTTTTTGGATCGATGTCCCTGCAGACGGCGCATCGGCGGCGGTGGCGATCCTCGCGGACGCGACGATGAACGCCACGCTGCCGGAACAGGAATACACCAAGGAACAGGAGGTGATCCGGCGGGAGTTTGCCATGGGGTTCGATGATCCGGGCCGACAGAGTTCCCAGCTCATGCTCAAGACGGTCTTCACGGAAAGCCCGCTGCGGCACCCGGTGATCGGCTACCTCGATGTTTACAACAAGCTCACGCGCGACGATGTCCTGCGTTACTACAAGGCGCGGTATGTGCCGAACAACCTGACGTTCGTCGTCACCGGCGATGTCTGTGCCGACAAGATCCACGACGAGCTGGGAAAACTGTTTGAAACCCAGCCGCGGCGCGCGCTGGAACCGGTCTATGTCGCCACCGAGCCCCCGCAGCTCGGCCGCCGCGATGCGCACGAGGAATTTCCCACCGAGCTCACCCGGCTCTCGCTCGCGTGGAGGGTCCCGGGCCTCACGAATCCCGACACCCCGGCGCTCGATCTGCTCGGGGAAATCCTCGGGTCGGGACGCAGCTCGCTCCTGAACACCGACATCCGCGAACGGAAACAACTCGCGCACAGCGTCTCGGCCGGGATGATGTCGATGCAGAACGAGGGGGTTTTCGCCATCCAGGCGGTGACCGATCCGGACAAGCGCGAGGCCGTCGAGAAGGAATCGCTCCAGATCCTCGACGGGATCAAAACCAAAGGGGTGACCGAAGCGGAGCTCGACCGAGCCCGGCGCTCCCTCCTCTCCACCCAGCTCAGCGCGCTCACGACTTCGCGCGGGATCGCCTCCGACCTCGGCTCGAACTGGCTCCTTTCCCGCAACCTGAATTTCAGCAAGGAATACCTCGACGCCATCGGGAAAGTGACCGCCGCCGACGTGAAGAGAGTCGCTAACGAATACCTCCGCCCAGACCGCCTGAATGCGACCTCGATCAACCCGCCGGGGACGCTCGCGAAAACTGACAAGCCCGCGGCGGAGCCCGGCTCCGGGCAGGTCCAAAAATTCACGCTCTCCAACGGCCTGCGCCTGCTGGTCCGCGAGGATCCACGCCTCCCCCTCGTTTCGATCAACGCGGTGTTCCGCGGGGGCCTGCTCGCGGAGACCAAGGAAACCAACGGCCTCACCAAGCTCTTCACGAAGACGCTCCTCAAAGGCACTAAGTCCCGCACCGCCGAGCAGATCGCCGGGCAGATCGAGAACACCGGCGGCAGCATCTCCTCCGACAGCGGGAACAACAGCTTCGGCGTCTCGGTGGACGTCATGCAGCCGGATCTCGCCACAGGCATGGAAATCCTCGCCGATGTCCTGATCAACCCGGTCTTCCCCGAGCGCGAAGTGGACCTCGAAAAGCAAAGCCTCCTCGCCGGGATCAAAACCGAAGACGAGCAGCCGACGGCCGTCGGCAGAAACCTTGTCCGCAAGCACCTGTTCGGCTCGCACCCCTACGCCTTGCGCAACGCCGGCGCGGCCGAGTCGGTTCCCTCCCTGACATCCGCCCAACTCCACGCTTTCAAAAATGACTACGTGACCGCGAACAACGGCGTCATCAGCGTCTTCGGCGATGTCAAAGCCGGCGAAGTGAAGGCGCTCGTCGAGAAATATTTCGCGGCGATGCCATCCGGGCGGCTCGCGTTTGAAAATCCCCCCGTTCCCGCTCCCGTCACCGCCGCCGCCCCGGTGAGCGCGCACCTCGACAAGCAGCAGGGGATCGTGATGGTCGGCTTCCAGAGCGTCGCGGTGAACGACCACGACCGCGCGGCGCTCGAGCTGGTCAACGAGGCCTCGAACGACCTGGGCTCGCGGTTCTTCAACCGCATCCGCGAAAAAATGGGCCTCGCCTACTTTGTCGGGGCCGCCCAGTTCTACGGCCTCGCCCCCGGCGCTTTCATCTTCTACCTCGGCACCGATCCCAAAAAGGTCGAGCCCGTCACCAAGGAACTGCGCGACGAAATCTCGCTTCTCGCCAAGGACGGCCTCACGGAAGACGAACTCCAGCGCGCGAAGAAAAAGCTCGTCGGGGCCGAGGCGATCCGGAACCAGAGCAACGAGGCCCTCGCCGCGACATGCGCGGCCGACGAGCTGATGGGCACCGGCTACGACGATTTCACCCGCCGGAAGGACGAACTCGAAAAAATCTCTCTCGACGACATCCGGCGTGTTGCCGCAAAGTATTTTCCCTCGTCCTTATCCGTCGAGGCCACCGTCACCCCTCCCGACAAACCCAAAAAATAACTATATGGCAGAAGTCCAAAAAACCACCGCCCTCGGGGAAATGACCCAGAGGTTCATCGAGTTCGTCATGATGCAGGCCCAGCAGGCCGCCATGTTCCTCGGGCGGATTCCGAACCCGCAGACCGGAAAGCCCGAGGTCAACCTCGAGATCGCCCGAATGTTCATCGACCAGCTCGAAATGATCCGCGAAAAAACCCGCGGCAACCTCACCAAGGAGGAATCCGAAATCATCACGCGCGTCCTGAGCGACCTGCAACTGACGTTCGTCCAGGCCTCGGGAACGGCTGCCCCTGCCGCACCCGCAGAACCCGAGATTTCCTCCACGGCGGACGAGCCCGCGACTGCCGCACCCGAGCGCCCGTCCGAGCCCGCTCCCGATTCGGAGCACAAGAAAAAGTTCACCAAGAGCTACGGGAACTGAGCCGCTCTAGCCCGAAACGGCGTTTCCTGTAGAGGTTGCAACGCAGGGCGCGAAGCGACCGAGGCCGGGCTTTCCATTCTGAACCCGAAAACGGCGTTTCCTGTAGAGGAATTCTGAAAGAATTTCTCAATCGCCGTCTTCGGGTGTGCTTCTGCCCGGGGGCCCTGCCGCAGGCTTTGAGCACCGGCTATTTTTTCTCCGGTTTCTCGAACAATTTTTTGTATTGCGGGTAGCCCTCTTTTTCGAGGTCTTCGGCGGGGATGAACCGGAGGGCGGCGGAGTTGATGCAGAAGCGGACTCCGGTCGGGGCCGGGCCGTCGGGGAAGAGATGGCCGAGATGGGAGTCCCCTTTGGCCGAACGGACTTCCGTGCGGTCCATGCCGTGCGAGCTGTCCTTTTTTTCCACGACCGCCGCCTCGTCGATCGCGCGCGAAAAACTCGGCCACCCGGTGCCGGAATCGAATTTGTCTTTCGAGCTGAAAAGCGGCTGGCCGGAGACAACCGAGACGTAGATCCCGTCGCGGTGGTTGTTCCAGTATTCGTTTTTGAACGGCGGTTCGGTCCCGCACTGGGCGGTGACATATTGTTGCAGCGGTGTCAGCATGGGTTTTTGATCTCCTGCCATGGCGGTACCGGCGGCGAGGGCCATGGCGGCAAGGGCGGCGAGTTTCATGGTGGAAATGTCGCACGGGTGAAGCCGCGCCGCCACTGGAAATCCGCTCTGGTTTTTCCGGGCTAGACCGGGAGCGAGTTGACCAGCCGCTCCTCGAGCTGCTCCCGGAGGAGCATGTAAGAATGCGGGTTGCGCAGCGCCAGAATCTCGATGGCCGCCATGGCCGCGTTCGAGGGTTCCAGCACCGTGGTCACCGGCACGTTTGACGGGGTTCGCAGCGACGACCAGACATCCTCCGGGAAGTCTTTGAAACTTGCCGGGACGGTGATCACGGGGACGGTTGTTGATGCCGCCAGCGTCGGGCCCGCGCCGTTCGAGCGCCCGATGAATGCGATCACCACGGTGTCGGGCACTTCCTGCACCAGCCGGTGAAGCTCGTTCAGCCCCCGGACCGGCTCCTTGTGGATCGAGCAGGTCTCGGTCGTGATCTTCAAGCCCGGGCTGTCGGCGGCACCTCCGCAGAACTGGCCGATCGCTTTCACAACCGGCGTCACGTCGTCCTTTTCGGACCCGCGCCAGATGATGATCTGCTGGGCCGGCAGGCGGAAATGGTCGGTCACCGCGGCGACGCGGCGGTATTTCTCCGCCACGTCATCGAGCCCGCCGCCGTCACGGTACGCCTGCTTGTCGATGTGGCAGCCGTTCTCGATCACCCGCCACGAGTCGTTGTCGATCACGTCGGCAAGAAGCAGGGTGCCTTCCTTTGTCAGGCCGAACTCGACTTTGAAGTCCACGAGCGTCCGCCCTTCAAGCTGCCACGCTTTCTCCAAGACCAGGAACGCGCGCCGGGCGACCTTCCGGATTTCCGGGAAAAGCTTCCATTCTCCGGCGCGGGCGAAAACCTCGTTTCCCTCGAGGACCAGGAAGGGATTCTGCGCATAAGCCGGCTTCGACGGCTCGTAAAGGGAGATCGTCCCGGGGCCTTCCGCGTATTCCATGAGCGGGTCGTCGCAGAGGAGCTCGTGCCCTTTCCATTTTTTTCCGCTCGTCTTGAGGAAGAACTCCACGAGAAGCTTGGGGAAGAGGTGGCCTTTGGCCAGGTTGGGCACGCGCTTGAGATACGAGCCATGGGCCTCGCGACGGACTACCACTTCGTAAGGCAGCATCCGGCATCGCGGAGCCAGAAACGTTTTCGCGTCCACCTGCCCATCAAAAGCCACAGGAAGACCGCAGGCTTTGAGGAGCCGGAACACATTGCAGGTCGTCCGGGTCGCGAGCGCCGCCTTCCCTTCGATGAGATCGTGCTTGGCCCCGTCACCGGCCGTGATGTCGTCCTTCGAGAGGACCAGCACTTTCCCCGGCTTTGCGGCGCGGATGATTTTGGTTTTGCCTTCGGCGATCAAGCCGCCCGTTCGTTCTGTTTTCTGTGTCATTGAGGCGCGTGTTTTGTTGCCAGTATATCGGAGAACCGTGGGCCGCTTCCGGCCCGGCCATCTGCTCGGATCCACTTCCGGACCAATATCAGGAGAATACGGAATATCCAGCATGAACCTCGAATTGCACGGAAGACCAATCGCGCTCCCGCGCTGCGTTTTTCTACAGGTTTCAAATGTCCGCCAGAATGAGATTCGGGTTGTCTTTGAGACCGCCTTCCTCATGCTGCTGTGGGACGGCACGAAACAAAGACGGGCGCTATGAACGATCACACTTTCATATTGGGAATCGAGGGTGGCGGGACGAAGACGACCTGGTGCCTGGTCGGCGCGGATGGCACAGTGGCCGCCGAGGGGGCGCTGGGCTCCGGGAACGTGGCGGTGATGGCCGACGAGGAGCTGCGCAGCCTGTTTCGGGCGATCGCGCAAGCGTTGCCGGACCCGCCGGCCGCAATCGGAGCCGGAATGGCGGGCGTGGTGAACCCCGAGGCGGCCGCACGCGTCGAAGCGCTGCTGCGCGAGGCATTTCCCCTGGTGAGGACGATTGTGGTGGATCACGATGCGCGCTCGGGATTTTTGGCGGCGCATCCCTCGGGCACCGGTGTCCTCGTGATCGCGGGCACCGGGAGTTTCGTGCTGGGGTGCTGCCGGGGACGCTGGGCTCGCGCGATCGGCTGGGGGCATGTCGCCGGCGATGCGGGCAGCGCCTATCACCTGGCCGAATGCGGGTTGCGGGCCGTGTTTACGCACTATGACGAAACCGGCCTCGTTTCCGCGCTCGGCAAGGCGTTGCTGGCGGCCACGTGCTCGAACTCCTTGGAAGACCTGAGCGCCTGGGTGTCGCGGACGACCGCGAGCAAGAAGGCGATTGCCGGGTTGGCGCGGACGGTGGTCGAAGCCGCCGAGGCGGGCTGTCCGCTCGCGATGGCGTGTGTCGTGGAGTCTGCGGAAGCGCTCGTGCGCAGCGTGGCAAGCGTGGCGCGGCGGATCGAGATGAAACGGCCGTCCGTGGTGTTGAGCGGCGGGCTGCTGACGAACTCGAAGCTTTACCGGGAAGCGTTTTCCCGCCAGCTCGCCGGGCGGCTGACGCCGTCGGAAATCCGTGTCGGCACCACGCCGGGCGCGTTGGGCGCGGCACGTCTGGCCGGGGCGGCAGCCGTGTCTCAGCCGCCGGTCAAGCAGCCGCTTGTCTCGGTGCGATCGAGCAACACGGAGCAGCGCAACCCGCGGACCCGGCACCTGGAACGGCGCGCGGTGCCCGAGCTGGTGGGTTTGTTTCTCGACGAAAGCGAACTCGTGCTGCCGGCCTTGCGCGCTGTGGCTCCGCAACTGGCGAAAGCCACCGAGCTGATTGTCGCGTCCTTGCAAAATGGCGGCCGGATGTTTTACGTCGGCGCGGGCACGAGCGGCCGCCTCGGCGTGTTGGATGCCAGCGAGCTGCCGCCCACCTTCGGCGTGCCGCCCACGATGGTGCAGGGCATTATCGCGGGCGGGGCGGCAGCTCTCGCGCTTGCCGTCGAGGAAGTCGAGGACAACGGGGGAGCCGGCGCGGAAGCCATCCGGCAGCGCGGGATTGATGCCCCCGATGTGGTGGTGGGTATCGCGGCCAGCGGACGGACGCCTTTTGTAAGCGCGGCTCTGGAGGAGGCGCAGCGCCGAGGAGCGAAGACGGTGTTCTTGACGTGCAACCCGCTGCGGCCAGCGCCGCCTATCGTGCCGGACGTGGCCGTGGACATTCCGACCGCCCCGGAGTTCTTGGCCGGCTCGACGCGGCTGGCTGCGGGCACGGCGACCAAGATCGCGCTGAACCTGTTGTCCACGCTCGCGATGGTCCGGCTGGGAAAAGTTCGCGACAACTTGATGGTCGATGTGCGGGCCACCAACGCGAAATTGCGGGACCGGGCGACGCGGGTCGTGATGGAACTGACCGGCTGGGACGAACCGCGGGCGCTTGTCGCCTTAACTCAGCATGACTGGAATATCCGCCGCGTCCTCGCAAGTGTCTCCGGCACCGCCCCTGCCTCGATCCGATCGTGATCGGCATAGCCCGGGCGGCTCTGCCCTCCAGGAATTCCAACAACTCCCCGCCCGTTCGCGGGACGATATTTACTTGGTCATGTGAACGGCCGAGTAGCCAAGCCACGCGGCCGTCGCAAAAAGCCCGAAGACCGCTCCGCAGCAAACGAAGAAAATCAGGAAGACGGCGAGGATCGGCCGCCAGAGCTCGGTGCGGTGCGCTTCCTTGAGGCCGACGATCGAGTAAACAAGCGATGCCGCTGCAAAGAACCAGGGGCCGCAGATCGGCACAAGCTGAAAAGTGGAGGTCGAACCCGATGAATAGCAGAGCACCCGGAACGTGGTCTCGAACGGCTTTTTGGCCCCGCCCACCAGCATCAATGCCAGGTGTAGAATGCCGGCCGCGAGAAACGAGCGGAGAAAAAGGAGCGCCGGCATAAAGACGATGAGCCCGATAAAGATCAGCACCAACCCGTATCTCGGAAAATCCTTGAACTCCTCTCCCGCGAGCACCGCCGGGTTGACGAGGGTGGCGGCGGCCTGATAGAGGAGCCCGACCGCGCTCGATACCCACGAGACGAGAACGTAAAACTTCAGCGGCTTCCCGAACCCTCCCTCGCAGGGCATGGACTGAAATGTTTCCACGGGTTTCATGAGAACCTGCTTGATCGTCTCGACAAGCGCGGTGAAGAAGGGCGGCGGGTTGGCGCTTTCCCAAACGGGGGCGAGGCTCCCGGAACCGGCGGGCAGCTCCGCGCAGACCGGCGGAGGAGCGGAGGGGATCCCCGAGGCGGGTGGCAGGTTGGCGAAGGTGGAAAGCGGCTGCCAGGAATCCATCGACTCGTGCCACCCGAGGTCGTCGGGCCGAAACCGTCCGCTTTGCAAGCCGTCGGCCACTTCCTGGTCGGTAAACTGGCCGAGGCTCTGCCGGTTGCGGTTGATGTGGATCGATCCCATGGCCGCTACCTATACGAAGCGAACTCCCGACGGTCAATGCCACAGCGCCCGCGCAAGCGACAGCCAGATGAATCCGCGGCCGGCTTTGAGGCCGGGAGCCCGCGGGTTCGCGCCCACCAAATCGAGCGTGCGGAGGCCGATTTCCAGCGGCAGCCGGCAGGCTGCGCGGAGCCTGCGCGGACGGACGAGCGCGGCATACCGGGTTCCCGCAGCAAGGTTCGCTCGCGCGACCCGCATCGCTTCGGGAAAATCCCCTTCCGTGACATAGACTCTGCCTGCCGCCGCGTCGGCGTGCCTGTCGCGCAGGATGTTGACCCATTGGAGGCCGCACCCGAAATCAAACCCCAGCCCGCACATCGCCTCGACCGATTCCCCCGAATAGCCCGGGACGCGCTTGAAGCAAACCAGCGTCCAAAATTTCCCCACGCAACCGGCGACGAGCCCGGTGTAGCGGACCGCTTCTTCGAGGCTCAGCGGCGGAGCGCCCGCGCCGAATCGTTGCAGGTCAAAGATCTGTCCGCTGAGGATCACCTTCCAAACATCGAGGATTTCCTCTCTGTCTGGCGAGGCGTCGAGCTGTTGCAGCAACTGAGGGAGGAATTCGAGAAGGGCTTTCTCGCTTTCCGGGATAGGGCCGAGGGTTGGAACGTCGTCCCGCTCCCATGCATGCGGGAGCCCTCCTAGCAGGCGGCCCCGGAGTGCCGCGGAAGCGGAACTCGCGTCGGCTATCGAGTCCGACGCGCGGGCCAGCAGGTAGGCCAAGCTGATGGGCTGGCGTACGGGCTCCGGAAGCAGCCGCAGCGACAGGTAAAACGAACGTGAAACCCGTTTCAGGAGCGGAAGCATTTTCTCTGTTTCAAACGTCGGGCTCATCCTGTGTCGGGCAGAACTGTAAACCTTCAACCAGGGGCAAGCAAAGCCCGTTCGCATGAAAGCCGCTGAAGCGGCGGACCATGGGCGCGGAGCCTCACGGCGCTCGTAAAAATGGAACCCATGCCGCAAGTCGGCCAGTGCCGCTGGCTGGATAGAGGTCTTCACTGCAACTCTCCTCGGAGCTGCCAGCATGGCGGTTTCCCAGTGCACAAACTTCTCTCTCCCGATCCAGTTAGTTGCCATGTGCTGTGAGGGCGGGCTGGCCGCTCAAAACAACAGTGCCGAAATGGCTGGTGTCTTCGGCGTCGCTGGCGTCGCCGCGCCAGACCTGCTGGGACACGGATCCCTCGCCTCCCTCATCCACAGCCAAATCCAAACCATAAACACTATTTTCACCGAAGGGGAGCCAGTTGCCTTCCCCGCCAAAATAGGCCGCGCCCTGCAAACTGATTTCCATGGTATAGCCGCCTTCGATTTCCTGGACGGCGGCCTTGGTAAACCACCAGATCTTGCCGCGAATGCATTGCGGAGGGAAAGGCTTGGAGCGCGCATAGAAAAAGTGCGTGTCGTCGCCGGAATAAATCACCGACCGGTTATGGTTGCCGTCGATAAAGACATGAACGCCGTCCTTGGCGCCTTTGCCCTTCGGCCCGTCGAGGACTTTGATGGCCAGCACCAAATCCCGGGCACCCGTCTTCGAGTATTGGATCGCATAGGTCCAGACCGCGCCGAAGGATGCCTTTGCGGCCGGCTCCCCTTTCACCTTTTTTGCAATGGGCTGGTCGAGTTTCCAAAAAGGCTTGTTGGTATTGCCGTCGATCGCGAACGCCTTGTCGTCCCCCTTGGCGGGCACCTCCAGAGCCTTCACCTGCAATGTTTCGGAGGCGGCCGGGCCGGTCGTCCATGTCAATTCTTTCTCCGTGCTGCGCGGACCGCCGGGGAATGAATCCTCGGCCTTCACCTTGAAGGTAAAATGTCCGGCTTCGCCGGGCGAGCCAACCAGCATGCCGCCCGGGGAGAGTCTGACGCCGTAGGGCAGTTTACCGTCCACCAAGCTCCACGAGATTGCGCCCACGCCGCCGTCGATTTTTAACGGCTGCATGACGTATTCATCCAGGCGCGCGGTTTTCAGAGTTTGATCGGGGATGGATGGAGGACCTCCTTTGCTGACGCTCACGACCAGCGGACGCTCGAATGTATTGCCGCCATTGGCCAGTTTCACGGTGACGGGGAAATTGCCGGTGGCGGATGTTGTTCCCGCAAGAATTCCCTGGGGCGACAGGGTCAGCCCCGGCGGCAACGTTCCCTTCACGAGCGACCACGCGCAGGTGCCGGCGGCATTGAGCGCCTTGAGTTCGGTCTTGTAAGGCAGGCCCGCGATGACCGGGTCGAGACTCCGGTTGGCAATCACCAGACTGGGCGGCATGCCTGCCGGTGGATAAGTCTGCAAAATGTCCCAGACCACTCGCTTGATCACTGCCGCGGTTTCTTCCGGCACTTGAATGTCATATTTTTTGTCCGTGGGCAGCTTGTTGCCCCGGGCATCCTTGGGGCAGATGTCGGTGGGATATGTCCACGGCGGCTCATTGTAGAGCATGGACATCACCATCATATTCAGGGCATACGCCCCGAACCGGCTGGGATGGTCGCCGCCGTCGGCGTAAAGGTCATAATGGCTCATGACTCCGGGCAGTTCTCCGCGATCGGCCATGCGACCGAGTTCGCGGATGATCATGCTGCTGGGCATCATTCGCGCCTTGGGCGCGTCGGGAAAAGCCTTGTCCACCGCCGCACCGACTTTCTCGATGTGCGCCTCCGTGCGCTGGAAAACCGGCTTTTCAAAATTGTCGCTCAACTCCGGCCAGTTTCCATAAATGTAGATCTGGCACTTCGGGTTGAGTTTGAAAGCTTCGTCGGCGAATTTCGGCGCATATTCCTCGTCGCTGCCGGGATTCCGCGCGCTCATCACCAGCGCGTCCCATTTCCTGCCGCCTTCGAAGAAGTTTTTGTGCCAGCCGGTATTTGCCGATGCGTAGTGGTGCTCGATCCCGGCGCCGAGAATGTTGTAATTGTCCTGGTTGTGCGCGGGGTGCCCGGCTTCGGCCGCGAAATAGGCGAGCGCGTGCAGGTTGCCAGCCAGGCTATGGCCGATCACCAGGACGTTGAGCCCATTTTTATCCGGACCGGGAGAAGGTTCGGCGGCAGGCAGGTTGCAGCAGGAACTGGCAAGAAGGCACAAGGCGCTGAATACGACGGATGGTTTCATGTGGAGTTATTTCGTTATCAGGTAATAGGCTTTGTCAGCCCGTTTTGCTGGAAGCAGGTGTTCCACGATGCCCGCGGCGATGTATCCCGGGTCCAACCCGAATTCCAACCCGCTGAACATGTCGTTGACCGGGGCGTGGACATCCGCGAAACACATGTCCAGGCGGCCGTTCAGGATGTCGGGAATCAATTCTTCGCACCTGCGCATCCAGTCGGGATCGTTGTGGTCGATGACCCACCTTAAGCCGGTGGTTAGCACGCCTCTTCGATAAGTGGCCCAGTCGATCTCCGGATCCATTTTCGCCCAGTCCAGGCCGAGTTGCGCGCTGAGGTCGATGAGCAGGATGATCTGCCACTGCACGCAGCAGTCGGTCCACGCCACGTAATGCCACCCGGTGGTGCCGTAGAGCGGTTTCGTCTGGTAGAGCAGGTTCTGCGTTGACGGTTCGGAAAGATAGGTGAACGGCAGAAAACTGCGCAGGAAATGCCGGGCGCGATCCGCATAGCGGTTGTCGCCGAAAACACGGGAGCCCAGTTCGTAGGCGATCATAGCCCAGCCCGCCGTGAGGAGGTTCGGCGCGTGCAGCGGGCACTCCCACCAGTCGCCGCCTTCCGGGCGCTCCCAGCGCATCGCGAAATCGAGGGCTTTCCGGGCGGCTTTCAGGTATTTGGGTTCGCCCAGGTGATCGCCCATCAGAAGCAGGTAGATGGCGGGCCTGACGCATAGGTCGATCACCGAGTCGCCCGGCATGGCCATCGGTTTCCAGCGCGCGGCCATTTCCATGTGGAACCGCTTGTGCATGCCGTCCGGGTCAATGGGAAAATCGCCATCGGGTTTTTGGCAGGCCAGAAGCTCGTCGGCCTGCCGGCGCAGTTCCTCTTCACTGTGCCAGCGGAACATCTCGTAGGTCCCTTTGATCTTTCCTTTTTTGCGCCGTGGGTTTTCCCGGAATACGCCCTGTTTCCGGCTCCATTCGGCCTTTTTGGCAAGCCCGGCGGCAAGTTTGCGGTCGCTGCCGTTCTTGATATACCAATCGACGAAGCGCAAATACATGTGAGGTTGACGCCGGTTTTTGAGAGGGAACCCGGCGAAAACCGTCCACATCAACAAAGGCAATTCCTGGTAGGTCCAGCCTGCGCCCTCTTTCCACAAGTTGGTGTTGTAGGCGCGGGCGATTTTTTCCACCGCCGCCTTCCAGTCCCATCGCGGTTTGCCGGGATCGGGCATGCGGTTGCGCTGAACCCAGGCAACCACCGCATCGAGGCTTTGGCCGGGAACCACAAAAATCTCGGCGGCCATTTTGAGATTGGCGGGCATGTCGATCGGCGGGGTCGCCTCCAAAGCGTTTTCGCGAAGACCCGAAACGGCGGTCGGCAGCATGACTCCCATCAGATGCTCCTCGCGGCGGTCCACAAAGTTGGGCGAGGCGAAGACAGGCTGGAGTTCGCGCATGCCCTTGTGGAAATCCATGTTGTTTTGCACCTGCGGCCAGCTCAGGCCCACGGCCAGGCCGTCCCGGCTAACCACCATCATCGGGATATGCGCTTTGAACGGGTGCGGCGCCACGCGCAGCGCGTTGTTAGGAGCGTGAAAATCGGTCCCGCTCGACCATTCCTTGCCAATTAGCCATTCCTGCCCCGGGAACATTGCGTCGGTGCGCTCGCACGCGGGATCGTAAGCGCCAATGCGCAGCCATGGACCTCGAAGATAACGGTATTTCAAGCCGAACCTTCTCCAAACCTCAAGCTGGATGCTGGCGTGGCGGTCGTCGTCGCCAAGGGTTAGGATTGCCCGGCCTGAGACCGGGTTGAGATTATCCCAGACCATGCACGGTTCTTCGGGCAGCATGGTCAGAAGATCGATCTCGATCCGCTGCGTGGTTCCTTCGCGCCGGATGACGCAATGCCCGCCTTCCAGCCGCAGCGGATGGCGCATTGCAACCAGATCGACTTCGGCCAGATGCTCCATGATCCCAAGGTATTGCCGGTGACCGGAGGCATCCAGCGGTCCGTAAATTTCGCCCCAGGCCCAGCCGCCGGTCTGATAATCGGACGAATCTTTGGGCGATTGAGCGCCAGATCGCAGCAAATGGCTTTTGCGACGGAATAAAACCAGGCTTAAATGGCGGTTCTCCATTTTGACATAATCCCCGGATCCATTCGCCTCCCGGTGGCGGGGCATGGCCTCTGTTTCATGGTTTGCCCTTTTCCTAGCCGAATTAACGGGTTGTTTTTTCATCGGTTTTCGGATCTGTTTCCCCGGCGCTCGCGTCTTTGAATTCGTCGAGACAACGCGCTGCATAAGTCAGATATCCTCCGCCGTTTTCATCAGCTTTTGCAATCGGCGGATCTTCAGTTCAATATCCCTGGCTTGTGCGGGCGATAGATTTTGTCTTCCCTTCCCGAAGTTGAAGCCTCGCAAATTCAGGGCGCAGCGGAACCCTTCGGGAAAGGGAACCCCGAGAAACATTTCATCCACCAGGGTCAGCAGCCGGAACTGCAATTCGCGGGCCTGTTCCAGGCGACCGGCAACCGCCTCACTGAAAATGCCGACCACCAACTCCGGGAATACGCCGCTTGCGGCGTTGGTTCCTCCGTCGCAGCCCATCAGGAGCATCGGCAAAAGAACCATGTCCCAGCCGGTCATGAAGCTGAAATCCGGGTGGGCGGGACGGATCGCGGCGATCATGCGCATCATGTGCGTGAGATCGCCGGTGGAATCCTTGATTCCAATGATGCGGGGGCATTCATCCGCCAGCCGTTTCACCACCGCCCCCTCGATGGGCGAGGCAAATGCCGGAATGTTGTAAAGCACGATGTCGATGGGTGAGTTGGCCGCGATTTCGCGGCACCAGGCATAAACCCCTTCGGACGGCACTTTAAAATAATAAGGCGGCAGGATCACGGCTGCGCGCGCCCCGAGTTCGTGGTACCGTTCGCAAAGGCGGATGGTTTCCCGGCTCGATTCCTCCTCCACGGCGCAAACCAAAACCGGCACGCGACCCTGCGCCACCTCCAAAACGATCCTTCCGACCCGGAGGCGCTCTTCCCGGGTGAACCGGGTGAATTCCCCGCTGGAACCGTTCGGGAAAAGCCCGTGCACCCCGCGTTCGATCAGCCAATCGACATAGCGGCGGAGTTCGCTTTCATTGATGTTCCCTTGGGGATCGAGGGGAACCAGGTTGGGAGTAAAGATTCCGCTCAACCGCTGGCTGTCCTTTATAGGAGTATTCATAAGTCAAAGTTATTTCAATACAAATTCTACGCTGGGATCCACGATGCTTTCCATCTCGGGCAGCCGTGCTATCCTGTTTAACATGGTAACATGGATGGCGAGTCCGGCAGGCCGCTAATCAACCGGGTGAAACACTTCGCGGATTGCGTCCAGGTACGCCATGCCGTGGACCTTGTCGGGCAGAAGATAGCTGCCTTCTGTCCATTCATTCCAAGAATTGATGGTCAGAATTCCTTGCGAGCGGGGCTCGTGATCAAGATGGCTTTTTGCAGCCACCAGAGCCTTCTTAAACTCCGCGGGCGTGTTGACACCCTTATACGGGTAACCCTGTGAAAGATGCCATGGCCCGGCGGGGTTAGTCCGCGGGGATGAATCCCAGCCCACGCTGACGTTTGGGTGATACGGGACACGGTAACTCTCCTGCATTCCCGGCCACTGGGAAATCGCGCGGTCGGCCCAATCCTCGTAGGGTCCGGTTGGCTCCGGGATTGAGGTGTGGTGGATCCAGCAATAACTGGTGACGCTATCGACTCCGAGAGACCGGGCCGGATTCCCGCCCTGGGGCGCGCCCGGGGTGCTATCGCCCATGGTTTCAATGGCCGCGCGGTCCGGCCCCCCGGCCGGCGCGTCCTGAAGCCGGTCGATCCCCCATGCCACGGCATTGAGATGCAGGTCGGGAAAGCCGGCGGCCTTGGTCTTTTCTCGAAAGTGACGCAGCGCGCCCAGAAGCGCCTCTCGCCCGCCGAGGCCTTTTTCCATAGTCTGCATTTCATAAATGGAAAAATAGGGCGCCCCGTTGATTTTCCAGTAGTTGGGCTGGGAAAAATAATCCCGGATCACCGCGTCGGTGGCCTCGTCAAAAGTTTTTCGGGTGACGGCCCCGGGATACCAGAGCCGGCGCGGCTTGCCGGGCGAAGCAGGAAAGATGTCGACATAGTCATGGTTGGCCCACATCAACGCAAACTTCACCAGGTTCCGATTGCCTGCCCCGAGAAACCCTTTCCGCAGGGCACCCTCGAGAAATGTTCCGTCATCATAGCGGTACCAGTCAAAAATCACGGCGCTGATGCCATGGTCATGCATGGCCTGGATTTCGCGCCCCATCGCCATCGGGTCGCTCTCATCGGCATATCCCCATTCCGGTGCCTTGGGCTGCGCGTGTCCCGGAAAACGGGGAACCGCGCCTCGAACCAGATCCCATTCCGTCCACCCTTTGCCCAGCTTTTCTGCATTGCGCGAGTCAATGTGAAAATTCGGCCAGTAATAAACAGCGATTTGGTAGCTCATGAGATTAGCGGTCCGGATTCCCCTTGTCGATGAGGTCCTTCATTTTCATGAGTTCGGTCACGGTCTCTTCCGGGATACGGCCCGTGTCGTCGGGTGCCACATTGAGGAGCAGGTTCGCCTTGCCATCGACGACCGCCCCTTTGTACATCTCGTAGAGTTTCTCGGCAGGCTTGCAGCGGTAGGTGGGGTTCCAAAACCACGTGTCGGTTTCCGGCAAATCCGGGCATTGAGGTCCGGCGCACATCCAGCTTTCCATCGGCAGGTAGTTTGTTGGACATGGGGGGTTCTGCGTGAATTGCAGCGTATTCCAGCGAGATCAGACCCGCAAGAACGATTGTTAAAACCCGGGCTCCGAAAGCGCAGGACAGCAATCTTCTGAGGAATTCCCCAACGGGGCTCAGGAACTCGTCTAATGCAAAACGATTCATAATGGTCGATGTGACATGGCCAATTCCTGCTTATGGCCCCGCATACGGCCCCTGGGTGACCACCAGGCGGACGAAGAGCTTGCTGGTGCCGGAGCCTGCCGGCAGGAGGTAGGTCAATTCGGTGGGAGTGTCAGTGGTGGGCGCGACCTTGTGCCATGGATCCGCCAGGCCGAGGTCGTTGGATGCCTGGATGGTATAAGAGACGTCGCCGTTGGCGACCGCATCGGCGCGTTTATGGAAAGTGAGGGTATTGTCGGCGAGTGTGCCGGCCGAGGCATTGGAGCCGTCCAGCTTGAGGTCGAGGGCATAGAGCAGCAGGTTGGAGACGCCGTCGGGGCCGACATGGTTCGGCCCGCCGGTCACGGGTGGAGTTTGGGCCACCGCCCACGATGCGTAATTCGCGGCCGAGGTGCTGAGGGACGCCGATGACATGGTCGATATGCCCATGGCCGATCCGGCAAGCGTGAGTTTCACGGTGGCGATGGAATTCGCGACAGCGTCCGGCGAAAGATCGAGGGACACGGTGCTGGTGCTCTGACCCATCTTCTACAGTTTGAAAAACGGAAGAGTTGAGCATCAACAGGTTAAGTGGCGCCAATAAATCGTTGGCACTACATTTTTCCCTGCGCCGGGTGTCAGGTAAGTTCCTGAAGGACCGGCGGCAG
>Ga0209697_10002532_pt1 | contig 26165 bp, 25 predicted proteins | sample AliMusrvi5mmetaG_FD_184115 | JGI IMG/M metagenome (GOLD analysis project Ga0209697, IMG submission 184115) | Freshwater lake bacterial and archeal communities from Alinen Mustajarvi, Finland, to study Microbial Dark Matter (Phase II) - Alinen... | ecosystem: Environmental > Aquatic > Freshwater...
TAACAAAAGGGAGTAGCATAGATGTAATCAGTAGGATCATCATAATACAAGGTTAATAAACCCAACATATTAGGATCAATGTACCATTTTGCATCAAAGGCATGAGTGTCTATCCTCCAGTAATCAACACTTGGGTCAAGTGGGTCAGAGACTAAATCATCAATAAACGGGAAAAACCTATTATAGTAGTAGGAGTTGTTATTGGCAAACACAACATTATACTTGCCGAAACCACTTTTAAAACCTTCAGTGGCAATAGAAAACGTTTCAACATCAGAACCGCCAAGATGATGTTGACCTCCACCAACGTGCCACACGTACCTTTTGGGGATTATCGATGGAAGTTCAAGCATTCGTTGAAGAAAGCTAACATTTTTGGGTGTTTTGATATTATAAATCCTCTTTATTTCCAGTATTTGGTTAATAATGGAAATGGACTTATCAGTAGTCTGGATTGTGTCTTTCAGCGTAAGATTGTTGAACTGGTTTGCAAAGTCTTGGTTTCTCTGTCTGATTTTTTTCATAGGGACTTGTTTTTAGTTAGGTTTAAAAATGGATTAATTAGATACGCAGCCATGAAGGTTACCAAACTTCAGCGGGGGGCAATACAACCAGAACGAATCATCACTTCGACCCAAATGGGATGAAAAGTCATCCTTTTCGATTGCTGTCGAACTGAATCATATTCAATGGTTAATCCTTTTCTACCCTTTTACAAGTCACTCATCCTTTCACATTTTGAATATTATTTTGATTTTGATGATTTATTGTTCATTGTTTACACTGGTTCTTCTTCTTTTAAGTTCGTTTTTAGCGTTGTCAAACTCTTCCTTCATTTCAAGAAAATCGAACTGAGTATAACGATATAAAATAGGGTAAATAATTTCAAACAAAACCGATATTATCAGAGCCCATGTTACGAAGAATCTTAAAAACGGTAACCCTTGAGTGTAATGTTCATACAAACAGTACCCGATTACTCCAATTTGGATAAGTATGTATGTTCCGATTTTGGAGTAACAAAACATGATAAATCCAGCTATAATCATTACTACTCTTAATACGAAGACAGAATCATTTTTTAAGTCCGTCATACTGTTTGCTATTTCGAAATGGAAATTTGATAAGTATTTCGTTTATCTGGTTACTGAAGTCCGTCACATATTTATCATTTAATATCATCTCCCAAGAATAGATGTCCTTTTGTTCAGAATGATAGATGAACCTTATTGTTTCAATGTTTGACCTTCTCCACAAACGGAATTTCATATTTGGGTCAATGAAAGAAAAGATGGTCTGATTTCTTTTCACCTTGTCTATTAACTGTTCTATCCACGCTAACAGCTTTACTAATTCTTCAATCTGCAATGTTTCAAGTCGTATAAGATATTTATTACGCTTAGATGAAATCTCGATGTTCCCTTTCAACCAATTACTTTCAAAATACTGGTCAGGTTTGAATGGTAACATATAATCTGAGATGGATAATTGAAAGGTCTCATTATTATGATTGATTATTTTCATCTCCACTTCAAAATTCCGGATTTACGATTCATTTGACTTTTGCTATTAACCGACAGTCCAATAATTACCCGCAATACCTGTACTTTCAATCTTCATATCAACACAAATCTCTTTTATTGTTTCTATATCCCGATAATAAGTTCGTTTCTTGATTTTTGTCCTGAATAAGACATCTTCCATACTGACGCTACCCGTTTCCTTCAGTAATGTGTAGATGTAGAATAATCGAGATAGTTTCTTTTTCATCGCTTCCCTTCTTTTATTAAATCGTCCAATTTCCAATGATTGTTTCTTTATCAGAGACTTGACATCAATTGATTTTTTAATATCCAGTTGAATGATGTTTTTTGGTGAAACATTTGGAAAGGGTCTACTATCATCAATAAACACAATTGTTAGTTCTCCACTCTTAAGTGCCGTTCTCCTCGTATCAAAAAAATCAGATTGAACTAAACCGCCTTTCGCAAAAATCAAGAAGCAGTGTATCTTTAAAACATCTCGAACTTTGTCCGTTTCAACAACAACAGGATAAAATCTAAGTCCCCTGATTATTTTTGACAAGGTCTTTTGGTCTTGTTTGCTATCAGTCCAAACGACAATCGTTTTATTGTATTCAGTTTGTATCATGGTTAACTCGATATAAGGTCAATGAAAATGCAAAGGTAGTTACGAAGATAAAAAAAAAACGAAAATTAGTGTCGTTGTAGTGACACTACAATTATATCTTCTTTTATATCAAATTGTAATGAATATCATAATTCATCAATAATTTTTTTTATCCAACTCTTTTTCATAGATTTGTGTCACCAGTTCATGAGGCATCTTATCGATGTCTTTTTTTTTCGCTATAATGTATCACTTTCTTGAGAAGTGCCATATGACAAAAACAGTCTATAGGTTTGATATACAATAAAATAAACCAATATTTCAAAATTTTAAGGTCTTATAATATATCAATTACTACCAATTATCTCGGAACTGATACATTTAACCCGATGTTGAACCAAATTTCGATTTATGCCACTTAAAGGTCAAAAAACAACTTCAAGTTATGTTGATTGGAACATGATCACAAATCTCATCCTGAAACTTGAACGGGATGGAAACTGGAAGTTTTCCATTCTGATAGCCATCGGAATTTTTACAGGTCTTCGGATCAGCGATATTTTGTCCCTTCGGTGGAGCGATCTCGTAAACCAAGAATCCTTAAAAATTCATGAAAAAAAAACCAAGAAATTTCGGAGCATAACTTTGAATCCTCAGCTTTTGGACATCGTTGCCAGAATTTTCAAAGCCCAGAAAATAACCAAGCCGGATACATTGATCTTTTTGAACCGTTGGAAAACTGGTGCCTTCCGCATTCAATATGTGAATAGCACTTTGAAGAAGCTCTTCATCAAATACAAGATTTCAAAGGATGGAGCATCCATCTCGGCACACTCGTTGCGGAAATCCTTCGGTAGGCGTATCTGGGAGGTCAACCAGAATAGTGAGAAGTCTTTAGTGATCCTTTCTGAAGTGCTAAAGCACAGCTCGATTGCAACTACCAAAATCTACCTTGGTATCAGGGACGAAGAAATCTCGGAAATCTACCTGAATCTGTAGGCTGACAATGGAAATCTATACCATACTATATGTGTACCCAAAGAAACCAATATCTTATGTCATTATCTGGTAAAGGAGCTCCCCCAAGAGGCTTTATATTTGCATAATCTGTTAATAATCAAATAAAAAACAAAAACATGAAATGGTATCATTATTTAGCGGTATTTTTTGCCGGAGCATTTCTGGCAAATGTAGTCCCACATTTTATTCATGGCATTTCAGGAGACGCATTCCCAACACCCTTTGCTCACCCTGCTGGTAAAGGACTTTCTTCCCCACTCGTAAATGTGTTATGGGCTTGCCTTAACCTTGTAATAGGATACGTATTACTAATGGTAAGCAAAGCATCCACCAAAAACAAACTTTCGATGCTTGTGCTGTTTTTGGGAATCTTGGCAATCTCGATACAATTGAGCTTTGCATTTATGGATAAGGTTAAGTTGTAATTTTAGCTACATAATCCAAGAGATAAGGTGAAAGAAATGAAAAAGAATATGAAAAATATAAAACTATTTGAAAAAATGGTAGATTCAAATTCCACTGGAACAATTGAAGACGGTTTTGTTGAAATAGCACGAAAAGTAGAAAGAATGAAAGAGGGCGAACATGGATTTGAGGAAGTTCTTATAACTTATTTATATTCAGAACTATATTTGGTAAATAAACATACGTTACATTTAAAAATAATAAAGGATGAATGCTTTGGACGCCAAACAGATAAAGATGTCATTTTTTCTGAGAACATTGGAAAGTTAGACTCTTATAATATAGAAGAAATAGAAAGTATTATTACGAAATGTGTCAAAAATATTAACCCTGAGGCGGATAGGTCAGAAAACAGGTGGATTGATGTAAAAGCCCCTTTAGGTAATAGAAAAAAAGATTTAAACGACATCATTGCCGCTTATAAAATTGCATAATCTTTTTAGAGCCTCTGGTATAATCGAAAAGAAAACGAAATAAGGTGGTGCCACTAATCAGTTTGACGAGAAAAATTTAAGAACCAGCAGATTTTGTATTGATTTATTCTTTTACCTTTGATATTGGAACAAATACAAACAGAATGACGTAGCTTAAATGACATATAAAAGATAGAGGCGTAACTATTATTCGAGTTTCCGAAAACTGGTAATTTTTAACAACTACGGAATAATAAGTTTGACGTCCACGCACAGCGTGGGCTTGACTTATTTCGTAGTTGGGGTATACCAGTACCTCGGAAACGGATATGCTTAGGTTCCACGCTGCTTTTTTTTATCCATAAACAAAAGATATTTCAAAAGACATGAATGATCCGAAGAAATCCCAGTATGCATCAGTTTCATACCCGTTCCCAGTTGAGGAACCTCCCGTAATATATTGCCCCCTGTGTGGCTCGCCAACTTTTGATCAGGCAGAAGGAGGTGATATGGTTATTAACCCCTGCCAGCATCTTGCTTTTGTGTTTTTGGGAAGACCTTCAGGTTTTATTTATCAATCAAAGGATTTTCAGAGCAAGACATTGGAAAAAGATTTAAAGGATGTTACAACCAAAGAAATGAAAGGTTTTATCGAGACATTAGGTTATGACAACAGGTTACTGGCATTAGAAGTGACTTACGGTGACATGGGGGATGCTGAAAACTGGTACATTGATGTTTACGGATTTGATTATAATACATATTGTTAATACTTTTTACCCTAAAAATTAAAATTATGAAATTAACCGACATTATCGAAAAAGGCAATGAAATTCCATCAGGAATATCAAAGTTATTCATTGCATCAGAGGATTTCCATTATGGTCAACTACCAATTTTGAAAGACTCATTGGTTTATTATTGTGATTACGATAAGACAATTGCAGTGAACATGATTGAGTTTAGTTCATTCCAGAAAGGCAATGTTGATACACTAAATTTGAAAACAGCACTTCAAGAAGAAGATCGCAATTATATTGTCGAAAAAAATAGCGATTGTAAGTTAGAGGTTACTACTCTTGAATCGGGATGGCGAGGAATTTGGCATCAAAATCATTTCGATGAATGGAATAAGAAATTTCAAAATCATTTCGATAGAATAAAAAAGGAACCAAGTTTAAAATTCTCTGGAATAACCTTTAGCTCTTTGATGTATAATTATAATGTAGCAACAAATTCTCTTTTCTATTTTATAAATACTAAGCCTTATGAATACCAAATTGGTAAAGGGAAAATCGTATTACCCGAATTATTAGAAGTATCTATTACTAAAGCGACTCATGGTTTACTTCCGATAGTCGATATTGAATATTTGGGTATCAAGATAAAAGCAAATTCGCCCTTCGACTTTGACAATCAAACTGGTATTGTTGAGGGAAACACTGCTGAGGAATTTACAGCAGAAATAGAGAATTATCCGAATATTAAAACAATCATAATAAGTAAGTATAACCCAATAAAAATTGCATTAGATGGTACTTTATCTATTCCTCTAACCAAAGAAGGACAACAGAAAATCGAGTGGTTCAAGATTATAAAAAAATAACGCTTGATATAATGTTGGTCAAAACACAAAATTTTAGCCCATTCATAGAGACTATACATCTATAAAAAGAAAAGGATTCGTAGTGAACGAATAGAACACTAAGTCGGAGACCCGCCATTCTTATCTGATATGATAAGGGGATAAGAATTATTTGAAATTGAACATTAATATATAGAAATATGCAAACAGGCTACCAAATATTCGAAATATCAAAAGATCGCTACTGGATCAAAACTTCGACAGGGAAACCACTGTGGTTACCGTTGAACCATCTAAACCAAGGTCTTTCAAAACAGGCTGTTGATCTGTTATTAGAGGATATCATATATAGTGATTCAGATGGGATTTCAGACCGACCTTCCAATTCTTTGTGTTATACGCTTTATGGTTTGATGGGGGAAAGCCAGAAACTTCAAGTGGAAAAGGCATCAACAATTAAAAGGATGATCCAGTGGGATCGATGTTACAGATTGGAACCCGATCCAAATTGGCAAAATAAACAGAAAAGAAGCATTGCTGGTGTGACAAAATTTCTAAACAGGAGCGGAATTCCATGGGTGGATTTGAGATTGAATTACTCCCGAACACTTAAAGAAATGAAGGAAAGCAGTGATGATAGAGTCCCGAAAAATATCGCTGATTTTATTGGTTCCCTTTACGATAAAATGTCCGGCATCCAGCGGTTTTTCACACTTATCCTTTTCCACTTTTCAATGGATGTATCCATTACGCTCCCAGTCCTGTTTGTTATAGGGAAAATTGATATCGACCAGTTTATTGATGGTTTTATGCATTTCCAACTTTCACATGAAGAGCTAATGGATTCCAAGGGGATGAAGAAGTGGAAAGCTGCGAACAAACAGAGGATTATGAATGCTCAGAAATTCCTTCAGATCATTGAGGAAGAAACCAAATAGATTACTTCAAAAATCCAATACTGATGATTATCCATGCAGTAATCAGAGGTTCTCTGATAATCACAAATCAAATTTGATCAACATTATCATCTCCATCATTCAGCGTATTCCAATACTCCTTTACTGCGTCATAATTATTCTTTGTATTATCCATTTTGAATGGCATTTCAAACCATTTTCTTAAATCTTCGATTATTTGACTATTTAATGCACCCGTTATTGTTTTTAATTCACCGTCAAGCTCAGAAGGTATAACCACTTGAATTTCTTCATTACTGTTCAGTTCTAAATGGAAATGAGGTGGATTGCTTTCTCTTTTTTTGCCATCTTCTCCTCCGCCATAGACTTTTATCTTACCATATTTTTGATAAAAGAAGTCAGATTTATCAGTTATTTGAATAAATTCCAATTCAGCATTCCATTTTGAAGCCGAGTCCTCTATTTCATCTACGTTCATATTCCAACAATTTTATCAAAAAATTCATCAGTCGCCATTTTTTCATCGGAATAATCATATATCAATTGCAAATTTAACTCAACGAATTTTATTATATCTTTCATTATGTCATCGGTAATTAGTTCAGGGTTTGGATTACCGATAATTTTAAAATCTGGTATTGTCATCGTAAAGCAATCTTTTCCGTGAAAATCATTCGGAATATTACTCACCTTAATTCTTCTATCTTGAGTGTGAGGATTTGCTCCAACCCAAATATAAACATCTTCTATTCCTATTTGTTCGGGTGAAATATCAGTCAACGTCATTTTTTCTTCATCGGTAATGAAGGTGGCGTATTTAAGATATTCGTGTTCTTGAGATTTGGTTTTTCTTTTCATGATTTAATAATATTAAATGTTGTTGGAATTACTTTATAAACCCGATTCTTCCCCGTTCCTGACTTTTATTGACGTTTTCTTCTTCTAAATATTTGATGATTTGAGCGAGGTTTTGCTTTTCAACTCCGTATAATGCTCGTTGAAGCACCAGCTTTCGTTGAACATTTTCTATAATTGCCCCAGTGATCTCAAATTTGGATAATTCCTCCAGATCATTCGATTCCAACCATGGAAGTTTATCTGCCCAGATTTTCATTCTTACCTCGGAGGTCGGTTTTTTAAACTCTTTTTTCACTAAAAAACGCCTGTAAAAACTTTGCTCAAAACTTTTCAGGAAATCAAATTAAACTGTTTTATACGGTTTTTATTGAGAATATAGATATTATTGCTGATGAAATAATTACTAACTCCTCCGCAGAAACAAAGAAGGAAATGAGACGGGAACTTGAGCGATTATGTTCCGGAGAAAACCATTCTTCACATTTATCGGACAGTCTTTCTTGTGACCATAGGGTAAAAGAGGAATTTAACTCGTCCGGTCTATTTTCGAGTCCCATTATTGTCAACCAACAGCCACATGCTGTCCAATCAGATTTCGGTGGGACTGACTTTGCTGCTACAATAATTCCATACACTGAAAGGCACATCAGAGAGCTGTGTAGGAAAAATTTGATTCCATACGAAAAACCCGTTGGGAAATACATATTCAATCGTCAGAAATTAGAGGAATGGGCACTGACCTACGACTCGACAAGGAAAAGAGAGAAGTTAAGAATTGGACGCTATATTTAACTGTTACTCGTTTACAATTCAACTATATTAAGCGATTTGAAATGTCTTTTATTCTTTGGTCATCCGAATTAGCAATATAGATTTCAGTAGTTCTTGTTGAAGTATGTCCCATTCCATAACTTATATCTTTAATGTGCGTACCAGACCTTGCTAAGATCGTTGCATAAGTGTGACGAGCAAGACCCGTTGTCATATTATATGGCAAGTCTAACATTTTACCGATTTTCTTTAAGTTTTTATTTAATTTTTGGGTCATAAACAGGGTTCTATTTCTTATCGAGGTTTGGTTTCGGATAGAACCGTCAGATGTTTCAAAAAACGGGAATATATATTCCTCTGCATCATTTTTTTTGGTTCCCCACTTTTCAATTATTTTTTTTACTACCGGCTGTAGATATACTTTAATCTCAATAGTTTTTGTGTTCGTTCTTATTGTTTTCGTTCTGATAAATGATAAGAACTCGCCACTTGAGTCGATATTCTTCAGTTTTAATTTGCACATATCCACTACATTTAAACCATTGCACAAATATTGAAAGAGAAAAATATCTCGGCAGAAATCAAGTTCGGGATTTTTTGAAAGATCAAGATTTATTAGTTCTATTACTTTTTCTTTTAGCAAAGCTAACTTCCTGCCAGAAGTTGTTCCAATAGTAAAACCCCTATTCCCAAATGGGTACTTGTTTGGACTTATTACCTTTTTTTCTATTGCGAAGTTGATAACCGTCCGCAAATTCCTTAAATAATGTTGCTTTGTCGATAGGGAAAGGTTTTTACCGTCAATCCATGAACAATATTGATGTAAAAATTGGGTGGTAATTTGATTTATCCTTTGTTTTGGGTTAAATTCCTTATATGAATTCCTTGATGTTCGCATTGTAACAACATATGAGTGCGGATGGTTAGTCTCTTGTAGGTGTTTCATGTATTTTTCAAACCAATAAGACAAAAGCATATTTTCATCTCGCTTATGTGTATGCTCAAAATAGGTTTCTTCAAATTCTGCAATTGTTGCATCCTCATCTAATTTGTTCAATACTTTAGCTGCATTGGCTTCCATTTCTCGAAGATCATTCCTGATTTCAAGTAACCTCTGATCCTTTGCATTTTTGGCAGTTAATCTCTCCCATTCATCAATAGTTAAATTAAATTTTGTCCTGATATACTTTCTGTCTTTTTCAGTTATATACACATATAGTTTGATGTTATATGTGCCATTTGATGCTTTACCCGTCTTCTTATACCTTGGATCAATTGTACAATATACTGTTTTCATATTATCCTTTTCGATCTTATAGTACGGGTTGATTCAGAAGTTTAAAATTTTTTTCACCATATGAAATTTGCACACAACTTTTTTAGGGGTATCATTTTTATCATTGTTTATCTGTTACTTAACCTATAAAAATTTGCACAAAATTTGCACAGAAGTCAAGCCTATAGACGTACATTTTCGTACATCTAACATTTTTAACATGACACAAAAAGATGTTTATTGCGCTGTAATACAGCGCAATGTGTCATGATCATACATAAATGGATTTTTCCGTAAACGACCCCTTGGTCTCCTGTTAATCAGAGGGTCGCTAGTTCAAGTCTAGCAGGGGGAGCAGGAATGACAAGGGTTTCAGGATTCAAAATCTGAGACCCTTTTTTATTTGCTACAAAATTTGCTACATAAGTTTTTTGGAGATACCCAAACAGTATAAGTTTTAATACCCTGATTTACAATAGTATTATTTATTAACATTTTCTCATTGTTAGGGCTATTTCCTTTCTGTCCTTTTACTGTTTATAATAAAACCTGGGCATATGAGTATTGAAGATATTGAATATCTGAACGATATAAATCATGTAGAAGATGCTATTATCGAACATCTGAGATTACCAAGTTTGAGTCATTCATGTCGGAACAGATGAAAGAGCGATTTAAATTTGAATTGGATATGGAAAAGTTTTCTTACCTGTAATACAAGGCACTTTCTATACTATATTTGCCTTGAGTTATCATTTTTCCAGACAGGAACTAAAAAAGCCCGCCATTAGTTTTGACGGGCTTTTTCACAATTCAGAATTGAATTATACTCTCGGTTTTTCTGCTTGGGAAGTCGGGATTCTTAATTACAGGTTCTTGAACTTGTTTTTCGTGAAATACGATTACATTATGTGAAATACGCTTACAGGACAGTGTGATATGTGGAAAATACTTATTTCTTCTATTGCCCGTTTCTAACTTCTTGCCCTCCTTCTCAGCCAAACCATATAAATTACCAAGAAAGCTATTATTGGAAAGAACACATCCTTGTGTTTCCTAATGTAGCCTATCACACCTTCCGACTTCACACCCTTCTCTACCATCACAAAGCAATCCTGGCACACTTCCGCAAGTTTGCGATATTTGCCAACAACTGTATCCCATGGAACCTTCCTCTGAACAGGATACGTTAAACTATCTTCACCGACCATTTCCACTTTCGCCAATGCTCCCATACTCAATAAAACCATCAGCACACTAAGAATTGAAATCTTCATCATGGGCTAATGTATGGCGAAGATCTACCCCGAAAAAATCCATTAACTGATTTTATAAATAGTAATATTCGGAGAAGGTGCCGGTATTGGCTATCAGGAAAAAACACAATGGATTGAAAGCATGAAAGGCGACTTTAAAAACTTTCAAACGGTTCATCATGCTTTTTCAAGGAATACTCGTCCGTTTAGAAGTTCTAACAATTTATACAAGAAAATATCTCGAAAATTAGGGAAAGTGTGTCCACAATTTGATGTTTCTCCAGGAAAATTGTTTGTTTTCGTGATTTTTTCGATGGAAAATTTAGGCTTGTTTGGTTTTGGTGGCTAAAAAATGTTGGACAGTTGAATTATAGCCAGGTTTATATTTCGGATCCTTATAATTCTGGTGGGGGTTGTGGACACAATTTGGGGTTGCCGTGTCGATTGGGATTTAGATTGGGTTTTGTGTCCAGTGTGTCCACAAAATGAACATCTTGAAGAGATATTCGATGTTGAATTGAAATTCATTCTTAGCTGATATTCTGGTTGCTTCAGGCTTAGCCTGTCTGGATTAATAATCTCGGGGATAACTTCGTAGACAATATAATCGAAGTTCAACCAATTTGTAGAAAAAGAATTTTCGTGGAGAATATATAAAATTCTACCTTTACTATGCTTTTCCTCAGATTTACAACATAAATCGATTTCTAAACCAAAAACTAAGGTGTTATGATAGTTCAATTTTCGCATAATGGTGGTCAACTAGACATTTCTAATAAAAGTAGAAGAAACGGGATTGCATTTCAATTCGATAAAGGAAGTAAAATGAGCGGCGTTCGATTTTGGAATGATGAACCACAACATAAACGTAAATTTATTAGACATCAGGGATGGTATTTGGAAAATATTGAAAATAAATCTTTTAATCCTAATCCAAAACAAGATGAACTATTTTTCTGGGGTGAATGGGAGCCTCAGTCAAGGTTTCAATTAACAGGGAATAGTTTTAGTGCTAAATCGTTACCACACGCAATTCATTCCCCATTTCTTTCCTTGAAAGGAATTGGTGGTCATAATACAGATCCATTTGTTTTTGGCGATCATTTTTATTATACCAACTGTAAGCAAAGGCTTTCTGGACGTGGTTCTATTATGTTATCGTTGACTACTGGTTCAATTATTCTTTTTGGTTCAGAAATAAGCAAGACTCATTTTGTCTTGGATACCTTTTTCGTTGTAGAAAGTAGCGAGTCCGTTAGTAGTTATCGAATACATCCAACAGATTATCCAGATATTTTGAGACGTGCAACAATTGATTTAAATGGTGGGTTAGAGCTTTGGAAAAAGTTGTATCAAGGGAAAATGTATGATTTTAAAAATCAATATGAAAAAGAAAAACCATACACTTTTTGTTTATTTCCTTGTAAAGCAGGTTCAACTGGTTTAGGAGGTTTTGCAAGACCAATAATTGACGTTAAAAAATTTGGATTACAAAAAGTAGGAGCTGGCACTGTTTTAATGTCCGTAAATTATAGTTCTGATATAAATTTTTGGCATGATATTGTCACTGAATTACTTGTTCAAGGATATTCATTAGGGATAAAATTAGAAATGCCAAAAGTAAATGATGATATAGAATTACCTGAATCTGATAAACCGAAGAGTACATGTGACAATAAACAAAGGTGCTAATAATAGAACCTCATTATTAGTGCAGAATTAGTGAGTAAACAGATTATAAGATCGAACACTAATTAAAAAACCAAAACAATAATGGCTAAATTTTTAAGAACCTCTGGAATCTCTGCTGGTTTGGACGAACTAATAAGAGAAGCAAAAGAAAAATTATACATTATCAGTCCTTACCTTAAACTATCTGACCACATTAGGGAACTGTTAAATGACAAAGAAAGAGAAAAAGTTGACGTGAGAATAATTTTTGGAAAGCAAGAACTGAATCCTTCAGAGATGGGGTACCTTGAAGGACTAAAATATGTTCGTTTATATTTCTCTAAAAACCTTCATGCAAAATGTTATCTCAACGAAAATAAGATGATTATTACCTCAATGAATTTGTATGAATTCTCACAACAGAATAACCGGGAGATGGGAATACTAATTGATAAAACTGTTGAAGCAGATAAACTTGTGTTTGATGATGCATGGAAAGATATTGAATCAATTCTGCATAACGCTGATGATTTCGCTTATGTCAAAGCACCAAAATCTGTTGAAAAAAATATTCTGAGTGACAAGGGTGCAAAATCCGGTGATATTGACCACCTAAATCCGGTTGAATGTGACCACCTTCTTTCCGGTGCAAATTGACCACCCCCATTTTTCCCTCATTTTCTTTTGATTTTATCGGTTTTAGACGGTTATACAAATATACATTTTTTCATTACCGTTTAGTACTGATGCGTTAATATTCGATTGTTAGTAAACTGTATTGTTCTTTGACATTTTGATTGACCTGATTGTCTGTAAGTAGTTCTTTCAGTGGTGTTTTATCAAATGCTGAGATGCTTAGTATCTGCATTATTTCATAGACTGATAGGTTGCTCTTTAGTTGATGCTTGATATACGCAACCGTCAGATAAGTGCAGATAGCGACCCAAATATGTAGATTTACGGCGTTTTCAGAGTGTCCCCATAGTTTTTTAATAATCAGATTCTGCTTAATCCACTTGAAGAATACTTCTATTTGCCATCGATTCTTGTATAAACGGGCGATTTCAAGGGCCGAGACATCAAAGTTATTACTCAGAAAGACCAGCAAGATATCTTTCTCAGCATCGTAATATTCAACGATCCGAAGAATTTCCGGATACAATTGTTTTGACTTTGGCCCCTTCAGTTTGACCGTTTTATCACTTCGCAGACCAGTTCGTTCATCAATATTATTATTACACTCGAGGTCCTCATAATCAAGAGTAACCTTGGCTCTGGTGACGAAAAACGATCCGGCTTTATGCATCAAATACAAAGCAGCAAAATCAATATATGCTTTGTCCATCAAGTATATCGCCTCAGGCTCAGGAACCAGTACATCCAGGATATTACTATCGTGGTATTTCCCATCCGTGATGTAGATAAAAGTGGGAATGCTTCCTCTCAAATCTAGTAGGGTGTGTACTTTTATCGCACCTCTGGAGTATTTTCCCTCAGCCCACCTGAATAGTTTTATACTTAACGAGATGGTCGTTGAATCCAAGGCGAATATATCGTTGTCAATATCAACATTTGGAACAGAGTAATTCGCATACATTGGTCGCACTGTTTTGATCAAATACTCCCCGAACTCGGCAAAAATCCTCCAGTCCCGACTCTCGTTTGCGCGCGATAAGCTAGACTGATTGACATTTTGCTTTACTCCCAGATGATACAACTTCTTCTTGTGAGCCTTCAGACATACGCAGATGTCCCTTAAAGAGTTCAAGGAAGTGAGCTGACCAAAGAAAAGCTGGACAAACTGATTCCAACAAGTAAGTTCTCGTACCCGGTAATTGCCCCGGTAATGAGCTACAAACTTCTCAAACTCATATCTATTGACAAATTGTAAAACCTGAGCAAAGACATACTTTCCTGAATTCATAGTTCCGCAGTTAGTGCTGCAAAACTACAGGTCAATTCAAATCAAAAAATCAAAGAACGCTTATATTATACTTTATATCAATTATTTATAGAAATTATTAAAAAGTTAGCGCATCACTAGTAATTACCGTTAATTTTTTTCGATTTAGTTCAATAATCGTTGCTTCTTTCGTAGAGATTCACCAATCATTTCGATCCGGTGTGCATTGTGTACGATGCGATCCAACACCGCGTCAGCAATGGTTTTCTCACCGATTACATCATGCCATTGTCCTACCGGTAACTGGGCCGCTATGATAGTGGAACGTTTGCCATGACGGTCTTCAATGATCTCGATGAGTGCCGATCGATTGTGACTGTCAAGCGGTTGCATGCCAAAGTCATCAAGTATCAACAGGTCCATCTTTTCGATTCTGGCTGTTTCCCTGATATAGGATCCATCTGCACGGGCCATTTTCAACATTGCAAAGAGCTTGGATGTACTGGCATAAAGAACTTTAAACCCGAGCATACAGGCCTGATTGCCAAGTGCCGAAGCAATATAGCTCTTTCCGATGCCTGTGCTACCTGTAATGAGGATATTCTCGTTTTTTCCGATAAAGGTACATTCGGCAAACCGGTTCATAAGATTGCGATCCAGGTTACGCTCTATTTTAAAGTCGATCAGCTCAACGTCAGCCCTGTAACGGAAACGGGCAGTACGAATGCGACGTTCAATACGCCGGTTATTGCGATCATCCCATTCTGATTCGATTAAAAAAGAGATCATCTCATCAGCTGTAAGGTTAACTTTCCCGCCATCTTCCAGGCTGGTTTTGAAGGCGCTGGCCATGCCATGCAACTTCATTTGTTTCATTTTCTGCAGGATTGCTTCGTTCATAATTTATCTGTTTTTAGGTTGATTGGGTTTTAAGTGAACTCACCCTATCCAATCGTTGATTGATCGGATAAGATGAGTGGTACATTCAATATCATGCATAATAAGTGTTACCGCGGATATTACCGTGGTTTGGCATAGATGTCCTATCGCTGTCAGGATCTAACGGGACGCTATCAAGATGTTTATCCAGGATGGCTAAGATGGTTTTATAGCTGTAGTCCTCATAGAAGTTTGCCCGGTGACAGGCTGCGTTGAGGCGTTCGTTACCAACCTTGGATGCATAGTTCAATATCCCCTGGCAGGTTTTATAAGCTTGCTCGGGATGCTGTCTTAAGATAAGTATTGCAGTGATGTACTTTTCGGTTTGTTCTCCGATAGTCTTTGCCCGTTCAATGAACTTCTCCGGGGTCCAGTCTGTCAGGAACTTGTGTTTGGTAGCAAGGTGATCTTCTACCGTGGTGAACATAAATGGCCTGCGGTTGCGCTTGTGAGTGGCAATATGTTCATAACGGTAGTAAATGTCCACCTGGTTCTGGCTGTAAAGTATGCTGACCTTCTTGCCGATAAAGTGATAAGGTACACTGTAATAATGCTTGTCCTCACCCAGGCATACATAGTTATTCTTTGACACTGTTGCAATCCGTTTGTTTTTTAGTTCATAACGATACAGTGACAATGGCTGCAGCACTGACCGCTCGATCTCTTCAAACATCTGACGGCGACTATAAGGACGGCCCCTGAGCGGATTATTGTTGTGGATATCCAGCAACACCCAGATCGCATTGTTCAACGCCTCAATCGAAGTAAAGTCCCTCTCCCGGATAATCGTATAAATCACCTGGTAGATGATTTTAACGGCACCTTCAACTAATGCTTTGTGCCGTGGTTTGTAGGGCCCGGCCGGAAGTGCCGTCATTTTGTAATGCTCTACAAAGTCCCGGAACGATTCATTGAGAGTGGGCTCATACTTATCGCTCTTGATAACAGCCGACTTCAGGTTATCCGGAACAATGGCCTGGGGAGCACCTCCGAAGTAATGCAGCGCATTTTCACACGCTCCGATAAAGTCTTCCTTACGCTGGGTCATCGTCGCTTCTACATAGGTCAGTTGGCTTGCACCGAGAATGGCTACAAAAACTTCCACCTTGCATACCTCTCCGGTATCCGGATCCATGATCTGTAGCTTATCCCCGGCATAGTCCACATACATCTTGTCGCCGACCTTATGATCAATGTGCATCGTGGCATTGGTACGTTTCGACCATTGCCGGTAATGTTCATTAAACTGGGTATGCTTAAAGCCATCCGGATTTGTTTTTAGATAATCTTTCCAGAGCTTATGCAGGGTATTACCCTTCTTCTTCAAAGCCTTATCGACCTCCGGAAAGAAGGCTATCAGCTCTTTTAGGCGTTGTTCCGGTTCTTTAACCACCTTGAATAAAAATAACTGCTCCAGTTCACTGTCTTTTAAGCACAGGATCTCTTCCAGGGATTTGTCCATGGCGATAAATTGCCGGATGTAACTCTTCACGGAATTGCGTGAAACGCCTGCCTTGAGGCTAATTTGTAATTTTGGAACACCCTCGGTGTACCATTGCAAAATCTGTTTAATTTTGTTCATAGCGATTAGGTTGTTTGACATAAGTGATTAATATTGAGAAATTAGTTGTTCGCAACATTAATTCTTATGCTGTCCTTAATCGATAAAATCTATGAAAATGGGTGGTCAATTTGCTCCGGAAACGGGGTGGTCAGTTTGGTCCGGAAAACACCTAAAATGTGACCTGTTCAGAGGTGGTCAATTTGCTCCGGAATCAGGTGGTCAATTTGACCGGATTCTCCACGAAGACAGCACAAAAATCAACCTCATGGTGAAAGACCAAATAGACTTTTTGGGCAAACCTATTCAAAAATTGATTTTAGAAGCTTTATCTGACACCATCAACAACCCCGATGCATGGGTACACTTTAACTGGCCACGCCCGAATAATATTTTTCCTGTCTGGAAAACAGCATGTCATCGGAAAGTTATGCTAAAAGATGGTTCTGAAGGCTTTATTGGCGCGGGTATGTATGGGTATATTTCTGAAAAGGAATTTATTAAAATTTCTGTCAAAAAAGCATGCAGTTTGATGGCCTTGAAAGGAGATTCATCGCTTGAATACATACAATCGCCCCAATCGCCTTTCGTGTTCTTCGATTGTTTCATTTTTGTTTATGACTTTAATGGAAACTCTATCATAGACCCGAGCTATAAAAAAGACTCAAAGTCAAACCTGCTTTTATTCAAGGATGTAACAAACCATTTTCCTTTCAGGTCAATAGCCGAACAGTTGAAAACTAAAGAAGAAACATGGAATATGCTTCAGTTTACCTCGCCCGAATCAATGAATATCAGAAAAAAAGTGATCTATTGCCGTAAAACAAAGCTCAGAAACAAATATGTCATTGTTGGCTCTATGATAGATGCTCCCCAGGCAGCATGGTTTAAATAACTATTATTTTATGGAAAAGAACGAAATACTTTATTCGCAAAATCAGGTGCCTCCTGTTGGAAAACTGATATTTCTTAGTTTGCAGCAGGCCGTACTTATACTTACAACTTCCATTTTACCGGCAATATTTATTAAAGAGATTAGTGGCGATATTGGCTTAAGCATTTCATTTGTGAGCATTACGCTGATAGTATCAGGGATTGGTTCTATTTTGCAGGGTTTTAAGATTAAAGGCTTTGGCTCAGGTTATCTCTGTCCAAATGTGTGCGGCCCTTCCTATTTCAGTCTCTCACTCCAGGCCTTCTGGATGGGTGGATTTCCGTTGATGCGCGGTATGGTTATTTTTGCAGGTATTATAGAAATGGCGCTTGCCCCAATGGTAAAGTATCTGCGTAATTTATTTCCTCCTGTGGTTATTGGAATTGTGGTCGCCAACGTAGGCATCAGTATTATTCCCCATATTTTTGCGAATTTCTGCGGTTCACCATTTTCAAGCGATATCATGCTTTGGCAGGATGTTGCCACGGCTATTTTTACTTTAATGCTGATAACTTCTCTGAATATTTGGGGCAAAGGAAATTTCAAATTATTTTGCCTGCTTATTGGGATATCGGTCGGATGGTTGTTTTACCTTTTAATTATTCCTTCTGAAAACTTAAACTATATCGGCCTGCCTGGAATATCTTTATTTGCCATCCCAAAAATGCCTTTCAGGTTTTTTGAACTCCATTTTGACTGGAGCTTAATGTTCCCGTTTTTAATTATTTCGCTATGTGGCAGTTTAAAAACTTTCGGAAATCTGGCAGCTGCACAGAAAATAACAACTCCCGAAAAAACCGAGATGGATATGAAACCTATAGCCGGTGGCCTCTGGGCTGATGGTTTCACAACATCACTCTCCGGATTGCTGGGGGCTATGGCAGTTGACACATCGTCGGGAAACGTTGGATTGGCTGCTGCAACCAAGGCTGTAAGCCGATGGATCGGAATCGTAGCGGGCATTATGGTACTTATTGCTGGATTTTTTCCAAGGATATCACTGCTTATTTCTATCATTCCGCCGCCTGTTGTAGGGGCAGCTCTAACATTTGCGATTGTGTATATGGTAATAACCGGATTCCAGGAGATATTCTCCGTAAAACTGGATCAAAAAAAGATTGCCGTTGTGGGATTGTCTATGATCTTTAGCTTGTGTACACAATTCGTACCCGAGCTTTTTGCTTATCTTCCTAAATCATTGCAAATTATATTCAGCAACTCTTTAACATCATCCACGCTGCTGGCTATCCTGCTGTATCAGTTTTTTCATCTGGACAATACGTATACTTTGATTTTAAAAAAAATCAAACGTTAAAGCTCTTAAACTTAATTTTCCTCCATTCGCGCTCGTCTAATTTTCTGAAGATTTCGGGTAGAATTGGTTGTAGAAAAAAACTGCTTTTTACTATCCTCCTCATCTGTGCTGTTCCGGTATAAAAAGCATTTCTTCTAAAATATTTTGGCTGTTTCTGGAAAAACCGGTTTTGTCTTTTGCACCAATAAACCAATTATAAGCATATTTCTTTCGCATTTTGCACTTCTCACCTTGCATTTTGCATCTAACAAGTGTTATAGTGCGGTGATCAGCCTAATCCCTACCTCGAAACTGTCGGATTAATCATCGATACACCAATTCTTTCTCCTTCTTTGATTGAAGTTTCATAGCCCTTTAATGTATTTAGCAATAAATCTTCATCGATGCGAATTTTGTTTTTTTCAAATAGCAGCACTAACGTGGAACCCCCAAATTTGAAATACCCTTTCTCTTCCCCTTTTTTTACAAAATTCCCTGTATACGTCTGTACGATACTTCCTACCATGGTTGCACCTACTTCAGTCATTACAACATCTCCAAACAAGGGGTTTGACAGGATGGTAAATTCCCTTTTGTTCAGGCAGAATATTTCAGCCATTTTTCGCAAAGCAAGGGGGTTAACTGAATAATAATTACCGTCAATCCGGGTGATGGGTGATACACTTCCGTTAATGGGAAAATGGAAACGGTGGTAATCGAAAGGGGCAAGCCGGATAATCACCAGGGTGCCATCAAGGTATTTTCGGGCAAGCCGGGCATTATTTAAAAACGAAAAAATATTGAAGCGGTATCCTTTGATGATAAAATCACTGTTGCTGATATTGGAATATGCCAGTATCTTTCCATCAGCAGGCGACACGGTCACGGTTGAGTTGGTATCCACCGGCCTGGCATTTTTCTTTAGTTTCCGGGTAAAGAAATCGTTGAACGAGTTGAACTCCTGTTTTTGGGCGATACTCATATCGATATCAAATTCTTCAACAAAGGGTTGTATTTTTTTGGTCGATGAAGGATGATCCATTCTGTTGCCATAAAAAGACGAAACCAACTTTCTTTTGGCCAGCGCCCACAATGTTGCTTCGCCAACCGGATTATTATACAGCCACACCAACCACTTTTCGCCGGCCACTTTTTCCGTTTTTAACAAGCCACTTTGCCTGTCGTAATATTGGATGGGAGCTTGTGGCGGCAATGGATATAAAGCCAGTATGGCAATGACAGCCAGCAATAATAAAATGAGGCCCCACCTCTCTTTAGTTTTTGAAATGTTCATCTGTTTTTATTTATTAATTCATTGCTTATTTTCAGCGGTATTAATACTTGCTTCGCAGGTGTTTTTTATGAGTCAGGTGCCTGCCTGGAAGAAACGCTTGCATTGACCAGGCTGCGCCGAAACAGCCAAATCATTTAAGATTACAGATTGTCAATAAATAAAAGGGGTCAATCAAAACCGGCGGCGGTGGTCAGATGTTCCGTATTGTCTAAAAGGTGCAAAGTGTAATAATTTGCACTTTAGGATCCTGATACTACCAACCATCCGGTGAGACTGCCCGTTACTCTCCTTTCCTCAGCCTCTCAAGGATCTCAAAGACCGCAGGACAGATTGAACTGTTTTTCAGGGTCAGTGCCATAACCTGGTATACACGGCGCCTGTCGGTATGGGGATACTCGCGGCACGCCTTGGGCCGGACATCGTATATGGAGCAGTAGTTATCGCTTCCCAGGAAGGGACAGGGCATTGAACGGAAGATGTAGTCGCCCTCTTCATCCACGACGAGATACTGCTCCACAAATCCTGAAGGCTTTATTCGCAGGGAGACAGCTATCCGCCGAACGTCAGTATCGGTTATCCTGGGGCCAAGGGTACGGCAGCAATTGGCACATTCGAGGCAATTGATCTTTTCAAACACGGCTTCATGAAGGGCATGTACCCGCTCGTCAAGCTTCCGGCTGTCGGTGGTGGAGAGCCGCTTCACCAGGGCCGCATGTTCCTTCCGGGCCGCCCTGGCCATCATGGTCAGTTTGTCGGGTTCAATCATCATTAAAGTTTTATTGTTTGGCGAAATCAACAGGCATTCCGGGAAAAGAGATCCCAAACGGACTCAAAGGTACAGGTTTTCCGGGTACCGGATCCCGTGGAGATCATAGTGAACAAGGTCAAAACTGTTAGCTGTTATCTATTCATTGTTCACCGGACCCTCTTCGCTGTAAACTGCTTGGTTTGATAGTGAATGAAATTTCCTGATGCCGGCATGATACCGACATGAAACCGAGGTTCAACCGAGCTAAGTCCGAGAAAACCCGCTCCAAATCGGCCGAATGCAGGTTTTAGGCAGGTTGGACCTCGGTTGAAATATGATCCCATCATCGCCCTATGTGAATCCACAACCTGATGCCATTGGCTTACTATCTGTCATACCTTTAACACTGGGGTACTCGCTGATTGCACAATTTTACCCCAAAATCATTGATATCACGCGTCAGGGAATGGAGGAAGTATCCTTTCTTTCCAAAAATATTTATGGACATACTATTAAATATCAGCACATTGGGTTCTGCTCATTAGGGGTCCATGATGGTTTGGTACATTTTTTGGTACCCTTTAGAATCGATTCATTTTCAAACCCTCTCATCATGAAAAAAACTGTATTGTTGCTTGTTTGCCTGGTTCTCTTTGGAGCCGGCATCATTGCCCAGAACCCACGCAATGTGGTGCTCTACAACCTTACCAGCACAGGCTGCGGGCCATGCTCCTGCATGGATTCCATCATCCGCGTCTCAGTGCTTCCCAGGTTTCCCAACACCGTGGTGATCGCCCTTCACAGCCCGATCTCCACCGGGGGGTCTGCTTTCTGGAATTACCAGGGTAGCAAGATCTTCTACCAGTTTCACAGCCTATGGGAGCCGGACGGATTCATTGACGGGCTGGGGCATGACGCCTTTTACCAGGGAGTTGCCGATTCGATCGCTCACCGGCTTGAGGCAAGTCCCGAGTCGCCAGTCCGGGTGCAGATTGTAAGCAAGAGCTGGAACCCGGCAACCAGGATCGTTGACCTTACCGTGCGGATCACGAACATCGGAGGGGATCTGCAGGGAAGTTACGGGTACAATATTTTTGTCACCGAGGATAACCTGAAAATGTTTCACAGGGTCGCCTCCGGATGTGCGACTCCGGATGATCCGAACCATCTTCCGCTACGTCATAACTATTTCAACGATCATGTCACCCGGAAGGTGGAATTCCTCGAGACCGGGGATTCACTCATCGGGCCGGTATGGCCTGCAGGCATGGAGATCGTGAAGAACTTCTCCATCCTGATCGATACTGCGTGGGTTCCCGAAAACACCCATCTCAACCTGGTGGTTTATCATCATGCGGATTCGATCTATAAGTCGGAGGTCCTGCAGGCGGTTTGCCAGTCGGTGAGCGGGGAAGTTGGAATTCCGGATACAAAAACAAAACCGGAACTCTCCGGGATCCGGAAGATCTATCCAAATCCTGCAAATGAATGGATAAGCGTCCATTTCACGGTTGCTTCCACAGGTACTTGCAGGCTGGAGATCTTGTCTGTCACCGGACAGCCGCTGGCCCTGCTGATGGAGGGGTCAACCGGCCCCGGAATTTACAATGTTGAGCATTCCGTTTCGGATATACCGGCCGGAACCTACCTGCTCAGGCTGGAGGCACCTGAAGGATCCTCCTTCCGCAAGCTGGTTGTCATAAAGTAGCCGTTTAACCGCGCCTGCACAGCATAAACAAAGAAACCAACCCCTATGAAAAAATTATCAAGCGCTCTTTTTCCCCTGGCATTAATGGCCGGGATATTGTTGCTTGCCAACAGTTGCAGGAAGGACCATGATGAAGATTCTCCGCAAAGCAATATTTTCACGCAGAAGCTTCAAACGCTTGTGAACACCTCCCTGGCAGATTATAAGGTAAAATACCCCGACTTCCCCGGCGGGATTGCCCTGGAAGTTATTTCAAAACAGGGTACATACTTCGTCTCGGCGGGGATGGGAACCGTAACCAACCAGGTCCGGTTCAGGGCGGCCAGCAATACAAAAACCCTTACTGCAACGGCAATTTTACTGCTATACCAGCAAGGGAAACTGGATATAAACAGAAAACTGACTGACACCATTCCCGGTACCCAAGAACCCTATCTGCCGAATACCGCGGAATATAATATCCCTTATAAAAGTTCGATTACGATCCTCGATGTGCTCCGCCACCGTGCCGGGATCTTTGATGTCTCCAACGACAACATTCCCGATACGGTCTCCGTGCCGGTTCCGTACAAAGGACAGAACTATATCGACTTTATGCTCGCACAGGACCTGACGCATACATTTACGTTCGACGAGCTCGTTGGCGCAGTCTCTACTTGCAGGTTGTTTTATTTCCCGCCAAATACCGCGTATCATTATTCCAATACCGGCTATTCCATCCTTGGCAAGATCATTGAAAGGGTGTCCCAAACAACTTACCAGCAGTATCTCGTGGAGAATGTGATAACGCCCATGGGCATGAACCACTCTACAATGCCTGTCAGCGGAACAGATCAGACGATTCCTGCACCGTTTGCGTCGGGATATATACTTCTTACCGATACCTTGATTAATGTTACCCTTTCCAATATATCAGCCAATGTGGCAGAAGGAACGCTGATCACAACACCCGACGACCTTGGTCATTTTCTGCGGAAACTGATCACTGGCAATGGTGTTCTCAATCCGCACATCGTAAATACGGTAATGCTGGACTGCCTGTCGACCAGCTCGGCCAATGCCGGCAGCTATGGATGTGGCATCGGTTATACCAATAATCTCGGATATGGGCACACAGGCGCCCATGCAGGATATCTTTCGGAGATGGCGCATGACCCTGCTTCTGGTTTTACCGTGGTCGTTTTCACCAATTGCTGGAATGAAAAGACCCAGATGACGAGTTTATACGATGAAATGACTTCGCTCCTTGAAAACAACTGTTATGAAGCAAAGCAACTTTTCACCGGGAAATAGCAGACAAATGTATACACTCACCGCAATCAATTGTCCCGGATGCACCGGACAGTGAAGCCATACGCCATGTTGTTGGTTAACGTCTGGCTTGCCCCACTGTTGAAATTCAGATCCCACGCAATTCCGGATGACGAAGAAATACTGCTCCAGTAGTTGCCTTGTGAGCCCCGGTTGATAAGAGCACCATTGGGGAAGTCCAGGAATCCGGCCCCGTGAAGTTTTAATCCGGAGTTCCACGGTCCGTTCCAGTTCGTCCAGTTTCCGCCGGATGAACCATCCACATTGGTCCATTCCGTCTTGGTCGGGAGCCGCCAGCCGGTACCCAGCTCTATCACACAGGGATCGTTGGCTGTAGTCCAGTTGGATGTTTCGCTGATGCTGGTGATTGTCCAAGCCGGTGTCAGGGTGGTTCCGTCCTGCTTGAAGCCCTGAATACGATTAAACTGCCAGTACCAGCCGGCAGAGGCTTCAGTGTTGTCGCTGATGGAGGTTGCCTGGTGGTCGGCTCCAAGGTTGCTGGTGATCCAGCATTTGGCGGTTTCACCCGGGACGTTGGTCATGGTGCCGTAAGTGACTGTTTTAGCGACCGGCGCCACACCGCCCGAAACCTGGTGGTTGATGGTGAAGGAAGCGCCGCATGACAAGGTCGTAAAAGTCACCTCGTTACCGTAGACTGTCCCGACAAGGTTGGTGGCATAGGCGCGGACATAATAAAGTGTTCCTGCCGTCAGGCCGGTAATACTGCTTGTCCAGGAGCCTGTCGTTCCGGCATCGGTGGTATGGCTACCTGAGGTTACAGGGCCCGTTGATGTACCCCAGCAAACGCCCCGTGCGGTTATTGTGGTCCCACCGTCAGCGGTAACATTCCCGCCTCCTGTGGCTGAATTGAAGGATATGTTGGTCACTGTTGCAGTGGTCAAAGAGGGCAGTGTGAGTGTCGTGAATGTCACTTCGCTTCCATAAGCTGTTCCCGCGCTGTTAGTGGCATAGGCACGAACGTAATAGAGTGTTCCCACCGCGAGGTAGGTTAGACTGCTGGTATAAGATCCAATGGTTCCGACATCGGTGGTATGGTTTCCGGTGGCCACAGGACCTGATGTTGTGCTCCAGCAAACGCCCCGTGCAGTGATGGTTGCCCCGCCGTCAGCGGTAACATTCCCGCCGCCTGTGGCTGTAAATACGGAAACATTTGTCACTGCTGAAGTGGTTAGGGAGGGCAGTGTTGCGAGTGTAGTGAATGTCACTTCGTTTCCGTAAGCTGTTCCCACGCTATTGGTGGCGTATGCCCGAACATAATAAAGTGTTGCCGGTGAGAGTCCGGTAATACTGCTTGTATAGGAGCCTGTCGTTCCGGCATCGGTGGTATGGCTGCCGGTAACCACAGGGGCTGTGGATGTACTCCAGCAAACGCCCCTGGCGGTGATGGTGGCCCCGCCGTCAGAAGTTACATTCCCACCGCTTGTGGCAGCAGTCGATGTAACATTAGTCGGGATTGCAGTGGTCAGTGTCGGAATAACTGCAGGCGTGGTGAATGTCACTTCGTTCCCGTAGGCTGTTCCGGCGCTGTTTGTGGCGTATGCCCGAACATAATAAAGTGTTCCTGCCGTCAGGCCGGTAATACTGCTGGTATAGGAGCCTGTCGTTCCGGCATCGGTGGTATGGCTGCCGGTAATCACAGGGCCTGTGGATGTACTCCAGCAAACGCCCCGGGCGGTGATGGTGGCCCCGCCGTCAGAAGTTACATTTCCACCGCCTATGGCAGTAGCTGATGTCACATTTGTCACGGACGAAGTTGTCAGGGTCGGAATTACAGCAAGTGTGGTGAATGTTAATTCGTTCCCGTAGGCAGTTCCGACGCTGTTGGTGGCGTATGCCCGGACATAATAAAGTGTTCCGGGCGAGAGTCCGGTAATACTGCTTGTATAGGAACCTGTCGTTCCGGCATCGGCGGTATGGCTGTCGGTAACCACAGGGCCTGAGGATGTACTCCAGCAAACGCCCCGGGCAGTGATGGTGGCCCCGCCGTCGGAAGCTACATTTCCTCCGCATGTGGCAGTAGTAGATGTAACATTGGTTGGTGTTGCAGTAGTCAGGGTCGGAATAGCTGCAGGCGTGGCGAATGTTATTTC
>Ga0209697_10002538_pt1 | contig 26101 bp, 29 predicted proteins | sample AliMusrvi5mmetaG_FD_184115 | JGI IMG/M metagenome (GOLD analysis project Ga0209697, IMG submission 184115) | Freshwater lake bacterial and archeal communities from Alinen Mustajarvi, Finland, to study Microbial Dark Matter (Phase II) - Alinen... | ecosystem: Environmental > Aquatic > Freshwater...
CTTCGACACCGCGCTGGGAAATCGGATCGGCTACGAGCACTTTTGGTAATGGCATTTTCTTTTTCTATTTTCTGAATTATGTGTTGGACCGACGGTTGCGGCGGTCTTGCACGAGACGGCTGTGATAATGCCAAACCGCTCCCACGGAAAACCATATTTTTATGCGCTGGTCTTTTAAAGTCGCCCGGGTCGCCGGAATCGAGGTGAAAATCCACGTCACGTTCCTGCTGGTTCTGGCGTATTTCGGGGCGGTTTACTGGCAGCAGGGCGGCGTGCGGGGAGCCGTCGAGGGGGTGGGGTTCACGCTGCTGCTTTTTCTCTGCGTGCTCCTCCACGAGTTCGGCCATGCGTTCGCGGCGCGCGCCTACGGGATCCGCACCCCGGATATCACGCTGCTGCCGATCGGCGGCGTCGCCCGGCTCGAACGCATGCCCGACAAGCCGGTGCAGGAACTCGTGGTCGCCGTCGCCGGGCCGGCGGTCAACGTGGCCATCGCCCTCGTGCTCGTCGCCTTCATGGCCGCAAAGCTCCGGATGTCGGATCTCACCGGCATCGACCGGGGAGGAGGCGGCCTGCTGGAAAATTTGCTGGCCGTGAATGTCATGCTGGTGGCCTTCAATGCCATCCCCGCTTTCCCGATGGACGGCGGCCGGGTCTTGCGCGCGCTGCTCGCGATGGTGATGGACCACACTCTCGCGACAACAATCGCGGCCCGCGTCGGCCAGGGGCTGGCCGTCGTTTTTGCCGTGGTGAGTTTTTTCGGTCCGAGCATGTTGCTCTTCATTGCGGTGTTCGTCTTTTTCAGCGCGCAGCAGGAGCTCGCGTATGCGCGGTTCCGCTCCGGGGCCGGCAACCGCAAAGTTTCGGACGTGATGTTTTCCGGCTATTCCGCGATCCCGGCCGGCACGCCGGTCACGCACGCGCTGGCGTTCGCCCGGGCGGGCAGGCAGGGGATTTTCCCGGTCGTGGACCACGGGCTTCGCGCGGTCGGAATCGTGAGTGTTCCCACCTTGGAAAAAGCCGTATCCGACGGCTTCGGCGGCCGTTCCGTGGACGACATGGCGCAGCCGGTGGCCAGAATCCAAGGCGACATCCCGCTCACCGCCGCCATGGCATCGGTCCCTCCGCGCGTCCCCGTGGTGGTCGAAAACTCCTCCGGCCAGATCGTGGGCATGCTGGCCGTCCAAGGATAAACCCCGACTGCTGCGTTGACGGCCCGGCGGCGGTCGGGTTTGATGGGCGGTTCCTATTATGGCCAAAGACGAGTCTTCCCTGCGCATGGAAAAAATTGTGAGCCTCTGCAAGAGGCGCGGATTCATTTTTCAATCTTCCGAAATCTACGGCGGGCTCAACGGGTTCTGGGACTACGGCCCGCTCGGAGTCGAGTTGAAAAGGAACCTCAAGGACTTCTGGTGGAAGCGCAATGTCCGCGAGCGCGACGACATGGAAGGCATGGACGGCGCGATCATCATGAACCGCGCGGTCTGGAAAGCGTCCGGCCACGAGGAGACATTTTCCGATCCGATGGTGGATTGCCGCGTGTGCAAAACCCGCCACCGCGCGGACCAGCTTCCAGAGAAAGACGGGGCGAAATACTGCCCGAACTGCGGCAGCCGCGACGTCACCGAGGCGCGCGCGTTCAACCTCATGTTCAAGAGCTACGCCGGCCCGGTCGAGAGCGACGACAACCTCGTTTACCTCCGCCCCGAGACCGCGCAGGCGATGTTCGTCCAGTTCCGCAACGTCCTCGACACCTCGCGCCAGAAGCTCCCGTTCGGGATCGCCCAAATCGGCAAGGCGTTCCGCAACGAGATCAACCCCCGGAATTACATCTTCCGCTCGCGCGAGTTCGAGCAGATGGAAATCGAATACTTCTGCCGCCCGGAGGACGGCCTCAAGCTCACCGACTACTGGCTCGAACAGCGGCTAAAATTCTACGAGGACATCGGGATCCCCCGCTCGAAGATCCACATCAACGACATCCCGGACGGCGACCGCGCGTTCTATTCGAAAAAGACCTACGACCTCGAATACGAGTTCCCGTTCGGCGTCAGCGAGCTCGAGGGCGTCGCCTACCGGACCGACTACGACCTCTCGAAGCACATCGAGCACAGCGGCAAACCGCTCGACTACTACGACGAGGAGACGAAGGAGCGCTTCGTCCCGCACGTCGTCGAACCCAGCGCCGGCGCCGACCGCACCGTGCTGGCCCTGCTCTGCGAGGCATTCGCCGAGGAGACGGTCACCGATGACAAGGGCAAATCCGAAACCCGCAACGTCATGCGCTTCCACCCGCGCATGGCCCCGATCAAATGCGGCGTCTTCCCGCTCCTGAAAAACAAGCCCGCCCTCGTCGAGGCCGCCCGCTCGATCGTCCAGTCCCTCCGCGGGGACATGAACGTGTTCTACGACGAATCCGGCGCCATCGGACGCCGCTACCGCCGCCAGGATGAAGCCGGCACCCCCTTCTGCATCACCGTCGATTTCGACACCGTCGGCGAAAACGGCCCGGAAAAACAAGGCACGGTCACGATGCGCCACCGCGATTCCATGCAGCAGGAACGCGTCGCCATCGCCGACCTCAAGCCCTTCCTCCTCGAACGCATCGCGTAGGCGGACGCCTTCATCGCCTCCGTCACCTCGGTTGACATTCTAGCCAGACTGGCTAGTTATATTGTCATGACGTGGCAACTCCAAGTGGCAAAAAACCGGTTCAGCGAAGTGGTGGACTTGGCTTTGAGCGACGGTCCCCAGACCATTACGCGACATGGACGCGCCGCGGTCGTCATTGTCGCCGCCGGACAATATGCCAGTGAGACTCACAGGGAAAAGCTCTCGACCGTCCTGCGCGAATGCCCGGTGAAGGGATGGAAGATTTCCCGTGACAAGGATACCGGCCGCACCCTCCGCTTCGAGTAAATGGGATTTCTTCTCGACACCGATGTCTTGAGCGAATCTTCAAATCCCAAGCCGGATGAAGCGGTCATGGACTGGTTGGATGCCCACGATCACGAAACGTATCTCTCCACCATCTCCCTCGGCGAAATCGTCAAGGGCATCGAACTCCTCCCGGCGGGCAAACGGAGAAAAGAGATCACCGCATGGTTCGAGCGCCTGGACCGCTGGTCCGAAAACCGCCTGCTGCCGCCGACCGGCCAAGTCATGCGCGAATGGGGAAAACTCTGCGCCCGACACCAAAGAAAGGGCCGCCGCCTGCCCGTTCTCGACAGCCTCATCGCCGCCACCGCACTCGCCCACAACCTCGTCCTCGCCACCAGAAACACCGGCGATTTCCCGAAGGAAATCCCCCTGCTCAATCCGTGGAAACAGGGCGATTGATTCAACCTCAGAATTCAAGCTGCCCGCTTTTCTTTTCGCGCAATGTTGGATAGAATTCTTCCATGAGCACAATCACCGCGATTCTTGAACCCGATAGCGACGGCACGCTGCATCTGCCGCTGCCTTTGGAATTGCGCCGTGGAAAGGTGCGGGTGGAAGCAAAACTTGAGCTGGCTCCGGTCGAAAACTCTGAGACCGTGCGCCAGGAGCGGCTGGCTTCAATAATGAAACACATTCGCGCCCGGAACCCGTTCAAGCTCATCAAGGATCCCGTGGCCTGGCAGAGAGAGATGCGCGAAGATGTCAAATTGCCGGGCCGCGATTGACGCATGAATCGCCTGCTCGACAGCAACATCCTGATTTACGCCGCCCAGCCGGAGAACTCTTTTCTCGATACATGGATCAGCCCCGTCACCGCCCAGGTATCGGCGATCAGCATCCCGGAGGTGCTCGGCTTCCCCGGACTCACTGCGGAAGACGAGGCGAGGATTGGTTTTCTGTGTTGTTCGTCCATGCGGGCACCGGCCCGATTCTCCGCCGGGCTACGGCTTTGCGCCGACAACAGCGGATAAGAGCTTTCCCCCTCTCTCCAGTCATGCTAGAGATTGGGGGCCATGATACCGATGCAGCAAATCCAGTCACTGGCCGATACCATCGCCAGCGAGTTCCGCCCGGAGAAAATTATTCTTTTCGGCTCGCACGCGCGAGGACAGAGCGGGCCGGACTCCGACGTGGATTTGTTGGTGCTGATGCCGTATGTGGGGCATCCGGCCCGGAAAGCAGCGGAGATCGTCAACAGGACACATCCGGGGACATTTTCCCTGGATGTGATTGTCCGGACCCCCGGAGAGTTTTTGGAGCGCCAGAAAATGCGGGACTGGTTTATGCGGGACATCGCCCGCGAGGGAAAGGTTCTCTATGCGGCCTGAAACCGCAGAATGGGTGGAGAAAGCGGAAAACGATTTTCATGATTGTTACTCTCCGTTGCAGGCCGCGATAGAACACGGGAGCGGCCACCACTCAGCGGTTTCTCAGCACTGCCGAACTGGTTAAAAAAGGCGTCAATACGCGGGCCTGACCCCGCCTCCACCCGGTTCCCTTGCTGACCCCAGACCCACCTCCGCGCCGCCAACGGGTGAAGTGGCGTGAGTGCTTTGGGCGAATCCAAATCAGTTCAGAAAAACACTTGCAGCCGATGAAAGAACCCGCGGCAATCAGCCGTATGCCGAACACAATTCAAGAAATTGCGCTTCAAGTCGTCATCCAGTTCGGAGGATCGAGCAATGAACACTACCTCCATTCTTTTCTGAATGAGACGGCGGCGAGGCGATACATACGTAGTGCCGCAAAAGCAAGTTACAGTTGCATTGGTCCGTTTCCGTTGCTGTTGCCCGGCATCTTTGAGCTTGCTGACGTAGCGAAAACTACTGTCGAGTGGCTCAACTTGAACGGCTTTCGCGACACTCCGCTCACAAACAATCTAAACTCCGCTCTTGCTCAGTTTGAGCGTGAGTATCCGCTCAACTAAGCCGCAATCAATCCGTGCGACTTGACGGTGAGTGCGAAATGGTAGCCGTCCACAAGAACTATCGGCTGGCGTCCACCTGTATTCGCTTCTGCGAGTGCTGCTCGCGAAAAGAAGCTCGTGGTAACGACGGCGCCTTGGGCGAACGGCTCAAGACTACCCCGCAATTCAGCGATCTCGCGGCGTCCCACAGTATGGAGCCATCGCTTCGCCTGCACTTGCACACGAACCCCCGCGATGGGCCACTGAACGGGCGAGACGCGGGCGTTTACGTCGATGCCGTTAGGGGTTCTCACGCTCAATCTTTGCTGTTGGAGCTGCCGTCAGCAGGACTACTCGACGGACTTGCCGTTTGCCGTCGAGCGAAACGCGAATGCCGCCGGCATTTCCCACCTCCAACCGCTTCTGAATTTCCTCAGCCGAATATCTCTCGCCGACTTCAAACTGCATATCGGTCTAATTTCTTTTGCCGCCTATGGAAAACGGCTGGCATGGCGGGCCACCGGAAACAAAGTCAGCGCGACCGTTCCACGTTTGAAAATCCTGATCGTGGACGTCGCCTTCAATGAGAGGCCAATGGCGAACTAGGTCGTATCCCCGTCGCTGGTTTGCGCGGATGGTCTCGCAGGCGTCGTGATTGTATTCCAGCACGGCATCGTGCTCGAATCCCGCGTTCGATGCGGCAATGGCGAGTCCTCCAGCACCCGCAAACAACTCGACGCAATGAAGTCCGCTAGACTGAACTGGCTGCGTTGGATCTTCTCGCACCACACAGGAATTTTTTCCACGCCATGCGCGGCTGGATAGCGGCTTTTTTCTCTTCGGCCGCTTCGTCCGATAAGAAGGCACTGGCTTTCGAGGTTTCGGCTTCTTCATCGCGCTGGAGTGGTTTCACAGTGCGTCAAAATTGCGCCGCGACAGAAAGTGGCACCAATGCAGAATACTCGGACGATCAAATCGCGTGGATCGATCCAGGACAACTTGGAAATGTTGGCATCGACAAAAGATTCGGGTGAGGCGAGCACCTCGGCCGGGGGAGCTTCAAAAAGAAATCTCATCGTAGGGGGTTTCTCGCACCATGCCCGCGAGCATCCACTCCTGCCGCTGCGGGGCCGAGGAAAAATTTGTCCCAGGGCCTTTAGCACGGCTTCCAATCCGCCGATCTGGCGAGAACCTGCACGGGTGCCGGGGTCGGCGTATTCGGCAAAAATTCCGTTCAGCGGGGGGATTTCAGCGAAAGAATCTCCCGGTAAAGCTCGTAAATGACGTCGCGGTTGTTGGCGTATTCGAGCCGGATTTCGCGCGCCCGGATCTGGCGGTAAATGATCCGCAGCCCGCCGACCCGAAGCCGGTTGAACCCGGCGAGCGGCCCGATCAACCCCTTGATGTCACCGCGTCCCCGCGCGAGCCCCCTGAGGGCAAGTCGCACGCGGTGCTTGGTCTCCGGGGGAAGGCCGGCAAGCCAGCGCTGCACCTGCTCAGAGGCCGAAATCTTCATCTTCGAGATTCAGTTCCGCATACTTCGTCAATCCACCGTGGGCTTGCTTGACGGCTTTCATGGCTTGGGGATCCGCGAGAACATCCATCGTTTCCAGCAGGGCCTCGAAATCCGCCACCGGAAGAGCGACAAAGACCGGCCGGTCGCGGTTCGCAATCACGAACTTCCGGCCGCCGCGGCAGAGCTTCGACAGCTGCGCCTGCGCTTCGCGGATATTGTATGTAACTTGCATGTGAAACCTATAGCTCTTCCCGACCGCCGCTGCAAGGCCTGACCTTTCTCAACTCGAATTTCATTTTATGTGGAGCGGCAGAATCTTTATTCATCCCCCGGATGACCTTTTTGGCTCTTTGCCCGGCTGGCTGAGGACGACGAGCGCGCGTTTGGCGCGCGTTTCCGCGACGTAGAGCCCGCAGAGGCTGTCGAAGGCGGCGGATTCGCGGAGGCGCTCGCCTGCCGCCCGCAGGACCGGATCGGCGGCGCAAAGGTTTTCGGCGGGTAGCTGGAGCACCCAGGCGGGGTCGCCGTCGGAGCAATAGGGCGAGTCCGAATGCCGCTTGTCCATCCGCGTGTCTTTCGGCAGCGGGAGAAAAACGAGATCGAATTCGAGGCCCTTGGCTTTGTGGACCGTCATGATCTGGACTGTCCCCGGCCGCGCGGATGTCGGGTCGGCGTAGTCGGCGAGAAACCCGGCGAATTCGCGCGGCGACCCCTGCACGTTGTCGTCGAACTCCCGCGCCGCCCTGCGCAGCGAGGCGTGCCGCGGAGTGACGGGAAGATTTTTCAACCACGCCTGCACCATGCCCTGCGCGCCTTCGAGATGAAAAAGATCGAGCGCGTCTTCAATGAATTTTTTGAAAGCCGTTCGATCTCGCGCAAAGGGCGCAAAGCACGCCAAGGAGGAGGAAACTGGAGAGAGGTGATGCTCTTTGTCCGCTGACTCCTTTGCGGGCTTTGCGCCCTTTGCGTGAGACTCTTCTGCTTGTGGAAGGAGTGGTTTTCCGAGCAGCCCCGCTGCGAGCGCCTCGCGCGCGAAGTCATCCGAGGGGTCGGCAACCAGCCGGGCGGCCATGAGAACGGCGACGCCGTGCGGGTTGTCGGTGGCGATGTGCGGGTTCGATTCCGTCGTTGCCGGGATCCCGAGGCGTCCGAGTTCGCCGACGGCCTCGCGGGCCTGGTCGTTTGTTCGCACGAGGGCGGCGATGGTGAGCGGCGGGCGGTCGAGAATCGCCGACGAGAGCACGATCTCGGCAATCCGAACATAGGCATCTTCTTCGGCACAGATGATCTGGCAGACAAACCCCGGCGAGGGATTGCTTTCGTGGGCGGTGTGTTCCGTCCAGGCCTGGCTCCAGCGCCCGACGACTTGCTCCGGCAGACCGGCGGACGCGAGCGAACCGGGGGCGAACGTGCGGCCGACGAGCCCGATGACTTCCTTCGAGGACCGGCGCGACTCCCCGAGCGATTCCTCGCCGATGTGGTCCTCCGCATGCCGCGTGTAATGGTCGAAAATTTCCCCGAAGAGCGTGGGGTCGCCGTCGCGGAATCCGTAGATCGATTGTTTCACGTCCCCGACGTAGAAAAACGACCTTGCCCCGGAGGCGTCCTGCAAGACCTCGTCCAGCAGCGGCTGGATCGCGCGCCACTGGATCCGGCTCGTGTCTTGGAACTCGTCGAGCAGCCAGTGGTCGAACCACCCGTCGAGGCGGAACTGCATTTCCCCGGGCCCGATCCCGGATTCCGTGATTCTCGACAGCAGGACCGGCAGATCCGCAAACCGCAGGGTGCCTTCGCCGACGAGCCGGCGGTCGCGCGCGTCGCGCAAGGCCCGCGCCATCCGCAACCAGCGCCGCGATTGGAGCAGCCGGGGAGCGATCGCCCGCCACAGGCAGGCTCCGACGGCTTGCAGGGCCAGCGTGCGTTCGAGTGGCGTCAGGGTGGTTCCCTTGTTCCGGTATTCCACGGTGACCGGGTTGCCGGCGCGAAGGTTGTCGCTCGCGGCCAAGAGCTGCTCCGCGACGGTCCCGAGCTTCCCGAATCCCGGGCGGAGCGCGTTGAGCTGGGCGATCGCATCGGCGATCCTCTCCGTGCATCCGGACAAATCCTCCGGGGCCTCAAACTTTTTCCACGGGCATCCGCCCCGCCCCCAGATCGCGGCCTCGTCCCCCCAGGCCGCGGCTTCGGGGTGAAGCGCGTAAAGCGACTCGATGCGCGAGAGGATTTCAAAATCCGGAGCGAGCGGGTTGAGCTTCGCCCGTGCCGGGCCGCGCACGAGTTCGGAGATAAGATCGAGCGGGGCAAGGCCGTCCGCGACCTGCCGCAGGATTTCCTGCTCCTCCCGCGCGGCCGAGGTTTCGTCGAGGAGGCGGGGCGACGCGCCCAGGCCCAGCGGTGCCCCGAAGGCGGCGACGACCCGGTAAAAAAAGCTGTCGAGCGTCCCGAATTCGATTTGGTCGAGCGATCCGGCGAGCTTGCGCAGGAGCGGAAGAAAATCCTCCGGCGTGAGTTTCCTCGTGATCCCGCGGCGCGCGCAAAACGCGGCGGCCTGCTCCGCGCTCGACGAGAGGTCGGCCAGTTTCTGCAGGGTCTTCACCAGGAATTCGCCTGCCGCTTTGCGCGTGAATGTGAGGGCGATGATCTTTCCCGGTTCGGCACCGAGAAGGAGAAGCTCGACAATCCGGTCGGTGAGCCGGAACGTTTTTCCTGTCCCGGCCGAGGCGCGGATGCGGAGGTGCGGGGTCTTCATGCGACGAGCGCCCCTTCTTCGATGAAATGCGAGAGCGCGAGCGGCTCGAAATCGTCGTGATCCGGATCGACCGCGAAACGGCTGAATTCTTTCGCGGCGATCCAGTCGAGTACGGCGTCGGCGGCCACCTCCTCCGCCACCCCCAGCGCGCAGCGCCCGGCGCTTGCGATGTCGGCATCGGCCCATTCGCAGAGGCCGGTTTCCGCGACATCGTCGGCGAGGAGAAAATACGCGAGCCGGATTTCCTCCGGGACCTCGATCGGCCGGGCCAGAGAGACGGCTATGGCATAGAGCGGAAGCTGGAGATCGCACCAGACATCGCCGCCGAGAATGGCATAGTCCGGTTTGACGCCGAACCGCCCCGGCGTGCGGGCGCGGCTCAGGTGCGCCGCGCGTGCGGGATTGGAATTTTTCTTCAGCCCGCCGGTTTTGTAATCGATGAGCAGGATCGCCCCGTCGCGCGCGTCCACGCGGTCGATCCTGCCGCGCAGGGCAAGCGGCCAGCCGGGCGGGGTGATGCCGGAAAACTTCCACTCGACGAGTTCGGTTCTCCAGCCATCCGCCCGCATGGCCGCTTGGGCGGTGGCGAACTCCTCGAGCCGCAGCCGTCCCGACTCGCGCTGCAACATGAGGGTCACATCGTGATCGAGCCCCAGAAAAAGCGCGTCCCAGCGGGAGAGGAGCCACGAGCGGATTTCGCCGGCATCCCGCGAGGCGGCGAGAACCGGGTCGGCGCCGAATCGTTTGAGGACATCGTGGATCCAGCTTCCGAACCCATCGCCGCCGAGGCACGGGGTTCCGGTCCGGGGAGCTGCAAATCCCAGGCGGTTGGCGAGATAGCACCTGAGCGGGCACGCGAGGTGGGATTTGAAAGCCGTGACGCTGAGCGAGCGGGCCGGCTCCGGGGGCCGTGCGATCCGCAGCGGCTCGTCGGCAAACCTCACCGGCGGAGGCTCCGGCCGCGCGGAGGGCGCAGTCCGAACGAGGTTCCTGACCCGTTGCGGAAGGTCGTTGTCCGGCACCCGGAGCAGGAGCCGCGACGGCTTGAGCGGGCTCCCGTCGGCCGCCTGTTGGAGAGAAATGATGTGGACATTCTGCGGTTCCCTCACCACGAGAGCCGCGTGCAGGATCGAGGCGTCGCGGGCATGCCTCGAAACCGCGTCATCGAGCCCGAGGGCGGCGCGGGCGGCATCCGGCAGGAGCGCATCCGCCCGCCTCTTGGTCGGAAGCAGCCCCTCGTTCAATCCCGCCAGAACGACAACCGGGGCATCTTCGCCCGCGAGTTCGAGCCAGCCTTCGATTTCGGTCGCTCCGGGTTCGCGCGGCGGCGTCCACGTTCCCGGCAACGCCTCGATCATCGAGAGCAAGGCCGCGGCATCGATCCGCGCGAGCGCGGGAAATGCCGAAACCTCGTCGAGCAGGCAGATCACCGCTTTGGCGGCATCCTTGTCCCCCGGACGGCGACCCATGTCGCGCGGCCCGTAGATGTCGGCCAGAATCCTGCGCAGCGCCACCGCCGCCTGGGGAAAGGACATGGATTGTCTCAGGCCCAGAAGCTTTTCCAGAAGCGGCGAGCACGTATTGAGAAGACGGATTCTGTCCTGTTCGTCATCGCTCGAACGGCTGTGGCGGAGCCGCGCAAAAATCTCCGGGAGCCCGGCGCAAAACGTGAGCGCCCCGATCCGGTTCCAGTCTTTGTGCGGTTCCTTCGGGAGGATGTCCTTGGCCCACGCGGAAAAATCCGGATGAAAAACCAGCGCTTCGAGATGCGCCCACGACCCGTCGCCCGGCAGGCCCGTGAGGAGCATCGCGAGACGCGTGACCGGATGGTTGGTTAGCGGGTTCCCCTCGGGCATGAATCCCTCGCGCCCGGATTCCTCGAGCGCGGCCGCGATGTCCGCCGAGAGGCCGGTTTCGCCGGAAAACACCGCGATGCGTGACGTCGAATCGATTCCGGCAATCGCCCTGCCGAGGTGCGCGGGATCGCTGACAACCTGGATTTGCGCGTCCCCGACGGGCATCAATGCGCGCGACCAGAACTCCGGGCGCACCCGCCCGAACTCGTCAAACCCATCGCCGTCCAAGCCCGGCGCGTGAACGAGGATCTCCGTCTCGCAAGCCCGGACCGCCCGCAGAGCCAGCGGCGGCAGATCCGCCACGCCGGCGACCAGGACCTTCGTGACCCCGGCGGGAGGCCGGAAATTTTCCGCTGCCTCGATCTGCGCCTCTGCCGGGCAGCGAAGGCCGGCCTCTGCCAGCCGCGCCATGTAAGATTTCCAAAGTGCCCGCCATTCTTCCCAGCGGGGATCACGCGCGGAGAGGATCGCTGCGGCGGCCGGGATGTTCCACGAGCCTGCAGCCAGATCGCGGGTGAGGGTGACAAAGCTTGCGGCGAGTTTGGTCCCGGGATGCTCGCCGAACGTGAGCGGGCAGTCCTTCGCGTCCGACAAGGTCGCGTGCCATGCCATGTGCGCCTGGGTCGCAGTGGCCACGCCCTCGCCTTCTCCAAAGGGAACCAGAGTCAGCGGGGTCGCGAACCGCGGCGGGAAAACGACATCGCTCTCGCCCAGCAGGGCATCGACCACGCGGCGGCCAGCCTCGATGGTGGGAAGCACCACCAGGATGTGGTCCAATGACTTTCCTCCCGCCGACCGCAGGCGCGCGGCCACCGCCTGCGGGAGCGGATTTTTCCCGGTATTCAGGACGATGGCCGGTGGCTTCGCAGGCATGGCGGCATTCCATCAAAAAATCTCCCCGCTGCCAACCGGCGGGGCGGAGAATGTTCCGGCTACTCGGTGATGATGTCCTTGTAAGTCCTGCCCGACGGGATCATCGGGAGGACGTGCTCGGTGTAGGGGGTCATCACGTCGAGGACGTAAACTTCCTTCGAGGCGAGGAGTCGCCCGATGGCGGCGCGCAGGTCTTTTTTGTGGGTCACGCGCTCGCAGGTGACGCCGAAGCCTTTGCAGATCTGCACGTAGTCGGGGTAGATCCGCTTGAGGTCCTTCGGGTCGCCGAGGAATGTGTGGCCGCGGTTCCCGCCGTGGAAGCGGTCCTCCCACTGCACCACCATGCCGAGGTGCTGGTTGTTCAGGATGATCGCCTTGGCGGCGATGCCCTCGATATGCGCGGTGGCGAGTTCCTGCACGTTCATGAGGAACGATCCGTCGCCGTCGATGTCGATGACTTGCTTGTCCGGGTGCGCGACCTTGGCGCCCACTGCGGCGGGATACCCGAACCCCATCGAGCCGAGGCCGGCCGAGGTCACGAACGTGCGCGGTTTGGTGAAATCGTAGAACTGCCCCGCCCACATCTGGTGCTGGCCCACGCCTGTGGTGATGATCGCGTCGCCCTTCGTGAGGTTGTAGAGTTCCCGGACAACGTGCTGCGGCTGGATCGCGTCCGGGGTGTCCTTGAAGCCGAGCGGGCTGGCGGCCTTCCACTTGGCGATCTGGCGATACCAGTCGGCGTAGCGCCCGTGGCCTTTGGCGACCCTCTTGAATCCGGCCGTTTCGAGCGTCTTGTTCAGGCGTCCGAGCGCGTATTTCAAATCACTGAGGATCGGCAGGCGCACGAGCTTGTTTTTGTTGATCTCGGAGTTGTCGATGTCGATGTGGACGATCGTGCCGTGCTCGCAGAATTTCTCGACCTTGCCGGTCACGCGGTCGTCGAAGCGGACGCCGATGGCGAGGAGGATGTCCGCCTCGTTCACCGCGTTGTTGGCATAGACCGTGCCGTGCATGCCGAGCCATTTGAGCGAGAGCGCGTGGGTTTCCGGAAAACAGCCGATGCCCATGAGCGTTGTGGCCACGGGGATCTGGGCGCGTTCCGCGAATTCCAGCAGCTCGGCCGAGGCCTCGCCGGAGATCACGCCGCCGCCGCAATAAATCATCGGGCGCTTCGCGCCTTCGAGCATGCCGAGCACCTCGTGCAATGCCGCGTCGTCCGCTTTTTTGTCCGGGTTGTATCCGCGCAGGTTCACCGATTCCGGGAAAACCGGCTGCGCGGTCTGGTTCTGGATGTTTTTCGGGATGTCGATCAGCACCGGGCCGGGTCGTCCAGATTGTGCGATGTAGAAAGCCTCCTTGACGATGCGCGGGATCTCGTTGATGTCCCACACGAGGTAGCTGTGCTTCACCATCGGGAGCGTCACGCCGAACACGTCGGTCTCCTGGAACGCCCCGCGGCCGATCATGTCCTGCGCGACCTGGCCGGTGATCGCCACCAGCGGGATGGAATCCATGTAGGCGTCCGCGATACCGGTCACGAGGTTGGTCGCGCCGGGGCCGGAGGTCGCCATGCAGACGCCGGCTTTCCCGGTCACGCGCGCGTAGCCCTCGGCGGCGAACACCCCACCCTGCTCGTGGCGGGGGAGGATCGTGCGGATCTTTTTGGTTTTTGTCAGCGCTTGGTGCAGCGGCATCGAACACCCGCCCGGATAGGCGAAAATGACCTCCACTCCCTCGCGCTCGAGGCATTCGACGAGGATTTCCGCCCCGTTCATGACTTTCCCGCGCTCCGGGGCGGGCTTGGCGGATGGTTTCGTGGCTCGTTTGGTTTTCATGGAAAAGAAGAAATGGAACCTTTTACGATAAGTGCCGGAGGACGAAATTGGCGAGGCCAAAATAGAGCGCGAGCGTGCAGATGTCGGCCAGCGCGAGGGCGAGCGGGCCGGCGGCGATCCGGGGATCCAGCTTCAGGGCGCGGGCGCCCGCCGGGATGACGACCCCGATCAAACACGAGGTGATCGTGGACAGCCAGATGCTTGATCCGATCGCCAGCGCCGCCGGGAAATCGTGCTTCCAGAACGCCACGACCAGGCCCACGATCAGGCCGCAGGCGGCGCCGAGAAGGCCGGCGGTGAGGAATTCCTTGCCGAGGGTTTTGAGCAGCCAGGCGATGGTCGGTTTCGCCCGGTGCATCGCCTGGAGGGTCACGACGACCGACTGGGCGCTCACGCTTTCCCCGAGCCCGAGGACCATGGTGAGAAAAAACGCGAGCACGATCCGCTGCTCCAATGTCTCGGCGAACGCGCCGGCCAGCAGCGCGCAGAGCGTGCCGCCGGCGATCGTGGCGAGCAGCCACGGGAACCTCAGCGCAAACGCCCCCAGGGCCGAGGCGCTGCGCAGGGCGGACACCCGGAAGCCCAGCGACTGGAACAGGTCCTTCATCTGCTCCCGCTCGGCGAGGTCGAGCACCTCGCCGGTGAACACGCGCACGTCGAGCACGCCCACGATCTTCCTGTCCGCGTCCACGACCGGAAACGCGAGGAAGTTGTGCAGGACAAAAAACTCGCAAGCCTCGAGCAGGGTCGCTTTTGACGGGATGGCCACGACGCGCCGGATCATCGCCGAGGCGACCGGCGTGTCCACGGGGTCGGTGAGCAGGCGCTTCGCGGGCAGGACCCCAGCCAACTTCCCCTCGGGATCCGTCACGTAAAAATAGACGATCTGGTCCCTCAGCCCGCGCGCCCGCAACGACTCGATCGCCTCGCCGGCCGTCAAGTTCTCGTCCAGCACCGAAAAATCCTTCGAGCAAAACTCGAGGACCGGGCGCTGAAGATCTTCCTGTGGAACCATTCGTTCCTTTTACCCCGAAAACGGCGCTTCTTGTAGAGGAATTCTGAAAGAATTTCTCAATCGCCGTTATGATTTGGTCTTCCCGTCCCGCGCGGCGAGGGCGTCGTAGATCGGCGCGTCTTTGAGCAGCGTGGGGATGAGGTAGGCACCGAGGCAGGTGGCGAGCATGGGGAAGAACAGCGAGTAGCAGCCGGTCATTTCGAGGCAAATGACGATGCCGGTGAGCGGGGCCCGGATGGTGGCGGTAAAGAACGCGGCCATGCCGGCGACGGCAAACGCCAGCGGCGAGGGGGCCAGCCCGGGCAACAGGGCGTGATTCAGAGCGCCGGATGCGGCCCCGATAATGGCTCCCAGGGCGATGATCGGGGCGAACAGCCCGCCGGGCGTTCCGGCCGAATACGAGAGCGGCCCCAGAAAAAACCGGAGGCTGGCGATCCCGAGGAGGAGCCACACTTCCGAGCGGCTGGCCAAGATCGACTGCGTGATGTCGTCGCCGCCGCCGACCCACTTCGGCGCAAACCACGCGACCGAACCCATCAGGAATCCGATGGCTGCGGCGCGCAGCGGGACCGGGATTTTTCCCAGCCTCACGCCGAATGCCAGCAGGCCGAGGAGCAGCCGGTTGTAGAGGACGCCGAGGATTCCGACCGCCGTCCCGAAGAGAAAAAACAACCAGGCCGCCTGGGCCGGGGCCTCGGGAATGACCGGCACCGCGTAGTCTTGCGGCATGTGGAAGACCGCGCGCTGGATAAAGACGGAGACCGAAGCCGCGGTGGCGGTGAGGATGAATGTCTGCGGCGTGATCTTGCGGAAGACTTCCTCCAAAACAAATATCGTCCCGCCAACCGGAGCGTTGAAAGCGGTGGCGAGCCCGGCCCCCGCACCTGCGGCCATCAGGGATTTCCATGCCCCGCGCAATCGGGGAAACCAGCGCCCGACTTTTTCCCCGATGACCGCGCCCATCTGGACGAGCGGGCCCTCGCGACCGAGAACAAGGCCGGCCGTCAACGCGAGCCAGCCGCCGAGAAATTTGACCGGAAGGACCCACGCGTGGCGCGGCTGCCCGTTGCCCCGGAGGATTTTTTCGACATAGGGGACGCCGCTTCCTTTGGCCGTAGGCGCAAACCGTTCGACCATCCAGGCGGCGGCGGCGACCGCTCCGGAGACGAGCGCGGACAAGGCCAGCCACCCGAAAAACGGCGGCCATGTGTGGAGCGAGGCGGTCAGGATCTCACGAAGCGCATCTCCTCTCCGCAAAAGAACCAGAAACGAGATGCCCGCGAGCCCGGTGAGAATCCCCACGGCCACCGCCCCCAGTAGCAGGATGAGCGCCGGTCCCGCAGCGGCCGGAAAATCCTCCGGGATAAAATCCGCTTCTTCGTGGTCCCCGGAATCGCTCATGGGCACGAGTTCGCTCGAAAACCTGCGGGGAATCAATTTTTTTCGGGTTTACTTGGCGGGTTGATGGGGAGATACTGTCCCTTCATCGCTCACGTGGCGGAACTGGCAGACGCGTACGGCTCAGGACCGTATGGGGTAACCCTTGGAGGTTCGAATCCTCTCGTGAGCACCAGTTTTTCCCCGGGAACCCCGTGCCTCACCCGCTGTCACAACATAATCCGGAGTTCGTCCAGAAGACCTTTTCTTCGATCGCGGGGAGATATGATCTGGCGAACCATCTGCTCAGCGGCGGGCTCGATTTTCTCTGGAGACGGCGTGTCTCGCGGCTTGTCGCGGCATCCCGTCCGTCGCGCGTGCTCGACCTTGCGACCGGGAGTGGCGACCTGGCCATCGCGCTCCAGAAGGCGTGCCCGTCCGCGCAGGTGGTCGGGGCGGATTTCTGCCTTCCGATGCTCGAAGAGGCGCGGAGAAAAAAGGTTTCCCGGCTGGTCCAGGCCGACGGGCTCGCGCTGCCATTTCGCGATGGGACATTCGATGCGGTGACCGTGGCGTTCGGGCTCCGGAACATGGCTTCCTGGGAAACGGCGCTTTCTGAAATGCACCGCGTGCTCCGCCCGGAAGGCCTGCTCGCCGTGCTCGACTTTTCTCTTCCGCCCCGCGGGCCTCTCCGCGAGATCTACCGGGCTTACCTCCACCATGTCCTGCCGCGCATCGCGGGCTGGACGACCGGCCACGCCGAAGCTTACGAGTATCTCGGCGGATCGATCGAGGCGTTCCCGCGCGGCTCCGGCATGGCCGCGCTCATCGAAAGCCGCGGGTTCCGCTGCGAGCCCCCGCACAAAATGTGCCTCGGCGTCGTGTCCCTGTATGCCGCGAGAAAACCGCAACGCAATGGCTGACAGCTATCCGCATGAACGGCCACCGGGCTCTGCGGTTTGGTCGTCGCTAATAAACCCGAAAACGGCGATCGAGAAATTCTTTCAGAATGGAAAGCCCGGCCTCGGTCGCTTCGCGTCCTGCGTTGCAACCTCGACAGGAAACGCCGTTTTCGGGATAAACTGAATCCCTGAGAACCTGTGAAACCAACTCTCTTTTCCTTCCTGATTCTCGCTCTTTTCGGCTGCGCGACCGCCGCCGACACCTTCGAGGAACGCGATTTCTCAGCCGAGTTTGGCCCGTATTCAGGCGCGTTCGTCCTGTATGATGCCGTCCGCCACCATTGGCTGCGCTATCGTCCTGAAGAATGCCAAACCCGGAAGACCCCCTGCTCGACGTTCAAAGTCCTCAACTCGCTGATCGCTCTCGAGACCGGGGTCGCCAGCGGTCCGGATTTCAGTATTCCTTGGGACGGCACCCGTTATCCCATCGAGCCATGGAACCACGACCAGACCCTCCGCAGCGCGTTTTCCGTTTCCTGCCTCTGGTATTTCGAAGCCCTCGCGTCGCGCGTCGGCATGGAGTGCTACAAGAAGTTTGTTTCGGGCGTCGGTTATGGGAACAACGATCTCTCGGGCGGCCTTCCGCATTTCTGGCTCGAGAGTTCCTTGGCCATTTCGCCTGACGAGCAGGTGGGGTTCCTCCGCCGCCTCCATGCCGGAGAACTGCCCTTCGCGAGAAAAAACGTGGATGCGGTGCTCGACATCATGACGCTGTCCCGGAACGGCTCCGCGACATTCCGCGGCAAGACCGGCACCTCCGGGAGCGCCGCCAAAGATCTCGCCACCATGGGGTGGTTCATCGGCAGCGTCTCCCGCCCCACCGGGGATTGCTTTTTTGCCACACGTATCACGGGAGGAGACAATCCATCCGGCCGCACCGCCCGGAAAATCACCGAGTCCATCCTTTCCAAGCTCAGCATCCTTCCCGCGCACCAGTAGTCGCGCCGCCGCAAGGATCAACCGAAAGGGGGCCCCGCTTTTTCTGATCGAAATCACCCTGCGTAATCCATGTGCCCAGTCTTGCCATGTGGGCACGATTCCGGTTTTCCAAAGGCGCCACTACCCGAACCTCCGTCTGCCTTCCCCGAATGGAATTAGGAAAGAACCGACCCCTTTTTGTTCGCAGGTTGAAGCACTACTGGGCCAGCGGGTGGTCTGCCAGCGAGCTGAAGAGTTGCTGGGGACGGTTTTCGTTGGCCTTGTTGAACTTGTGATGGCGGGTACAGAGATCCTCCTCGAAGATCAGGCAGGCCCCCTCAACGAAAGCATCGGCGCGGCGCTTCAATTTTCCGTTGTGTTGGAACTCTTCGAAGGCGATGACGATATGCCCCAACTCGTGAGCAATGGCGCGACGCTGACATTCCTTTCCGAGCCCGGCATCGACCAAGATATCGGCTTTGTTCGAAAAAATATGCGCCTGTGCAGGAGATCGGACTTTGGCGGCGAAATTGTGGCGAACACGAATACGGATGGCATACAGGTGCCTGCCGAGCCTTGCAAGGTGTTCCTCCACTGCGCGCACCGAATGCGCCATGAGGCATTCCTTCGAAATATCAAAAATTTTACTCGCCGCGTCATGAGCGAAGTCACCCCAATGCGGCAGGTCACTCATCGAACCCCGCTTCCAACAAAACGTAGTATTCCAGCGCGAGGAGCTCGGATTCATCGCTATCGACTCCGAAAGCCGAAGTCACCATCACATCTTCTTTCAAGATATGAACGCGGATGGCTTCGATTTTTTTGGCAATAGTGTCGGCAGCGTGCCCCTGATAAAAGCTGTCGAGGTATTTCCGGCCCGGGTCGCTAAAATCGATTTGAGGAGGAAGTTCGAGTGTCATGTGGCGTTTTTGGACAGATCAACCTAGTGCCCTCTGCTCCGGGGTGTCAAAGGAAATATTAGATGGAAATATTAGATGGCCTTATTGCCCGGGCGCACGACGCCAAAGTTCCAGAAGGTCACGACCTGGAAAAAGGGTCCCGTACATTGTTGCCTTTCTGGAAAATTCCTCCCGGGTCAATTTCCCGCGTTTCTGCGGGGAATCAGGCGTAGGTCACGATCGCGGTGACGGGGACATCGCCGAGGGCCTTGCGGCCGCCGAGGTCGGCGAGCTCGATGAGGAACGCGGCGGCGACGACATGGGCGCCGGACTGGTTGATCAGCTTGATCGCGGCCCCCGCGGTGCCGCCAGTGGCGAGCAGGTCGTCGATCAGCGCGACGTTTTCGCCTTTTTCGAATGCGTCGGTGTGGATCTGGACCTCCGCGCTGCCGTATTCGAGGTCGTAGGATTGGGTGATCGTGTGGAACGGGAGCTTTCCCTTCTTGCGGACCGGCACGAACCCGAGGCCCAGCTCGTAGGCCACGGTCGCCCCGAAGAGAAACCCCCGCGCGTCGATCCCCGCGATTTTTTCTGCTTTTGCCGCTCGGCAGATCTCCGCGAACTCGCCGATGGCGGCGCGGAAAAGCCGGGCGTCCGCGAGGACCGGCGCGATGTCGCGGAACAAGATCCCCGGTTTCGGGAAATCGGGGATGTCGCGGATGGTTGCTCTGAGTTGTGATGATGTGTCCATATAGTTTGAGGGTGAAATCAGTCTCCGAAGGAAATGTCCACCGCGCGGGCGGTTTCGACCATCTGGCAGTCGGGGCTGACGCGGCGGAGCTTGTGGACGGCGTGGGAAATCGGGACGGCCATGGTGACGTAGTTCTGGTAGCTGACCATCGAGCCGAATTTTCCTTCGCGGACAAGCTGGATCGCTTTGACCCCGAACCCGGTTCCGAGGATCCGGTCGAGCGTGGTCGGGGCCCCTCCGCGCTGGAGGTGGCCGAGGACGCAGGTGCGGACCTCTTTGCCGGTCCGCTCGCTGATTTCGCGGCCGACGATCTCGGCGATCCCGCCGAGGCGGTGTTCGCCGCTCGCGGTGTGGCGGCGTTTCTGGCGGCCGTCTTTGGGCGAGGCGCCCTCGGCCACGACGATCATCGTGCTCTTCGCGCCCTCGCGGTCGCGTCGGATCACCTCGGCGGCGACCTTTTCGAACTCGAACGGGATCTCCGGGATAAGGATGACATCCGCGCCGCCGGCGAGCCCCCCGTGCAGCGCGATCCACCCCGCGTGGCGTCCCATCACTTCCAGGACCATCACGCGCTTGTGGCTGGTGGCGGTGGTGTGGAGGCGGTCGAGCGCATCGGCCACGCAGGCGACCGCGGAGTCGAAGCCGAACGTCCTGGCGGTCGCCTCGAGGTCGTTGTCGATGGTTTTTGGAACACCGACAACCGGGAACCCTTCCTCGTGCAGTTGCAGGGCGGTGGCGAGCGAGCCGTCGCCGCCGATGACGATGAGCGCATGGAGGCCGAGGGCGTCGAATGTCTTCCTGGCCTTGAGAATGATGTCGGCGGGAATCGAGGCGTGGCCGCCGGGGCCCGCTCTCGCCACAAAATGGCCTTTGTTCACCGTGCCGAGGATCGTTCCCCCGAGGTGCATGATGCCCGCTGTCGCGCTCCGGTCGAGGACCATGGTGTCACCGGGCGGAAGGAGACCCTCGAACCCGTCCTTGAAGCCGACGAGTTGCCACCCGAGTTTGTCCGCCGCGCGGCTGGCTCCGCGCAGAACCGCGTTCAGCCCCGGGCAGTCGCCGCCGCTCGTCAATATCCCGATGCGTTTTTTCCCCATGAACGACCTCAGAGCGACTGGCCTTTCGGGGTTTTTCTTCCTTTCGCCGCCCAGTCATCGTAGAGGCCCCAGCCCTGGCGGACCATCGCGAGGCCCTCGCCGAACCGATCCGGAGAACGCAGGATCACGACAATAATCCTGCGCGGGGTGATGAAGACGGTTTCTCCCTCGTGGCGGGATTCCGGCGCGCGGTGAGCGGAGAGGATCAGGCAATCGCCGGCGCGGCGGGTGCGTCCGGTTTTGACCCCGTCGATGCCGTCGCGGCCGAGGGCTTCGTTCGTGTTCTGGATATCGAGCGGCATGTCCGTTCCGGCGCGGATCACATGGATCTGCCGCGAGGCCTGCGCCACGTAGAACGGGAACCCCGGCACGTTGTAGGCATACCGGGTCAGGCGGGCCATGTCCTCGGCCGTCGAAAACGGGCACGTCTTTTTCTCGTTCCCGTCGAAACCCGAGGCGTTCAGGAACAGCGTCCTGCGCATGCCCAGCGAGCGGGCGAGGGCGTTCATGTGGGAGACAAAATTGCCGGCGGGGTCGAGGCCGGGGGCGTTCGGGAGGCGGGCGCCGACGAATTCCGCGAGGCTGGTGGCGGCGACATTGTCCGAGGCCAGCAGGGCGCAATAGAGGAGGTCGCGCAGGCTCAGGGAATCGCCGGCCTGGAGCCCGACGGGGTTCGCCCCACCAGCGCCGAGCGCGGCCTGCGAAATCTGGACCGGCGCGGAGAGGTCGGCCTGCTTCAACTTCGCCCAGTCCAAGACAACCGAAGCCGTGGCGATCTTGGTGAGGCTCGCAACCGGGAGTTTTTCGTCGCGGGCCTTGGACCCGAGAATGAAGCCGGTCTGCGCGTCCACGATGATGTGGCTTTCGGCCGCGGTGGCGGAACATGCGGCGGCCGATGCGAGCAGCGCCAGAAGCGCGAACTTTAAAAATTCCATACAATTTTCCAGAAGCGAACCGGACATTAAACGCAGGGGGCGCAAGATCAACTTCTTTTCTGAACGAGCGGGGTTGACACGATCCGGTGACTTGCTAGTTTCTCACTCCCGCCAAATCTCATTCTTCTATGGCACACACCGAAATTATTCTCACAGCCAACATCCCGTCGCTCGGCGCAGAAGCCGATATCGTCAAAGTCCGCCGCGGGTACGCCCGGAATTTTCTTCTTCCGCAGGGCAAGGGCCTCGAGGTGACGAAAAGCTCGCTGCGCCAGATCAACCACCTGAAAGCCAAGCGCGCCGAGCGCGAGGGGCGCGAGGTGAATGCCGCCGAGGAACTCGCCTCCAAGATCAACAAGCTCAAAATTTCTTTCGTGCTCGAAACCGGCGAGACCGGGAAGGCCTTCGGCTCGGTTACCGCCAAGGACATCCACGACCGTATCGCCTCCGAGCTGAAGCTCGACGAGCTGCCGAAGCACGCCGTCGTCCTCGACAAGGCGATCAAGGAAACCGGCGACCACGAGGTGAGCGTGAAGCTTCACCCCGATGTCACGGCCTCTTTGCACATCAATGTCTCCGCTCCGGCCGTCGCGCCCAGGCGCGAGGAACCTGAAGACGAGCCCGATAAAAAAACCCGCCGCCGGGCGACTTCAAAATCCTGACCTGAATGCCCGCCGGATCTCCTGGTCGCCATGAGGAGAACCCCGTTTCCACAAACGGGACTCCGACTGGAAAGGGCCGGGGAAAAAGGGGCGATTATTCACAAAAGCCGGCCAGTTATTTGCCGGATGTTCACAGGGCGCTCCCGCAGAGCCTCGACGCGGAGAAAGGCCTGCTGGGGTCGGTCCTCCTCTCATCGACCGTCCTCGACGACTCGATTTCCCAGATCGAGGCCGGGCATTTTCACCTGCCGGCGCACCAGAAGATTTTCGAGCTTCTGGTGGAGATGCGGAATGCGGGCAAGCCGATCGACCTGATTTCCGTCACGCAGCACCTCGAGGACCGCAGGCTGCTGGACGAGGTGGGCGGCGCCTCGGTCGTCACCGACCTTCTGACCTTTGTCCCCACCGCCGCGAACGCCGACTACTACCGCGAAATCCTCCGCGAAAAATACCTGCTGCGGAAAGTGATCACCGTCTGCACCGAATATGCCGCGCGGTCTTACGACGAGCAGGGGGATGTCAAATTGCTGGTCGATGAGGTCGAGCAAAAGATCCTCGAAATCGGGGAGGAGCGGGTCAGCTCGAGCATCCCCACGATGAAGGAGATGGTCAACGACGCGATCACCAGCATCGAGCAGCTCGTCGCCAACAAAGGCGGCATCACCGGGCTCTCCACCGGATTTCATGTGCTCGACAACATGACGAGCGGCCTGCACGCGGGGGAAATGTTCGTCATCGCCGCGCGCCCGTCGATGGGCAAAACCGCCCTCGCCATGAACATCGCCGAGCATGTGGCGCTGGATGCCGGAAAACCGGTGGCGGTCTTCAGCCTGGAAATGAGTTCCCCGCAACTCGTGCAGCGCCTGCTTTGCTCCCGCGCCCGCGTGGATTCCAAAAAGCTCCGCGACGGGTTCATCGGCAAGCAGGAACTCGGCAGCATCAGCTCGGCGGCCGGACTGCTCTCGAAAGCGAAGATGTTTGTGGATGACACTCCCGGGCTCAGCATCCTCGAACTGCGCGCCAAGGCCCGCCGCCTCCACAACCGCGAGGACATCAAGCTAGTCGTGATCGATTACCTCCAGCTCCTGCGCTCGAACACGCGGCGCGCCCAAGAAAACCGCCAGATCGAAATCGCGGAGATTTCCTCGGGCGTCAAAGCCCTCGCCAAAGAGCTGAAAATCCCGGTGATCGTCCTCGCCCAGCTCAACCGCAACCCGGAGTCCCGCACCGGCGACAGCAAAGGCCGCCCCCGTCTCAGCGACCTGCGCGAATCGGGGAGCATCGAGCAGGACGCCGACGTCGTCGCCCTCCTCGTCCGCGAAAAATATTACGCCGAGGACGAGGAAGCCCGGAAGGAAGCCGAAGGCAAGGCGACCCTCATCATCGCCAAGCAGCGCAACGGCCCAACCGGCGACGTCCCGCTCACATTCCTCGAAGACTACACCCGCTTCGAAGACCGCGCCGAAGAACGCCGCGAGGAATAGACACGGATTGCCGGGTCGAAAACCATGCCGTGGCATGGGCATCCTGCCCATGTCTTGCTGGATTGTTGCGCACGGTCGGAATCGAATGCCGGAAAAATGTGTCCGGAAAAATTCCCCGCCAAAGAAATCTCATCCTCGCCCACCGCAGCATTTCTTAAATTTCTTGCCGCTCCCGCACGAGCACGGGTCATTTCGTCCGACTTTTGGGGCCTCGCGACGGATCGGCGTTGCCGGAATCGTTTCCGGAATCTTTGCTGGGACGACGAATTGCGAAGGGACTTCATGGGCCCCGTAATTCGCCTCCCCCTCCTCTTCGATAAACGGTTCGTTTTCTCTCGGGTCAAAAGCAGCCCACCATTCCATTTCCTCGACGGCCGATGTGAAAGGGCCAAATTCACGTTCAAGATTGGGATCGTTGGGGTTGAAGGGCTTCGCGATTTCCGTTTCGACATCTTCGAGCGACCAAAAGAAAGGGTCGGTTAAATCCTCTTCATACAGCTTCTGGATCGCGGGCAGGATTTCGGCGAGGCGGAACTCGGCCGCAGTGGAGGCGATGCAGTCCCAGTGGTGGCCGGGATCACGCGGAAGGGTTTCGACGAGATTGGTGAACAGGATGGCGAGTTCCTCGCGCGTCAGGCGCGATTCGAAAGCCAGCGCGCCGAAGGCCCGGACGGCTGCCCCCCGGGCATACTCGCCCGCATCCGAATCGAGGACGATCTCCTTGATCGGATCAAGTTTGTCTCCGCAGACCGCAGCAAGGATCGAGCTCAATCGGTCGGTCACCGTGTCGCCAAGAAGGTCATCCACGCTCGGGCTGCGGGCCATCCGAACAATGGGACCGTATGCCATGTCCTCCCGAAGTTCGGCCAGCAGATGGACGGCGTAGAGATGAATCATGTAGTCTTGGGCAACCGCCTCCTCGGAGTTGTCCGCAGCCCATTCGATGGAGCTGATCAGGTGGGGGACGGATTCCTCCCTGCGGGCGATGGCCGCAAGGCAGGCCTCGCGCTGGAAGACCGGAACGTAGGTGACGAGAGGCTGGAGAAAATCTGGAACATCGGGTCGCATCCGGGCATCATTTGATTTCTATGGCTGGCGTGCAAGATATCAACAGATCGGTTGACCAGATGGCGTTCGATTTTTCGAAATCCCCCGCAGCGGCACCCGGCGATGCCATCGAAACCTGGCGGGCGGAACGGCGGAAGGCCATCGAATCGCTCGCCCGCAAACAGGGCCTCCCGCTCGGGCGACGGGTCCGCATCGACTTTTGGAGCGGCCCCTCCCTCGAAGGGCTCCTCGTCCTGGATGAAGAAAAACTTTTCGTCGATCCCCGCAGGGACCCGTCCCTGCACCTCCGGATCGGCCCCGCCGATTTCCACGCCAACGAAATCGCCGCCTGCACCACCATGGATTGAGAAAAACGGAATAGTGCCCGCGAATGGAACGAACCCGCGCCTTGTCATTCCTTTGAAGACAGTGCTAGATTCCCGAGATGAGCACGCTGCTGTCGCGTATCACGATTGACCCGAACATCTGCCATGGAAAACCCGTGGTGCGCGGGTTGCGTTATCCTGTGGAGTCGCTGCTGGAATATCTCGCTGGAGGCGACTCGATCGAGGACTTGGTGGAGGAGTTTCCGGACCTCAGCCGCGATGACGTGCTGGCCTGCATCGAGTTTGCCGCACAGTCGATCAAGCTGAAAAGCCACCACCTCGAACTGGCGTGAAATTTCTCGTGGATGCGCACCTGCCGTTTGCGCTCTGCTCAATCCTCCGCGCACGCGGGCATGACGCCGTTCACACCCGCGAACTGCCGGACCAAAACGCGACCAGCGACGCGGCCATCAACGATCTTTCCATGGCTGAAAGCCGGGTCGTGATCTCCAAAGACACGGATTTTTACTACTCGCACCTGCTTCATGGGAAACCATTCAAATTGCTCCAGGTGCGCACGGGCAATCTTGGCAGGAGGGAACTGGTCGGCTTGTTCGAGCGGAATCTGGACGAGGTGTTGAATGCCCTGGAAACCAGCACACTCGTGGAAATGGATCGCGTGTCGGTCAGGGTGGTTCTTTGAGAACCCGTTGAATGAGGAAACCCGAGCCGCGTTGAGATAAAAACGATCTTGGGAACCGGCCCGTTGGAGGGCGATGCGCCGTCAGCGCCCATGTGTTCTCTCCTTCAAGAAGTGGGACGGCACGGCGGGTGTGATTAAAAGTGGGTGAGGTGATTGAGAAAAAAAGATGGTGGAGAGATGAGAAAAGATCTGTACTTTTGAGAATAAATCTCATTTAAGCTTGGGATGCAGAAAAAACAAATCCCGCTCACCG
>Ga0209697_10002539_pt1 | contig 26097 bp, 31 predicted proteins | sample AliMusrvi5mmetaG_FD_184115 | JGI IMG/M metagenome (GOLD analysis project Ga0209697, IMG submission 184115) | Freshwater lake bacterial and archeal communities from Alinen Mustajarvi, Finland, to study Microbial Dark Matter (Phase II) - Alinen... | ecosystem: Environmental > Aquatic > Freshwater...
CCGTGACCGGCGTGCCGATCAAGTTTATTGGTACGGGCGAGCACCTCGACGCCTTGGAGGAGTTCCATCCCGAGCGGCTCGCCGGACGGATCCTCGGCATGGGCGACGTGCTCTCGCTCGTCGAGCAGGCCCAGCAGAAGTTTGACCATGAGGAGATGGCCAAGGCCGAGGCCAAGCTCCGCAAGGGCGAATTCACCCTCGAAGATTTCAAGAAGCAACTCGGCCAAATCAGCAAGCTCGGGCCGATCCAGAAGGTCATGTCGATGATTCCCGGCATGGGCGGCATGAGCAAAATGCTGGGCGATCAGAATCCCGAGGCGGATCTCCGCCGACTGGTGGGCGTTATCGATTCCATGACGCCCGACGAGCGCCGCAACCCGTCGAAGACGATCGATCAGAGCCGCCGTCGCCGCATTGCCGCGGGGGCCGGCGTCGAAGCGCACGAGGTCAACGACCTCGTCAAGCAGTTCGACGGCATTGCCGACATGATGAAGAAAATGGCCGCCATGAGCCTCATGGATCGCTACAAGACCATGCACCAGTTGGGTTCCAGCGGCATGCTCAATCCGAACGCCACGCTTGCCAAACAGGCCAAAAGCACCGGCAAACGTCTGACTTCGGAGGAGCGCGCCAAGCTGAAAAAACAGCGTGAAAAAGAGTTGCGTTGCCGCAAGCGAGAAGAAAAGAAGAAATAGACCGAAGACCTAAAAAAACTAAGTCCCGATTGTTAGGAGAGAAGTGTGTCAGTTCGAATTCGCATGAAGAAGATGGGCCGCAAGCATCGCCCTTTTTATCGCATTTGCGCGATGGAGATCCGGGTGCCGCGCGACGGCCGCGTGTTGGAGGAGCTAGGCACTTACGATCCGATGGTGCCGGAGACGGATGCTCGGGCGATCCTCAATTCCGAGCGGATCAAGTATTGGGTGAGCGTTGGCGCCCAGCCGTCGGATAAGGTCGGCATTTTGATCAAGAAGTATGGTGCCGCGGGGACTCACGTCGAGGCCCAGCGGTTGGCTTTGGCACGGCTGGCCCAAGGCAAGCGGCAGCCGCTGCCTCGTCCGATGGCACAAGCGGCCCAACCGACGGCAGCGCCCGAGGAAGCCCCGGTAGGTGAAGCGCCGGCCGCACCGGCCGCCGAGTAATAACCAGCCCACGATCCCATGCGTTTTGACGTTTTGACCCTCTTCCCCGACATGTTCCCGGGATACCTGGGTCAGAGCCTATTAAAGCGGGCGATCGACGCGGGCTTGGTCGAGGTATGTTTGCACGATATCCGTAACTGGACGCAAGACAAACATCATAAGGTTGACGACCGGCCCTACGGCGGCGGGCCGGGCATGGTGATGATGGTCGAACCCGTCGTGGCCTGCGTCGAGGCCGTGCGGCCGATGGGCGACGAACCGGGCCACCTGGTTATGCTCACGCCACAAGGGCAGCCGCTCGATCAGGCTGGAGTCGAACGATTGGCTCGGCAACAACGAATCGTGCTGCTGTGCGGAAGGTACGAAGGTTTTGACGAACGCGTGCGGCTGGTATTGAAGCCGGAGGAGATTTCGATCGGCGACTATGTGCTCAATGGAGGCGAGGTTGCCGCAATGGTGATTATCGACGCAGTTATCCGGCTCGTGCCCGGCGTCTTAGGCGATGCTGAATCGAGCCAGTGTGACTCGTTTTCCACAGCCCCACGGCTGTTGGAGTTTGCCCAATACACGCGGCCCCGGGAGTTTCAGGGGCTGCAAGTGCCGGAGATTTTGTTAAGCGGAGACCATGGCGAGATCGCCCGCTGGCGCGCAGAAGGCAGCCGCCAGCGCACGCAAGAGCGGCGCGCCGATTTACTGTAGGGTGGGCTTTAGCCCGCCTCGGTAGTGTATTTTAGAGGAGGCGGGCTAAAGCCCACCCTACTTCTGAAAAACACCCAAAGACACACTAGATTGAGAAAGGGAACCCCATGAGCCAAGAGTTACTAAACCTGGTCGAGAAATCGAGCCTGAAGGCAGAGATTCCGCATTTTGAGATTGGCGACACGGTCGACGTGCATTGCCGCATCCTCGAAGGCGCGAAGGAACGTGTCCAGATATTTACCGGCGTTGTAATCGCCCGGGCCAGCAGCGGCAGCCGCGCGACGTTCACCATCCGCCGCATCGTACAAGGTGAAGGGGTCGAGCGGAAATTCCCCATTCATTCACCCAAGATCGGCAAGGTCGTCGTGCAGCGCAGCGGCGTTACCCGGCGTGCCAAGCTTTATTATCTCCGCGACCGCATCGGCAAGGCCGTTCGTTTGCGCGAACGTCGGACCGACAGAACGGCGAAGGCTAGCAAGTAAGCTTCTTTCTCCTTCGTTGCGTGCTCCGCGGTTTAAATTGACTTGTGGTGCAGGCGTCTCGCCTGCGCATTCAGTCGGGACGGGCGCACCACGAAAACGCGGAGTTCATGTTGGACAGGTACTAGGAGGCTCGAAGCATGGGCTTCTCCGCTCTCTTTTCGCACTGGCTGTGGCATGTCTTTCCGAAAAAGACCCTCGGCCAGCGCGGCGAGAATGAGGCGGCCCGGTATCTCCAGCGGCTGGGCTATAAAATTCTCGCCCGCGGCCGTCGGCTTGCATCGGGTGAGCTCGATCTCGTGGCCCTCGATGGCCGAACTGTCGTCTTTGTCGAGGTCAAGACCCGTACCTCCCAGGATGCCGGCCACCCGGCCGATGCCGTGGATGCGATCAAGCAGCGGAAGCTGACTCGCTTGGCGGTAACTTTCATGAAACGGCACGGTCTGCTCGAATACTCCGCGCGGTTCGACGTTGTGGCAATCACTTGGCCCGAAGGCAGCGGTCGCCCCACGATCGAGTATTTCAAGAATGCGTTCGACGCGGTTGGAGAAGGAGAGTTTTATTCTTGATTTCCTGCCACCCTACCAGAATCGTCCAATGTCATTTATACTGAATGCGATTCCCCTTGCGGCAATTTGAGCCGTGCTGGGGCGGGAGTAATTTGGCTCTTCCGGTTCAAGGTGCGGAATGCGAATGGTTGTAGGGTGGGCCGAGTGAAACGAGTCCCACCAACTCCGTTTCGGCACGCTTTTGGTGGGACTCGCTGCGCTCGTCCCGCCTGCACCTAGAACCGGAAGAGCCGACAATTTCAACTTCAAGCTGCTGACGGCATTCCATCATGACACGCATCGCCATCTTAGGAGCCACGGGCTATACGGCCCTCGAACTGATCAAGATCCTGCTCCGCCATCCGGGGGCCGAGATCGTCGCCGTCACCAGCCGGCAGGAAGGTCAGCCGCCGATTGCCATGATCCACCCGTCGCTCACCGATCGACTGGATCTGCGACTGGAAGACCTCGCGCCCGCGGAAATTGCCGCCCGGGCCGAATGTGTCTTCAGTTGCCTGCCACATGGCGCCAGCAGCACCGTGATTCCACACCTGCTCGCCGCAGGCGCGCGAGTGGTCGATTTCAGCGCCGATTATCGCCTCAATGATCCGGAAGTCTTCGCCCAGTGGTACGGCCAGAAGCACACCGACCCCGAGCGACTAGGGAAGGTCGTGTACGGCCTACCAGAACTATTTCGGTCCCAGATTTTTTCGGCCCAACTCGTGGCCAACCCGGGTTGCTATCCCACCACGGCGATTCTCGCGCTAGTGCCTTTATTGAAGGCTGGATTGATCGAGGCCAGCGATATCATCGTCGATGCCAAGAGCGGTGTCAGCGGCGCAGGCCGGACGCTCAAGCTCACAACGCACTACCCCGAGTGCAACGAGAGCATCGCGGCTTATAATATCGGTCGCCACCGCCACACTCCGGAGATCGACCAGTTTCTTTCCCTGTCCGCCGGCAAACCCGTTGAAGTGATCTTCACGCCGCAGTTGGTGCCGATGGACCGCGGCATCTTGACGACGGCCTACGCCCGGCCAACGGGACCAATCAGCGAAGAACAGCTCATGCAGACGCTCGATGCCTTTTATGCCGACGAACCGTTCGTGCGCGTGGTCGAGCATTTGCCCGGCACCAAAGACTGCGCCATGACGAATTACTGCGACATCACGGCGCGGCTGGTCCGCGGTCGCGTGCTGACGATCAGTTGCATCGATAATTTGATCAAGGGCGCGGCGGGAGCGGCCGTGCAAAACTTTAACCTCATGTTCGGCTATCCGGAAACGACCGCGTTGTAATCTTTAGGAAACACGTCATGTCCAACCAAGTACCGCAGGGTTTTTTGCTGGCCGGTGTCCACTGCCGGATCAAGCGCGATCCGCGGAAGCTCGATCTCACGCTCGTGGTTTGCGACCGGCCGGCAACGGGTGTGGGAGTCTACACGCAGAATCTCGTCTACGCCGCACCCGTGGCCCTCGATCGCAGTCGCACGCCCAGCAACCAGATTCGAGCCGTCGTGATTTGCTCGGGAGTGGCCAACGCCTGTACCGGTGAGCGCGGCCTGGAAGATGCCCGGCAGATGGCGCACCTTGCCGCAACCCAATGCGGCGCGGCCGACGACCAGGCCCTGGTGCTTTCCACCGGCGTGATCGGCGCCTTTCTGCCGATGGATCGCATTGCCGAGGGGATCGCCGCGGCAGCCAAGCAATTAGGCTCCTCGCAGGCCCATCTGGAAGCAGCCGCGCGGGGAATGCTCACGACCGACACGGTCACCAAGACGGCGGGCCGATCGGTGAACCTTGGCGGCCGTAATATTCAAATCACCGGCATCGCCAAGGGAGCCGCCATGATGGGGCCCAACATGGCAACCATGTTGGCCTTGATCATGACCGATGCCCCGCTCGATCCGGCCACCGCCCAGACCGCGTTGCGGGCAGCGGCCGATCTGAGTTTCAACTGTATGAGCGTCGACGGTCATGTCAGCACCAACGATACCGTGCTGCTGGTGGCTAACGGTGCCGCGGGCGGCGCTCTGTTGGCCGGGGCCGATTTGGCAAGCTTCCGTGCAGCCCTCGATGAAGTTGCGATTGAACTGGCCAAGGCGATTGCCGGCGATGGAGAAGGATCGACGCACCTGGTGACCATCGAGATTTCTGGCTGTGCCGACCGCGCGGCGGCCCTGGCCATCGCCAAGACCGTGGCCAACAGTCCGTTGGTCAAGACGGCCATCCACGGGGCCGATCCCAACTGGGGCCGCATCGTCTCAGCGGCGGGTTACGCCAACGTGCCGTTCAATCCCAGGGGAGTCACCTTGCATCTCAATGGCTGCCTGCTCTATCGCGACGGAGCACCGGTGCAATTCGATGCCGCGGCCGTCTCTAAGTCGATAAGCGACAACCGCGACACTCTGGTGCAACTGGCTTTCAGCGACGGCACCGCTGGCGTGCGATTCTGGACCGCCGACCTGACCGCTGAATACGTGCGGCTCAACGCCGACTATCACACCTAAGTACCGGTCCAACATTAACTCCGTGTTTTTGTGGTGCGGCCGTCCCGGCTGCATGTGCAGGCGAGACGCCCGCACCACAAGTTGTTTTTGGACGAGCTCTTATCTTCCTGTCTTCTTCCCTCCTGTCCGCGTTTGATCCGTGACCAAACCTAAAGTGGTGAGGCTCGTTTCACTCGTCCCGCGCTACTTGTCTTTTAGCCGCTCCCAGCACAGTCGCAACTTGCGACCTGGGGGGAGTCGCGCTTTGCGACTCTTTTCTTCTCTTCAACTTGGGCATTTTTAGGCGATTGGACTCTAACCCTTGTGTGGGCTTGAGTTTGAGCAACAACCTGCCGCGGCAGGAAAGGTTGGCACACTGCTTGCATAAAGAGAATGCCGTCCGTCGGGCCGATGCTTGAGGGACATAGGAACTGCGCTTCATCAGGGAGGAGTACGTCGGACATGAACATCATCGAGGCCGTCGTGCATAGTATCGCGGTAGGTTATCCAACCGGGTCTTTGTTTCGTCAGGTGGCCCTCTGGGCGCACAAGCACAAGGACTGCGGGATCGAGCCGTTCTTCGGCCGGTCAGCCTTGGAGATTCGCCGATCGTTGAACGGTGCCGATATGGTGCTGGTCGACGCCAGCGACGACCACGCCCAGGCGATCGAACTGTTCTCGCAGTCGGTCGCGAGACTTGGTTCTCGGCGTGTTGCGGTATATACGGAAAGGATGCATGAAGGTCTGGAACTGTTCGTGCGGACGCAAGGGGCTTGGCTTCTCATGGGCCCGCTGGATGGCAGGCAATGGGAGGAGTTTTTTTCCTCCATGCTTCCGCCGGCAGGACAGGAACTGCGCCGCCCAAGTCCAATGCGCAAAGCCGCGTAAGAGATCCATTACCAAGAATTTGTATTAAAAACCGAATCGGATGCCAAGAAAATGGCCACCCGAAACAGTTTGAACAAGTTGTAACCCTAGGTTTGCCGGTTCGCGCCGGCGAGAAGAAGGAGAAAGCAAGCGATGAATATGATTTACGAACAACTTTTGGAACTGGCCGACGCTGACCTCTACACGTTGAGCGAAGCGGTTGAAATGGAATTGCAGCGTCGCGCGGAGGTCGTCGGCGAAGTTCCCGATTCGGCCCGCCGCCGTGCTCTCGAGCGGGAGGAGAGCTACCGCCGCCGCAACGGCACCGCGGCTCTGCCGGTCCGCGCAGTCGGCCTTGGCAAGACGCCACCCCGGCGTGCTGCGTGATCTTACCTTAGGCGAATACTTGAAACCTGAATAACCCCCTAGAAAAATGCGCGAAAATGTTATGAAAATCCTTGAAGACTCCCACCCCCACGACGAGCCGGTGATTATCTCTTTGGAAGCCTATCGCCATGCCAATGCACCGGCCGACGATAATCCACCCGAGCCGCCCGACGACAACGATCCCAAGTTGGACGAGGTCTTTTGGGCCGGCCGGAACCATGCCATGCGGCGCTCCGCCCGCTGGGCTGGCTGATTCGCTGACGAGGTTCTCGGGAACCATTCGCCGTGAGGCGTCCTATTCCCGAGCATCCTGCACCAAGTTCCACGAAGAATCGAGGTTAACGTGATACGCAATCCAGGAATAAGCTTTTTTGTTTTTCTGGCGATTACGGCTTTGGCCATCGCCAGCCGTGGTTTTGCGCAGCAAAGCAACGGCTCACCAGACGGTCTCTACACTCTGCCGGATGCCGGTCGGAGCACGAGCAGTGCTCAGCAATTAACGAGCGACCGCTCCGCACAATCCTTTCTGGGCGCGCTCGATCCCCGGGACGAGCGATTCAAACGCGACCTGGAAAAAGCGGAGGCCACCCGGCAAGCGATTGCTTCCACCAAGAGGCTGAGGTATCTGGCAGCGAACGGTGATTCCGTTTCGTCTTCCTGGACGCCAGGCCTCGCGGAACGTACGTGGATTGCTATCTTGGCCGTCGGCGGGATCCTCCTCTCGCTGACCGCCGGTGGATATGTCTGGTGGTCACGTGCCCTGTCTACCAGGAACCATGCGATCCTTCTGAACGTCAAGCCGGAGCCCACCGCCAAGCAAAACACGCCCCACGAACGTCGCGCCGCATAGATCGTTTATCCAAACCAGAACTTCTTTACAAATTATTTTCGGAATCAAGGCATGAACATCATTAAGCGTTTACCCATTCTTTCCGTTGACGATCTCCAGGGGCTGCAAATTGCAATCCTGGATGAAATCCATCGCCGGAAGGATCTGTTGACCGAGAGGTTGGCCCTTGGCGAAAAGAAGGCCCGCAAAGGCGTGCATTCCGTCCCAGCCTCGAAACCGGCACCCTCTGCTTCGCCGCGCCGCGCAGCATAACCCCGATTATTCCGGGAGCGAACGAAGCTCCTCGTAAGTCCTTATTCTTTTGAACCTAAGTGTCGATTCTCTCAAAGGCACTGTGCATTTAAGAGCGTCGGCTAGTTACGAGTTTTGCTCGACCCGCGAATGATCCGGGTTAGAAGGATTGGTCAGACATGTCTCACAATCATCATTTGTTTTGCCAAAGGTATTGTCTCCTGGGCTTGGCGGCCTGGGTCGGTCTTACCACACTGGCGCGTGTCGGTTCAGCAGGGATGATCCATCTTGCCGACCTGAATGCACAGGTCAATATCGACACATTGGCTGGCGGAATCAGCGGCGGGACTCTGGATTCCCAGCACTACGTCAACACCCAAGCACTTTTCTACCGAATCGGTGCCACCGGGCCCCAGATGACCTGGCTGTATTCAAGTAGCTCAGCCTTTTCCACTGGGGACGGGCCGGAGAATAACGTCGCGGTGGTTAAATACACTGGCGTATCCGGCCTGAAACTCACACAGATTTACTCGTTGGTCGGAAGCGAATTCGGGTCGGGATCCGCGGATATCAGCGAACAGTTCCAGATCACCAACTCCGGCTTATCGCCTCTCGATCTTCACTTATTCCAGTACAATAACCTCCAGATCAGCAGCGGGGCAGACACCCTCCAGTTTAAGTCGCCTTCGCAAATTTACCAGACATCATCGGGACAGAGGACTGCCGAAATTGTCGTAACGGGGATGCCCGCGGCTTACGAAGTAGTCACCGATTCGACGCTCTGGGACAAGCTAAATAACGGCTCTTCCGCCGTGCTCAATAACACAAGTGGTCCGGTGACCGGTAACACCGCTTCGGCAATGGAATGGGATTTGGTTCAACTTAACGCTGGTAAATCTTACACCTTTAGTGAAGATTACGCCTTGAACATTCCGGATCCCGTCCCGGAGCCGTCCACCATGTCGCTGCTGTTTGTTGCCCTCGTGGTTTGTGCCTGTGCCACCTGCGCGATATGCCGCCGGAAAGGAATTCGTGGTACTGCTCGCGGGTTATTCGTAAGTTGAAACAACGCATCCTCCACATCATCGACACGCTCGATCGCACCGGTACGGCAGAGCAGTTGTGCCTGCTGGCTCGCGGGCTGCCGCGGGACGAGTTTGAAGTGCATGTTTGTGCATTGAGCCACGGCGGGTCGATCGCCGACGCACTGGCTCGAGCGGGCATTCCCGTTCATGTCATCGGTCGCCGCTGGTCGGCCGATCCGACGACGTTCTGGCAACTGGTTCGGCATGTGAACGCAGTCCGGCCGGAGATGATACACGCCTGGCAAGCGGCGGGACGTGCCTATTCGGCGGCCGTGGCACAATACTGCGGCGTACGGCGGCTCGTGGCCGTATGGCGTGAAGTCCAATCCAATCATTGGCCGCTGCAAGGAACGATTGACCGTTCTATCGGCCGTCGGGCCAGCACGGTGGTGGCGACTTGCCCAGTCGTCCGCGATGATTGCCTCCAGCGAGGAATTCCGGCTGAAAAGATCCAAGTCATCTCCAGCGGCGTGTGCAGGGCGGTTCCGCCCGTCACCACGCGAGGACAAATTCTCAATCGACTTGGCCTGCCGGAATCGGTTCGCTTGATCGCTTGGGCCGGTCAGTTGGAGGCGGATCGTGGCGGCAAAGATGCCATCTGGGCCGCCGACTTGCTGAAAGTGATTCGCGATGATGTCCACCTGCTCATTTTCGGCGCGGGGCCGCACCGCGATCGGCTCATCCGTTTCCGCGACCAGGTCGAGATCGGCGACAAGGTCCATTTCCTCGGCGAGCGCGGCGACTTCAACGAGTTCCTGCCACATGTCGATCAGTTCTGGTCAACGCGAAAGCTGCCGGGCCAATCCCAAGCAATCCTCGAAGCCATGGCAGCCGGAGTGCCGGTAGTGGCCACGGATCTCCCCGGCACGCGCGATCTGATCGAACACGAGACCACCGGCTATCTTTTCGCCCCTGGGCATCGCGCCGGGTTGGCCCGCTGGGCCGAACATCTGCTCAATCATGGCGACGTTGCCCGGCAGATCGGCTTAGCCGGGCAGCAACGCGTGGAGAGCGCGTTCAGCGCGGAGAAGATGGTCCGGGAGTGGAAGAAGGTGTGAAGGAATTAGCGCACTAATGGCTCTCCGCATCCACAGCGACGACAAGGCGACGATCATGCGCGCTGTTGCCATCACGCAAACGGACATGACCGCGTTCATCCTCCTCGCCGCGCTGCGGGAGGCCCAATCGATCATCGAAGAAAACCAACGCCTCAAGCTCAGCGGACGCGATAGCCGCCTGGTGATGGAGTTGCTTGAGAACCCGCCTCCGCCAAACGCGAAACTGCGAAAGGCGGCCCGTGCGCTGTCTCAAGATTCAGAACCCAAGCGTCCATGAGCCTGCCGGAGTGGCGGGAAGAGCCGATCGCCAAAAAGCACGATCGTGCCTCTTTTGATTGCGGAGAGCCGGCATTGAACGATTTCTTGCGATGGCACGCTCGCCAAAGCCATGACCGCGGGGCGGCCAAGAGGACACTACACCGTGGCCTAGTCCGCCTGGACCCCGCTCGCGGTGATCTGCTCGATGACACATGACTAAATGTCCCAATCCATACCAGCCCGAAGCGCAAGCGAGGCAACGACTTAGCAACCTCGCTCGCGCTTCGGGTTAGTGTCAGTCTCAATCGCGAGGAGTATAAGTTATGTGTCTGGAATTGTCTGGAATTGTCAGAGCGTTCAAGCAGCCGGGACGGCGCGACAGTTACGTCGAGGCAAACACCAAGCGCAGTCGCATTTGCACCTCTGTCCAATCGCGCGGCGCCAGGTGGCCGATGTGCAAGAGGATGCGCGAACTGGCAACCGTCGCCAACAACATGCGAGCCGTCGAAGGTGCCCTCAGCCCCGCACTGGCCCAATCCACCAAGGGGGCGTCTGTTGCAACGCGCACCGCGTGGGAGGTAATTGCCGCTACGACAACGTCGCCATGCCGATTGTACGTGACGTCGGAAACAACAACTGCCGGCCTGGCTTGCTCGGCCAAGCGGTCGCGGTAGGGAAAGGGCACGAGTACGACGTCACCGGCACTAAACTCCATAGAGTCTCTTCCAGTCGTCGTAGATTGCGTCCTCGGGATTATCCCACTCCTCCTCCAGCCGAGCCGTGCCAAGCACTGCCCATGCATGATCCTCGGAAGAGTGCGCCTCTTCGGCAAGATAGACGTCAACCTCTACCCGCGTACCCTCTGGAAGGGCAAGCGGCTGCTCCAGTTCCAGCATCTGATTGTGATATTGACCCTTCGCTCGAACCATTATGCATTGCCCCTCACTTACAGGCATCTCAACGACCTTCAACTCTCAAGATACATTGTATAGCCCAGGGGACCGTTGGTCAACCTCCTCCGAGTGGGCATAAAGACCGAAAGGAATTACATGATTCGAGGAATCTGATGTTTTGGGGGCACGGTAAATTCCTCCCCGAACGCGGCCCAAAACCGAAACAGAATACGAATTAAGTCATGTGTTGATTTTTATATTTATTTCTTTCCTATTATTCTGTCCCTAATTTTTCTGCCGAAAGAATTGATTAGGATTCACCGCGAGAGAGTACAAAGAGCGCAAGAGAAAGATTTTGTTCTTTTGCGTTCTCTGCGTTCTTTTGCGGTGAATTTTTTTGAGGACGGGGGGATTAACCGCGGAGGACGCAGAGGGGCGATGAGGGGAGAGGGAACCACGAAAGAGACGAAAAACACTAAAAGGGAAGACAAAATTAAGGAATTCAGGGAGAGGGCACGTGGCCGACACGGTCAAGATTTGAGAAATCTGCCATTTTGGTGGCGTGGCAAGATTAGCGACGTGTAACGAGCAGGCGGAGTTGCAGCGATTGCAGGAAGTGGCAGATCAACAACTTGAGGAATTTGATGCCGTGATGCTTCAGGATATGGCCCGCATGGAAGCCATGGCCAACGAGACGCGAAGGATTGCCGATGAACCCTGACGCGGTCTTTGCCTATCCAGTCGAACGGCATGAGCGGCGTCACGGACCTTTGGGTTACGTCGACAGCGGAACCGATCGAGCCAAGTCGTTGCTTCGCCAGTACCTAGGGTTTCCCTCAAACCTCCCCGTGCTTTCGCAATTACATCCACCGGGCGGAAATTCGCGTCCTGAAGGAGTTGCGGACAGCCATTTCGAGCAAAGCAAGGGTCCGGAGCGGGGTCAGACCGGCACTTAGGATCGCCGCACGATCTGCCGCACTTCCTCGATCCATCCGGCGCGCTGCTCGGGCGTGCTCATAATGATCGACTCGAAATTGCGGCGATAGAAATCTTCCACGCCGCAGAAGCCGAAAACACAGGTCTTCCAGAAGTTTTCCAGCGGGTCGCCAAAGAGCCGCAGTTCGTCCTCGCGGGGCGTGTTCGAGGTCGTGAAGACAATCGCCCGCTTGCCTTTGAGCTTGCCGATCGCGCCTTGCGGCCCGAACTCGTAAACAAGACCCTGGCGAAAGACACGGTCGAGCCAGCCCTTGAGGATCGCAGGCGGCGTGGCCCACCAGTTCGGATGGATAAGCACATAGGCGTCGGCCTCGAGGACTTCGCGGCAATGCCGCGCGATGGTCGCCGATGGTTCGGCTCCCTTGGCGAGTTCGGAGTTAGTCAATACCGGATCAAATCCCTCGGCATAGAGATCGTGAAAAACAACCTCGTGTCCGGCGGCGTGGAACTCTTCCCGCGCGGCTTCCGCAATCGCGTGGCAGAAACTGCCAGCCCGTTGGTGACCGAGGATTAGCAATATTTTCATGTTAGCAGGCAAAAGTGGAAAAACGAAATGGGAAGCACGAAATACGAAAGAACGACGACCAAAACCTGCGGTTCAACTCGTTTGAATTTTCCGTATTTGGGTTTTGAATTTGTTCCGGATTTCGATATTCGAGTTTCGGGTTTTGCCTTTACGGCATCTGGCAGCTCAAACCGCCGGAGGCCGGCAGGTAGCATTGCTGGACATAGTCGGCAACCATGCGGTCCGCGCTAAAACGCCAGCCCAGCGTGCTGATGGAGTTCATCATCCGTTTGATCCAATGCCGCGGCAGGCCGTCGATGTCGCGATCGTAGAACAGCGGAATCACTTCATCGACCAAGACGCGGTACAAATCGACCGCATCGCGGGCGTCCGTGATGCGATCGTCGACGTGTTGCGTATTCTTTCCGATGGCAAAGCCGTTGGTGCCATCGAAGGCTTCGGCCCACCAACCGTCGAGGATCGAAAGGTTCAAGGCCCCGTTGAGCACGGCCTTCTGGCCGCTCGTGCCAGAGGCCTCCAGGGGCCGCCGCGGGTTGTTCAACCAGACGTCGACGCCCTGGATCAGGTGCCGGCAGACGTTCACATCGTAGTCCTCGATGTAGACGACTCGCTTGGCGAAGCGCGGGTCGAAGCGGAGGTTGGAGATCTTCTTGATCAGTTGCTTGCCCGGCTCGTCGGCGGGGTGGGCCTTGCCGGAAAAGATGAACTGCACCGGCCGCTGTGGATCGTTGACGAGATCGGCCATGCGGTCGATGTTGCTGAGGAACAGGTCGGCTCGCTTGTAGGTGGCGAACCGCCGTGCGAAGCCGATCGTGAGGATGTTTGGGTCAAAGACGTTGCGGGCGGCTTCGACCACATCGTCGCCCTCACCGCGGCGGCGGCACTGGCGGCTCAGCCGGCGACGGACGAAGGCCAGCATCAGGTTCTTGAGGGCGTAGTGCGTTTCCCAAAGCTCGCCCGAATCGATATCGTAGATGCCCTTCCAAATCTCCGGTTCACTGAGTTTGGCCATCCAGCCCGGCTCGAAGTTGCGATCGTAAAGCTGCATCATCTGGTAGGCGAGCCAAGTGGGAATATGGACGCCGTTGGTGATGTGGCCGATGGGAATTTCTTCTTCCGCGCGCCACGGCCAGAGATGTGCCCACATCCGCCGCGACACGTGGCCGTGCAGATTGCTCACGGCGTTGGCTCGACGCGACAACTTCAGCCCCAGCACGGTCATGCAGAACGTCTCGTGTTCATTCTGCGGCTCGACGCGGCCCAGGCCCATCAGTTGTTCAAAGGAGATGCCCAACTCGTCGCGCAGCGGACCAAGGTGCTCTTCGATCAGGTTCCGATCGAAGCGGTCGTGACCCGCCGGCACGGGCGTGTGCGTGGTGAAGACCGTGCGATGCGCCACTTCGCGCAAACCGACTTCAAAGCTCACGCCGTCTTCCTTCATCCGTTGGCGGATCGCCTCCAAGGTGGCAAAAGCACTGTGCCCTTCGTTGAGGTGATAAACGCCCGGCGCAATGCCCAGGGCCGTCAGTGCGCGAATACCGCCGACACCCGCCACAAGTTCCTGCCGGATACGGACGCGGTTGTCGCCGCCATACAGCCGAGCGGTAAGCTCACGATCCTCGGGGCTATTGCTGGGTACGTCGCAATCGAGCAAATACAGCTTCACCCGCCCGACACGCATCAGCCAAACTTTGGCCAGCAGACGACCCGTGCGAGTGTCAATCTGTACCGTGATCGGCTTCCCCTCCTTGTCCCGGGCAGGTTCCATCGGCAGATTCTCGACCTTGGTATCCAGGTATTCTTCGTGCTGGTAACCTTGCTGATCGAGGTGTTGCTTGAAATAGCCTTGATCGTAGAATAACCCGCAGGCAATGAGCGGAACCCCAAGGGCGCTGGCGCTCTTGATGTGGTCGCCGGAGAGCACCCCTAGACCACCGGAGTAAATGGGAACCGACTCATGCACCCCGAATTCGAGGGAGAAATAGGCGACAGGCCGAGAGCCAAGAACACCGGTGTTGGTGCGACCCCAGGCAGGAATCTCGTTCATGTATTCCTTCAGCCGCCGATAGGCCTGGTTGATGCGGCTGTAGAGGACCATTTCGGCCGACCGCATCTCGAGACGCTCGGGCGTGAACTCGGAAAGCAAGGCAATCGGATTATGGTCCAACTGTCGCCAGCGAATGGGGTCGAGGTCACGGAAGAGATTGATCACCTCGTGATTCCAACTCCACCACAAATTTCGGGCCAGAGCGATACACTTTTCATAAAGCGTTTCCGCCGTAATTCCGTAGGATGTCACAGGTTCAATCTCGCTGTCGGCAACAAACTCGATCTGACTCATATAAGCCCATCCGGATTGAAAAGAAGCTTGCTATTAGGAAAACCACTTTTGCCAGCCGCGATTATACGCGATGCGACCCAAAGTATACCAGCGGAAAGTGCAATAATATGACATGAACCATCTGTGTCCAGGAGGCAACGATAACTCAGCTTGCATAAACCGCTGAGTTTGCCTATTATGTTACGTTTTGAAGTTCTGTGAAGTTGTTTGATCGACCATTATTAGCAGGGAGAATTCGTCGATGTTGGATAAATCCGAAGTTCAGGTTCATTGGCACGAACATGCCGTCACCCGTCCGGAGCGCGAAAAGCTTAACGGCCACGCAGGTTGTGTCGTTTGGTTCACGGGCCTCAGTGCTTGTGGCAAGAGCACGGTGGCCAATCTGATGGACCACAAATTGTGGTCGGCTGGGATGCACAGCTTTGTCCTCGATGGTGACAATATTCGTCACGGATTGAACGCCGCCCCGGGGATGCTCAAGGAACGCCACGGTGAGGAATTCGCCAAGCGGTTTGGGCTTGGCTTCTCGGCCCAGGATCGCGAAGAGAACATCCGTCGCATTGGTGCCGTGTCAAAACTCTTTTGTGAGGCTGGAGTTATCGCAATCACTGCGTTTATCAGCCCCTATCGGGTGGACCGCGATCGGGTCCGGGCGACACTTACCCCAGGCGATTTCGTGGAAATCTTGGTCGACGCACCCCTCGAAGTCTGTGAGGCACGTGACCCCAAAGGGTTGTACAAGAAAGCCAGGGCAGGCGAGTTGAAGGGTTTTACCGGGATTGACGATCCGTACGAAGCCCCACTGAAGCCTGAATTGGTGCTGGATGCTGGCAAGAAAACTGCCGAAGTCCTTGCCGACGAGGTTATTGCCTATCTTCGCAGCACGGGAAAGATCCGGAGTTGAGCTATGGATTACTTTGGGAGTGCGGCGGCAAGCCAGTGCTTTTCAAAACGGCCAGTCCTGAACCAACACCCCCGCGCGGAAAGTTCGGCTGGGTCTCCTGACCCCGCCGAAAAGCACGACCGCAGGTCGGCGGTGTGGCTCGGTCGGGAGACCGGCCACAACACGGGCGCGTTTTGAAAAGCGGCGGCAAGCCGCCGCACTCCAAAAGGTCGGCCACAACAGACCGGCCACAACAGTGCCCTTTCAGTGGTCGGCGGACTGTGATATAAAGGTTAGGTGAGTGATACGAAGGTGAGGTTCCACAGTGGGGTAGTCGCTTTCGCTTCGTACTGTGGAACGTAACGGACTACGACTCTGTCGGCCAGGATATGAAGACTGCCTCCAAATTAAATAACCGAGCCGTAAAGGCTGCCCCGGCAACTGTCTCAAAGCGATTCTCGGGCAATAAGACGGAAGTAGTTTTGGCAGCGCGGTGGATGCCTGCGGTTGACGATGACCGGATTGCCTTGATGGCGCTGTCCGGCGCGTTGCCCCAGGCGGGAATCGCGACTCGGCTCTGGCGGCCTTTTGAAGATTCGCTCGCTGATTTCCGCTGTTTACATCTTTTCGGGACGGCCGCCGAGTTCCTGCCGGTAGTGGAATCCGCCCGGCAGAGCGGTGTCAAGGTAGTGCTTTCCCCGGAAACTTGGCAAACCGACTCCGATCGCGGCCTCTACCCCCACGGATGGCTGAAAGAGGCTGCGGCTTGGTTTGCACGAACCGGACGAGGGGTTTTTTCTAGGACACCGGTCTGGCAGCGCGAGCTTTATGCGGCCGTCGACTTGCTGCTGCCTAACTCGAACGTCGAGGCTCAGCAAATCGCCCGGCGGTTCAAGATTCCGCCCGATCGCCTCCGCGTGATCCCTCACGGCGTGGATCCTCGGTTGGCCCAGGCCGATCCGGAACTTTTCCGCCACCATGCGGGCGTGCGGGATTTTGTGCTCTACGCCGGTGCGATCGAGCCTAAGAACCAGCAGATCGGTTTTCTCTGGGCCATGAAGAACGTCGATGTTCCCGTGGTAATCCTCGGCGATGTTGCCCGCCAGTGTGAATGGTATCTCGACGAATGCCGTCGAGTGGCCAGTTCCCAGGTTCAATTTCTCCCGCGGCTGGCCGGTGACGACCCCTTGATGGCCAGTGCTTATGCGGCTTGCGGCTGCCTAGTCATCGGAAGCGGTGTTGCAGCACCGGAGCGGATAGCCCTGGCGGCGGGTGCATCGGGCACACCGCTGGTCTTGTTTGAAGGGGGCTGCGGCAGCGAGTATTTCGGCCAGCAGGCCATCTATGTGCGGCCCGATGACGTCTCTGGCATCCGCCGCTGCGTGCAGGCGGCCTTGGATCGCAAGCGCAGCAAGGATTTGGCCGAGCACGTCTGTACCTACTTCTCCTGGAAAGCAGTTGCCAGGGCATTGCGGGATGCCTATGGACGAGTCTGGTGTGCCCCCCAGAAGGGTCCACAATCGGCCAGATAGTTGAAGTTTTGGAGATTTACTGGAAATCCGGGACGGACGGACCATGATCGCACATATTCGCCAACCCAAGCAGCGACAGTCGGTGACTCCCATCATTCGCGCTCGCCAGATGGTGGCTGAAGCGCTCTTGTCGGACGGGCCAGCCAAGCCGCAGCGTCGTGCCACAGTACGAAAAGCCACCATTTTTGGTGGTCTGGTTCTGCTGGCTGTGGTGGCTGCCCTGGCCTATTATTCGTGGCGATAGGCCCTTTACAAATGCTCCCCGGCAAGAAAGAATAGGGGGGTAGTAAACTACACGAGACCGGCGGCCCTCCCGAGATTCTGGGGTGGCCGCGGTTTTTTTTGAATCACCCACCAGAATGTAAGTTACGTCAGGTTTTCCAGCCTGACCTTGTGATGTACTGTCGGACTAGAAAGCCTGACGTACAACAGTTTTTCTTTCCGGCGAACGTGACCTCTCGCAGGCCATCCGCCCAATTTTGAAGGAGTCAGCATGTCGGATCGCATCCCCATGACTCGGACCGGTTACGATAAGATCAAGGCAGATCTCGATTATTTACAGAACGTGGAACTGCCTAAGGTTCTCGAAGGCTTGGCGGCCGCCAGGGCCGAAGGCGACCTCTCGGAGAACGCCGAGTATCACGGTCGCCGGGAAAGCCACGCCATGCTGGAGGCACGGATCGGCGCGATCCGCGACAAGCTTTCCCGCGCCGTGCTGGTTGATCCCAGCCAGTTCCCCAAGGATGAAGTGTCGTTCGGATGCACGGTCGTGGTCAAGGATCTCGATTTTGGCGACGAGGAAGAGTTCACTCTTGTCGGCGCCGGCGAGGAAGATTACGACACTGGTAAGATTCTCATCACCAGCCCCCTGGCCCAAGGGTTGAGTGGCAAGAGGGTCGGCGAACGAGTCGAGATTCCCGTGCCGCAAGGCAAAGTACGATTCGAGATCCTGAAAATCGGCCCACCGGATTAGTTTATGTAACGGAAAAGTAGGTGGGCCAAGATGGGACGATCGCAGCGAGTCCCACTAATGTACAAGCAAATTCTCTACACCCCTGCGAGGACTGCCGCGCGGTCCATTTGATCCGCGCGGCGAATTTGCACGAGCCGAGCGAGGCCAGTCGTGAGTAATGTTGATAAGGCAAATCCTTGGCTGTGGCAAAATGGCCGCGCCTTGGCTCGACTCGTGCCAATCGGGCTTGGCGTCGGTTTCGGTGTTGTGTTACTGGCTGTGGTGGTCGTTGCGATTATTGGCGTGCCAGCCACTCGGTCCCAGCTCGCCGCAGAGTCGCCGGTAGAGTCGCCGGTAGAGTCGGGCGTTGAACCTCTGGAAACCTTTGCCGCCATCCCGCCGGTCGCGTATCTGGTCCAACGGATTGGCGGCCCCTACATTCACGTTGAAGTACTCGTGCAGGCAGGACAAGATCCGCATATCTTCGAGCCGACGCCGCGGCAAGTGATCCATCTCAGTCAGGCACGGCTGTTCTTTCGTGTCGGCATGCCTTTTGAAGACCGCCTGATCGAACATATTGCTGGGGAATCCGCGCATTTTGCCATCGTTAACACCGTGGCCGGAATTGCCTTGCGGGTGTCAAGTTGCACCTGCGAAGACACTCACTGTGGCCATGACCACGAGGACGAAGACGAAAGTCCAGCCGATCCCCATGTCTGGCTATCACCGCCGCTGCTGAAGACGATGGCCGCACATGTGGCCGCAGCCCTCCGCCATGCCGATCCGCGGCACGAGCAGGTCTATCAGGCGAATCTGAAGACGCTCCTAACCGAACTCGACGCCCTGGATCACCGCATCGCACAAAGCTTGGCGCCTTACCGCGGAGAGGCGTTTTATGTCTTCCACCCAGCCTTTGGATACTTTGCCAACACGTACGGGCTTCGGCAGGAGTCGGTCGAGGTCGAGGGCAAACCACCCACGCCGCGGCAAATCTTCGATCTCATCAACAAGGCCCGGGACGACCACGTGAAGATCATATTTCTGCAACCGCAGTTCAATCAACAGATTGCCGCCTCGATCGCCCAGGCGATTGGCGGCACGGTGATACGGATGGATTCCATGGCTTATGATGTGCTAGCCAATCTCGACGATGTCGCAAAAAAGATTGCCGCCTCGAATCGCGAGAAGACGGAATGACGCAAAAACCGGTAATTGAAGTCCGCAACGTCAGCTTTTTCTATCAGGCCACGCCCGTTCTGGAGGATGTGAATCTGACGATTCACGACCGCGAGTCGGTCTGCATTGTCGGACCCAACGGTGGCGGCAAGACGACCCTCCTGCGGCTCCTGTTGGGGCAGCTTCGGCCAACACGGGGCGAAATCCTGATCTTTGGCCAACCGCCCCAACAGGCTCGATTGCGGCTTGGTTACATGCCGCAGCGGTCCGAATACGATCCGATGTTTCCGGTAACCGTGATGGACGTGGTGCTGATGGGACGGCTGGGGCAGCCTGGTCTGCGTGGGTGGCTTGGCTGGTATGACGCGTGCGACCGGCGTGCGGCTTGCGAGGCGTTGGAGCAGGTCCACATGATCGACGCGGCCAAGCGGCCGTTCGTGGCCCTTTCCGGCGGACAGCGGCAGCGAGTGCTGATCGCGCGGGCGCTTTGTTGCCATCCCGAGTTGCTGCTTCTGGACGAGCCGACAGCCAACGTCGATTCGCTTGTTGAAGCCCGTCTGTTCGACGAGCTTCGCGAGCTTGGTCAGCGGATGACAATCGTGCTGGTCTCGCACGACCTGGGCTTTGTGACAAACCTAGTGCAACGGGTGATTTGCATTAATCGGCAAGCGGTGGCTCATCCCACCAGCCAGCTCACGGCCGATTTGATTCGCGACATGTACGGTGGCGACGTGAACATGGTCCGCCACGGCGACGTGATGTGCCATCGGGAGCATGTGCATGACTGATTTCGATAACGCCCTACAGTTTGTGGTGCAGGCGTCTCGCCTGCCGATGCAGCCGAGACGGCCGCACCACAATAATCCGGGAGCATGTGCATGACTGACTTTTTCAAAGCCCTCTTGAGTCCCGAGGTTCCGGTGATACGCTATGCCCTGGTGGCCGGGCTGTTGTCGAGTGTGGCGTTGGGGATCATCGGCACTTATGTCATCACGCGGCGGATCAGCTATATAGCCGGCGCCATTTCGCACAGCGTGCTGGGCGGTATCGGCGCGGCCCTCTATTTGCAAGTGGTCTGGCATTGCCGGTGGTGCGATCCGATGTTCGGTGCCGTGATTGCGGCCTTGGCCTCGGCCCTCCTGATCGGTGGCGTGAGTCTCCATGCGAAGCAGCGAGAAGATACGGTGATCGGCGCTATCTGGTCGGTCGGCATGGCGATCGGCCTGCTATTTTTCGCCAAAACGCCCGGCTACGCCGATCCCATGAGCTATCTCTTTGGCAACATTCTCCTGCTAACCCGCGGAGATCTTCTTTGCGTGTTGGCCTTGGATGCTCTGGTGATCGTTCTGGGCGTGGTCTTCTACAACAAGTTTCAAGCGGTCTGCTTCGACCAGGAATTTGCCCAGCTCCGTGGTGTCCGCGTCAATGTGTACTACATGTTGCTGCTCTGCTTGACCGCCTTGACGATCGTGATCCTGCTCCGCGTGGTGGGCATCGTGTTGGTGATCGCCCTGCTGACGCTGCCGGCGGCGGTGGCAGGGCATTTTTCTCGGCAGCTTTGGGAGATGATGGTCCTGGCCGTCGTGGCGTGTATGATCTTCACCGTGGTTGGCCTGGCCGTGAGCTTTCAAACCGGGCTCCCCTGCGGACCGGTGATCGTCATGCTTTCCGCGGCTACCTATCTGACCGTCGCGGTTGGCCAGCGGCTGGGGATGCTGCGCCGGACGTAGTGTTCCTTAATTAGGAGCGCATTCCACTGAGTTTGTCTTGCATGGCGGTACCGCAATTGTTAGACTCTGCCGCCCGGTTACGAAAACTAGCCTCGGGCGCCATGGTTTTGTTGCGAGAAATTGAGAGTGCCCAAGGAGACCGCCGTGTTGGTGAAATGGCCGGTCCGCGTGAAATTGTTTATCGGCGTCGGCCTGCTGTTGGCTATGGTGGCAATCCTCTCCAGCAGCGGTCTGTACTCGGCGTACGCCTACCGGACAATGGTGAAAACGCTTTCCTGGCGAGTCAATGAACTGCCTCTAGCCGCCGAAATGAGTGCCCACGTGGCCGACATGCGGGTTACGCTGAGCGAGGTTCGCGGACTACGTGCCAGCGGCTTCCCCGATTCACCGTCAGAACTACTTTCGCTGCGAGTCAACATGGCCAGGCAGCAGTTTGTCGGCCAGCTTAACGATGTGGAAGGCGCCTTGGCCGAGTATTGCAGCCTGCTGGATCACAAGCTGCGGGCTGCCGGCAGCATGGGCGATAAGCAACCGGAGCGCGACGCAGTCCGGCGGATCGGAGATTCCCTGCAACGGATCCATCAAACCAGCAGCGAAGAAAACTGGATGTACAGCGATCTCAATCTCAATGAGTTGGATCGGCAGGTTATCGACCTACAAATCATGGCCCTCGATCTGCCCACGCACCTGCACTCGACGATGAAGGGGCTTGCCGCCGAAGTCCGGGGGCGATATCACGCGATCCTGATTGGCCTCTGGATCACCAGTGCATTGGCAGCACTGGTTTTCGCCCTCTTTGTGCGCCTCTTCTACCATTGGATTTTCCGGCCACTGGACATTCTTATCCGCGGCTCGCGGAGAGTGGCCGGGGGTGATTTCAACTATCACGTTCAACTTCAAACGCACGATGAGATGTCAGAACTGGCCGGGGCAATGAACGACATGACCAGGCGATTCCGTACGATTCGCGACGATCTGGACCGCCAGGTCCAGCAGCGCACGAAGCAAGTGATCCGCAACGAGCAACTCGCCAGCGTCGGCTTTCTGGCAGCCGGAGTAGCACACGAAATCAACAACCCGCTGGCCGCGATCGCCATCTGTGCCGAGTCGCTCGAAGGCCGCGTCCGCGAGTTGCTGGACAGCCGTGGCCGCGGCAGCGACGAGCAAGGGTCGATCATTGCCAACTATCTGCGGATGATCCAAGACGAAGCATTTCGCTGCAAGGGAATCACGGAGAAACTCCTCGATTTTTCGCGGATCGGTCCACCAAAACGACAACTCACCAACCTCCGCGAACTGGTCCAGGGCGTGATCGAAATGATCGGCCACCTCGGCAGGTATCAAGGCAAAAAGATCGAGTTGTGCGATGGCGATCCGGTCTCGGCCCCGGTCAATGGCCAAGAACTCAAACAGGTCGTGCTCAATCTCTTGACCAACGCCCTGGATAGCCTGGGGAGCGACGGATTGGTCAAAATTCGCTTGGAATCGCGCGACCAGATGGCCGAGTTGAGTGTGGCCGATAATGGCTGCGGCATGGATCCCGAGGTCATGGAACGCATCTTTGAACCCTTTTTCACTCGACGCCAAGCTGGCCAGGGAGCGGGCCTAGGACTTTCGATCTGTTATCGCATCGCATCCGACCACGGTGGAACGATTGAGGCGCGCAGCCCCGGGCCGGGTCAGGGGGCAACATTCCTGGTTCGCTTGCCGCTGAGCGCCGCAGAGGCCAGCGATATACAAACTCGCAAAGCGGCATAATTTTCCTTTTCATGTTAGCGTAGAATATGACCAATTCCACAAAATCGAATTCTAAACTCAAGCTCCTCTTTGCCGATGACGAGCGGTCGCTCCAGGAACTGATGCGACTGGAACTGCCGCGGATGGGCCATGAGGTGACCATCTGTCCGGACGGAGCAACGGCACTGGCGGCCTTGGAACGCAATGTCTACGATTGCCTCCTGCTCGATCTCGATATGCCGGCGGCCAATGGGCTGGAGGTCGTCGCCCGCGCCAAGCAACTCGCTCCCGATACGGAAGCGGTGATCCTCACGGGCAAGTCATCGCTGGAAACGGCCGTCACCGCCCTCCGCTACGGAGCTTTTGACTACCTCACCAAGCCGTGCAAGCTGACCGATCTCGGTGCGGTGCTGCGAAGGGTCGCGGAGAAACGCGAACTGACCTACAAATATCGAGCACTCAAACAGCGACTCGAGCGTCTGGAAGGTTCCTCACAACTGGTCGGTACGTCGCCGCAGATGGAAGCCGTCCGCCGTATGATCGCCAAGGTGGCGCCGACAAACTCCACCGTCTTGATCTGGGGCGAGACCGGCACCGGCAAGGAACTGGTCGCCCGGGCATTGCACGATCAGAGTCTGCGGGCCGACATGCCGCTAATTCCGATTAACTGCGGCGCCTTGCCCGAGAACCTCATTGAAAGCGAACTCTTCGGCCATCGCAAAGGAGCCTTTACGGGGGCCGATGAACATCGCACGGGGCTTTTTCAGGTGGCCAATGGCGGCACGTTATTCCTTGACGAGATTGGCGAACTCTCAAAGACCCTGCAGGCCAAGCTGTTGCGCTTCCTGGAAAGCGGCGAAATCCGCCGCGTGGGCGATAACGAGTCGCTGATCTGCGATGTGCGCGTAATCTGTGCCACCAACCGCCACCTCGATCAGATGGTGGCCGCGGGCGAATTCCGCGAAGATCTTTGGTATCGTATCAATACGTTTGAAATTATTCTGCCGCCGTTGCGGGAAACAATCGACGATATCCTGCCGCTGGCACGCCATCTCGCGACCCGGAAGGGGAATCGGTTGGGTACCGATGACGAACTGTTCTCGCCGGAAACGGCCGAGGCCCTGCGGCAACACAACTGGCCCGGCAATGTGCGGGAGCTGGCCAATGTGGTCGAGCACGCCATGATTCTCTGCGACCAGGCACCGATCCGTCTGGAGCATCTTCCCCATCGGCTCTCCGTGCGTCCAGTCAGCATGGCAACCGCCGTGGGGCCAGCAATTTCCATTATCCCAGCGCCTCAAGCCACCGCCGCGAAAGCATCAACAACCAGTCTGCGGCAGCGGGAGATCCAGACCGTTCTTGACGCACTGGATCGCCATGGCGGCAATAAGCTGAAGGCGGCCGAGGAACTCCACATCAGCCTGAAAACGCTTTATAACAAGCTCAATCAGGCTGCATCGCTGGAAAAATCGGCCTGACTTACTCCACTTTCCGCACCACGCCCACGACCACGCCCAAGACCTTCGCGTCGCGGACATAGATCGGCTTCATGCTCGAATTAGCAGGCTCCAAACGGATGCGGTTCTTTTCGGGAAACCAACGCTTCAGCGTAGCTTCGCCTTCATCGGTAATAGCCACGACAATCTGACCCTTGCGTGCGGTCCGCTGGCGGCGAACGACCACGTAATCGCCATCGGCAATCTGGTCCTCGATCATCGATTCACCGTGAACCTCCAACACGAAGAGGTCTTTGTCGGCCGGATCGAAGAGCGTCTCAAAATCGACTCGTTCTTCCTGCTCGACCGCCTCGTGGAGCACGCCGGCGGCGATCTGTCCGTAAAGCGGCAAACTATGATCCTCAATCGGTTCGGCCGCTAACTGGATTGCCCGCGACATGTTCGGTTCGCGGGTGATTAGCCCCTTCTTCACCAGGGCCTTCAAGTGACACATCACCCCGTTGGGTGAACTGATGCCGAAATTCCCCCCGATTTCCCGTACGGTCGGGCCGTAACCACGGGTGCGGATTTTGTCGCGAAGGAATTCGTAGATGGCGAGTTGTTTTGCAGTAAGACTGTCGAACGGTTGCATGGTAACCTCAATTCCATTGTTTCTTGGCTAGGGGAGGGGCAGCGACTTAGCCATGCCTCCTCGCCACGGACAATCATACAATATACGGGCGTACATTGTCAAGAGGGGGAAAAAGCGGGGCCGTTTACTAACCGGAAGTTTCCCCCAGAGAAATGCAAGAATCTGCCGTAATTCCTCGCGTTTAAGCTCGGATTGGGTGTGGTGGTGGCTCTGTCTACGGGCCGAAGGACGGAAGCTGGTTAACTGCTCGTCGTTGGCGACATCACAAGTCTCGGTGGGAATTGGTTTTGAACTTGCACATTCTATTCAACCACCCGCCAAGATCTCAAAACTGCTGTAGGTCAGGCTTTCCAGCCTGACAGAGAACCGGGCAACGTCAGGCTGGAAGGTTTGACCTACTTGATATTCTGGCGGGTGGTTGATTCTATTCGCACAAACCTGGGTGCAGTTTTCATCCCTCCCCCCTCATCCTTACCTCCACGCTTGCCCGATGCCCCGTCAGACCTTCCTTGGTTGCCAACATTCGCACGTCCGGGGCCAGTTGCATCAGCCCCTCTTGCGTGAAGTGCAAAATACTTCCAGCGCGGAGGAAGTCGTTACTCGAGAGGCCGCTGGCGAAGCGGGCGGTTCCGCTGGTGGGCAGGACGTGCGAGGGGCCGGCGGCGTAATCGCCCAGGGCGACGGGCGTGTAATTACCGAGGAATATAGCCCCCGCGTGCAGGATCTTTTCGGCCAGTGCGGAGGCATTTTCCGTGGCAATGTGCAGATGCTCCGGGGCAATTTCATCGGCCAGCGCACAGGCTTCTTCAACATCTCGGGCGAGGATCACGGCACCGAACTCTTCGAGGCTCTGCCGGGCCAGCTTGCCGCGCTCCAGGTGGGCCAACTGCCGATCAAGCTCCTCGACAGTCTTGTCGAGGACATTTTCATCCCAGCCGATCAGCACGCTGGCCCCTGGGGCGTGTTCGGCCTGAGCGATCAGATCCAGCGCGGTGTAGTCGGCTCGGGTAGAATGGTCGACGATCACGACGACTTCGCTCGGCCCGGCAATGGAGTCAATGTCGACGTCGCCGTAGACATACTTTTTAGCCAGGGCTACGAAGAGGTTGCCGGGACCGACGATCTTATCGACCCGTGGGATGCCTTCCACG
>Ga0209697_10002543_pt1 | contig 26073 bp, 11 predicted proteins | sample AliMusrvi5mmetaG_FD_184115 | JGI IMG/M metagenome (GOLD analysis project Ga0209697, IMG submission 184115) | Freshwater lake bacterial and archeal communities from Alinen Mustajarvi, Finland, to study Microbial Dark Matter (Phase II) - Alinen... | ecosystem: Environmental > Aquatic > Freshwater...
GCCTGGTGCGTCTGAGCCTGGAAAGCCTCGACGACCGCAGCCGCGAGTTGATCCGGCTCAAGTTCAATGAAGACTTGTCCTACAAGGAAATCAGCGCCTGCACCGGCCTAACCGTCGGGCACGTCGGCTATCTGTTGCACCATGCTCTGAAAGCAGTTGCTGACGAGTTGGCCAAGAATGGAGTAGTGAAATGAATCTCGACTTTGCCCACTGCCAACTGCCCTTCGCCAGCACAGCGGACCAGTATTCCAACCCAGAGACGCTGGTAGTAGAACCGCAGAGACTTGGAGCAGCGGAGCCGCAACCAAAATGCGAGCGCCCCTTGAACCGCAGAGACGCGATGAGCGCCGAGAAGACAGCAAGAGAGAAGACCTTGCTCGAAATGCGCGATTCTTTCCGTTTGCACTGCGATGAACACAGAGAAAGACAAGGCAGAGCATATCTTCCCTGCGCTTCAACAGCTCAACTTGCTCTTGGCCGGCGAAGCGCGTGCAAGGACCCCCGGCGCGCGGACATTACAGTCCACAGCAAGTTGGGGAATCTCCCGGGCTCTGGCCGTCTTTGGAGCTGGGGAGCGTCCGTTCGGTACTGCGGACAAGAATGTCCGCGCGCCACGACATTTACGGCCCTTCTGCTCTGCGCTCATCGCGGCTCTGCGGTTAAGAGTGCGCTCGGGAAATCCGCTCCGGTCGCCACCTCTTCAAGGGATGGAGAAAGACTTAAACGCCGCGTCACTTGTCTGCCCCCGTTATGAACCCGGATTCTCCCATCAATCCTCGGGCGGCTCTAGAGTCCAGTTTGACAGCTTTGCTACTGGGCGAATTGCCGCACGATCAAGCCGCGGCCTTGCACCAGAAACTGGCGCAGGATGTCGAGCTGGCTCAGCTTTATGAGCGACTCAAACTCACCATCAACCTGGTGCGCGAAACCGTCGCCAGCCCGGCGGCGGAAACCGCCTCACAGCCAGTTCCTCTCAGGCTGAGTGACCAGCGACGCCAGAAGCTGTTCCAGCAGTTCAAAACCGTTGCACCCAAGGAATTCGTCCGCCCGCGCTGGCGTGCCAAGTCGTGGCTTGTCCCCGCGGGGATCGCCGCGGCCCTGGTGGCAGTGATGGGTCTGACGTTTGTGTCCTATTTCTCCAAGGCCAAGACTCGTTCCCTGGGGCCTTCGTTTGGGCTATGGTCCCTGAACCTATCATTTCCTGCCGACACCGCACCAGCGTCTCCCGCCGTCACCGAAAGCGCGATCGAAATGGCACGCCTTAAGGATGTGGCCGCCAGACGAAACGTGGCGGTCAAAGGGCTTCCGGAGCCGGCCGGCGAAGCAGCGCCGCCGCCCGAGGCACCTCCCGCAGCCAAGCCCGCTGGCTCGTTCATTGTTCTGCCCAGTGCCACTGAGTTGCCTTCTGTGACCACGACTCCCGCCGTGGCCGAAGGTCTGCAGCCTGGGTTCCATGTGTCCGCAACCACCAGAGGCTTTTATGATGATTCCCTGGGCCAGGCAGTCGGGATGATGGGTGGCGGCGGCGCTGGTGGAGGTGCCTTGGGCGGACGTGCCGGCTCGTCCGGCGGTTACGGCGGCGGTTTGCGAGGCGACGCATCGACCGCAGAAGGTCGCCAGCAAGGGGTCGCTGCTGCAGCGGAAGGCGAGCAGATCAAGGCTTTCGGGGACTCTTCAAAACCCTCGCTCGGTGTAGCCAATTCCAGCCTCAATTTTGGATATAAGGCCGATGTTACCCTCCCGACGCTGGGACCCGATGGAGAACCCCTCCCGCTAGGTAAAGCCGTGGCAAGCCACGCGGCGGCACCTCCCGCTCCGGCTGAACCGGCCTTGCTTGATCCAAGCTCCGGGGTGGCAGGCCCGCCATCCCAGGCGCCAGCCTATAATAGAGTGGTCGGCGACCTAACGGCACGTCTACGCACCACCGTGGCCAGCCAGCCGACACCCGACCCCGCTAAAGCGGGCGAAGTCCTCCAGAAAAGTGAGGTGCCAGGGCTAGTCACTTCAAACCAAAAGGACCAAAAGGCGCTGGGGGTTGACTTCTACGCAGGGAACGCATTAGTGAACAACGGTCGCCTTGGAGGGCAGACCGGCACGGCCTCGTCTGGAACGGACCAGGCCCTGATTCAAGGGCAGGAGCACATGCTACTGCCGCCGGCTGAGCCTACCGCCGCGGCAGACGATATGGTGCCGCTGGCGATCCAGCTTCCCGCCCCAGCTTTCAAGGGCATGCCACGCGACGTACCGGTGCTGGGCGATGTGGCTCATGTGGGACGGCTTTTTCGGAGCGCACCTGGGACTGCCGGTGGTCGTGTCGAGGCGAAGGCAGAGCCTCCCAGCACTGGCCCGGCAAAGAACGAAACCATGAACTTCGGTCTCACACAAGTGCCAACCGAACAGAGAGCTAAGAGCACGGAATTGGCTAACTACGATGCGGGACTCCTGAAGAGTGCTTCCGAAGACCGAGCCGCCCGCCCGGAGAGCCGCGGTGTGAATGTCAATAGCCTCGACTCTGTGGACTTTGGTGACTTACCATCCACTGCCACAAACGCTGTTGCCGGGTTCCCCGCACAACCTTCAACAGCGGGAAAGCCCACCTATGCTCGCAAGCCTTCTGAATTGAGCACAGCCGCCAGCAGAACATCAAGTCCCGCCAGGAGTCCCATTGTGCTGCCGGGCGCGCTGTCGGAGGCAGGGCTCGCGCCAAAAGAGGAGGATGCCCGGGATAAGAAACAGATAGCAGCGGGCGCCGTGGAATTAAGGCTCGAGGAGAAGCCAAAGAGCGTGGAGTGGTTTGCCAAATTAGATTCCCCAGCAAGCGGAGTCGAGAAGCTGCACGACGAATTCCAGATCGCCGACGGTGTGGCGGGGGTGCCAACGACGCCGATGACCGCCGAAGGGCTAGACGAGTTGGAACGCCAGCGCCCCGAGGGTACTGCAAAGACTCAGCCTTACTTTGAAGCGAAGCGGGAGTTGCAGGAGTTGCAGCGCTCACGCCAGCATCTCGGTTCAAAGATCGCGAGCGAGGAGATTGACGTGGACCTGCCCAAGACGACCGTGGTCGAGATTGTGGACAAGGCAGCGCCTGCGTCCTCTCCAAGCTCTACCCTGTGGGAAAAGATTCGGGGCAAAGGGGGCGAATTCAAAAGCACCGCACGCATCAAAATTGAGCGCGATCAGTCGGACATTGCCGGACGAGCAGACAGAGGACAGGTGGCCGGCTATGACCCCTATTTCGTCCAGACAGAGTTCGAGGCGATTCAATCGGAGGCGGTCTTAGGCAAGGTCATCAAGGATCTGAACCTGAACGCAGAGTGGGGCAAGAAACAGGGCGGCGGGACATTGACAACTGCGGAAACGTTGGCGCTCCTTAAGAGCAAACTCGATCTGCGTCCCGTCCAGAACACCAGTCTCCTGGAAATCGGGATCAAGAGCGACAAGCCCGAAGAGGCGGCCAGAATCGCCAATGCAGTCGCCGAGGAGTACAAAGCTCGGCGCGCGGGGCAACGCGCTCAATTAGCCAAGGCCGGGACCACGGTGCTGGTAGAGCGTTACGCCGAGCAGGGACAGAAGATCCGGGAGGCGCAGAAGAAAGTAGATGAGCTGCACCGAAAGTTGAGCATCCCCGATGAGCCAGCCAGTGGAAAGAGCCCGTCGCCCGTGACGGCGTCTGACGCGGTCTCCCCCAAGCCTACCGCGCCTGCCGCTATCCCCCAGCCCGAAGTCCAGACGGCCGATAATGCGTTCTCCACCTTCTCGCTTAATGTCAGCGACGTGTCGTTCAAACTGGCAGCCGCGAACTTAGAGAAAGGTGTCATGCCTGAGCCCGCCACGGTGCGCAGCGAGGAGTTCATAAATGCCTTCGAATACCGTGACCCGGAACCGCCGCCGGGTGTGCCGGTCGCCTTTGCCTGGGAACGGACGCAGTATCCGTTTGCGCAAAACCGTGACCTCCTGCGCTTCTCGATTAAAACTGCAGCGCTGGGCCGGCAGCCAGGCCGCCCGTTGAATATCGTGCTGCTGCTCGACAACTCCGGCTCGATGGAACGGGCCGACCGCGTACACATCATCCACGAGGCCCTCCGCGTGCTGGCAGGCCAACTGCAGCCGCAGGACAAGCTCAGCGTCGTCGTTTTCGCCCGCACCGCCCATTTGTGGGTGGACGGCGTGCCCGGGAACCAGGCCGCCCAAGTGACTGAACAATTGAGCGGCCTCACCCCCGAAGGCGGTACGAATCTCGAAGACGCGATGAACCTGGCCTACCAGACCTCGCTTCGTCATTACCAGGCCAACGGTGTCAACCGCGTCGTGCTCCTCACCGATGGCGCGGCCAACCTGGGCAACGTCGAGCCTGAGGCGCTCAAAGCGAAGGTCGAGGCTAATCGCAAGCAGGGCATCGCGCTCGATTGCTTTGGCATCGGCTGGGAAGGTTACAACGATGACCTGCTCGAAGTGCTCTCGCGCAACGGCGATGGGCGCTATGCCTTCCTCAATTCCCCCGAAGAGGTGGCGACTGAATTCGCCGCCAAGCTCGCGGGTGCGCTCCGAGTCGCCGCCTCTGACGTGAAAGTGCAGGTCGAGTTCAATCCCGCTCGCGTGACATCCTATCGCCAGATTGGCTACGCCAAGCACCAGCTCACCAAGGAGCAGTTCCGGGACAACACGGTGAGCGCCGCGCAGATCGGCGCCGCCGAGGCCGGCAACGCCCTCTATGCGGTGGAAGTGAATCCGGCCGGCACGGGGCCGCTCTGCACGGTGCGTGTGCGCTTCCGGATTCCCGGCACGGCGGATTACCGCGAGCACGCGTGGGATGTGTCGTTCGCCGGCAACGCGGTGCCGTTGGAGCAAGCCAGTCCGGCGATGCGGCTGGCGGCCACGGGAAGCGCATTCTCAGAATGGCTAGCGTCCAGCCCGTATGCTGGGGAAGTCACGCCCGACCGTCTGCTCAGTTATCTCAGCGGAGTGCCGGAGGTGTATGGCGCGGACGCCCGGCCCAAGAAACTGGAATGGATGATCCGGCAAGCCAAGAGCATCGCGGGGAAGTGAGACACTTATACCTGCAATGAAACTCGAGACCACCGCCGAGATTAAACCGCAGAGACGCGAAGAGCGCAGAGAAGGCAAAAACAGCAGAATCTCAGCGCCCATCGCAGTGCAAGAAGAAAGAATCGCGCATTTCGAGCAAGGTCTTCTCTCTTGCTGTCTTCGCAGCGCTCATCGCAGTGCAAAAGAAAAGAATCGCGCATTTCGAGCAAGATCTTCTCTCCTGCTATCTTCTCAGCGCTCATCGCGTCTCTGCGGTTCAAAGAGAGCTCGCGTTTTGGTTGCGGCTCCGCTGCTCCAAGTCTCTGCGGTTCAAAGGGTCCTCGCGTTTTGGTTGCGGCTCCGCTGTTCCAAGCCTATGCGATTTCTCGATTACCCATCCAAACTACTTTGCGTTCCCGCTCATCACTACCCGCCGCAGCCCATCTCTGAGTGCAACCACGTTGAAGTTGAGAAGCAGCCCCAGCTTCCATCCTCCCAGACGAAGTTGGCTGAGCAACCGGGCTTCATGGACGGGCTGAACCTCCGTCAAGGCGCACGGACTCACCGCAACGCGTCCGCCGACCAACAAATCAACTTCGTCCAATTCGGCCAGTTGGGCGCCCTTGTAGCTGAGCGCCAGGGGGCGTTTGCGTTCGATTGTCATGTTCCGCAAATGCAGTTCATGACACAAGCACGCCTCGTATGCCGAGGGCAACAAGCCAGGCCCCAGCTCGCGGTGGACCTCAATTGCACTAACGATGATCTCGCGAGCCAGCGTTTCAGCTTCTCGATCGCCACTATCCAACGCGGAATAGAGGTACGGCGCCGGGTTCGCATTCCTCGCAGTGAATCTGGAAGGATTATGCGCCCCCGCCCCGCTCTCCCCCTGTTCCTCGAAACCGAGCACCAGTCTCTCGATGCCTTCCCTCAGGATGGCCACGTTGAAGTTGAGCAGCAACGCCAGCTTCCATCCCCCCAACTCGAGATAGGTGAGTGTTTGCGCTCGGTGCACTGGGAGGACTCCTTCGACCGATTTTACCTCGATCACCACAGTGTTGCAGACAAGCACATCAAGACGAAAACCACACTCGAGCTTCACGCCTTTGTAAACCACCGGCACCGGCTTCTGCACCCGGGTCACAAGACCTCGCAGAGTGAGCTCGTGGGAGAGTGCCCGTTCATAAGCCGGTTCGGGTTTCCCGGGTCCAAGTTCACGATGCACTTCGATGGCCGCGCCAATGATTTCATGGGTAAGCTCGTTCGGTCTCACCCACGCAGAGTAATCCTCACCAAATGCGGAGTAAACAGCGCAGAGGCTGGCGACAACAGCATGGCGTCTTCGTGTGCGACTGAAACCGCAGAGACGCGAAGAGCGCAGAGAAGACAAACGCAGGAGAACCTACGCTCGCTTCGTAGTGCAAAAGGAAAGAACCGCGCATTTCGAGCAAGATTCTCTCTCCTGCTGTCTTCTCCGCGCTCATCGCGTCTCTGCGGTTCAAGTTGCGCTCGAATTTTGGTTGCGGCTTTGCTGCTCCAAGTCTCTGCGGTTCTTCTGCAATCACCTTTTGCCTCCTGCAGCCGAACCGCGCCGCCAGAAGCTTATCGCATCACCAGCCGGCCCAATCCATCCAATTCCGGGTCGCAATCCGCGCAGCAGCAGGTCGCCACAGTTGCTCCCGGACACCAGGCGGACGTCAAAGTGCTCTATGAATAATCTCCGAACCGACCCCATAATGAAAACTCCTATTGTTTCCTTCAATCCCCGCTCCTGGCATACGGACGTGATTTTGTCCCTACTGGTCTCGTTGCTGTGCTGGTCCGGGCTGATCGCCGGCCAGGCCGCGAGCAACACGGCGGAGTTGAAGAACCTCTCCATCAACGGCGGCGTCGAGGATGGCAAAGCGCACCTGGTCATAGAGGCGCTGCTGAATCGATTGCCCAGCGACCAGAACAAAGCCATCTTCGCCACCGCTCTCGAGCACTCCATCAAAATCACGCCCGAGAAGCTTACGGATTCCATCCTTGCCACCCTCGACATTCTTGACGGTGAGCCGAAGGAACTGCCACTCACGATTACCGGCGAAGGCGAGATACGCCAGGTGACTGGCGAGGGCTTGCTGGACTGGAGCGTTCGACAAGAAACCAACGGCCTGCGCGCACTGGTGCTGCGGCCGCGCAAGACCGACAAACCCCTCACTAGGCTCACTGTCAGCATTGTCGCAGAGCGGGAACTCAAGGACTGGTCAAACCCTCTCACTCCTCTCACCCTGACCCCCGCGCAAACAGCGCTGTTTAGCGGCTACCTCAAGGTCGAATCCGCGCCCGAACTCCAAGTCCAGCCCGTCCAGATTTCCGGCCTGATCCCCATCGAACCCAAGTTCCTGCCAGAGTCGCTGCGCGGCGGAGCAAACGCCTTCGAGCCGGAGGCCCTTGCGTTCCGGTTCCAGGGTGCGGCTTACTCGTTGCCGCTCAGAATCAGCTTCGCCGACCCGGAAGCGCACCGCGTCGTGCTCCGGAATTGCCGGCTCACCGGCCAGCTCAGCGCCCAGACCGCCACCTTCACGCTCTCCGCCATCGCCCGCGTAACCAATCCCCAGGGCGGCTCAGTCAATCTGCTGTCGGGCGGCGTCGCTCTGGCTGATTTCGAACCGCAGCCAGGCTGGCGGGTGCGCCTCGATCAAGATCGGTTCGTGCTTACCTTCGACGGGCCGGGTGAGTTTCCTATCCAACTCAAATTCAACGCCGCAGTCCGCCAGCGCGAGGCCTGGCATTCGATTGAGTTCCACGTCGCCTCCAGCGCCTTGCAGCCGATTGTCTTGCAGGGGCTCGGCGCGGACACGCAATTCGAGTTTGCGGGCGCGGCGCGGCCCGAGCGCGCCGGCAGCGACTTCATCAGTTATCTTCCTGCGGATGGCACGGTCAAGTTGGCTTGGAAAGAGGCCCGGCCCGAAGCCGAAGGCAAACTGTTTTACGCAGCGGAGATGCTGTCACAGATCAGCGTCAGCCCCGGCCTGATGCGCCAGGTGGCGCTGCTCGATTTCAAAGTCATGCAGGGGGAGCTTAATCGCGTGGCGTTGCTGCTCCGCGGCGCAGGCGAGGTCACACGGGTCCAAGGCGACCAGGTGCTCGCCTGGGCCGCTGAGCCGGTTCCAAATTCTAATGACCGCCGTCTGGTCGTCCAGTTCAACCAACCGCAGAAGGACCAGTTCGCGATCCAGGTGCAAATGCAGACGCCGCTGGGCGCGTTCCCGCAGACGGCGGATGCGATGCAGTTGCGGCCCGAGGGCGCCACTCGCTTCGCCGGCTATTTCCGCATCGTCAATGAAGGCGCGGTGCGGCTCGAGGTGGCGCAGGCAACCGGGCTGTCGCAAATTTCACCCGAGCAATTCCCGGAAAGCGATGCTACCCGAGCGGCGTTGCGCGCGACCGGGAGCCAGCGGTTTACCTACCGCTTCTCCGGGGCGGACTTCGCGCTACGCATTCAGGCGGACCAAATCCTGCCCGAACTGAGCGTGTCGCAGGTGTTGGCGTACCACTTGGGCGAAAATGAGCTCGCGATTGACGCTGAGATCGAGCTGGATATCCGCGAGGCGCCTCTGCGCGAACTGGTGCTGCGCGTGCCCAAAGGCTATGCTATCGCGCGGCTCACGGGGTCCGCACTGACCGACTACTTCCTACTCGAGAGCGAAAACGAACCCGACAGCATCTTGCGACCGGTGCGCTTGGTTTATGGCCAGCCGGTGTCCGGCCGCCAATTGATCCAGCTCCGCCTCGAACGCAACCAACCGCTGGGTGGAACTAATTGGGTGCTGCCACGCATCGAAACCGTCAAAGCCAAGTCTGTGCGGGGCCACCTCGCGGTAGCAGCCGATGCAGGCTTTCGCCTGACGGCGGAGCGCACCCAGGCCCTCACCGAGATCGCCACCGCCTTCTTCCCACGCAAAATCCCCGGCATCCAGGCCGCGTTTCGATTGAGTGATCCAGCCTGGCAGGCGACGCTACGCGTCGAGCGGCTGCCGCAGACCGTGCAAGCCGATGCCTTTCACCTGTTCTCCATCGGCGAAGGCATCGCCTACGGCAGCAGCGTGATGAACTTCCTCGTTTCCGGCGCACCGCTCTCAGCCTTCAAGGTGGAGCTGTCGGACGAGTACTTTAACGTGGAGTTCAGCGGCAAAGAAGTCCGCAATTGGCAGAAAACCCAGGGAGGCTACGTAGTGCAATTGCACACGCCGGTATCGGGCGCCTATACGTTGCTGGCGACTTACGAACGGCCGTTCAAGGCGCAGGGGGAGACGCTGACATTCACCGGCGCGCGGCCACTCGATGCGCAGTCCGAACAGGGCTACACCCTCATCATCAGTGCTTACCAGTTCCAGGTGAAGCCCGTCGATGTCTCCACTGGTCTGCTAGCGCTGGAAACTGGCGAGGTGCCGCCCGAATACCGCTTGTTCTTCGACGCACCGATCCTCGCCGTTTATCGCTATACGTCGCGTCCGTTTAACTTGAAGCTCGCGCTCAGCCCGCTGGCGCAAGGCGATTCGCTAAGCCAGGTCGTGGACCGCGCCCTGATCACAACCCGCATCTCGAAGGAGGGTCAAGCGCTCACCGACGTGCGCTACTTCGTGAAAAACCGCGGCAACCCGCACCTCCGCCTGACCCTGCCCCAAGGAATGCAGTTATGGTCGGCTGCCGTCAACGGTGCCTCGGTCGTGCCAGTAACGGACGCGCAGGCCAACCTCATTCCCCTGCCCCAGCACGCAGACCCCAACTCGGTCCTGACGCTTGATCTGAAGCTGGCGGGGACCAACGACCCGAAACGCATCACCGTCGCTGCGCCCATCGTCAATGTGCCGGTGATGCTCGCAGAATGGAAGCTGGAGCCCGACACAGGTCAGCGGCTGGTCTATCGCCGCGGGTCCTTGACGCCCGTCGGAGGCAGGCCGAATGTGTCGGGGTTTGCGGAGCTGGCGCGGATGTTCACTGGGAGCGAAAGCAGCCGCGCGCTGACAGCTCTTTTTGTCTGCCTGGCATTAATGGCGCTGGCCGTCATGGCCTGGCGCTGGACGGCACGGGAGGGGGTCTATCGCTTCAGCACCCGGAACTTGTTCGGGACACTGCTGGGCCTCCTGGCTTTTGTGCTGGCAGGCGTCGCCTTCATTAACCTATGCGAGTTGGCGCAGAACCTCAAAGGCATCGTGCCGCGCGACGTGACGTTGCTGGCGCCGATACAACAAGCCGGCAGTGCTCTGACTGTCGAAGTCGCCAACCTCGCGGACAAGCCGTCTTTGTTCGGCTTGGTCTTTTCCGCCTGGCCCGTATTGCTCGCCCTGGCAGTCTGGCTCTTCGGATGGATAACAAAAAAGCCGGGATCAAGGTCCGTGGTCCGGGTTCTCGATTGGACCCTGCTTGCGTGGGCGGCCTTATGTTGTCCGAACGGCGCAACCATCCTCTTTGTGGTCTTCGCCGCCTTCCTGCTGGTTGAAGTCGTGATTCCCGCTTTGCGCCGACTCTGGCAGTCGCCGCGGCAACCGCGGCCTTCCCTGCCGCCGGCGGGCCAGAGTGGCGCCGCGCCTATCGTGACGACATTGCTCTTGGGCTGGCTATTGTGGGGTAGCGTGATGGGTGCGCCGCGAGCTCGTAGCGCAGATTTGCAATCTGCCGTATCGCAGATTTCCAATCTGCAAAGTGACCGATTCCCAAGCGGGACCTTCCTCCTCGCCCAAGCCGGTCGTTCAGCTTCCCAGCCCGTGCCGCCAGGCCGAAAGCCCAGCCGATTACAATTCGCCGATACAACAGATTACAAACCCGCGCCCCCCTCCAAAGAACCGGCGCTCGCCGAGTCCGTAAGCCAAAACATCCGCATCGAAGAGAAGTTTGCGCTGGCCACGGCTAAAATCCGCTGGCAGGCGGTAAAGGGCCAAATGCTGCCGCTGTTGTTTGAGCCGGCGGTGCTAACGCGCATCAGTTACCCCACTAACTCGCTCAAACTCGTGCAGGCTCTGGCAGGGTCCCGACGCGCGCAACAATTGCTCGCCCAGGACAACGGCACTTTCGACGTGGAACTGCAATATCAATTAAAGGTGACTAAGCGGGAGGCCGAGAGCGGTGTAGTCCTCCCCGTGCCTTACGGCCTCGTCAATACACTCAATCTTACCCTCGTTAATCTCGATGTGGACGTGTTTTCCCCGCAGGCGGTTTCCATCCAGCGCGACACCGCCAGCAGCAATACCGTCGCCACGCTGGTGCTGGCACCTGTCAACGATGCCTGGATCGCCTGGAAACCGCTCAGCCGCGACGTCAAGCGCGAGAAGCCGGTGTTTTATGCGGAGAATTCCCAGCTCTACGCACCCGCTGCAGGCGTGATTGAAGGCGCGCATTACGTCGCCATCCGGCCGGCTCAAGGGGAACTGGCTGAACTGATTCTGGACGTGCCGGCCGGAACAACTATCACCGACGTGATTGGCTCAGCCAGCCCCGCGGCGGCGGACACGCCAAAGACCGCCTCCGCCTCTGTCGTCTCGCTGTGGCGATTCGACCCGGACACACGCAAACTCCGCGTAACACTCAACCCAGCGCAGTCGCGTCCTTTCGCACTGCTCGTCCGTTCCCAGGTTGCCACCGGGCCGCTCCCGTTCGAACACTCCGTTGGGCTGGTATCCGTGGAGAACGCCGCGGGCCAGATCGGCCTGCTCGGCATCGCTACCGGCAATGAAGTCCAGCTCGATACGGTGAGCGCCGAAACCTTCTCGCCCATCAACCTGGAGGACTTCCCCACGAATGTTGTCTCCGCGCTCCAGCCGCAGATTCCCGGGCTCATCCTGCGCCGCGCCTTCCGTTATGCTGAGACCAAGGCCGCAGCGGTCTTGAAAGCCTCCGCCGTCGAACCCGATGTCCGGGTCGAGACCCAGGACACCCTTTCGCTTAGCGAAGACCGCACTGTTCTCGCCGCCAATGCCAACGTGACCATCACCCGCGCGGGCATATTCCGCCTGAGTTTCGTCATGCCCCCTGGCTTCGACGTCGAGTCCATCAGTGGCTCAGCGTTGAGTCATTGGACAGAGTCGAAGACCGACGCGGGCCGCGTGATTACCCTGCACCTGGGAGGAAAGACCGAGGGCCAACAGCAGTTTGCCATCAGCCTGGCCGGACCAGGTGTGAAAGCCACCAACGCCTGGACGGTCCCGCAACTCGTCCTGCGCGAGGTCAGCAAGCAACGCGGCACCCTCCTCCTGGTGCCCGAACAAGGAATGCGTCTGCAAGTCGTCAGCCGCGAGGGTGTCACGCAATTGGATCCGCAGAAGTCGGGCATTCGGCAAAAAGGCGTCCTAGCGTTCAGCGTGCTGCAAATGCCGTGGAGCCTTGTACTTGGTATCGAGCAGGTGGATCCATGGATCCAGGTCACAAGTTTGCAGCATGCCACCGTCAATGAAGCCCTAGTTAAGGTCGCGGCCAATTTGCAGTATCAGATCGAGAATACCGGGCTGAAAGCATTCCACGTGTTCATCCCCACCAACGCCGAGAGCGTCCGCTTCCAGGGCGACCAGGTCGCCGATTTCCTGCCGGTAGCCGGCACGGTTACCAACGGCATGCAGGAATGGGAAGTGAAGTTGCACCGGCGAGTGATCGGCTCCTATCTCTTGCAAGCTACCTACCAGACCCTCGTGCCCGAGCGCGCGACCGAGACCGCCCTGCGCGGCCTGCAAGCCGCCGATGTGAACCTCCAGCGCGGCTTCGTGACCGTGCAAGCCGGCGGCCGTTTGCAGGTGCGCATTGACGCTCCCCCCGCCGCGTTACAGCCCACCGAATGGCAGAGCATCCCCCGCGCGCTCCAGCAGAACCTGCCTGCCGCCGCAGCCAATTTCGCCTATCGCCTGGTGGAACCCGCATTCAGCCTCCCGCTGCAACTCGAACGCCACGAGGCCGCCAAACTGCTCCCCGCGCGCGTCAACAACATCACCTTCACCTCAGCCATCTCGGACGATGGGGAGATGCTCACCCAGGTGCGCTTGGAGATGGTCCCCGGCGACAAACGCCTCCTCAATCTCACGCTGCCCAAAGACGCCCGTTTCTGGTTGGCGTTCGTGAACCAAAGCGGCGTCTGGCCGTGGCGCGAACAGGATCGCATCCTGATTCCGCTGGAGCAACAGTCGCGCGGCGGCAAGGCGATCCCGGTGGAGGTGTTTTACAGCTCCCACATGGGCTCGACCGGTAGCCGTGCCCTTGACCTGGACCTGGTGGCGCCCAAGTTTGACCTACCGCTTGAAAACCTCACCTGGCGCGTCTGGCTTAGCGACAAATGGCAGCTCAGGCACTGGGCTGGCTCGCTCCAGTTGCAGCAGGACGAAATCGTGCCGCGTCCGACAGCCGTTGACCTGCAAACCTATCTCCAAGGCGAAGCCACCCAGCAACGCGAGCGAACCAAAGAAGCGGAGGAACTAATGGCCGCCGGCAACAATGCCCTGCAATCGGGAGATCCCCTGATGGCCCGACGGGCCTTCCAATCTGCCTTTGGCCTCTCCGCTGGCGACGCCGCCTTCAACGAAGACGCTCGCGTGCAATTGCATAATATCAAGCTCCAGCAAGCGCTCGTCGGCTTGAATGTGCGCCAGGCTGCCGCGGCCGGCGACACAGCCGCCCTCGGCGGCAAGTTCCGGGACCTGCGCGGGCGCAAAGAGGTCACTTATACCCAGCAGGATGCCAAGGACATCATTGACCGCAACACCGCCGACGACAACGCCACCTATATGCGCCTCGCCGAACGGATCATCCAGCAACAGGACGCCGCCGTGAGCAGCCCCGCCGCCATCCGTGCCAGCATCCCCGAGCAAGGTCGGGTGCTGACCTTCAAGCGCGCCGTGGTGGTTGATACCTGGGCGGATTTGCAGATACGCCTCCAAGCCACCGCCGCCAATGCCGCCTCCTGGGCCGTCCTCGTCCTCATCCTCGCTGCGAGCCTGTTGATCCTGGCCGGTTTCTCCTGGGCCGCGCGCCCCTTCCGCGCCGGCAAGCCGGACCCGGCCCGAAGCTAAAAGGCACCAATTTCGAATCCAGTTTCCTGCCCTCGATGCAGATCCCGCGCGACGGCCCGACGCTGCTGCCTACAAACAGCCACCTGCAAGCGAACTGGTAGCCAGGAGGTAGCGTGTTGATACGGTATCTTAGCGCTAAGATACCGTATCAACACGCTACCTCCTGGCTATCAGGTGGCTTCCAGGTGGCTTGCAGGTGGCTTGTGGGTGGCTTGTGGGTGGCTTGTGGGTCCGCTGCTCGTCGCTCTGGAGCCAGTGGAGACCTTTGGGTCTGGACCGCCAAGGGGCCTCGCAATTCCTAAGCCAGCGATACGGGTTTATACAATTACGGAAGCACCCCTCGATAAAACCGGTGGGTGTAATTCGTCGCTGCCGTGTCGCGGAAAAGGACAGGCGAATTCGTGCACGTGAAGTGCAGGACGGGAACCCAGTCCACGAGGTTAGTTGATGCCTGAATTGTGTAGTTGGTGCTGATCGCGCCAGAGAATGCCAACTGAAAACGCCCATCGGAAAGGTACACAGCTCCAGACAAAACAGGCGCAAGATTCTGCCTCATCAATGTCACCGGTACCGCCAACGTGTTGTTGTCGTAGTCCACTTCAAACACCTGTTGGGCCATGTCCACGTCCAGAATCAGGTAATAGTTTCCAATTGGCACAACGGGCAGCGTGGCAGTGGTGGTTTGAACATAACTTCCGCCGGTGCTCACCGGTCCGTTCTGCATGGAAAATGCCAGGAAGGTACCATCGCCATCCCATACTGCGTTGGTCGAAAGCCAGATCACATCCATCCAGGCACCGGTGGCGGGCACGTCTCCGAAATTGCGGACGGTATAGGTCATCGAGATGCTCTGCCCCGGCGCGGCACTCGCCGGCGCGGTCAGCGCGAGGGGGACCAGGTCGGCAAGGCCCACGCTGGCTTCGACTTGAATGGGCACGGAGCGGAAGTTGTTGTTAGTCGCTGATTCATAGAGCTGGTCGAAAGCGTTGACTTGGAGAAACAGGTAATAGTCTCCCGGTTCAACCAGGGGAACGTTGACCGCATTGGTACGCGTATAACTGCCCTGGCTCGGGATGGGACCGATCACGGTGCTTGCCGCGACATAAGCGCCACTCTTGTCCCATACCGGGTTAGTGGAAAGCCAGAACACATCGCTCCACATCCCAGTCGCCATCAGGCTGCCCCAATTCGTTACCATGTAGGATACCTGGATCGCCTGACCCGCGATGCCGACAGGGGGGGCGCTCAGCGACACCGGGCTCAAGTCCGGGAGGCCGCTCGGGGTTGTGAGCACCAAGGGCACGGCGAGGGTATTATTGGTGGCTGCCGTCTCGGAAAGGGACTGCTGGGAGTTGACTTTGAGAATGAGATAGTAGGTGCCGGCGGGCCACCCGGGAAGCCGCACGAGATTGGTCGCGGCGTACCCGCTCCGGCCCGCCACCGGACCTACCTGGTACCGCTGACCCACTGGATAATCCGAGGCCTCCCAGACGGAATTGATGGAAAGAACAAAAGCGTCCACCCAGTAGCCGTCGGCGGGCACGCTGCTCAGGTTGGTGACCGCATAAACGACCGCGACCTCCTGATCGGAGGGCACGCCACTTGGCGCGGAGAGGGAGACAGGACGCAAGTCCGGCGCGGCGAGTGTCAACGGAATCGCCAGCGAGCCGTTAGCCGCGCTCGATTCGACGAGCTCGCCCCAGTCATTGGCCCGCAGAATCAAATAGTAGTTTCCAGGCGCCCAGGCGGGGAGAAGCACGAGGTTGGTCGCCGTGTAGCCAGCGCCAGCGGCCAGCGTTTGATCGTTCACGGCCGCACCCAAAGACGCCGCTTGAGCGTCCCAAACCGCGTTGCTAGACAAATAGAAGCCATCCAGCCACTCGACAGAATTACCTCCCAACCCCACGAGATCCAGCGCGCCCCGATTGGTGACCGTATAGGAGACGTCCAGCGGTTGGCCGGCAAGCGCCGGACCAGACCAGGCGAGCGTCGCTGGTCTCAGCTCCGGCAGCCTTCCGCGGAGGGGAATGGCTAACACATTATTGTTCTCGTTAATTTCCCCGAGCTGGCTGTTACCGTCCACCTTCAGGAGCACATAATAGTTCTCTGCCGCCACCTCCGGGATCGGCACCAGGTTGGTGCGGGTATACCCTGTTCCCGGAGGCAGGCTTTTGTTCTCGTAGATGGTCGCCACTAACGTCGCCGTTGAGTCGAGCGAGGACTTGGTTGAGACATAGAAGTTGTCAGCCCATTGCCATTTTCCGCTCACGAGGATGGTGCCGCGGTTGGTCACGGAATAAGTCACCACCAGATTGCGGTAGGAAGCGGCCGACACGATGTTCAGGGCCAGCGGTGCCAAGTCCACGATATTGTTGCCCAGGACACTGGTGAAGTTGGTTTTCACCAGGGTGGACTCACCGCCGTGCTCATCGCTCACCTTAAGCCTGACAGTGTAATCACCGACAGTGGAGGGGTAGGTAAAAACCGGGTTGCGGTCGGTGGAATCCACAATGCCGTCGTTGTTGAAATCCCACTGCCAGGACACCATGGCCCCGCACCGATAGGTGGACTGGTCCTGGAAGTGGACCACGAGCGGCGCAGTGCCGCTGACCGGAGTGGCAACGAAATCCACCACTGGCGACTCGTTGCGGGTGGTAAAACTCCACAACGGGCTGGCGGTCTGCGCATTGCGATTGTCACGGGCCACTACCTGCCAGTAGTAGGTAGAGAAGCAGTTCAAATGGCCTGGGGACCAATTAGTGGCCCCCCCGCTGTAAGCCAGTGGAGGGTTAGGGGTGGCGCCAAAATACACGGAATAGACCACCGCGTCGCCCGTATCCGGATCGACAGCCGCATTCCAGGTCAGCGTCGGGGAGTTGGACACATCTGTAACACCGTTGGCAATGCCTGGGGCTGAGACAGCAGAAGGCGGACGGTTGGAGGGGGCACCCACCAAAGTAGTGGTTTCCGTCAACCGGTTACCGAGGTTGTCGTAAACATAGTCCACCGCCGTCCCATTGCCATACGTCACTCGCGTTAACCGGCGGGCGGAATCGTAGGTATACTGCAGCGTCTCTCCAAGAGACGGAATTGCCGCCGAACATAAGGCGGCTGCCAGCAGCAGCGTCCTTCCCTGGTCCATTCTTGCGCTCATCTTGTTGTCCTCAATTATCAATTGTCGGATGTCGAGACGTAACCCCATCCCTCTACCTAATCATACATGTGTTCATGCGCCGGGCCCGCCCGGTGGAGTACTAGGCATTTGTGCACTAGACATTAAGAACCCGAGCATATCTGTTAAGGCCTCTGCGGCGACAATTGCAGCGTCTGCCACGGCTGCTGCCGCGATTGCTGCAGCCGAAGTGATCGTTTCCCAGGCGGTGGCAGCGGCTACTGGAGCCGCGGGAGCAACTTTTACGGCCGTGTCTTCGATTTTCTGAAACGTAGCCGCTACATCCTCAGGGGACACCTCTTGAGCACATTGTCGCACAGATTGCATGTATTCCATATAATAATGCCACGCCAGCCCGTCGGGATCGACCTCATGTCCTAATCGGGCTGATGCTGCGGCTACCTCTTCCGCCGTAACCATAATCGTATAGCCACCATCAGGCCACGGCCACGGGACCCATGTCCATAGTCCCCACGGATCAAACCGACTGATCGGATTATTTCCCACAAAACCATATAAGTTTAACCCACCTCTTTCTCCGATCGGGTCTCTCGTCATCCACCTCCCTACAGAGGAAGCATAGAACCGATTCCCGAAGTAGGAGAGTCCGTTGCCCTCGTCGTACCGCTTCGTTGAGAACCGCAGGGGCTGATTCAAGGAGCCGGCAGTCGTGGCGAGCTCGCCGAAGACGCCATAGCCATAACTTGCCGCCGGTGTCTGATCACCCTTGATCACGGTCGCCACGTTCCCCTTCCCATCGTAAAGATATGAATAGTTCACCCCGGCTGCTGTGAGATGCAAGCAACCGCCGATCCCTCCGCGTCTATTCGATCCCCAGGCATACTCCCGAAGGACGCTGTTGTCGCGCCCGTCGCGATCCTGCAGCGTCACAAACCCATTCACCACGAAACGCAGATCCTGAGACAGAACTCCGTTCGTGAAAGCCTTGACCTGAGCCAATTGGCTCCCGCCGCAATAGGAGTACTCGGTTCGGCACGCGACTCCGCTCGCGTTCGTATAGCCAAGCGAGGTGATGCGGTTTTCAGCGTCGTAGGCCGCGGCGAACACGTAACCGGCCGGCGTGTAACCCCGGGTCATGTTACCGTCCGAATCGTAGGCAAAGAGGCGGGCGGAAGGCGTAGAGGTCTGCATCTGATTGAGCGGATCGTAGCCGTAGCGGACAACCCCCTTGTTCGGGAGGCTAATGGCAAGCCCGTTGGATATCGTCTCGCTGGAGCGCAGGTCCTGAGCATTATAGGCGTAAAGGAATTCGTTGATGACTTCGCCGGTGGAGCGCCGGTTTGAGAGGCTGGTCGGGCGGTTGAGGCCGTCGTATTGGTAGGTGGTGAAGCTGCCGTTGGGCCGGTCCAGGCGCTGGATCAGCGGGTTGGCGCCGCTATACGTGTAGGCGTAGGTTTGCGCGCCCACGCGAACGTCCGTGAGCCGGTTTAGCGCGTCGTATTCGTAGCTGGTGGGCTGGCTGCCTTGGACGGCCAGTTGTGTCGGGCGACCCAAGGCGTCGTAGGCGTAGGTGACAGTGTCGTCCAGCCACGGGCCGTCAGCACTGGTTATCCGGGAATCGGCGTCGTAAGTGTAGGCGTGGGTGCCCAGCCCATCCTTGACAACGGTGAGCCGGTCGAAAGCGTCAAAGGTGTTGGTCAGCCCTGGCGTGCCGTCCGAATAGGCCTTACCCAGGAGGTTGTGGCTTGCGTCGTAATTGTAAGTGACGGTGGCGCCCCGGGCGTTGGTGCGGGCGGCCAACAGACCGGCCGAGTCGTAACGGAAGGAGAGTCCCTTGCCATCGGCGTAGGTTCTGCGGACGAGGCGATTGTCCAGGTCGTAACCGAAGGTGGTAACATTGCCGCTGGGGTCGGTGAGCGAAGTGACGTTGCCATTGGCGTCGTAGCTGGATCGGGTGATGCCGCCCTCCGGGCTGACGGTTTGAACCAGGCGTTTGAGAGCGTCGTGGATGAAGAGAGTGGTTTGCCCGCCCCGGTCGGTCACGCTGTCGAGCAGATCCGGGCAGCAGGTGGAGTAGTCGTAGCTCACGAACCGGCCGTCGGGATAGGTGGCGCGCACGAGCTTGTCCAGGTTGTTGTATTCATTGATGACGGTGAGGCCGGTGGCACCGCTGCGGGAACGCATCCGGCCCATAGCCTCGTAAGTGAAGCGCCCTACGCTCCGGCCGGCGCGTCGGACTTCCGTCAGGTGCTGGCTGGCGTCATAGAGATACTCGGTGGTGGTCCCCAGCTTGTCCACCTGGGAGAGGATTTGACCAAAGTTGTTGTAGGTGAAGGTGGTGGCATTCCCGAGTCGGTCGGTGGTGGAAGCAAGGCCGTGCTCCGGGGTGTAGGTCATGCGTATTGGGCCCAAGCCGTCGGAGATGCTCAGCAGATCCACGCCGTTGGCCGCGTAACTGAGGGTGGTACTCACGCCCTTTGGATCCCGGATCGAAGTGATTTGGCCCCTCGAATTGTAGGTATAACGCCAAGTGTGGCCGTGCGCGTCGGTCTTGCTGGTTCGGTCACCGGTCAGGGTGTTGTAGCCGTATTGGACGTAATCGCCTTCAGGATAGACGATTTGGTGCAACGCCCCCTGCCGGCCGGAGTTCATCTGGGTGTAGTAGTAAGTGGTTTTTTGGACGCTCGCGCTGGAATTATTCTCGTACTGGCTGCGCCAGGGCGTGTAGTCGCGCGGGCTGACCTTCCAAGCGTAGCTGGAATACCCATTATAGTGATATTCCCAGCTCTGACCGAGGGGGTCAGTGACCGTGGCGCGATAATTCTCCCACATGCCGCTGCCAGGCGGAGGATACGGATCGGACCCGTTGCTCACGCCGTCGGCCGGCTCGATGAGGAAGTTCCAGGTGCCGCGCTCATTGCCGAGGCTCGTCAAATAGACATTAGCGTCATAGGTAAAACTCGACCAATAACCGCCCATATCGGTGATCTTTGTCAGGCTCCGGCTGCCGTCGTATGCGAAGCTAGCGGTCCTTCCAAAAGGATCGGCCACCCGAACGACCAGATCGTCCGCGTTGTAGGTTAGCCTCGTTACCAGGCCTTGGGCATCGGTAATGGTGTTCAGCCGCACCAAGTCGTCATAACCAAAGGAAAGCCTCTGGCCCCAGGCATCCCGAATCTCGACCAGCATCGGCTGCTGCGAGCGACTGCCCGGCGGAATCTGATACGTATAGACGGTATCATCGAGGAAGCGCAGGGTGAACCAGTTCGGCCCAAGCTTCGTCAAAGTGTTGTGGACCTGGTAGGGTTTGACGTAGCCACCAAAGCCGTCCGGGTCAAACGTGTCGCGACGCCCATCGGGCATGAAGAGAGTCACAGTGTCAGCAGTGTCCACGACCAGGTAACTGGCATAATTGAATTGCCACTTGTTTCCAAACGGCTCGTTCTGGGCGATAGCAGATTGCGAGTTATAACTGAGCGAAATCCTGACCGGGGGGCCAATCGGCGGGGAATACCACATCGGCGTGTCGGTCATAAAGACGTTCATGTTGACCATGTTGACCGTCCACCGCGGCGCTCCCTCGGAACAGCTCGTGCATCCCCCTTCGGAACCACCCGCGCCATTACCGCACGGATCACCCTGGTGGTCTTCTTTAGCGGGCACACCGCAGCATCCGCCGCAGGCGGCTTCCATCTCGCTCAAGGTCAGCCGCCGCCCCGGCAGGGAGCGGTCTTTCGCAAACACGAGGGCCTGCCCATTCCATTCCCGCGCCAGTTCTTCGGTGCTCTGCCGGAACCGGCGCTCGGATTGCGGGTCAAACAACTCGACCTTCTGCCCCTCGACCTTGTCCAGCACCCAATAGTGCCCTTTGTCGCCGCCTGGCTGTGGCGCAATGCGCAGGATCGCCGGAAGGGGCAGACGGTGCAGATCGGCCGGGGCCACCTGGAGTGCTGCCAACTCGAAGCCCCGGTCGGCGGCTAGTCCGGCTAGCGAAGCCAGGCTGTGGCCATTCATTGTCGGCGGGAGGTTGGTTCGGACTTGGAGCGCCGCGGCGTGGCGGCCTTCCTTTTCCAGCGCGTAGGCCAGCGCCTCGGCACCGCAGTTGACCAGCGCGTTCTTGGCGGCAGCATAGCGGGAAAGACGCTGGATCCAATGCGATGCGTATGTCCGGTGTCGCCAATCAGGGCTGTCCTGCAGGAGCAATTGGAAGTGCAGGCCCGCGGCTTCAAGGTTGTTCTGGGCTACCTTCAGCAAGGCCAACCGCTGCCTCGCCTTGTTCCGCAGCATCTTTGCCCCGGGATGCTCCTTGCCCTGGTGGTCAGTGATCAGCTTGTTGAACAGCTCGTCGGCCTCGGTGTAGCGCCCATTATAACTGGCGTCGCAACCGATGTGCAGCTCGGCCTCCGCCGCCCACGGGCTATCGGGATATTCAGCGACGTACTTCCGGAACATCCCGACGGCCTTGCCGTATTCATGCTGGTTCCACTGCTCGATTGCACGGCCGAATGCCCAACGCGCGGCCTCGTCGCGCCTGCCGTCTTTCAGTTCGTGCGTCGGGAAAAGCGGTCCGCCAAGCTGGCCTGCCGCCATTAGTTCGTCGGTCGCAGGAGCACGGGACAGGTCGAGTGGTTTGACCGAAACCCTGTGGCCCACCAGCGCCGGGCCACGGGTTGACGGCTCTTCCTGGGCAGTCGGCGCCTGGTCCGGCAAGGCCCAAGCGCTATGGACGGTCAGAAGTCCCAAAAGCAAGTATTCGAGTTTCTGCATTTTGTATTCCCTGTCCTGTCTGCGGTTTAGAGCTGGAGTCTGTCGAGGAACACGTGCCCCTCTTTGGGACCAGCCGAGAAGCAACCATTTCTTCTCCGCTTCGATATGGCCACCACGCCACATGTTGTGTTCCACGCACGACTCTGACTTTGCCTGAACACCCCGCTCTTGAATCAGTTATCAGGAGCGCGTAGCTCAGCAGATGTCATCATGATAATCCTCTTTACGAATGCAAGCTCCAGTTTTTCGCTTTCAGTTACGGCGCACGAACCGTAAATTCAGCGGCGTGAGCTCATCGAACTATCGCGTGCGGCGCGCGACGCTGGATGACATCCGCCAGTTGACCGCCCTGTGGCAATCCATGCAATTCCCCATCGAGGACCTCGCCAAGCGGATTACGGAGTTCCAGGTAGCCGAGGGGGCGGGCGGCGAAGTGCTCGGCGCGGTCGGGTTGCAAATCGCGGAGCGTCAGGGCCTGGTTCACAGCGAGGCCTTCAGCGACTTCGCACTGGCCGACCATCTGCGGCCGCCGCTGTGGGACCGTCTAAACGCCCTCGCCACCAATCACGGTTTGCTGCGAATATGGACCCGGGAACAGGCGCCCTTCTGGAACCATTGCGGCCTGGCCAAAGCCGATGCCGAGGCACTGCAAAAGCTGCCGGCCCTGTGGCGCGGACCGTCGTCCGGCTGGCTTACCTTAAAGCTAAAGGATGACGTCGAGACCGTCATGTCGCTCGACAGGGAGTTCGCGATGTTCATGCAGTCGGAAAAACAGCGCACCGACCGGATCTTTCAACGCGCCCGGACGTTGAAGACAGGCATGACACTGATTGCCTTTGTGCTGCTGATAGCCGTCGGGGTATGGGCCGTGCGTTTGTTCATCCGGAACCCGCAACTACTGCACCGCTGAAGCGGGCAAGGTAAACTCGTCCGCGTGGTATGAGCTGCGGACCATCGGCGTGCTGGCGACATGGACAAAACCCATCTCTCTGGCGCGCGTGCCGTATTCGGCGAACTTCTCCGGCGTCACATACTCCACCACCGGCAAATGCCTGAGCGTAGGCTGAAGATACTGGCCTAAGGTGAGCAGGTCACAGCCGACCCCACGAAGGTCGGCCAGGGCGGTGAACAGTTCCTCCTCGGTTTCGCCCAGGCCCAGCATCAGACCGGACTTGGTGTACAGGGTCCCGCCGCGCTTCGCCTTCACTTTGCCCAGCACGCTCAGCGATCGATCGTAGGTCGCCCGCGATCGCACGGCAGGCGTCAGGCGGCGCACAGTCTCCAGGTTGTGATTGAAAACGTGCGGATGGGCGGCGAGCACAGTGTCAATGTCCGCGTCGCGCGCATTGAAGTCCGGGGTCAGCACCTCGATCACGGTTTGCGGGCTCAGTGCTCGCACCGCCTCGATCGTGCGACGGAAATGGTCCGCGCCGCCGTCCGCCAGGTCGTCGCGCGCCACCGCCGTGATGACGACGTGCCGGAGCCGGAGGCGCTGGGTCGCTTCGGCGACGCGCGCCGGTTCGTCCACTTCCAGGGGGAGGGGTTTGGCGGTTGTCACCGCGCAAAAGCCGCAAGCCCGCGTGCAGCGATCGCCGCCGATCATGAAAGTAGCCGTGCCCTTGCTCCAGCATTCCCAATGATTCGGGCACCGGGCGCTTTGGCAGACGGTGTGGAGCCTCAGTTCGTCGAGCAGAGCCCGCGTATGGGCGAAACTGTCCGTGGTGGGCAGCCGCGTATGCAGCCAGGCCGGTAAGCGCAAACGCGGCGCGGTGGCAACAGGGTTCGATCCGCTCATTCTACTTCTCCAGTTTCCGCCAGAACTCCGCCAATTGCTCTGGGCCGAAGTCGGCCAGAATCCTGCCGTCCACCTCCAATACCGGGGCCAGGTCTTGCCCGGAAAGCCGGATCATTTCGTCGTGAGCCGCTTCGTCGGCAATAACATCCACCTTCTTATACTCGACTCCCTGTTCGTTCAGCCAGTCTTCCGCCCTGTCACACCACCCGCAGTAAGGCTTGATGAAGAGTCGAATCCGTTTAGGTTTCACGGCCTTACACTCGCGGAGGTTGGGCGAATTATCAAATGCGACTTCGGGGGAGCCGGTAATCAGTAATCAGTCATCAGTGATCTGTATTCAGTATTCCGTGGCCGATACCGATTACTGACCACTGATGACTGAATACCGATTACTGATCACCACCCCGCCCCGCAGCCACTCACGCCCCGCCGATTTGTGCCTGGTATTGCTCAGGGCCAAGCAAACCGCTCAGCTCGGCCGGCTGCGAGAGTTTTATCTTGTAAAACCAACCTCCCGTGTAGGGTTCAGTGTTCACCAAAGCCGGGTTTGCGACGATCGCCTGGTTGACGGCGGCAATCTGGCCGCTAACCGGCGAGTAAATATCATTAGCCGTCTTGACTGACTCAACCACAGCGCAGGAATCGCCGGCTTTGATTTGCCGGCCGACGTCGGGCAATTCGACGAACACCACATCGGTCAATTCATGCTGCGCGTGGTCGGTGATGCCCACCGTCGCCACATCGCTGGAGACACGCACCCATTCGTGCGTCTTCGCGTATTTCAAATCCAAAGGAACATTAGCCATAGCGTTATTGAGGCAGGGAGCGGGCGGGCGGTCAATCAGGTTTTCGATAGATCGGCTTCGGGACGAGGACGGCCGGGGCGCGCTTGCCACGGATTTCGATCTCAATCGGCGTATTGACCTTCGCAAATGCGGCGGGCAAATATCCCATCCCGATGCCAATGCCGAGCGACGGACTCTGCGTACCGCTTACAACCTCCCCGAGCTTCGTCCCTCCCGGCCCCGCGCTCCAGATCGCGTAATGCGGGCGCGGCGGGGCCGATCGGTCGGTCATTTTGAACGCCACGAGCTTCTTGGAGGTGCCCTTCGCCTTTTGCTCGGCCAGCACGGAGCGCCCATTGAATTCTCCCTTGTCCAGCGCGACAAAGAAGCCCACGCCCGCCTCGATGGGAGTAGTATTCTCGTCCAGTTCGTGTCCGTAGAGGGGATAACACACCTCCGTGCGTAACGTGTCCCGCGCGCCCAGCCCGGCCGGTTTCAAGCCGTGCGGTTGACCGGCAGAAAGCAGTTGATTCCAAATCGCCTCGATGATGCCGGCCGGGGCGACGACCTCGAAACCATCCTCGCCCGTATAGCCGGTGCGCGAAATCCAGATCGTGTCCCCGGCATGGCTGAAGCGTGCGATTTGGTTCTTCTTCAAGTCGGTCACTCGCGCCACCATCGTGCCGCCCGTGGACGGACCCGGGAAGCAACCGTCAATGAACTCCACCACGCGTGGGCCCTGCACCGCCAGTGCGCCAGTTATGTCCGATGTGTTCTCGAGCTTGACTTCGCTGCGCTGGGGGAACGCGGCCAATTGCTTTTCCAGCCAGGCCACATCGGCGTCGATGCGCGAGGCGTTGATGATCAGCAGATACTCCCGTGCGTCCAGCCGATAAACGTAAAGATCGTCAATGACGCCGCCGCGTTCGTTGCACATCAGCGTGTATTGTCCCTGGCCTGGCGCCAGCTTCCGCGCGTCGTTGGTCAGCGTCTGATTGAGAAAGCCCTCCGCGCCAGAGCCACTAACCAGCACCTCGCCCATGTGGGAGATATCGAACAGGCCCGCCGCCTGCCGCACGGCGAGATGCTCGTCGGTAATGCTGGTGTACTGGACCGGCATTTCCCAGCCGCCAAATTCAATAAGTTTGCCGCCTGACTTCTGGTGAGCTGTATAGAGCGGAGTGCGTTTCATTTGCCGAGCATTCTACCATTGAGGCAGTTCTATCAAGCCAAAAAGCCTTGCAAAACAACACGGACAACCACGAAATACACGAAATACACAAAAGGGCTAGCTTGACTTGGTGAGTCCTCCCCCACTGACGGGGATCACCAAACCGTGATTGCCCAAATAAGGCTCTGCCGACTAGGTCGGCTCGTTTTTTCGTGTATTCTGTGTATTTCGTGGTCGGTTTCCTCTGTACCGTTATGCTTGCAATCCGTCGTGCGGTTATTGATGTCGGCACCAACTCCGTGAAACTGTTGGTAGCCGACGTGGCTGACCATGCCATTCAGCCCATCTGCGAGCAGAGCAAACAAACC
>Ga0209697_10002548_pt1 | contig 26055 bp, 24 predicted proteins | sample AliMusrvi5mmetaG_FD_184115 | JGI IMG/M metagenome (GOLD analysis project Ga0209697, IMG submission 184115) | Freshwater lake bacterial and archeal communities from Alinen Mustajarvi, Finland, to study Microbial Dark Matter (Phase II) - Alinen... | ecosystem: Environmental > Aquatic > Freshwater...
AGGATGATGTCAAATTTTCGTTCCTCTTCCCACAAGGAACTTACTGGCAGACCACCTACCGCCATTTCCAAAACGGCATTCACATCCGAAACATTGACACCATATCTGGCGGCTTTGGCCCTGTCAACTTCTATATCCAATTGGGTTTGCTTTTTTTCCTGCTCGATGGAAGTTTCTGAGGCCCCCGGAATGGTCTTTGCAATTTTGAGAATCTTTTCTGCATAGACCCTGAGGGTATCCAGGTTTCTGCCGGTAACGAAAATGGCAAGGTCAGACGAAGAGCCTGTGGCATTTTCAGTTACCATATCAATGATCGGTTGCGTGATTGTAAATGTGGCTCCCGGTATTATTTTTTCCAGGTTGTTCTTGATATTTAAAACCAACTCCTTTTTGGTCAGTTTGCTGTCCCAGGAGGAATAGGGCTGTTTCAATTGTATCATTGCTTCGATCCGATTGGGTCCAAAAGGATCTGTACCATCGTCATTTCTGCCCAATTGGGTTAGTACGCCCTTCACTTCATCGTATTTTGAAAGTTCTTTTCTCAGGATGGCCGGATATTGATTGGCAGCATCCAGCGAAATCCCGGCAGGTAAAAAGACCCGCACCCAAATACAGCCTTCATCCAGTTCCGGTAGAAACTCCGTACCCAGTCTTGAACCTGCGAACAATCCGGCAAGTACGACTGCCAACGCTAGCGCCAATACCGTTTTGGGTACTTTCAATACCCAGGTGAGTAATTGTCTGTAAAACTTCTCAATAAAATCCCAAAGATAATTTTTGCCTTCCGTGGAGGTCATCTTAAACAGGAAGGAGCCCAATACCGGCACCAGGGTCAGTGAATAGATCATAGACCCCAGAATGGCAAAGGAGAGAGTCCAGGCCATCGGGGAAAAAAGTCTGCCTTCCACCCGTTGCAGCGTAAACATGGGCAAGAGCGCAACCGTAATGATCAATACGGTATAGAGAATCTGTTTTTGTACCTCACGCGCCGATCGAATCACAATGGCATCGATGCCATTTTTTCGGTCCGATTCGGAAGCATAGGCAATGTTCCGGAAGATCGCCTCCACCATCACCACCGAGGCATCTACGATGATGCCAAAGTCGATGGCCCCAAGGGAAAGAAGGTTGGCCGGGATGCCATACAGATACATGCAGATAAAGGCAAATAGCAGGGAAAAGGGAATGGCAAGTGCAGAAATTACGGCAGCTCTCCAGTTTCCAAGCAATACCGTCAATACAAGCAATACCACCAGAATTCCTTCCAAAAGCGTCTTGGCCACGGTGTGAACCGTCAGCGAGACCAGCTCCGTGCGGTCGTAAAAGGTTTGAATCCTAATTCCCTTGGGCAAGATAACTTTGTTCAATTCCTCAACCTTTTCGTAAACGTTGAGCATCGTTTTGGAAGGATTCTCAAATTTTTTAAGCAAGACAATGCCTTCAATGCCCATACTTTTGGAGGTGCCGTTGGATTTGTCTTCATATCCCAAAATCCCGGTAGGCGGAAGGTTTCCAATTTCAATGGAGGCAATGTCACGAATAAGAATCGGAACTCCATAGCGGTTGTCAACCACAATATTTTCAATGTCTTCCACCTTTCTGATTCTGCCTATTCCCCTGATATTCATCTGTGATGAACCTATTCGAATGTAATTTCCACCCGTACTTTTGTTGTTTGCTGCGATGGCATCGGCTACGTCCTGCACTTTCAGGTTGTATTTCTCGAGGGATATCGGGTTGATGATGACCTGAAACTGTCGCACCAATCCTCCAAAATTGGCCACATCAACTACCCCTTCTGCCTGAAGCAGTTTGGGTACAATTACATAATCTTGTAACTCACGCAAGTAGGTTATTTCGCAGGAATCGGGGGCATCAATGACATACCTGAAAATTTCGCCCATGGCCATGGTCATTGGAGTCAAAACAGGAGAAACCCCTGCCGGGATATCAGCGTCCTTCAGTTTCTCCAGAACCAATTGTCTGGCTAGATAGATGTTGGTTTTATCGTTGAAAGTCAGGGTTACAATCGAAAGTCCAAAAATGGTTTTTGACCTCTTGGAGATGACACCTGGAACGGTATTTAAAGCCCGCTCGACCGGGATGGTCACTTGTTGCTCCATCTCCTCGGAGGGAAGACCGTTTAACTGAGAGATGACACCAACCTCCGTATCACTGATGTCGGGATAGGCCTCTATGTCCAGTTTCAGCCAGGTCCAGGCTCCTATGCCCGTCAGCAGCAGGGCCAGCAGCAGGACGATGGCCCTGTGGCGGATGATAAATGTGATTAACTTACTCATTTCAATAAGATTAAATACCCATGTCGATGGCCTTCAACAAATAGACGTTTTCGGATACAACAGCTTCTCCTACCCCAACACCTCCGGCAATTTCAATGTAATCACCTGCTTCAGAGGAAATGGCCACTTCCCTTCGTTCAAAAATGGTGTTACTCTTTTTGACAAAGACATAATAGCGGGCGTTGGCGCTGATCACTGACTTTTTCAGCACCATCAACCCTTCGTGGAGGGCTTCGAAATTTACCTGTGCATACATTCCAGGCCTGATCCTGGTTTGGGTATCTGAAAGTGAGAGCCGAACCCTTATTTTTCTCGTCTGACTGTTCATCACATCCGCGATCACATCAATATTTGCGACAAAAACCTCGTTGGGGAAGCTGGGAAACAGCAAGTTGTACTTTTGACCGCGTTTTACTGTATTCAATTCCGATTCAGGCAAGTCACAAATCAGCCATACGGTACCCAATGGGGCATTGTTTAAATTTTCAGGATTGAGACCCAACTCTCGCAATTGCGCTTCACTGGAGGCCAGGGAGGTTTGAATGTTAAGCATCTCCGTAGAAGCGTCATTCAGCTCTTTACCTGTTGCAGCACCGTTTTTGAACAGATCGGTCACCCTGTCAAAATTTATCCTGGCAGTTTTCAGGAGCGTGACATTTTGGAGGTAGGTCGAATAGATGCTGGTAAGATCGGGCGAATCGAACAGGATAATCTTTTTTAGCTCTTTTCCGCTCGACAGATGCACACGACCTACCACATTGGCAGGGGCAGAAAAGCTCAGATTCAATTTTTTATTTTCAGCTTTTTCAGATTTAAAAATTGTGATTTTTTTGGATGCTTCTGGAAATTCGATATACTTGCCATCCTCCCTGACTTGCGGTTCAGACTCGGCAACTTCCTGCCGGATGGCCTTGTTTTCAGTATGAGTGCCGCACGCAGAAAGGAGCAAACAGGTGATCAATCCGGGAATCAATAATTTTTTCATTTTATCTTAATTTTTCTTTGAATGTGATTGTCATTGGATGAAGACAACAATAATCTCACCTAACTGGCAACGAAATTGCAGGTAAACATCAACTGCAAATAACTTTTCCGGAAGTTGTACATGGCTTCGTAATACTGACTTTGCATTTCAAACCAGGTACGTTCGGCTTCAAGGTAATCGAGAATGGTGGTTCCACCTTTCAAATAACTCATTTTGACCGTTTTTAGTACCTCTTCCGATTTGGTATTCAGCTCCCGGTATTTGTTCCAGCTAATTTTATTGGTAATATACTCATCGTAAGCATTTCTCACCTCCTTGGTAATTTGAAGGACATACGCACTGATTTGGGCATCCGCCTGGTTTACAGCAATTTTGGCTCTTGCAATCTCCCCCTGATTTCTGTCTGAAAAAGGCAATGGAATGGCCACAGACAATCCTACGTAGGGCACTTTGTTTTGCGGACTGTAATTCACCCCAACTTCGGGCTGAGGCTTGGCAATGGCCTTTTGGAGTGCCACATCAATTTTTGCCTTATCCGACAAGTTCTTACCGATCAGAATCTCTTTTCTGTTTTCCAGTGCGATGTGCAACAAGGTGTCGTAATTTTGTGGCAGAAGAACCGGAAACCATTGTTCTTTCTTGTTAATAATAATAGGATCGTTTATTCCAAGCAACAAGGCGAGGTTGTTATTGCTGCTTTTAAGTTCCTGCAAGGCACTTAGTTGCATCAAACGGTATTGCTCGTCATTGATCAAAGTGCGGGAATATTCGGTAGTGGTAATGACCTGATTTTTCAAACGAATCTGATTGACTTTCAGCAAGGTATCTGAATTCATTTTTGCCTGATCGATTAAATTCAACTTTTCGCCGGCATACCAGATATCCAGCCACTTTGAAGCGACCTCGCTGAGCAGGTTCCATTCATAGGCTCCGAGGTTAGAACCGGCTAGGATCAAGTCTGATTTCGCCGACTGAATCTTGTATTTCAATTGTCCACCTACCTGAAACACCTTCGACACCTGGTAATTCATCTGCCTGTTTTCAGGAGAAAAAAATCCGGAACCGGGAGAATAATATTTGGAAGTGGGAACGATGATGGAAGAAACGCTCAGAGAAGGGTTTGTGTGCAATCCTGCCGTTGTAACTGCTGTTTTGGCTATATCAAGATTGTATTTCTCGATTTTGTAAAATGGATTATTTTTGAGTGCCAGTGAAAGAGCATCTTGCAGACTCAGCGGAGTTTGGGCGTTTGTCAACATACTGAAAAACAACACAATAATTAGCAATAAAAATCTCATTTTTATTTAGATTGAATATTTTTGGAATACCTGGTTTCCAGTCACAGGTAAATTTACGGATTGTATGCCAATACAGGCTTTTCAATACCTGAAAATTACAAATATGATTTTGCTTTAGCAGATTTGTTCCTGTACGGAAAATTTGAGGGAGATCAGACTAATTAGACAGTGGCCAATACCGGTGGAGCCCGGCTTTCCCCAAAAGAAAAATACTCTTGTTTGACCTGTTCCTGTTGGAAAGGCGGAATTGTTGAGACAATGGCAAGCAAAAGCAGTATAACCAATAACCCTCCAAACGAATCCACATTCAAACTAGTTACCAGATCGAGAAAAAAGGCTACCGATGGCTGATGCTTGTGTGATTGAAAAGGGGAATGTGAATCTTTATCAGGAGTATATGGGTGGGCATGGGTAATTACCTGTCCTCCCAGAAGAAGATGGGAATGACTGTTCATGGCCTGATTGGCAAAAAGCCAGATAAAGGAAACCAGCAACAACCAAATAACCGAATTTACATACCTCTTTTTCAAATCAATAATGTTCTTATTAATTGTAACGCAATTGTGTTCCGAAATGTTCCAACCCAAACCATTTTTAGCACTATTTATCAATTTTTCATGAATCAGCTGGTTATAAGATAGCCTATCTCTTTAATAAAGTAGGATGAGACTGTTGTAAAATAAACTTTCCTGCACCGAAAACGCTTTTTCAATGCAGGAAAGACTTCATGTCAAATGAACGGAACCGCAAAATCATTCAACCGCACAATAGTCCTAGTTCAAACCTCTTTTCCTGAGCAATGGTTCAATTCCTGGTGCTTTTCCCCTGAAATTGACATACAATTTCATCGCTTCGTCCGTTCCTCCGCGTTCCAGTAAATTTTTACGGAAAGAGGTGGCTACCCCCTGATCGAAGATATTTCCCTTCTCTAAAAACGCTTCAAAGGCATCACAATCCAGAACAGCCGCCCAGATGTAGCTGTAATATCCACTGGAGTATCCTCCCGGAAAAGCATGGTTAAAATAGGTAGAACGATAACGTGGAATGATTTCAGGTATCAGTCCGGCTTTTTCCATTGAGGCTTTTTCGAATTTTTCCACATCGATGTCCCCGGCCTTGGTAATGGTATGATAATCCATGTCCAGAATGGCGGCAGCTAAAAATTCAGTGGTGATGAATCCCTGGTTGAACTTTCCGGCCTTGATGATCTTATCCACCAGTTTCTGCGGAATCACTGCTCCCGTCTGATAGTGTTTTGCATACATTTTCAGCACTTCCGGCTCGACGGCCCAATGTTCCATAACCTGAGAAGGCAACTCGACAAAATCGCGTGAAACGGCAGTTCCTGACAAGGTTCTGTAGTGACATTGCGAAAGCATCCCGTGAATACTGTGACCAAATTCGTGAAACAGGGTCTCTACCTCATCGAAATTCAGCAAAGCAGGTTTCTCTCCACTAGGTTTTGAAAAATTGCAGGTAACAGAAACAACCGGTCTTACATCTGCAGTTCCTTCATAATGGTACTGATCGCGGTAGTTGTTCATCCAGGCTCCTCCTTTTTTGGAGGCACGGGGGAAAAAATCCATGTATAAAATTCCGATGAGGGAACTATCCCTGTCTTTTACCTCGAATACCTGGCATTCAGGATGATACAAAGGCATGTTCGGAATTTGTTTAAAGTTGAGACCATACAGTTTATTGGCTACCGCGAAGGCCCCATCCCTAACATTGTTGAGTTGGAAATAAGGACGTACCTCTTCTTCATCCAGATCATATTTCTCCTTGCGTACTTTTTCTGAATAATAGAACCAATCCCAGCTGGCCAGTTTGAATTTGCCTCCTTCGCGATCGATCATTTTCTGCATATCCGCAGTTTCCTCTTTGGCCCTTTTCAATCCGGGAGTCCATACTTTTTCGATCAGGTCATAAACATTTTTTGGGGTCTTCGCCATGCAGTCATCCAATACGTAGGTAGCCCAGCTTTCAAAACCCAGCAGATTGGCCTTTTTCAAACGCAGGTTGACGATCTTGTTGATGACACTCTTGTTGTCAGATTCGTTGTTGTTATTTCCCCGACTGTACATCGCCTTGTACAATTTCTCCCTCAAATCACGTTTTTGGGAATAGGTTACGAAAGGTATCCAGCTTGGTTTCTGGAGGGTAAAAACCCATTTGCCTTCCAATTTCAGCCCTTTTGCTTCATCCGCGGCAGCAGCGATGATGGATTCCGGCAATCCGGCAAGATCCTCTTTTTTGTCAACAATCATTTTATAGCTGTTGGTTTCCGCAAGCATATTGTTGTCGAATTTCAATTCCAGCAAGGCGAGCTCTGTGTTGGCTTTCTTAAATTCCTCCTTTTTATCCGCTGCAAGATTGGCTCCTCCTCTTACAAAGCGTTTGAAAGTTTCTTCCAGCAGACGTTCCTGTTCCCTGTTCAGGTTCAATTTCTCCTTCTGTTTTTCAACCTCCTGTACCCTGGCAAAGAGTTTTGCATTCAGGTTAATGGCATCGGCGTGTTCGGAGAGCAATGGGGCTACTTCAACGGCAATCTGGTCGATTGAATCATTGGTATTTGCCTCCTTGACATTAAAAAAGACCGTCGATACCCTGCTGAGCAGATCTCCGCTTTTGTCGAGCGCTTCAATGGTATTCTTAAAATCGGGTGCAGCCGGATTGTTCACAATCTGATCAATATCCTTGTTGTGTTGGCTGATACCTTCCTTCAATGCAGGAAGATAATGTTTGTTTAAAATTTTATCAAATGGAGGGACACTGTAGAGCGCACTGTAGGTTTCATAAAATGGATTCATCTCTTTCATCGTTTTGTTTTCGTTTACACAGGAGGCCATCAGCACTCCAAAAGCCATCATCAACATCCAGTTCTTCATCAGTTATTTTTTATTGTTGCAAATTGAAAGACCAATTTTCAATTCCGGAAATCCGGGAAAATTTTTATTGGCTACTTCATCTGTTTGGTTATGATCTCTGTTTCTAAAGTTGCAGGGTTATCTAGCTACCGCAAATTCAGTTTTGTTGCAAGAGAATCTAACTACAAACTTACGAAAACTGACGGTAAAATTCCTGATTTTTATACTCCTTAAAAAAAACAAAGAGTTAAACCAGATAATGGATTAATTTATATTTTTGGTTAATCAGAATAGCTTGTTAAATACCGTAACTATTGTTTCTGACCAATGGCATTTGACCTTGAGGAACAACCGTCCGATCAAGAATAGCTGTTTTTTTCGACAACCCGTAAATACCCGTCCCGAAGTAAAAAACAAATTTTATATCCATGAAAACTACATTTTTTCAATTGATTCTCCTGGTTTTTATCATTTCCTGTACCAGCAAGCCGGTTCCTCCAACCATTAACCCTCAGGCTTACAACCAAGTAGTCGATGGAAAGCAGGTTAAAATATTTACCCTAAAGAACCAAAAAGGGATGGAAATAACAGTCACCAACTTCGGTGGCAGGATTGTTTCGTGGCTGGTTCCCGATAAAAAAGGAGCGATGGAAGATGTGGTCTTCGGTTTTGACAGTATCAACGGATACCTGGGAGCAAAAGACACCTATTTCGGTGCGGCCGTAGGTCGTTACGGAAATCGTATTGCCAAAGGAGAATTTGCCATCGGGGATATTCAATATAAATTGGCTCAGAACAACGGCGTCAACAGTTTGCACGGAGGAGTGGTAGGTTTTTCCAAAAAAGTATGGGATGTGGTGCAGAAATCTCCTGCAGAGCTGAATCTCAAACTGGTTTCACCCGATATGGATGAAGGATTCCCGGGTGAACTGAATGTCGATATGACTTATCGCCTCACCAACGAGAATGAGCTGATTATTCAATATGAGGCCAAATGCGACAAGCCCACTGTCATCAATCTTACCAACCACAGCTTTTTCAACCTTCATGGAGCAGGCAATGGCACCATTCTGGATCACCAGCTTACCATCAATGCCGACTATTTTACACCGATTGACTCCACGCTGATACCTACCGGAGAGTTGGCTGCCGTCGAAAATACACCTTTTGATTTCAGAAATACCACAACAATCGGATCCAGAATCAACAGTGATCATCAGCAGATCAAATATGGATTGGGGTATGACATTAATTTTGTATTGAAGAAAAATCCGGATTTGGGAGTACAGCTGGCTGCTTCCGTCTACGAACCGCAAAGTGGTCGACTGCTGGAAGTTTTTACCGATCAGCCAGGAATTCAATTTTATACTGGCAATTTCCTTGATGGGAAAAACATTGGAAAAAAGGGCAAAGCGTACGGATACAGAACAGGATTATGTCTGGAAACCCAGCACTTTCCAAACTCCCCCAATCAGCCTAAATTTCCAACGGTAGAACTGACACCCGATCAGGTTTATACTCACACCTGTATCTACAAGTTTTCCGTCAGATAGGTAATTTGGATAGACCCGGAAATACTGAATTTTTATTTTTTGCCCTTTAAACATTACCAGAAGGCCTGAGCTATGCTTAAACCGCTACTATGCTTTTTGATACTAAATGTGGTTTTGTCATTCCTTGAATGTGAAGGCAAAAATCACCCGAAAGGCACTCCGATCCTTGTGAATGACAGCATTCCGCACTATCCGGATAACAGGCCGGCAGCAAGGTATCGTTTGAATTCGGTCGATGCAGGAATTGTAATGAAACACGGCTCCGGACCAGATAGCTGCGATTATCTGGGGGCACGTGACGTTTGGGTTTGGAAAAACAAAGAGACCTATTACATGCATTACGATGGCTCAGGACCGAAAGGCTGGCTTGCCTGCCTGGCCATCAGCAAGGATTTAATGAACTGGGAGGCCAAAGGTCCTGTGCTTGATTTTGGCGAATCCTCACAAAGAGATTGTGCATCAGCATCTTATGGAACCACTTATTTCGACGGAAACCGTTGGCACCTCTTTTATCTCGGAACACCGCATGTGACCAAAAAACCCGATTTCGTGCCTGCTTTTCCCTATCTGACCATGAAGGCAAAAAGCGACTTTCCCATAGGGCCCTGGGAGAAGCATTACGAAACAGTACCATTTGAACCCAGAAAAGGAACCTATTTTGATACGACCACCAGTCCCGGACAAATAGAAAAAATCGGCAACGAATACCTGATGTTTTTCTCTGCATCGACAGGTTCACCCAAGATTATGCGAACCATAAGCCTGGCAAGGACGAAAAATCTGGAAGGCAGTTGGCAAATTGATTCCATTCCAATGCTGCCACCAACAGAGCAGATTGAAAACAGCTCGCTCTATTTTGATTCCTCTTCCAAAACCTGGTTTCTGTTTACCAACCATGTCGGATTACGGGATAGGCTTGAATACACGGATGCAGTGTGGGTATACTGGAGTAAGAGTCCCAACCGCTGGGATGCGGCCAACAAGGCTGTTGTATTGGACGCTTCCGGTTCCAAATGGTCCAGATACATCATTGGGCTTCCTTCCGTAGTAAAATGCGGCAATCGACTGTCCCTTTTTTATGATGGCAACGGAGAACAGATGATACCAAAGGGGGTTAAAAGCCATATGAACAGGGATATCGGACTGGCTTGGATCGATCTGCCCATTTTACTGCCGAAACAATAATTTTGACGGCAATGGCCTGACCAGCCTCATCTAAGAAGGGATTTGCATCTGTCCTACCCCGTTTGATACTCCCTCACGATTCAGATCACGGACATCAAAAAAGATGGAGTGAATGGATGAATTTTTTTGCAACAAATCTTTTCTCATCTGTTGCATTTCCATTTCAATCACTGAAGCCTCTGACGTATCCACCAGATCAACACCTACAACTAGCAGGAACTTGCCCTTTCCCATCATCATGGCCGAAATATAATTCACCTGGTGTACTACTGAATTATTGGATATAATCAGGCTAAGCTCATCCCTCATTTCCTTGGAAATATTCTCACCAACAATTAATTTGCGAAGTTCATTGATCATAAACAGCGATACTCCTACCAATAAAATCCCTACCAGGATGGATCCAATGGCATCAAAGACAGGATGCAGGTACCAGGCTAGCAAGGTGGAGCAAAGGACGATGGTTAAACCGACAAGTGCTGCCGAATCCTCCAGTAATATGACCAGCAGGCTGGTATCCGTAGAATCCTTTAAAGCCCTATACATACTGGTGGTTTCGTGTGACTTCCGGAAGGAGGCATAAGCCACCCAAAAAGACTTTCCTTCGATGAAAATGGAAAAAACCAGAACAACCAACGACCAGGTTACATTTTGAATTTCAGTAGGCAGAAAAATTTTATGGATTCCCTCATAAATCGAAAAAACGGCACCTACAAAAAACAACAAAACTGCCACCAGGAAACCCCAGAAATACTCCTCTTTACCATATCCAAAAGGGTGTAGATCATTTGCCTTCTTTGCGGCGCGCTTGTTTCCAACCAACAAGAATACCTGGTTTCCACAGTCAGCCAAAGAGTGGATGGCTTCTGCAAGCATCCCGGTACTAAGGGTAACCATCGAAACGATGAATTTTAGGAGGGTGATCAGCAAATTGCTTCCAAGCGCAAAAATGACGGCTTTTACAGAACTGTTGTTTCCTGACATTTTTAAATAATTAGTTTCCAAAAATAGTTGTTTTATGTCAATGTCGGGTGGACCTTACAGCACTGGTAACCAGTTGTAAAATAAAACATCCTTTAACTGGTTTTACCAAAAAAGAATTTGGAATCAACAAATAGGTTAGACGGTTCTCACTTGCTTGATTAAACTGTTATTTTTGTTGCAATACGGAATTTGAACAAGCATGAATCAGCAAAAGGAAGCACTTGATATTTTTCTATCGGCGGTAGAAAGCGTTTTGCCAGAGAACCTGATAAAAAATAACCTGCATGTCAGGAACGGACAACTTACCTATTTAGATGTTTGCATCCAACTGGCTGATTTCGAACATATCTACCTGATTGGATTTGGAAAAGCTTCCGCACAGATGGCAAAAACGATGGAGAAACTTCTTGGCAAATGGCTGACGGAGGGGCATATTCTTACCAAATATCACCATTCCGTTGGGCTACAAAAATGCTTCATCACGGAGGCTGGTCATCCGATTCCCGACCAGAATGGTGTCGATGGATCCAAAAAAATCAGGGAACTGGCTGAAAAAGCAACGGAAAAGGATTTGATTCTGGTGCTAATTTCGGGTGGAGGTTCCTCCCTCCTCGCTGACCTACCGGAGAAAATATCCCTCACGGAGCTGGCTGACCTGAACAAATTCCTTGTTCATAGCGGTGCCTCTATTCAGGAAATAAATACGGTCAGAAAGCACCTTTCCCATCTTAAGGGTGGGCAGTTGGCCCGGCTGGCCTATCCCGCCACCATACTTTCCTTTCTTATATCGGATGTCATTGGTGATGCACTGGAGGTCATCGCCTCTGGTCCAACGGTGGAAGATCCAACGACTTTTACAGAGGCCTTGCAGGTCCTTGAAAAGTATCAGCTAAGGTCATCGATTTCTCCGTCGATTCTCAATTACCTTGAAAGCGGTAAATTGGGAGAAATTCACGAAACCGTTAAAGCCGGTGACCCATGTTTGGCGCGCACCAGGAATTTGATCCTCGGAAACAACAAAATGGCCTTGGAGCAAGCCAAAAAAAAGGCCACAACATTGGGCTATGAAGCAAAAATCATTTCCTGTGAGGTAGAAGGAGAGGTGGAAACTGTAGCAGATTACCTTGTCAGCGAAATTATCACTTGCAGGGAAGTCGCCCACGGACGAAAAACGGCGTTGCTTTTTGGCGGAGAACCAACCGTTCGAATAACAGGAAGCGGAAAAGGAGGGCGCAACCAACACTTGGCCTTTTTGATGGCTGAGAAATTGAATGGATTGTCCAATATCACTTTTCTATCTGCGGGCACGGATGGTACCGATGGCCCTACCACTGCCACAGGTGCCATTTGTGACGGAACGACGATTAGGTGCGCCATTGATCATGGACTTAAACCTGACGAACTGCTGGCTAATTTTGATTCCTATACTTTATTTTCGAAGACAGGCGGACAAATTTTAACAGGTCCGACAAATACCAATGTCATGGACCTGATGATCGCACTTTTGGATTTTTAGGGATACTTCCAAAATTTTCATTGAAACATACCGGCAATCTGACGTTTCACCTCCTGCGGATCGGCATTCAACGGAAATATCAATTCCGGAACCAGGTATTGTACCCTGTTTTCACGTTTGAATTTTTCTATGCCACCACCAGTAATATTCAGCATCACAACGGATTTTGGATCGATCCATTTCTCAGTCACAGCTTGAATCAAGGATGCAACGGCAACCGCAGCTGCTGGCTCAAGATCATTTCCCTCCAATTGAAGAAACAACTGAGCAGCTTTTTCCGCCTCTTCGTTGGTGGCTGCAAGTATCGCTCCTCCCGCATCCGACAGTGCATCGAACAGTCCGCCTTTGATCGCATAGGGAGGTTTCCTGTTGGAAAGTACCTTTGCATTGATTTCATCCACCTGTTTTCTGGCTTTTTCATCATCAATTGGCAGCATGACAGGTGAACGTTGATCCCAGGCCTCCTTAATGGGTAAAAATGGTGTATTTTGCGACAACATCAGTTTCATCTTATTGGCTCCAAACCGACCGTCTTCCAAAAATCTAAGATTGGCCTCCCAGGCCGCAATGGCACCGGTGCCACTTCCGATGGCCTGAAAATAGTATTCCGGGATTTTCCCAATGGTGGTAACTGCAGAAAGCACCGTCGTTCCCATACCGTCTCGTCGGGCCACGTTTTTGGCACCCCCTTCCGGGAAAAAACCATCCAGTTCAACAGCCAGGTTGGAGAGATGAATGGCATCGAAATAATCTCCCCCCTTTTCACAGGCAATCAACCTGACGCAAGCATCCAACGGACCTTCGAACCACAGGGCCTGAATATTGTCAAGGGGCACGCATAAAAGCAACGGGATCCTGTTCTGGGAACAGACCCGGGCAAAGGCCCTGGCGGTATTACCGGCAGAGGCCACCACCATTACCCCCTTTGAACTGTTTTTTCTAGCACAGACGGAAAATGCTTCACACTCCTTGAAGCTGCCAGATTTCATCCACGCCCCCCGCTCAGGCCAATACCCGTTAAAAGTGATGTAGAGTTGTTCCATACCAAGAAGACCGGCAAGGCCCTGGCTCCGATAGGTAACAGGAGCTCCTGAACCCTCCAGAATGCGCTCAACAGGCAACCAGTCCGAAAAGGCATACAATCCAGTATGTTCCGGATGCAGTTGAATCTGCCTGTTCTCGTAGATCGCTCTGATCAAGCTTTGAGGGTGCGGTTGCGGACATTGAAGTTCCCAATTCTTATCTGGGAAATGCATTCCACAGCACAGTGACTGTAACTCGTATTTTGTTGGATTAAAATGTTTCATCAGGAATCATATTGAATGCCCAAAATTAATTCATTTGAAATCGCTTACAACAATTAAATTTTAATTTTGGGGGGATTTTTTTTTGTCTTCAAACCATCCACAAAAGTGGGATATATATGGATATATTTAGCCTCAAATAGACACATTTTGATTGTTATAGTAATTCTTTATAGGGCAACTCAACCTCTGGAAACTCCAGTAAACACTGGGCATACAATGAAAAAAGCAGGGAGTATGAAAACCTCCCCGCTTTACCTAACCTAAACCTAACCTAAATAACCTTTCAAAGTGTGAAAGGGTTTCTTAAATATCGTTTATTGACTCAATCAATTACAGAACAATTATAACTCTTTTCTGGACGAAATCCAAATTTTTTTGGTTTTATTTTACAAGAAAATGTTAAATAACAGTTATTCTTTCATATTATGGTAAACGTTGGTAACATCTTCATCCTCGTCAAATTTGCCAAGTAGTTTCTCAATCACTGCCATCTGCTCCTCTGTTAACTCCTTGGTTTCGGAAGGAATACGCTCAAAATCTGCACTAACAAGTTCGAAATTATTCTCTTCCAAATACTTCTGAATTGGGCCAAAAGCCTCGAAATCGCCGTATATGATTATGTTCTCATCTTCTTCAAAGATTTCCTGAACACCAAAATCAATCATCTCCAATTCCAGTTCTTCAATATCCAATCCCTCTTTTCCTACAATTTTGAACTGGCATTTTCGCTCAAACATATAGTCTACACAGCCTGTCGTTCCAAGCGATCCGTTCAGTTTGGTGAAATAGCTTCTGACATTGGCAACCGTACGGGTTGGATTGTCTGTAGCAGTCTCCACCAACACGGCAATTCCAAAAGGGCCATAACCCTCGTATACGACCTCCTTGTAATCAGCCTGGTCTTTTGAAGTGGCCTTTTTGATGGCACGCTCCACATTCTCCTTTGGCATACTGGCTGCCTTCGCATTCTGCATCAACACCCTCAGTCTGGAATTCGAAACAGGATCCGGTCCGCCTGACTTAATACAAATGGCAATCTCCTTGCCTATTCTGGTAAACGTTTTGGCCATTGCGCCCCAACGTTTCATCTTTCTGGCTTTACGGTATTCAAATGCGCGTCCCATAGTTTGAAAACAAATTAAATTTCGGTTTGCAAATTTAATGGATTTTGACAATAACCGAGTGCACTTGTCAGGAATGTTTTGCAAGTAGCGGTTTATTGTCGGAATTTTTATCTGGGACTATTCAACTGCAGGATGTTGTACCGGATAACATCCTGCAGGGTAGCGGTATGGTGCATACCCGGAAAGTTCAGAAGCTGTATATAAACGGCGCCTGATTTTACGGCCACCAGTGGTTTTCCTACAGGATTATGTTCATTGTCAACGATCATTCCTGACCGTGGCTTCGCCATTTTAGCCAGGTCGCCGGCCTCCAGCGGCGCAGGACCAAAAACGCCGGCCACTTCAAATCCCATCTCTTTGACGATCGAAACCTGAAAGAAATTTACCAGGACCGGGGTAGAATTCAATCCGGATTTATCAAGCTGCGTCCTGCCATCCGATATTAAATGCCGGATTGAGTCGATGTTTTGAAGTGCGATTTTCTCCGTACCCAAACGTTGGGCAATCTCCATCACCGATTTCTCCAAAGTGGCCATGCTGTAATCGGTATCGATCCTTAATAGCGCCTCCTTTTTCAAATCCATCCCTGTCTGCAATCGTTTGACCATGGTCTCATATCCGGCAAAAACAATGACTTTGGCATGAGCAATTACGGGTATGTCTACCGCCCTTATTTCATATTCAGCTGGATGTTCCATGGAATAGGGAGCCAGAACCACTACATTTTTAGCGCCTGCAGCCTGCGCAAAAGCAGCAGTCCAGGAGTTGGTTGCGACCACCATGGAATCATTTTTTGCAGGCTTCCCGCATCCAGACAAAACCAGTAATAAAGCGATATAAACAGAAGGGAATTTCATTTTTTCTGTGTTAAAATGAGAATTAAGAAAACTAGAGCGGCAAAAACAGCGATGGTGGAACTGGCAGGTAAATCAAATGCAAGTGACAGCAGAAATCCTACCGTTGCAAAGAGTCCTCCCCAGAAGGAAGACCAGAGTACCATTCCCTTGTAACTTTTGGCGTGGTAGGAGGCAATCAGGGCTGGAAGCAACAAAAGTGCATCGAGCAACAGTGCCCCTATCAGTTTCATGGCAGCCGCTACGGTTACAGCAGTGATAAGTATGATCCCATAGTAAAAACCTGTTTCATTTACTCCTGCAGTACGGGCCACGTCGCTGTCAAAAAAAACGGCGCGCAATTGATGCCGGTATTGTGCCTGAAAGATGATCAAAAGCAACGAAAAAACCAGCGTTCCAATAAATTCAAACGAATTCAAGGTATAAAGACTTCCCCACATCAGACTCAGGGTATCCTTGGCGGGAACCTGAAAGCGGTAGATAAAAATGAATGCAACCGATATGGAGACCACCATAAAAAAAGCGCTCAATTGCCCCGGATCAGCCTTCAGCGAACGCGACATCCACGTCATCAGCAAGACCAGCAGGAGGTTGATGACCAGGGTGCCGCCAAATGGATTGATGGACATTGCCAACGAAAGTGCGCCACCCAGAATGGCACCATGCATCAGCATAAACCGAAGCGGCAAAAGGTTCATCCGCAGCAGGTAAACTCCCGTTATTGGAAAAGCAAAACCGGTAATTATCAGCACGATAAATCCCTTCAAAACCGGCGGATAGGTAAATAAATCTACCATAATTTTCCGCCTTTCAAAATTTTACCTTGCCATTTCAGCCGGTCCGTCCAGTTCGAATCGTGAGAAACCAACAGCATGGTGGGAGCTTCATTTTTGCTTAAATCGACCAGCAGTTCATAGAGTTCTTCCCTACCTTTTTCATCCAGATAGGAGGTCGGTTCATCCAACAACAACAACCTGGCATTCTGGCAAAGACATCGTGCCAGTGAAACACGTTGCTTCTCCCCTCCCGAAAGTTGGTGGAAAAGTTTGCTCATCAGGTGAAAACTTCCTGTTTTGCGCATCGCTAGTTCAACACGATAGGCTCTTTCTGTCTCCGGTAATTTCTGACTACTCAAGCCAATGGCCACCACTTCGGCAGCCGTGATGGGAAAATTGTTTTTGATGGTTTCCTGATTCAGATATCCCGTCTGAACCCTGTTCTTTTGCCAGCCACTACTGCCAACAACCTCCTCACCGATCGTAATCGAACCATTTATGGAGGGAATCAAGCCCAATATAGACCGGATCAAAGTGGTTTTTCCAGAGCCATTCTCGCCTTGAACCACCAACTGCTCGCCCCTGCCCAGGTCCAGTTCCAGGTTGTCCAGAATCTGTTTGCCTGCAATATCGACAGAGAGTGAATTTATTTTTAGGGAGACCCCCTGAACTTTCCCTGCCCTTTTGCGAAGGAACAGGTAGGTCTCTTCCAAAGTCATTTTATCCGTAATCAAATCTTCCGTGCGGCATTGGATGTGATCTACCAACTTCTGGTAGGAGTAATTCACCCCATATTTTTTAAAAACAGGAATGGCCCTTTCACTCAGTAATTCGATGAAACAATTTCGGATCCCCAACTTGACAATGAGTGCTGCTGCCGCCTTTCCGGCAATTTTATCCCTAAGAAACAACTCGTTAGGTGATATGGATCGCTCACCTAAAAACTGCTCCACCTCGAAAAGCGGATACAACCAGTGTTCGTCACTGAAGAATATTTGTTTTTCGTTCTGAAATAATACCAATGAATGTTCCAAGTGTCTAAAATTTGATCAAAAATATCTTTTTTGTTTGAGATAATTAGCGAACAACCTTGTGGGATCCCGCAGAAATCTTCATCCACCTTCCTCCGGGAAAAAGCAACAGTCCATTGAGAAGGAAAGCCAACAAGATAAGCAGGTTGCCAATCCGGCCATATCCCAGAAGACCGGAAATTTTTCCCGCTAGGGCAACCACTCCGCCCAAAACAATGGCAAGGTTACTTTGAATCCTGTTGTTTCTAAAACCGAACAACCCCGCCAACACCGGAAGGATGAAGGCCCCGGAAAAAAAAGTAAGTGCAATCAGCAGACTCTGAACGATCGAGGTAACCGCAATGGCAAGAAACATACTTAAAACTCCTATGCAAACCAGAATAAGCTTGGTTTGGCGGAGCGATACCGGAGAATCCAGATCGTCGTTCAAAGCATTCGAAACTATAGTGGAAGAGGTTAGCAAAGTGGTCGATGCAGCCGACATGATCCCCGAAAGGATGGCAGCCACCAATAACCCAATACCCCATTCAGGCAGCAGTTGGTTCATCACCGAGATCAGGGAGGAGCCCTGCCTGAAATCAAAATCAGGATACTGATGCGCTGCATAAACACCCAAAAAAGTGATCAGGAAGGCAAATGGGATCAGGATGATGGACGTAAGCAATACGCTTTTGCGCGCTACCTTTTCACTGTTGGCACAAAACAGCCTGGTGTAGATATCGGGTCCAACCAAATAGGTGGTCGAATGTGTCAGAAAAAGGATAAACAGATCAAAGGGCTGAAAGGAAATGTTAAATGGAAACGCCTGCGGTGGCCGCTCATTCCAGTTGACCGGCACTTTAAAATAGAGGTAGATAGCGATCGAAGCAATTCCAAGGATGATGATAAAAGACTGAATCAGATCGGTTTGAATAACCGAAATCTGACCTCCAATGGTTGTGTAAAAAATGAACAACGATCCAATGCCGAGTACCGACCATCCATAAGGCAGTCCGAAAAAGCTATTCATTACCTTGGCTCCACCAATGATCTGGGCTGCAATGATTCCTATCCAGGCAATTGGAATCACAAAGGATGCAATGACTTTTGCCTCTACACCATATTGATCTCCAATCAATTGCGGAAGTGTGTACTTTCCCTGTCTCTTAACCAAAGGAGCCACGAATACCAGTAAAAACATACCGATTGCACCGGTCAAAATCATCCACGCTGCCGCCCAACCCTGAGAGAAGGCCAAATCACTACTTCCCAGAATGGCTGAACTTCCAAGGATGGTTGCCAGCAACGAACCCGTTATTTGCCATACATTGCCTCTGTTTCCTGCCACCAGAAAGTCACCGGAAGTCTTGATCTTCAAGGAAGAATAGATTCCAGTTCCGATCATTGCCAGAATGTAGACGAGCAGGATGAGATACTTAAGCATGGATGATAAATGAGGTATGAGGGATAAATAGGCTAATTGTTGATTTCGAGGGATTTGGAGACTGCCTTGCCATAACCCTTGATCGTTACTTTATTTTTGGAAAGGGAAACTATGGCAAAGCTGTTCGATTCGGGAAAATTGCCTTCGATCAATCCTTTCAGGGTATAATAGTGAATTCCATTGATTAAATCGTATCCACCCTGGTGATCGTGGCCCTGAAAGACGCAAAGTACTTTTTTACTCTGCTCCAAAATGGCTCGTACGGAAGAAGCATTACTGACAGATACCTTCGTCTGTCCGTATAACGGTTGGTGAACAAAAATCACCACCGGTAGTTTGCTAATTTTTAGTTGATTGTCCAGCCAATTTAACTCTGCGTAGGGAATATTTGTATCGCTCCACAAAAAATTCCCCTTGTCATAGTCGCGCCCTGTAGAGTCGAAACAGGCATCCAAAACGATAAAGCGGTAACCACCTTTTTGAAAAGCATAATAGGTCAGACCTTTACGAATACGGCTGTTGTGAACAATGGAATAAAAATCCTGTTTGGAGATACAATCTTCATCGTGGTTACCCAGAACGTGATAGTGGTCTCCGCGAAAGCGCGAAAAAATAGATTCAATGGTTTTCAGATAATCCATCGCCCGGGTTCTGTCTGCCGGTACCGGCATATCCTTGAAGTCTCCCAATTCTATCACGAAACCTACCTTTTCGTGATTCATGGTGTCCAGACATTGTTTCACCTTATCAATTGACTGCTGGTATTTTCGGGTTCCGTTATCCGGAATGGCTGCATAATGAACATCCGTGAACATCCCAAAAGAAAAATTCTGGGCAAAAGTTAATTGTCCGAACAGAATGAACAACAGCGGTACCAAACAATATTTCCTAAAATTATTCATACTTTTATTTCAATAAAATTTTTAAACCTATTCCCGGAAGTTTGATCTCCCCTACTCCCTACCTTCCTCGGGGCGTAAAATATTAAAAATCTAAAAGTAATCAACTTCGCCGCTTTTGAAAATATCATTTTTATCCCGGATTGAATCACGTATGGTGAAAATGAGTTAAACGCTGATTTTTATTAGGATTTGAAGCGTAAGAAATCGTTTACTTTGTCATGCAATTCAAACAACCGGCTAACGTCTCAGGGCTAAAAGCCAAATATTTAACTGATAAATGCATACGATGATGAAAGCAATCAGAAAAAGTCTCCCTCAAAAGGGTTTGTGGATGGAGGATGTTCCGGTTCCGGAGCCAGGAGTCAATGAAGTGCTGGTAAAAATCAATAAATCTGCCATTTGTGGTACGGATCTTCACATTTATAAGTGGGATGCCTGGGCACAGAAAACCATCAAGACCCCGATGACCATTGGTCACGAATATGTAGGCATTGTCGTAAAAATTGGGGAGGAGGTCACGAAAGTCAGTATTGGTGAGCGGGTTACCGTGGAAGGTCACATCGCCTGTGGTTTTTGCAGAAACTGCCGCAGGGGCAGGAAACACATTTGTGATCATACCATCGGCATAGGCGTCAACCGCGATGGTGGATTTGCCGAGTATGTCTCTGTTCCGGCCGAAAATGTACTGCACATCGATTCGCGCATTCCGGATGAGATCGTTTCTATCATGGATCCACTTGGAAATGCCACCCATACGGCACTCTCCTTCCCCTTAATCGGTGAAGATGTGCTGGTAACCGGTGCAGGAGGACCCATCGGTTGCATGGCCATAGCCATTTGCAGATTTGTTGGGGCCAGGAATGTTGTTGGTTCTGAGGTAAGTCCTTATAGAAGAGAGCTGGCCAGAAAGATGGGAGCTTCGCTGGTCATCGATCCAATGAAAGAGGATATTGCTGCGGCTATGAAGCAGGTCGGCATGGTGGGCGGTTTTGACATCGGCCTTGAGGTCTCCGGGTCACCGGTAGCGTTCGATACGATGATCAAATCGATGTACAATGGCGGGAAGATCTCACTGCTTGGAATTTTGCCGGATACAACACAAATCGAATGGGACAAGGTGATCTTCAAGGGACTCACCTTGAAGGGAATCTATGGCAGGGAGATGTATGAAACCTGGTACAAAATGGAAAAGATGCTTTTGTCAGGATTGAACATTGCTCCTGTTATCACGCATCGCTTCCATTACACCGAATTCCAAAAGGCTTTCGAGATCATGGAAGAGGGAAATTGCGGAAAAATTATATTGGATTGGGAAAATTAATTCCCGATCCCCTCACGTTCTAAAACATTTGTTTACTTTTGCGCTTCGTTCGCCACTTTAGCTCAGTTGGTAGAGCAGCTCATTCGTAATGAGCAGGTCGTGGGTTCGAGTCCCATGAGTGGCTCAAAGTTCAAACATTTTGTTTACGGAGACGCTTGAAATCATTGTATTTCTGGCGTTTCTTATTTTTATACACCTGGTAAACCCAGCCTTTATTGGGTTTCCATCCAATTGCTAACAGGATCAGGTCGGGGAAAAATTTATAACCTAACCATTGGATGAATGGTGTTCTTTTGTTGCACCATTCAAAATTTATGCATTACTTTGTTCGTAGTTTTACGAACCACGAATTATGTCAAAAGAAATAATCACTGCAGATCAAAAGAAACTTGCCCGTTACGCCAAAGCAATGGGACATCCGATCCGTATTTATGTACTCGAATTGTTATCCAAGCAATCCTGCTGCTACAGTGGAGATTTATCAGAAGATCTACCCATCGTTAAATCTACTCTTTCACAACACCTTAAAGAATTGAAAAGTGCTGGTTTGATCCAGGGCGAAATTGAAGCTCCGCGCATTAAGTATTGTTTGAATCAAGAAAATTGGGCAGAAGCGCAGGAGCTTTTCAACAAATTTCTGAAGAGTCAGATAAATTCAACCAGTTGTAAGACTGAATAATACACGATATAATTTATACGCTATGGAAGTAAAAATACTTGGTACCGGATGCCCAAAGTGCAAGTCACTTGAAAAGTTAACCCGCGAAGTAATCGAACAAAATGGCATTGACGCAGCCATTACAAAAGTCGAGGATATTGTCGAAATCATGAAATATGGTGTCATGACTACCCCTGCCCTGGTGGTAAATGGAAAAGTTGAAATTAAAGGCAGAGTTCCATCTTCAGATGAAATCAAACAAATTTTAACCCGGTAAATCACTAGAAATGAAAAAAATAATTGCATTTAGCTTTGTCCTCTTATTTCTAGGTTATTCCTTTGGATATGCCCAAACAACTCAAAAAATCGCCGCCCCTTCTTCCTCCGAGAAAATTGAAGCCTATTATTTTCACTTCGATGCCCGTTGCGTAACCTGCAAGGCTGTCGAAGCTGAGGCAAAGGCAGATATTCTAACTCTTTACCCCGGGAGGGCTACTTTCCAGGCAATTAACCTTGATGAACCATCCAGCAAACCAATGGCAGATCGTCTCAAGATTTCAGGTCAAACACTACTCTTTGTAAAAGGGAATAAGCAAATAAACCTGACCAATGAAGGATTTTTATATGCTACCACCAACCCCGACAAACTCAAAAAAATCATCAAACAGAAAGTGGATGATATTTTAAATCAATAGGTGATGGATTTTCTTACCAACATTTTGGATAACAGTTCAATGCCCTGGCTTTCCGCCTACTTGCTGGGTTTAATGACTGCAATCAGTCCTTGCCCGCTTGCTACCAACATTACGGCCGTTGGCTTCATTGGCAAGGAAATTGAAAATCGGAACCGTGTTTTCCTGAATGGCTTGTTTTATACCCTGGGCCGTGCAATTTCCTATACAACCCTTGCTGCAGTCATTTATCTGGGAGCAGATCAGTTTAAATTTTCCGGCCTGTTTCAGCGTTATGGCGAATTTTTTTTGGGACCCTTTCTTATTGGCATCGGTTTATTTATGCTTGATATGATTAAGATAAAGTTTCCCGGCATGGATCGGGTGACTTCTAAAATGGAAAGCAAAAAAAGATGGGGATTTTTTGATACGACGTTACTGGGAATGATTTTTGCGTTGGCATTTTGTCCCTATAGTGGCGTTCTTTATTTTGGAATGTTGATTCCACTGACGGTTTCAAGTGCATCCGGATTTTATTTGCCCTTTGTCTTTGCGATTGGTACGGGCATACCTGTGATCATTTTTGCATGGATCTTGGCCTATGCGGTTTCAAGTATTGGAATTGTATACAAAAAAGTGAAGATTTTTGAAATATGGTTCCGACGGATCACTGCAATCATGTTTATATCAGTTGGGATCTATTTTATTTTGAGGTTATTCTTTTAAAAAATTTACATCAGTAGTTCGTTGAATTACGAACCGATTGAACCATTTTCTATGAAAAACAAAAAATATACGCTCGGGATGCCATTGGTCCTATTGCCGGTTTGGTATCTGATATATCATTATCTGCAGCCAATGACAGACTTCTTCATAGGCGACACGCTGGGAATGACTAAAGGTGAACATCTTACTGAAGCAGTACGGTTTTTCATTTTTGAGTTTCCAAAAGTGATCCTTTTACTTACACTGATTATCTTTTTGGTAGGTATTATTCGTACTTTCTTTACTGCAGAACGTACCCGGAAAGCCCTCGAAGGAAAAAAAACCTTTACAGGAAATGTGATGGCTGCAACGCTTGGAATTGTAACGCCATTTTGCTCCTGTTCCGCCATTCCACTGTTTTTAGGTTTTGTCGAGTCAGGTGTACCTCTTGGGGTCACATTTTCTTTTTTAATTGCTGCGCCAATGATCAACGAAGTAGCTGTCATTCTCCTGTATGGCATGTTTGGATGGAAAGTTGCAGCTATTTATGTAGGGACAGGATTGGTCATTGCTATTTTGGCCGGATGGATCATTGGGTTATTAAAACTTGAAAAATGGGTGGAGCCCTGGGTGTATCAAACACAAATGGGTGACGGCGGACTTGATGAAGGGAAACTCTCTCTTGAGAATCGTGTCAGTCTTGGATACGATGCAGTGAAAGAAATTGTAGGCAAGGTGTGGTTGTACGTGGCTTTAGGAATCTTGGTTGGAGCAGGGGCTCACGGCTATGTTCCAGAAGAATTCATGGCTGCGTTAATGGGAAAATCAGCGTGGTACTCTATCCCTCTTTCCGTTCTGATTGGCATTCCACTTTATTCAAATGCGGCAGGTATCGTACCGATTGTGTCGGTTTTGATAGAAAAAGGGGCCTCTCTGGGAACCGCCTTGGCCTTTATGATGTCAGTAATTGGCCTTTCCCTGCCGGAGATGGTCATTCTTAGAAAAGTATTAAAACTTCCACTGATCTTCACTTTCATGGGGATAGTCGGTTTCGGAATAATGGTAGTTGGATATTTGTTTAATTATATTTTTTAAAACTATGAGAACGACTGAAAAACCAACCTGGCAGGATTTCCATATTGAAGGAGTAATGCATATCCTTCCAATGGATGCACTCCAGGCCATTGAAATAGGTGAAGCTGTAATGATTGATGTACGCGAATTAAATGAGGTCAGACTCGAAAAAATTCCACTTGATCGTGTATTGAACCATCCGATGTCGATAATTATGGATCGACTTCCCTATATATCAAAAGACCAGCAAATTATATTGATATGTCAGGGTGGGGTTCGTAGTGTGAAAGTAGCCAATTTGCTCAACAGGCGAGGTTATCCCGACGTGGCTAACCTGGAAGGTGGTATTTCTTTGTGGAAGGCACATGGCCTTCCGATTGAGAGCAACATCGCTGTCGGAGGTTGTGCGTGCAAAGCACAATTCCCAAAAACAGGATTTAAAAAGTTGTAGCAAATTTTAAGTCTGCCGATTTATAATGCTCCACGCGAATGATATGGTCTGAAAAGAGGCAGTATTCAATGAATTTTATTTTTCCATATGGAGGATGAATTTAAATCACAAATTTTGAATTCTTGAGATTGGCCGTAATACTTTGCAAAACCAACTAATTTATTGGACAAAAAGGTTCAGATTTTCCTCTTGAAATTCCATCAAATAATCATTATTAATTACCTTTAGACGGCTTAAAACAAGTGGTGCAATCCATTTTGTTAATCGGACAATCCCGTTTCAACAGAAATTAAACACAATCGTTCAATCATGGCAATCTCGATAGAAATCAGAACTTTAATTTTCAACAAAATTAAAATGTGTCTCGGGAATTTTGTTCCTCCCCTGGTCGTTGCAACCAATTCTGTGGATGGTTCCTATGAAGTAATCGGGAATCATCCGGTACCTTATGGATACGATAAAAAAATGGTTCCTGGTATGTTTTTTGCATCCATCGTACATCGAAAAGAGAGCGTTGCCTTTCATTATTTCCCGATCTACATGAACCCAGAACTTCTTGAAATCGCTCCAACCTTGAATAAATTTTTAAAAGGAAAGACCTGCTATCACTTCAAGGAGGAAGCACAGGTCAATGAAACTGAGTTAAACTTACTTTTGGAGGAGGGAATAAAAGCCTGGAAAAAATTCGAATACATTATTTAAACAATTATTCATCTGACTATAGGACTCAAATTGGCCGTTATTAACCTGTTGTCAATTTTTTATAAAAAGAATACCAGACACTTAGATTAAAAAAATCAAATTAGATTAAACCAAATTTACATCAAAATGGAATCAAACAGACGCAATTTTTTGAGGCACTCCTTTGCCTCGGCAACGGGTTTGGCCGCCGCAACCATCTTGCCAACTGAACTATTTGGATACAGTCATTACAACATGGACCGGATGGAAGAGATTGTTTTGCAACCGCAGGATCGACCGGCTCCGAAATATTCTATCCGTTTTTCGGTCATTGGAATCAACCACAACCACATTTATGGCATGGTCGATGCGCTGACAAAAGGGGGTGG
>Ga0209697_10002552_pt1 | contig 26027 bp, 16 predicted proteins | sample AliMusrvi5mmetaG_FD_184115 | JGI IMG/M metagenome (GOLD analysis project Ga0209697, IMG submission 184115) | Freshwater lake bacterial and archeal communities from Alinen Mustajarvi, Finland, to study Microbial Dark Matter (Phase II) - Alinen... | ecosystem: Environmental > Aquatic > Freshwater...
TTTGACGGGTTCTGTGTTCACCAAAGACAGGTTGCTGGTGGTCCAGTTCTCTGGCAGTTTGTTATCGGCATCGGCGGAGGTCAGAAGAAGGAAGTATCCATTCCCATTGGCATTTGGCCAGGGGGAGTCTGACGAATAGGTAACTTCATCAATCTTGTTACCCAAACCATCGAGGAGTAACAGCTGCTGGGTGGAATTTGACAGGTTTCTCGTAAACTGGCCAAATGGCTTGACCTTGTATTTGCTTTCGAAAACGGCCGCATTCCCGGCCAGGAATAGTTTGGCATTCGCCTCAATTTTACTGCCAAAAGGAAATTGATAGACCAGACCGGTACCGCCAAAATAGATGCCAGACAAATCGACCTGTTTGTTGCTGTTGTTGGTGATCTCGATGAATTCCAGATCGCTGCTCTTCGGGAAATCGACCGTGGTGGATGGGTTGTAATTTATTATTGAGATAACCAGCGATGGAATAAACTCGGCATAACATCCCTGATCGGTAATGAGGTTGGTATTCATCCAGGCTGTACGTTGCTTGATAAACGATTCAACCTGCCCTACCTCCAGCGAGTGGCTGGTAAAGGTATTCCACCGGCTCTTTTCGCGTGCCACCGCTTCAGAGATAACCAGATCCGTCTGGTCCAGAAAGGAGGTGATTTGGGCCAGGTTCAAGGGAGCATTAGCCGCAGTTAACTCGTGCCACCTTTTGGCCAGCTGACATCTGAACTGATCATTCTTGAAAAGATCTTTCCAGAAACTGGATCCCTCATTGTCACCGTTGGAGAATTGCCAGACATTGACCTTACTGCGATCATAATTCCAGAGAAAAAGATCATTCCCATAGGTTAGATTAAAGTCCCAGATGGGTCCCGCCCTCAGTTTCCCATTCCGGTCCTTGTGGAAGAAGGTGCTGAACTGATAGGCATCCACGTTGCTGGCCAACTCGTTGATCAGGATGAAATCGACAAAGGAGGCGACATCGATGACGGAAGGATAGCCATTGGAAAGGGAGCTATTTCCATCGCGGGCGGCAATGCGCAGGGCATCAAATACATTATGGATGTAAGCCGTTTGTTCGTTGGTAGCACTGGCAGGCTTCGGCAGTTCATGGATGTAGGTGACACCCTGTTCCAGGGCATTCCCCTGAAGCATGAAAGCAACGGGATCCCCTTCGGCCTTGTCGGCCTTGGTGATGTATCCACCCGAGAGCTCCGGCAATGCATTGTCGGTTGTGGCAATCTTGGTGACGTCCACCCGATCGCCACCGGCCTTGATTTTTTCCTGAAGCACGTACAAACCCTTGTAATCATCATTGATGACCACCTCACAATAAACGGTTCTGGTGGCATAATTCCCAATCCTACGCGACAGGTTGTAGCTAAGATAATCTCTTACCAGGGAAGGATCAAAACCCAGTCCGTTGAGAATCCAGTCATTTTCGGAGGGCATACCCAACAGGCTAACATTGTTGTTGCTCACAAGGTCTGATTTCACGGTAGTAAGTCCATATTGTTTCTTCGGCAAGGATTGGGTAGAAGACCCCCGTATCTCGATCATGATCTTGCCATTGTAATTCAGGCTGGCTGCACTGTTCTGGTTGGTCAGATAGTTGCGGTTTCCTGCCCCGTTGAAAATTATTTTCATGGTGGCGGGGATCTTTGGCGTATCGGGAATCTCAATACCCTGATCTGTGCGGATGATTACAATGGGCAGATTGCTGTCTGTAAAAACCTGTGCATAGGCTTGTATACTGAAAAAAATTATTAAAAATACACACAAGTTGAGCTGTCTCATGATCTGAAAATCAGGTTTTACGGAAGGATGAAGGTACGGCAATAATTTGAGGAAAAGGCTGACTTTTTTCACAATGGGGAAGATCTCCTCCAGACAGAATCCCAAGCAATTTTTTCAATTTTGTTCATAATTAATTTTTATGGCTTAAATTGCAATGCTTTTTATTTTTCGATTGACGAACGACTACTACACACTTTTTACATGTTTAGAAAAATAGGTGCGGCACTGCTCTTTCTTGCCATTCTGATGAAGGCGGGTGCGCAATCACCGGAAATTGGGAAAGAGAAACACCTTTTCTTCCACGACATTCAAACGGATACCAACCACCACCTGATTCCCTGGAACAATTCGGAGCCGGCCGCTTCCTACGATGAGATCCTTCATCTTTGCTGGAACTATTGGAAAAACGTACCCGGATACTGGATGCGGAAGATTCCCGATTTCAAACAAAAATTCGGCATCGAATTTCCACCCCTCTACCTTTTGTTCCGTACGCACGATCCGGCCGATATGGGAATCGGAGGCGACCAGTTCGCGATGATGCTCTCCTCATTCAACCTATGGTACGACTACACCGGCGATCAGGCCGTTCTGGATAATATGATTTTCCAGGCGGACTGGTACCTGGCACACGGCCTTTCCTCCCCCACTTGTCTCTGGCCCAATATCCCCTATCCCTGCAACACGGAGAAGATACCAGTGTACGATGGCGACCTGGTGATCGGTAAAGGTTTTACTCAGCCCGACAAAGCCGGAAGTTTCGGATACGAACTGGTGATGCTCTCCAAAAAAACCGGCAACAAGAAATACCTGGACGCTGCAATAAAAATTGCCAATACGTTGGCTTCCAAGACCAAAGAGGGCGACCACGACCACTCCCCCCTGCCGTTCAAGGTGAATACGGAGACTGGTGCAACCGGATTCATCCTCTCGAAAGACCGGATAGGCAAGATCGAATCGGCCTACACTTCCAACTGGACGGGAACGCTACGTTTGTATCAGCAACTGATTCATATGAATGCAGGCGACCCGAAGGCCTATCAGGTTTCATTTGGCAAAATTACCAAATGGCTGCAGCAATATCCGTTGGCAAACAACCGCTGGGGACCCTTCTTCGAGGACATCGATTCGTGGTCGGATACAGAGATCAATGCCGGCACAATGGCCTCTTTCATCCTGGACAATCCAGACTGGGTGCCGGAGTGGAAGCAGAAGGTGCGTGGCATCCAGAGATGGGTCGCCGATACGCTGGGCATCCCCTACTGGAAGCAATATGGGGTGACGGTGATCGGCGAACAGACCGCCTACATCATCCAGGGACAAAGCCACACCTCCCGGAATGCAGCCATCGAAATGCGTTATGCTGAACTCACAGGCGATCAGAGCCGTGTGGCAGAGGCGATCCGGCAACTCAACTGGTGTACCTACGCCGTGGATGTGGATGGAAAGAACCGCTGGACCGACTTCGAATCGTACGAGCTCTGGTGGACGGATGGCTATGGCGACTTCATCCGTCACTATTTGCGTGCGATGGCCTCCATTCCGGAACTGGCACTCCCCGAAAACCATCTTTTGAGATGCAGTTCCGTCATCCAAAAAATAACCTATGAAAGGAATAGGATCTGCTATTCCACCTTCGACACAAATTCGGAAGAGCTGATACGGATGAAGGCTAAACCGAAAATCGTATTGGCCGATGGCAAGAAATTAAATAAGGTAAAGCCAAACTCCCAAGATCCTCAGGAAGGCTGGAGCTGGCAGCAGCTCGCCAAAGGCGGTGTGGTGAAAGTGAATCACATGCACGGGTACAAGGTAGAAATCAAACAATAACCAGCATCCGGTCATTCATCATACCCCAACCGATGGGACTAAAATTAGGTCTATTTCTTTCCACATACGCTTAGATTTCTTTCAATTTTATCACAGTATTTTGTACTTTTGAAAAAGTCAAAATGTCTTTGTTTTGACAGTGTACCACCATTGCATAGTCATCCGCAACTGAATGAATAACCTGCCTCGCCTCACCCCATGATTGGTAATTAACCTATTTGGGAAATATCGGTAAACAACATTAACAACAATTATGAAGTACATCAAAAATTTCGCCGTAATCATTTGTGTATCTATCCTATCCATCACAGCATCTGCACAGAAGGCTGGAGATAAGCCAGCAACCTTCGTCGCAGTGGAGAAAGGCAATGTAAATCAATTAAAGGCTTTGATAGATGCCGGGGCAAATGTAAATGAGGTTTACCAAGGTATTTCCTTATTGAATGCAGCCTGCTGGAAGGGCAATAACAACATCGTAAAGATTTTACTCGATGCGCCTAAAATTAATGTAAAAACTATAACAATAACGGAACCTAATGATGGAGATGAATTTGCCACAACACCGTTGTGTGCATTACTTAGTTCTAACGATTCTTATGAGAGTCTGGATAATGTAGTCCGGCTCATCAAAATGGGGGTGGACATCAATTATCACAGCGGATTTAATAACAAGTTTGATGCTTTAATCATAATAACCTGGGGAAATCATCCAAGTGAGGGTACAAAAGCAGTCCAAATGGCTATTTTAAAAAACGCCGGTCCCAAACTAAACGTGAATTACATGGGTAAATATGATCGTACCGGATACCTGGATGTGGTTGAATCGCAGCACGCCGAAGCGGTTGAAGCAATTTTAAAACGGGGGGCAAAAGTGGAAGGTGTTAGTCCGGATGAGTCGTGGGATGGTATGATTCCCAAAACAATAGAACACGACAACTATGATGTATTGGATATTATCATGAAATACGGAGCCAATAAATATGGTCCCACTCCATCGAGTGCGATGCCTTTGAATTCGGCCATGATCAAAGCGAAAGATGTCAAATGGGCAGAATATTTTATTACAAAGTACAAGGTGGATGTGAATCACCTGGGCAAAGCCAGAACCAGTGGCGATGTACCCGCAATCAATGATGCTGCGTTTTGGAACAATGTTGAGGGAATAAAATTTTTGCTCCAACATGGAGCAAAAATTAATCTTTCAACTTCGCAGGGAATAAATGCCATCCAAATGGCAGCCCAGCACAATAGTTTGGATGCTGCAAAGTATTTGATTGAACAAAAGGCAGTCCTGAATGGATACAATTCGGTGTTTTTCAATGCGGTTAGCTATGCCGCCGTGGGCTATCATTTCGAAATGTTGGACCTGTTGGTGAAGGGTGGCGCGGATGTAAATGAAGTATCTAAAGATTCACCCTGGGCAGGACCATTGGCCAGATTAGCCATGATGTTTAGCCCGCTCGATAAAAAAATTCGGTTGAAAACAATCGGTAAATTACTGGAATTAGGCGCAGATCCAAATGTTTTGCATGCCCAGGACATGACGGCAATCATGTGCGCTGCAAAACTTGGTACGAGCGAGGGCTGGAGGGCTGCGGTAGACGTTTGTGAACTTTTAATTAAAAGCAAAGCCAATGTGAATCTAGCCAATACCGCCGGCGAAACGGCACTCATGCTGGCTTCTCAATCAGGGAACTCTAAATTGGTCTCCTTGCTTATCAAGAGCGGTGCAGAGGTGAATGCAGTAAACAAAGTAGGTGATTCGGCGCTGAGTTATGCCAACAACGCTTCAGAGAACAAAGGAGAGATTGTCAAGGCTTTGGAGAATGCCGGTGCCAAGCCTGTCGTTGCTTCTGCCAAATCTGTTTCAAAGTCGGTACCATCCGGTTTAGTTGGGACCTGGAAAGGCTACCAAACCAACGATAAAATGATAATGGCAATATTTGTGGTGAGTAAAAACAATACCTATTCCTACGCTGCATCGGGAAAAATTGGTGGCAAAGAGGTATCCTATGCTCACAAAGGGGCGATTGTTGCATCTGAAGACACCTATACCTTAAAGCCTGAAGGACAAGCCTCTGCAACCTATAGTTACAAGATCGTCAATGGAAAATTATCTGTCAACAACGGCAGACCTTTGGATAAAGTGAAGTAGTGGTGCCAGTTGCCACCGATATTTGGAGTTATTCAATTTTAACCATTACCTTGCACTCCGAATTCGATTGACTTTTTAACTACTACATACTATCACATGCAAAAAAAGACTAAAACGGCACGCTGTATGCCGGCAGTTTTTCTGTTTCTGGCCCTGCCATTTTTTTCGTGCGGACAGGAAAAGTCATCCATCCCTTCACCAAACACAAGCTTTTCTATCAAAGACACCCCATTTATACAGGAGACGCATACGGCCTTCCCTGTTGGGAAAGAAAAGGCTGCCAACGAAATACGAGGCATTGCCGTGGATCAAAAGCAAAGTACCTGGATCGCTACCGCGGATGGTATCTTCACGAAAGAGCCCGGCTCCTCTGCGTGGAAACCGGTTATCACAGGGGATGACAGAGGACCGGCCTATGCCGTGGCAGTGAAATCAGACGGAACCATCCTGCTGGGAACCTGGAATGGTCTCTACACCTACCGGGATGGTGAACTCCGAAAAGAGGAGGTTCCACAACCTCCCATTTCCGTATTGACTACAGACAAAGACGGTACTTATGCCCTGGGTCCACACGGAATCTGGCAACAGTCAGGAAAGAAATGGGAGTCCCTGAATGCGACTATCGCACGTTCCGTTCGTGATGCAGCCGGAGATGGAAAGGGTGGACTCTGGGTGGCAACGGATGCCGGTCTTTACCACTGCCTGGCAGGAAAATCAACCCTCTTTCAAAACACCTTTGAATTGATCAGTTGTTACGCGAAGGCAATCGCTTATGCTCCTACCGGGGATTTGTGGGTAGGTTCACTGGGTGGAGTTTCCATCCGCAACAACGACAAAATGTTCAAAAAACTAACTACTCAATCCGGAATGCCCTCCGCGGTGGTCCGTTGCATCCGGCAGGCTCCTGACGGAAAGATGTGGGTTGGAACCGATGTGGGCGTGGTCAGGTTTGACAAGGATTACCACCACTCCCTTCGTTTCAGCAAACGTTGGCTGACAGACAATCAGGTCAATTCCATTGCATTTGATGCAAAAGGGGATGCCTGGATCGGTACCGCCAACGGGGTCAGCTGCATCCACAGGAATGAAATGACATTGGCAGGAAAGGAGCAGAATTATTATGGTCAGCTGATGAGAAAACACATTCGCACCCCCTGGATCTGTGGAAATCTACATCTGGAGGTTCCCGGTGACACTACCACCTGGCGCAATACGGACGACGACAACGACGGAGAGTACACGGGCGGATACCTGGCCATGGAGAGTTTCAGGTATGCCGTGACCAAAAGCGAAGATGCACGCATCAAGGCCCGCAAGGCCTTCGATTTCCTGGCTCTGCTGCAAACAGTTACCGGTACGGAGGGGTTCTTTGCACGCACCATCGTTCCTGCCAACTGGGAAAAGACCAACGATCCCAACCGGACCTACTCGCCCAGACAAGTTGCAGAGGAGCTGGTGATGGATCCCCGATACAAGCCGGTGGAGGTGCGCTGGCACAAATCGGCAGATGGCAAGTGGCTTTGGAAAGGCGATACCAGCAGCGACGAGATGGACGGCCACATGATGGGCTACTTCTTTTACTACGAATATTCCGCAGGGGAAGCGGAGCGGATCCTGGTAAGGAAACACGTCTGCAAAATCATCGACAGGTTGATGGCCACCAATTACAACCTGGTTGACATCGATGGAACCCATACCCATTGGGCCGTTTGGTCGCCCGACCAGCTGAACAACGACCCTGACTGGTCGTCGGAACGGAGCCTAAACTCTTTCGAATTGCTGGCCTACCTCAAACTGGCAGCCCATATCACGAAAGAGGACAAATATGAAAAGGCATACCGAAATTTGATTGACAAGGAGGGATATCTCGACAATGCCGGCAAATTGAATGCGAAGAATCCAGCCTGGCAGATCTATTTCGACCGGACGATGGAGGGATACCTCTTCCCCATCCTGCTCCGATACGAAACGGATCCACAGCTGCACCAGTTTTACACAGAACTTATCGAGCAATGGATGAAGGATCAGACTTCGGGTGAAAACCTGATCAACAATCTCACCTATACCCTGGCTACCGGGAAGAGAGTAAATATCGGCCAGACCATTGATTTTCTTCGGGATGCGCCCCTCGACCTTGTCGACTGGCGCATCGACCATACCCTGCGCGAAGATTTACAAATTGTGCGGTCGCCGATTCTGGAAGAGATCCAAATCTCGGTTTTGCCTCCTGCCAGTGAGCGGGGCACCGTTCGCTGGGACAAGAACCCCTGGGCGGCCACCACAGGAGATCCGCAACAGGTTCGGGAACCGGTATTCTGGTTGTGGCCTTATTGGATGGCGCGGTATCTTGAGTTCATTGAAAGATGAAACCGGATTTGAAAGAGTTGATGGGCAAATCTAATTGGCAAAATAGCGATTCAGAACCCTGAGTATTACATGCTAGTAGCAATTATCTGCGACCATCCTCCAAATAACAGGAGTGGATACAACCGGTTATTAGGTGGGATATCTGAGAAAGTACTCTATGTTTTTGATTGTCGGCACGACAGGAACAGGCTATTTCCCTTCCAGCACATCAATGCACCTGAAAAACCTCTTGGCATACATGGCAGCGTTCAAACTGCTGATCATAATGCCCTTGTGCTGCCCGGAGGCGGAATGGATAAACTTGGACTGCATGCCATTGGCTTCACAGATGATCCCAACATGGCCAATACGGGCCTTGTTTCTGAAACTGTAAAACACCACCACATCGCCCTCCTTGAACTCCTCGGGTTTGAGGCTCGTTCCTATGGATTTGAACTCCCTGGAACTGCGGGGCAGGTTGATCATGAAATTCCGGAAGACAAAATTGACAAAACCGGAGCAGTCGAATCCTTTCTTAGGATTACTGCCGGCGGTACGATAGGGAGTACCCAGGTATTTTTTTGCAAAAGTGATCAAGGCCGATCTGTCTACCAGAGAATCCACCCTTGCTGGTGGTACCACCAGCGTGTCAGGTCTCAGGTTGACTGATTTACCGGAAACCGCCAGGAGTAAGAAAAGTAAAAAGAAGGTGATACGTATTTGCATTTGATGACTGTTTTACCGCAATGCCAAACAATTTTGCGATTGTTTTACCTGATTGCGGATTGCAAAGGTAAGAATCCTCCGATAAAACAACAAATGTACCCCGTTTCCACCATTTCTCCACCAAAACAACCATGACAGCATGAAATTGGAAGTCGTCCCATGAGAAAAATTTCTAACCTTTGATCTAAGGCGGGTTTGGATCCACAGCCACAACCGGTCGGCAGGATATAATTTGAAGCATACATTTGTTAGAATCATGTTAAATTTATATTACTTCCCTAAGCAAATTGTCTTTTTGATATTTATTCTAATATATTTGTGACTTTATGAAATTATATTTCGTATTTTTATAACAATTGGATCACTTGCCGAAACCTGTAATACCGTGCGATATGAAACAGCAATCAAAGGGAATTTTGGATTCCTACAAACCGGAAAGTTCCCATTATGATGAAGTCTTCAATGAATCTTTGGAGCCCAAAGAGCACTATCAAAGCATCGTAGAAAGATTTAATCAGTTCAGCGTCACCGATTTTGAACGAATCAACAATGAAGTAAAGACTGCATTTTTCAATCAGGGCATCACCTTTGCGGTATATGCAGAGGACAAAAAGCCGGACGAGCGGATCTTTCCCTTCGATCTCTTTCCAAGGATCATTCCGAATAAGGAGTGGATGCAACTGGAAAGGGGGGTGATTCAGCGGAACAAGGCAATTAACCTGTTTTTACATGATCTCTACCATAAAAAACAGATATTAAAAGACAAAGTCGTTCCTGCGGATCTAATCTTCTCTTCCAAGAATTACCTGAAGGAGATGGTTGATTTCACGCCTGAAGGTGGCATATACACCCATATTTCTGGTACCGACCTGATCAAGCACACGGACGGTCAGTATTACATTCTGGAAGACAACCTGCGGTGCCCTTCCGGTGTAAGTTACGTATTGTCGAATCGGCTGGCGTTGAAAAAATCCTTTTTTGACCTTTTTACGAAATTACAGACCAAAACCATCTATCAATATCCAGAGCAGTTGCTGGAAATCCTGAAAACTGTCAAACCCAAAAATGTTGAAACGCCCACCATCGTCGTGGTGACGCCGGGGATGTACAATTCCGCCTATTTCGAACACTCCTTTCTGGCTCAAAAGATGGGGATATCACTTGTGGAAGGAAGAGATCTGTTCGTGGACAGGGATTTTGTCTACATGAAAACGATCCATGGGCCGAAAAGGGTAGATGTAATTTACAGAAGGGTGGACGATGAATTCATAGATCCGCTCTGCTTCAGAAAGGATTCCATGCTGGGCGTACCCGGATTAATGAGTGCCTACAGAGCCGGAAACGTAACCCTTGCCAATGCACCGGGTACAGGAGTAGCCGACGACAAAGCAGTTTACCACTATGTTCCCGATATCATCAAATATTATCTCAGGGAGGAGCCCATTTTGAACAACGTCAGGACTTACCATTGCGAGAACGAATCGGAATGTCAGTACGTGCTGGAAAACATTGGCAATCTGGTAGTAAAACCCGTTGACGAATCGGGTGGTTATGGCATCACCATTGGAACCACCCTCACCAAGCAGGAAATTGAAGAGGTAAAAGTGAGGATCAAATCCAATCCGAGAAAATACATTGCACAACCGATTATGAGTCTCTCCGTGCACGCCACCTACATTGAAGAAACCAAGGAATTTGAACCCCGTCACATCGATCTTCGTACCTTTTGTCTGATGGGAAAGAACGTGGAATACATCCTCAAGGGAGGCTTGACCCGGGTTGCACTCAAAAAGGGGAACCTGATTGTCAACTCCTCACAGGGAGGTGGTTCAAAAGATACCTGGGTATTGGATTAGCAAATCAGTGGTCACTAAAAAACAGAACTATGTTATCAAGAGTAGCCAACAACTTATATTGGATGGGACGGTACATCGAAAGAGCCGACCATTTTGCCAGATACAGCAAGGTCCTGTATTTCTCCTCCCTGGATGCGCCCATCCTAAAGACCTATGACCGAAAATTCGTTCTGGAGTCGATTCTATACATGGCCGGTATCTTCGATATGGAGGAGATTACCGAAAAAGAGGTGTTGTTCAAAATTGGATTGGACCTTGAAAATTCCAATTCGATCCTAAGCAACCTCACCTTCGCCCGTGAAAATGCCCGTGGAGCACGCAACGCCATCTCCACGGATCTTTGGGAGGCCATCAACAAATACTACCACCTGATCAATAATTATCCGAAGGACACCTATTTATCGACAGGGTTCGACAATTTTACCCAGATCATTCTGGACCAGACCTCGATTGTCAGCAGTAAAATATATGGCACCCTGATGCACGATGGAGAATGGGCCATCATCCTGATTGGTATGTACATTGAACGTGTCATCCAGATCATCCGGATCATCAATTCAAAGCTGCACGATATCTATAAAATCGAACAGGCCGGACATCCGGTCACCGAAATGAGTTTTGAATGGACTACGATGTTGCGCAGTCTCGAAGCTTTAGACATGAACCGCAAATTTTACCGTACCGTACCCGACCGCGCTCAGGTTCTGGAATTTCTAATGTTGAATCCCCACTGTCCGCGTTCAATCGCCTACTCCCTGAATGGGATCAGAAGATACGAAGAGAAGATCAGCCGAAATGAGAGCAAGGATTCCAATACCATCAGCTTTAAAATCGGAAAGCTTTTTGAACAATACCGCTATCTTTCATTTGACGAATATAAAGATGATATTTACGGTTTGTTAAACAGTACCCAGGATAAGGTCATCGAGATCGGGTCGGAACTTGAAAAGAAATACCTTTCTTTCTGATGGAAGAGTTTTTTTTGGAATATTTTATAGAAACCAAATACGCGTCACCGGTGAGAAGGGCAAATTTTCAGTTGCTTGTCCTGCCTGAATCCACTTCGACACAAAGAGTAACCGAACTGAAACTTCAATCTTCTGAAAACAGGGAATTACACCGGTCAAAGAATCTCTTTGGATTCGAAACGCTCACCTGTTACATGGGAAAACCGTTCTCTGAATTTTGGTTCAGACTCACCGCAAAAATTCAAAAAGAAGCAATCAATCCGTTCCAGGTGAGCCAATTGAGTCCGGCTGAAGAATGGGCATTCCTTCATTCACTTGATTCTCAGATAGACCATTACCAGTTTCTGCAAGCGACCCCACTCACGCATATGCCGGAAAAAGAAATCGGCATTTTTCCGATTTATTCAGACAAAATTCAGCTGTTTGATTACTTGACTGAATTGAACACTTTTATCTTTCGACAGCTGGAATATACTCCCGAAAGCACCGATGTAAATACGCCAATCGGAGAGATCTTACAATTTAAGCGGGGAGTGTGTCAGGATTATGCCCACCTTTTCATCTCCGTTTGCCGGCAGCATAAAATCCCGGCCAGATACGTCAGCGGATACCTCAACCAGGGTACTGGATTTGTCGGGACGAGCCAGCTGCACGCCTGGGTGGAGGCACTGATCCCGGGACTGGGATGGGTAGGATTCGATTCCACCAACAACCTGCTGGCCGATCACCATTACCTTAAAATTGCCCACGGTACCGATTTCCGGGATTGCAGTCCGATCATCGGAGTGCTCGAATCAGCGGGCGCACAAAAAAGCACTCATTCAGTAACAGTAACTAATCAATAACTATGACATTCTGTGTTGCCATAAAGAGTAAAACCGGGGTCGTTGCCCTGTCAGATACGAGAATCAGCAGTGGGCTGGGCGTTTCGACCTCCAAAAAAATCCAGACCTTTCAGGATGGTGCCAACTCCTTCTTCATCATGTCTTCCGGATTGCGTTCCATCCGCGACAAAGTGATTCACCTTTTCGAGGATGACCTACCGGGTCAAAAACCCGACAAGTTGTACAAGGTAGCCAATCTGGTTGGCAAAGCAGTCAAGCAGGTGCGGGTTGAGGATCTGGAGCCCTTGCAGCAAAGCAAATTCTTCTTTGATGCCCATTTCATCATTGGCGGACAGTGTTCCAAAGACAGCCGCTCCTCCATTTTTTTGATCTTCCCGGAAGGGAACTGGGTGGAAGCTTCCAACGAGTCTCCTTACACGGTCATTGGGAACACCGGTTTCGGAAAATCCATTCTTCGAAGGCTGTTGAATGAAGATATCACCTTTGATCTGGCCATAAAAGTGGCCTTCCTTTCGTTCGATGCCACCTATAAAAATGCCAGTGATGTAGATTTTCCACTCGATTTTGCCCTCTACAAAAATGGAACCTTCGAGATACAGGAACTCCGAAAAACGGAGAATGAACTAAAGGGAACCGCCATCCAATGGAACCAGATGTTGGTCGATGCAGCCAATGAATTGCCTGATTTTCTGCATTTTGAAGATTAATCCTATTGCAATTTGTATTTTCGCAGATCGAAGGTGTGCGGATACTCCGGATCCTGTTCAATGATTCTGGGCGTAAGTACAGCCCGCTGACCGGAATCCGATTCCAATTCCACAATGTACCTCCGAATTTCCGTACTTACCTCTTCCTTGGGTGTATAAACCCCCTGGGTATGGTTCTCATTGTAGAACCTGGAAACCCGTCTTCCTTCCGCCTCGAAGCTGTTGACTGGAAACGTTTCGTAGGCCCGGCCCCCCGGATGGAAGACATGATAGGTACAACCAGCCACCGATTTACCGGTCCAGAGATCGAAAATATCAAATACCAATGGGGTATCAATCCCCAGATTGGGATGCAGTGCAGAAGGCGGTTGCCAGGCACGGTACCTCACGGAGGCTACGTACTCCCCTTTTGTTCCCGTGCTGAGCATTGGGATGCGCATGCCGTTGCATAAAACCGCGTACCTTTCGGAGGTCATGCCATTGGCTTTCACCTCGATTCTTTCGACCGAGGAATCTACGAAACGGGCAGTCCCCGAACTCGACATCTCTTCCCCCAGCACATTCCAGGGCTCGATACCTGCGCGCAGGCTAAGCTCAACATCCTGGAATTTAACCCGCCCGATGTGCGGGAACCTGAATTCAAAAAATGGCTCCAGCCAATTTACATCAAAGGGATAACCTGCTTCATTTAGCTGACTGATCACATCTTTCAGGTCTTGCCTCACAAAATGATGGGTCAGAAATTTGTCGTGAAGTTCGGTCCCCCAACGAACCAGTTTTCCTTTGTAGGGTTTCTCCCAGAACCAGGAAACCAGTGTCCTGATAAGTAGTAGTTGCACGAGACACATCTGCTTGTTCGGCGGCATATCGAAACCGCGCAACTCCAGGATTCCCAATCTTCCTGTAGAAGAATCCGGGGAGTAGAGCTTGTCGATGCAAAATTCTGCCCGGTGGGTGTTCCCGGTCAGGTCAATCAACAAATTACGGAATAGCCTGTCGACCATCCAGAATGGCACCTCTCCTTCACCTGGATCTGGAATCTGGGCAAAGGCAATTTCCAGTTCATAGAGCATCTCCTGCCTTCCCTCATCCACCCTAGGCGCCTGACTGGTTGACCCCACAAATGCGGTAGAGAAGAGGTAAGACAATCCCGGATGATGCTGCCAGAAGGCCACCATACTTCGAAGCAAATCAGGCCTACGCAGCAGGGGCGAATCGGAAGGGGTCACGCCACCGAGGGTGATGTGGTTGCCGCCACCGGTTCCGGTATGTTTTCCATCCAGCATAAATTTCTCAGAGCCCAAACGGCATTCCAGGGCAGATTCAAAAAGGATGTCGTAGTTGTTGACCACCTCGCTCCATGCTTTGGCAGGATGAACGTTCACTTCAATCACACCGGGATCGGGCGTTACCATCAGCTTTTCGATCCGCTTGTCTTTGGGAGGAGCATAACCTTCAACGACTACAGGGATTTGCATCTCTTCTGCCGTCAGTTCAATTGCAGCCAGCAGATCCAGGTATTGTTCAATCAGATCGACAGGAGGCAGGAAGAGGTGGATTTTCCCGTCCCTAATCTCAGAAACCAGGGCTGTTTTGATGGTGAATTGTTCGTATTCCGGTGCAAACTCTGCGCTTTTCTCCTTATCTTCAGGGAGCGCAGGCTTTTTCCAAAGGTTCTTCTTCGCATCAGGAGGATCAGCCTCCTTGTATTCTTTTGGAAAGAGCATCTCTTCGGGAATGGAGAAATCCGGTTTCGTTTTGAAACGATCCAATACTGTAACATGAAAATCGCCCAGTGGGGAAGTCTCCTCGAACGGACTGCGCTCTACCGGTTTGGGCCGCTTCGACTCGGGGATCACGGGCAGTGAATCGAGTGGGAGACGGTGTCCCATCTGAGAATTCCCCGGGATAAGCATCAACTTACCCCCTCTGAACTCCCAGGGGCAGCTGATCCATCCATCCTTGGGATAGGCCCATTGCAAAGGCAGTACAAATCCAGCCGGATCATCCAATCCCCTGTCCAGTTGTTGCATCAGGGTTTTTCGCTCCAGCGAATCTTTTAAATCAATCCTGTGTGGATCAATGTTGACGGGAAGTTTTCGCTCTGTCCATAGGTAATAAAAGGCATCTTCGTAGCCTGGAAGGATATTTTTTTCATCGACCCCCAATCTTTTCGTAAGGTGCTTCAAGAATATTTCAGCATCCCGATAGGTATAACCTAGCTTTTCACCGAAATCAGCCAGCCATTTTTTCTCTTTCCAGAGTGGGAATCCATCTTTTCTCCAATAGAGTGCCATCTGCCAGCGAGGAGTGGGTTCCCCCGGGTACCATTTACCCTGCCCATAATGAATCAAACCCCCTTTTCCAAAATGTTCTCCCAATTTAAGGATCAGCTGATTGGAAAGTTTTTGCTTTTCGTTGCCATCGGCAGCCGTATTCCATTGCTCTGACTCCATGTCGTCGATCGAGACGAAGGTTGGCTCCCCTCCAATCGTCAGCCGGACATCGCCAGCCTCCAGTTTTCCGTCGACCTGATCGCCCAGCGCCATGATACCTGCCCACTGCTGGTCGCTGTATGGTTTCGTTACACGAGGATCTTCTTGAATGCGGATGACCTCGTTGTTGTGAAAGAATTGCACTTCACAAGGCTCAATGGCTCCCGAAATGGGGGCCGCACTCGAAGGTGCAGGCGTACAGCACAAAGGAATATGGCCTTCGCCCGCCAGTAATCCGGAAGTTGGATCGAGACCAATCCAGCCTGCACCGGGAATATATACTTCGCACCAGGCGTGCAAATCTGTAAAGTCTTTTTCTGTACCCGAAGGGCCGTCGATGGCTTTCTGGTCGGCTTTCAACTGAACCAGGTAGCCGGAAACAAAGCGAGCCGCCAAACCAAGGTGACGCATGGTTTGCACCAGCAACCAGGCCGAATCGCGGCAGGAACCCAACTTTTCCTGCAGGGACTCCTCGCAGGTGAAGACACCGGGTTCCATCCTGACTGTATAGTTGATTTCTCTATTAAGTTCCTGGTTTACTGCAACCAAAAAATCAACCACATGGAGACCTTTGAAACGTTCTACTTTTTTGATCCATTCAAGCAGCAAGGGACCATTCTCGGCAATTTCAAAATAGGGCGCCAGCTCCTTGATATCCTGGCTTTCGTATTGAAATGGAAACTTGTCTGCATACTCCTCTACGAAAAAATCGAAAGGGTTGATTACCGTCATTTCTGCCACCACTTCCACTTCGACAGTAAACTCCTTCACCTTCTCCTGCATCACCACCCGGGCGAGGTAATTGCCGAACGAATCCTGCTGCCAGTTGATGAAGTGTTCGGCGGGCTCTATGTGCAGGGAGTAGGAGTGAATTTTGGTCCGGCTGTGCGGAGCGGGTTTCAGCCTGATCACATGGGGCCCCATGTTGATCAGGTGATCATACTGGTAGGAGGTATTGTGCCGGATCGCTACGATAATTGCCATAATTCTTAGTACAAATAGTTTCCAAAAAAGGGATCATTCATCCTGCAAATCCACAAAATTTAGCAGAATAAAAAGACAGTCCGAACAGTCAGACAATCATTTGACTATATTAACGATTATTGGCCGGATAGGTTATATCAAAGGCAGCAATAATAGTTAACCAGCCTGAATGTTAACTTTTGCTTAATGATCCTTTGCGTAAATTTTTAAGAAAGACAATAAGAAACTGATCTTCATCGAGCGTCAGCCATTTCAATAACCGACTCGCTTTCTTGTTAATTGTTTCTGCTGGATTTGTCTGGAATCTTCAAATTTTTTCAAGTAATCGTAAATTATTTTGAATTTCCCGTCATGATCCGACAAATGACTCTTGATCTTTTCAATTTTGGCAACAAACTCTTCATTCAACAAATCCGATTTCCTCATTTTATTAAAAATCCTGACCACTTGTATGTTAATCTGTATCGCCCTGGTATTATTCAATACACTTGCCAACATCAATATCCCATGCTCCGTAAATGCAAAAGGCGGAATTCTGAGCCCCATGGTTGCGAAATTGGAGGTACCATTTTGGCACCTCCAATTTCGCAACTCTTCGCTGGTTAGCTCAAACATGAAATCGGCTGGAAATCGTTCAAAATTTCGCCTGACTGCCCTTTTCAATTGCTTGGTCTCCACCTCATAGAGTCCGGACAAGTCAAAATCCAGCATGACCTGCATCCCGCGAATCAGGTAAATTCTATTGACGATTGAGTCCTCTGAAACGGGTATGGGTCTGTTTGTATCTGTATTGATTTTTTGCATGAACCCAATGGCTGCTACTTTTACCTAATATACTTATTTTATGGGACTTTACAAAATAAATTGCATCGATTTCAGCCCCATTTCCCCGGTAAGAGCAGGAATTTTGCTTCTGATTCGTGTGGCAACAGAGAATTTCACTACTTTTAAGAGCGATTTGCCGGATCCGTGGTTTCGAATCAACTGCCATCCGAACATTCAGGGATTGTCCCGACTACTGACACATTAACAATTAACTGCTTCATGAGAAACAACCTACTCCTGTTTTTTTTGCTGCTTTTGGTCTCTTGTGCCCCACGCAAGGCAGATTTTGAAGTAACAGACCTTCGCTGCGAATACCTTATCCAACCGGTTGGAGTGGATGTTATCTCTCCCAGACTTTCCTGGATGATGTCGACGACTCGCCGCGGAGCCATCCAATCGGCTTACCGGATCATGGTAGCGACCAGCAAGGAGTTGCTTCAAAAGGATCTTCCTGATCTTTGGGATACTCAAATGACCCGTTCCGACCAGTCCAACCAGATTCCCTATGCCGGAAAGCCGCTTCAGTCCGGAATGACTGTCTACTGGAAAGTTCAACTTAGAAACGGACAACACTACACCTCTGTCTGGAGCCAGATTGCCTCCTGGGAGATGGGTTTACTGAATGCTGATGATTGGAAGGCCAAATGGATCGGTGCCCCTGAAAGGATCAACCCAAAGAAGTTGAAGCTGCCATCACCGCTCTTCAGAAAGGAGATCAATATTTCAAAAAAAATCAAGAAAGCGCTGGTATATGTCAGTGGACTTGGTTATTACGAACTCTACCTCAACGGCATTAAAGTGGGTGATCACGTCCTCTCCCCCAACCAGACCAATTACGACAAACGCAGGTTGGAAAAATGGAACGAACCGAAAATCGGAAATATGTCCACCACCGTTCTCTATGAGACCTTTGATCTTACCCGGGATTTAAAAGCCGGTACCAACGTTCTTGGCGTGATCCTTGGCAACGGTTGGTACATCCAGGCCGACAGACCCGACGACTCGATGCTCTGGTACAACACCCCCCGTCTGCTGGCCCAGGCAGTTTTGGAATACGAAGACGGCAGCAAGGAACTGGTTTGCAGCGATGAAAACTGGAAATGCAGCCTCGGTCCGATCCTCTACAACGGTCTTCACTCCGGCGAAATCTACGATGCAAGGCTGGAGCAAAACGGCTGGAACAAACCCGGGTTCAACGATGCCAAATGGATGAATGCTGAAGCCGTAGTTCCCCCTACCGGGAAGCTTAAGTCCCAGCAGTCCCCGCCCGACCGGGTCAACAGGACCGTCCACCCAGTTTCCGTCACGGAACGAACCAAAGGGGTCTTCCGCTTCGATTTGGGAGAGATGATATCGGGATGGGCCCGGATAAAGGTCTCCGGACCCAAAGGAACCTCCATTCAGCTCCGCTTCATCGAGGAACTGGGTCCGGGATATGACCAGACGGACACCTACATTCTAAAAGGAGAGGGCATTGAGATCTGGGAACCGCGCTTTACCTGGCACGGCTTCAGGTATGTGGATGTGATTGGCTCCCCGATTGCACTGACCCTCGACAACCTCGAAGGAAAGGTGGTCAACACCGACATTCGGCAGACCGGAACCTTCGAAAGCTCCAACAAACTGCTCAACAAGATTCTGGACAACTACCGGCGTACCGAGTTGGGCAATGTGCATGGCGGACTACCCAGCGACTGTCCCCACCGCGAACGAAGGGGTTACACAGGGGATGGCCAGATTTCGGCCAGGGCAGCCATCTACAACTTCGATATGTCCCAATTCTATACCAAATGGCTGAACGACATCCGGGATGCACAAAACCACCTAACCGGTTATGTTCCCAATACCACCCCTTACCAGGATGGTGGTGGCGGCACTGCCTGGGGGTCGGCCTATGTCATCATTCCCTGGTACCTGTACCAATATTATGGAGACAAGCGTATTCTGGAGGAACACTACGAAGGGATGAAACACTGGATCCAGTACATGGCCGGTCAGCTTGATGCCAATGGAATACTGGTCAACCAGGGCCTCGGCGAATGGGTGCCGCCCGAAATAGTCACCCTTCCGGCCGATTTTGTCAACAGTTGTTACTATTACCACTGTTGCCATTTGATGACTGAGGTGAGCGATGCCTTGGACAAGGATATCGATCAAGCCTGGTTCAAAAAACTGGCCGAAAAGGCAAAAACCGATATCAACAGGATGTATCTAAACAAAAAAAGCCTAAACTATTCGACCGGAAAACAGGGGGCCAACGCCTTCCCGTTAGGGTTTGGGATTACGGAGGAAAGCAAGGCCGATTCTGTCTTCAGAAATCTGCTAAATACGGTGGTTGTAAACAACAAGGCCCATTTTGATACAGGAATTCTCGGCACACCCCTTCTGCTGGATGTACTGTCGAACCTTGGCCGGGCCGATGTGGCATATACCTTAATGAACCAGCACGACTATCCCGGTTTCGGGTACATGATCGAAAAAGGCGCTACCACGATCTGGGAAACCTGGTTGGGGGATGCCTCCCATAGTCACCCAATGTTTGGCAGCGTCTGTGCCTGGTTTTACCAGTATCTGGGAGGTATCTCACCCGATCCTGAGCATCCGGGATTTAAAAATACGATCATCAAGCCCTATCCCATAAGTGCCCTCTCGTTTGTGAACACCTCTTATCCATCACCTTATGGATTGATAAATTCCAATTGGAAATTCACAGGGGAGGATTACCAGTTGGAGGTCACCGTTCCGGCAAACAGTACGGCGACTGTTTATGTGTTGGCCGACAAACCTGAACAGGTTAAACTGAATGGCAACAACCCTGCGGGAAGCCAGTATGTCAAATTTCTGCGGAATGAGGAGCAATATGCCGTGTACCAGGTGTCCTCGGGTAGCTGGCTATTCGCTTCAAAAGGAGCAGGGGAAATGCTCCGGAAAACGATCCTTCCAACGCCAGTCATTCATCCTGGAGATACGCTTGTCAACAGTCGCGACTCAATTAAAGTAAGCATCTCTGCTGATCTGGCCGGATCCAAAACATTTTACACGCTGAATGGTTCCGAACCCGACACACTTTCGAAGCTATATTCCAAGGTATTATATATTTCAAAACCTACGGAAATTAAGGCAAAATCCTTCAAGAAAGGATATGAGACGAGTTTTACCTGCACCAGCCATTTTGATTTTGTGGATCCGACAACCAATGGACTTTCCGTCAATTACTATGAAGGGGCCTGGAACAAACTACCGGATTTCTCCAAACTACCTGTGGTAAAAAAGGGAGAAGTTTATGAGTTTTCGCTGGAGAAAATCGTCTCTGCAAAGGATCAGTTTGGGCTAATTTTTGAAGGCAATCTGCGCATAACAAAAGCGGGTACCTACGATTTTTTCGTATTATCCAACGACGGTTCCCGCCTCTTTGTAGACAACAGCCTGGTGGTTGACAACGACGGAGCACACAGTGCCGATTCGGAGAAGTCGGGCAAAATCGTGTTAACGGAAGGATTGCATCCGATCAAATTGCAGTACTTTCAGGCTGGAGGAGGGATGTTCCTGAATGTACTCTATGCCGGTCCGGGTGTCGACAAACAGAAGGTGCCCGCAGCGGCTATTTTCAGGAAGTAGTTTAACTTTAGCTGCATTCCGGGAGAAATGGGGACTTGGAGACTAGGGGACTGTTGGACTGTAAGACTTTAGGACGTGTTGAGGATGGAAAAGGAGAGACAGGAGTCAAGTAGCGATCTTTTGTAGTTTTCCACAAACCGGCATTTTCAAATTATCAAATTTTCAAATTAATACAACTACTACAAAATGGACAACAACAAATCAAAATCACAGCTTTCACGCAGGAGCTTTCTCAAAGGCGCTGCTTCTGGTACTGCATTGCTTGCGTTGGCGCCTGCCACCAATTTATTTGCCAATGGCTTGCCGGCAGATTTTAGTTGGTCTGCCAATGCCCCCAAATTCAGGATTCATATGATCGGTCAGGCGCACATCGATCCGGTCTGGCTCTGGAACTGGTCGGAAGGGATCGCCGTTGTGCACAGCACCTTTTCCGCAGCCCTCGACCGGATGAAGGAGACTCCCGACTTCAAATTCACGGCCAGCTCTGCCCAATTTTACCATTGGATTGCCGAGAACGATCCGGCCATGTTGAAAGAGATCCGCAAAAGGGTCGAAGAAGGACGCTGGTGTTCCGTCGGTGGGTGGTGGGTAGAACCCGATATGAACATTCCTTCCGGGGAAGCCATGGTACGACAGGGACTCTACGGTCAGCAGACGCTGCTGAAACTGCTCGGACGTCGTGCCAAAGTGGCCTACAATCCGGATTCCTTTGGGCATACAGGCAACTTGCCGCAGATCATCAAATCCCAGGGAATGGAAAACTACATCTTCATGCGTCCGGGAATCCGCGAAAAGTCCATTCCTTCCGACCTATTTTGGTGGCAGGGAACGGACGGCACAAAGGTGCTTACCTACCGCATCCAGTTTGGTTACAACGACAGTGGCACCGTCCACACACGCGTCGAAAATCTGGTTGCCCAATACGCCGAACAACCGATGAAGAGTTTCATGGCTTACTACGGTGCTGGCGACCATGGAGGTGGTGCCACCAAGATCAACATCAGCTCCATCAACGACCTGAAAGTCGAAAAAGGAGCCCCAACAGTACTTTACAGCACGCCGGAAACCTATTTTAAGGAGGTGCGTGATGACAAAAGTTTGCAACTCCCTTTGGTAAATGATGACCTGCAACATCATGCAGTTGGTTGCTATACGGCAGAATCCGCCATCAAGAAGGGCAACCGCCAGTCTGAATCGGCACTAGTCACGGCAGAGAAAGTTACTGCCATTGGTTCTGTAGCCTGGGGATCCCACTATCCCAAGCAAGAATTCACCTCCGCCTGGCACAAGGTTTTGTTTTTACAGTTCCACGACTCGTTGGCCGGCTCTTCGCTCTTCGATCACTCGCAGGATGCACGGGAAGGTCACGGCCATGCACAGGATGTGGCGCATGAGGCCACTTTCCTGGCGGTTCAGAAACTGGAATGGCAGGTTCCCACTGAAGATCCTGATTCACAGTACTTATTGGTGTACAACCCCCATGCATGGGAGGTAAAAGGCAGAGTCGAATACGATTACAACTGGGGACCGATGCACAAATCCTCCAGGGTAGACGACGAAAAGGGGAATGCCCTGCCCCACCAATGGACAGCAGGCTCCTCTGAAGCAGGCAGCCGCAAGAAACTCGTCGTGAGCCTCAATGTTCCAGCCATGGGTTACCGCCAGATCCGGCTTTTGGATGCCGAAAATCCGGCACTGAAAAGTGTGGTAAAAGTAACAGAAAACAGCCTTGAGAATGACCTGGTCCGACTAACCATCTCCTACAACGGCACCATCGGGCTTTTCGACAAGGCAACAGGAAAAGAGCTGTTTGCCGGAGGTGAAACGGGTTGCAGAGCAATCATCATCGACGATCCGAGTGATACGTGGAGCCACGATATCAAAACCTACAACAAGGAGATCGGTGCCTTTGGCAATGCAAAACTTATCGTCCTGGAAGATGGACCACTGCGTGGAAAGATCCGTTCCATCACTACGTATGGCAACTCCATCCTCACCACCGACTGGACCCTCTACGCCGATTCCAAAAATCCGGAAGCAGCGGTTTCCCTCGACTGGCACGAACATCTCAAGATGGTCAAATTCTCTTTCCCGGTAGCTGTGGATGCTCCGGTGGCCACCTACGAAACCTCTTACGGCTCCATCGTTCGCGATACCAATGGCAACGAAGATCCCGGTCAGCGATGGATCGATGTGACAGGCAAACGCGGTTCTGCAACCTACGGGTTGACGGTTCTCAATGATGCCAAATACGGATACAGTGTGGCCGGAAATGATCTCCGGATTTCCGTAGCCCGTGCGGCGGTTTATGCCCACCACAATCCCAGGGTGCTCGACATGAAGGCCGAACATCTCTGGCAGGATCAGGGCATTCAAACTTTGAAACTTAAGTTGGTTCCGCACAGCGGAAGTTGGCAACAAAACAACATCGTACGGATTGCCGAGGAGTTTATGGCTCCTTCCATTCCAATGTACCAGGGTATCCACAGGGGTACCATGCCCAAATCGGGTTCTTTCCTTTCGGTGGATGCCGAAAATGTGATCGTCTCTGCCGTTAAACAGTCCGAAAACGGAGAAGACCTGATTCTGCGCTGCGTGGAAACCAATGGCACTGCCGTGACAGCCAACCTGGATCTGGCTTTTGCAAAACGCAAATGGAGTGAAAGCTTTCGTCCCTTCGAGATCAAAACGCTGCGCATGAATACCAAATCAGGCAGCATCAAGGAGGTGAATCTGCTGGAAGAATAGAATAATTTTTACTGCGACTCGGCCAGGTGCAGCAATTCTCAACTGCGGCAACTGGCTGAGTCATAAATTCTTGATTTTTCATTAAAATTCAAAAGGCTGATTTAAATTCTCAACATGCGTGGCACAACAAATTATTCGAGATTCATCAGACTACTTTTGATCATCTTACTCGCCATCCTTTTACTGGTGAGGATTTTCAATCACCGTCATCCACATGTCGGATTTGGCCTCCCTCGTTTTCAGGCACTGCTGCTGATCCATGCATGGGTACAAATAGAAGAGCCAAGTGCTATGGTATAATTTTATAGAATCAGCTAAATTTCCTATGGTCTTTTCCATTCAAATTCGGCATTCCCTTTTCTTTTCATTACTTTTAGAATCGAAAAATCCACTTTCTAAATCAATAATAAATCAAATGAAGAAGAATTTTACAATCAGGTTGACGGGTCTATTGTTGCTGACCCTTTTGGCTGTTCAGTCGATCGCCCAGGTCGACTACAAGTCGGAAACACCCGAACAGAAAAGCAAACGCATGGCATGGTGGACGGATGCCCGCTTTGGGATGTTCATCCATTGGGGATTGTATGCCCTCCCCGCCAGGCACGAATGGGTCAAAAACTACGAAAAAATGACCAATGAGCAGTACCAGAAGTATTTCGAAGAGTACAATCCCGATCTCTACAATCCGAAAGAGTGGGCTAGGATGGCCAAAGAGGCAGGCATGAAGTACGTGGTACTGACGGCCAAGCACCACGAAGGATTTTGCAATTTTGATTCAAAGTTCACAGACTACAAATCCACAAATACCAAATTCGGCCGGGATGTTGTCAAGGAATATGTTGAAGCATTGCGAGGAGAAGGGCTGAAAGTAGGTTTTTATTACTCGCTGATCGACTGGCACCATCCTGATTATACCATCGACAGGGTACACCCGCAGCGACAGGAGTCGGATTCGGCCTATGCCCGCTTAAATAAAGGCAAGGATATGGCCAAATACCGCGAATACCTCAAGAACCAGGTTCGTGAATTGCTGACCAATTATGGTCAAATAGATGTCATCTGGTTTGACTTCTCCTTCCCTGGAAAAAATGGAAAAGGACGTGACGATTGGGGTTCTGAGGATCTTTTGAAGATGGTCCGTACCTTGCAACCCGGCATCATCATCGACGATCGACTGGATCTGAAAGACAAGGACTATGGCTGGGATTTCGAATCACCAGAACAATACAAAGTGGAAAAATGGCCCGAACGCAATGGCAAGAAAGTCGCCTGGGAAACCTGCCAGACCTTTTCCGGATCCTGGGGTTATTTCAGGGACGAAACCAGCTGGAAAAGTCCGGCCCAATTGCTGGAACTGTTGATTGAATCTGTCAGCAAGGGAGGCAACCTGTTGCTTAACGTCGGACCAACAGCCCGTGGTCTCTTTGATTACCGTGCCCAGGACCGTCTTCATGCCATGGGCGAATGGATGAAATACAACAACCGCTCCATCTATGGTTGTACTGAGGCACCGGCCGAGTTCGTTGCTCCCGACAATACCCTGCTCACCTACAACGCGAAGACGAACAGGCTCTACATCCATCTGCTCTCCTATCCGATGGGAAACCTGAAGATGAAGAACATGGCAGACAAAATCAAATACATCCAGTTTCTGCACGATGCTTCCGAGGTGAAATACCGCACTGGCAATGGGGAGGAGAGCAAAACTGTGAACCTGCAGCTTCCGGTTTTGAAACCGCCGATGGAAATACCGGTAATCGAGGTGATGCTAAAATAAAAAGTGCTTCACGTAATTAAAGTTGGGTGCTTCGAGTTTTCGGAGCTCCCAACTTGAATTACCCGAAGTATTCTAAGTACTCGAAGTACTCTTTTCTAAAAACTCTTCAGTATCAAAAACAACGCTGCCGCAGAGGCTGCTCCCAGCATGGGACCAAGAATTGGTACCCAGGCATATTTCCAGTCGCTGGTGCGTTTGTTGGGGATGGGCAGGAAATAGTGCATGATCCTTGGACCCAGATCCCTGGCGGGATTGATGGCATAGCCGGTAGGTCCGCCCAGTGAGAGTCCGATACCGAGTACAACCAGCGCAACAGGCAGTGCACTCAAGGCACCCAAACCTACCTGTGGAGC
>Ga0209697_10002554_pt1 | contig 26006 bp, 23 predicted proteins | sample AliMusrvi5mmetaG_FD_184115 | JGI IMG/M metagenome (GOLD analysis project Ga0209697, IMG submission 184115) | Freshwater lake bacterial and archeal communities from Alinen Mustajarvi, Finland, to study Microbial Dark Matter (Phase II) - Alinen... | ecosystem: Environmental > Aquatic > Freshwater...
CCTTTAATGAAAGTACCACACCAAGCTCCCTGGCAACTTTTTGGGCGATACTGCTCTGGATGACAAAAATATTAAGCAGTTGATTTTCAAATTTTTCAAACCAGATTTGCTGATCATGACTTGCGTCAATGAGTTGAACGACAACTTTCACTTTGTCTTTGTCACGTTGCACGCTTCCTTGAAGGATATATTGTACGTGTAATATTTCTGCTATATCCTGTGCATCTTTTGTGCTTTCTCTGAATTTCTCAACTGATGCCCTTGAAATTACTCGTAGTTCCTTGATATGGCAAATGTTATTGAGAATATCTTCCATTACTCCATCGGCAAAATATTGATTCTCAGGATTTGCACTTAAATTTTTAAATGGGAGAACTGCAATTGATTTATTACTGTCTTTTAACCTGTGAACTGGATTTGCTTCTTTTATGAATGCTACATATAAAAAGTAGGTCAGTGAAAATATAATCAGGAAGACTATAGTTAAAACGATAATGGACTTACGGCTAAACTTCAGCTGACGAATGGAGGATGTACCCGGGGATGTTGGTTCCTTTTTCGCAAAACCCAAAGTTATAAGATTTTCATTATCCGGCTTAGCCTCAATTGATAAACTTCTCTTTTTAACTTCTCCAGGTGGATAACCATAGTATTCGTGAAAGCAATTGTTGAAATAGGTCGGGCTGCCAAAACCGACACGGTAGGCAATTTCTGAAACGGTCAAATCTTCATTGAGCAATAACTGCTTGGCCTTTTTCAGCCTGATCTCCCTGATGAACTGGCTGATCGTTTGATTTGATATGGTTTTTAATTTTCGGTGCAGATTGATATGGCTTAACCCCATCTCGCGTACAAGATCTTCGACTCCAAAGTTTTCGTCAGCCATATTGGCTTCTACGATATCCGTCAATCGTTTTACGAACTCGCTGTTCATCTCGATATGATTCAGATAGCCCTTTTTCCCAGTCCAAAGCCATGTAAATTTAATAAATAAATGCCTTATAAACAATTAGTGGAAAAACTTTTTACAAGGTAATGTGATCTTCAGTTATGGGTTTTAAGTTAAATAGTGTTTCTCATTTAATATTGAAACTTTAATTTCTTTTCCTCTCCTTTGTTATTTTTAAATCCGTAGCTTGTATGTAGCAAAACAAAAAAACAGTTGCGATATATTGTAACTGTTTGATTTATTGGTGGGCCCAGCTGGGCATAGCAATTTTTTATTTATCTGATATTTAAATATTTAATTTTTGTAAAAGAAAATAAACGGTTTGTGATGCCTAATAACTTGAAGTGGTCATCTCTGAAAAACTCATCAAACTACGCAATGGATTGGCTGAGAGCTACAAGTAGAGTTATGAGTTATTTCCTGCTTTCCCGCCAATAGGCCAGATATAAAAATGTAGGTAAATACAGAAGAAAGAAAATAGGACTAAAGTTTAACTGTGTGTCGGCAATTAGAAAAATGGTCGCAAGTATAAATGCGATGAGCGAAATCAATCCACCTGTACCTTCACGCCAATATGCAACAATGAGTCCGCCCAGACCAATAAAAATAAATACTTCGGTGGCAACTCCAAGCCAGTCACCTGGCATCTTAAATTTGCCATCATTTTTTTGAATTCCCTCAATCAGGTAACCAATCAGGCCAAAGAGACAAAATAAGACACAAAGAGTACCTGTAATCCTCGCTGCGGGACGAAGCGAATTATTTTCACCGTTCTTTATATTGAAATGATTTAGTTTGAATTCAAAATAAATTATTATTGAACGAAAATAAAACAAATTACAGGTAAAATTTTTTGATTAATCGCTATTATACCAGTATGACAGATTTTGGCATAGCCACGAATTAGTTTTGCATCAAAATAAATTGATGCCATGAATATACTGGATTTTGTTGAGAAATTTAAAGATGAAAAGGCGTGTAAAGAATACTTTAGAGATTTAAGGATGAAAGAAGGGGTTGTCTGTAAGCATTGTGGAAGTAAGAAGCACTACTGGCTTGCCTCTAAGAGGCAGTTCCAGTGTTCTTCTTGTTCTTTTAGAACCACTTTAAAAAGTGGAACGGTTATGGAGAACTCCAACCTTTCTGTTCGTAAATGGTTCTTAATCATGCAATTTACGACGTCAAATAAAAAAAAGTAAGTCTGCATTTGAGATAAAACGGCAGATGGGACATTCCAGATATAATACTGTTTTATCTGTTATGCATTGTATTAGAGATCTTATGGGTAAACGGGATAATATGTACCAGTTAAACGATATGATTGAATTTGACGAAGGCTATTTTGAAACACAAGTAAGCGAAAAAGTCCGATCCAATCTCAACCGAGGAAAAGGAAGTCAACGGCAGTTAAATGTAGCTGTAATGGCAGAATCAATTCCTCTTGAAGACCTGCATACCGGAAAGAAAAGCAAATCATGTCGTTATTTTAAGATGAGTGTTTTAAAGGAACATTCCGCAGATGCAATAAACAATGTTGTAAAAGAGTCAATTAACGAAAAAAGTATTGTTTTCACTGACAGAAGTGCAAGCTATATTGACATCGAAAAGTATATCGAAGTGCATGTTATGGAAAAATCAACTCCGGAAGTAACGAAGGAAACCTTGAAATGGGTCCATATTGCCATAGCCAATGCGAAAAGAAACTTCTTAGGTGTTTATCACAAGATAAAGGGAGAAAACTTGCAACGGTATCTAAATGAATTTGTTTATAAGTTAAACAGAAGGTATTTTGATTCTGTATTTGAAAGATTACTCGTGGCAAGTGTTTTTCCTTACTGGTATAATAGCGATTAAGCGTAAACCAAATTGAGAATACGATATAACAATACAATTTCTGCAGAATTTAGCGGAACAATTAGCGTAACACAGTTTGAACGTGAATGGGACGAAAATGGTAAAAGAAAGCCGAAACCAACTGAATGAAAAATGATTCCCATCAGTTATTTAACATATCTTTGGAGGAGATGGTAATTGAAACACTGAAACGTTATTTTGGATTATAAAAGTTCAACACCTCTTGATATTTGTACCAAAATTTGGTAACTTTGTGAAAAACTTGATTTGTTATGAGTAGAAACACATCAATATCAATAGGAGACTATTTTGATAATTTTATTCAGAATAGAATAACAACGGGAAGATTTAAAAATGCAAGTGAGGTTGTCCGTGCGGGACTAAGGCTTTTAGAAGAGGAAGAAAACAGACTAATTACACTAAGGGAAGCCATTAAAGAAGGGATTGAGGGCGGAATAGCTGACAATTTTAATTCTGAATCACACCTGAAAGAATTAAAAGCTAAAAAAAGGCTGAATGGCTAAGTATAAATTAACAAATAAAGCAGTTGAGGATTTAACTGAAATTTGGAATTATACTTTTGATAAATGTCAGAATATCAAGCAGACAAGTATTACCAAATGCTCCTGGAAAACTGCTACGAAATTGCCTGTAACCCTGAATTAGGCAAAAATTACGCTGTGGTAACTGAATACTTATTTGGGTTTAAAGCAGGCAGGCACATCATTTTTTACAGAAAGATTGGAGAAAACGTAGTTGAGATAACAAGAATCCTACATGAGCAAATGGATTTAAAAAACAGAATAGCTGAATAACCCCGCAACTGACGGAATAAAGGAATATTGCGAATAAATAAACAGATTTTTCTTATAGGCGGTCTCAACCCCCAAAAGTCGATTTTCTCCCAAAACCTGGCGTGAACCTGGCGTGAAATAAAAAACACCTACAGATGATCTCTGTAAGTGTTTGATTTTCTGGGTGGGCCCAGCAGGGCATGATCCTGCGACCCCCTGATTATGAGTCAGATGCTCTAACCAACTGAGCTATAGGCCCTAAAAATCCATGAATGAATTTCGGAGTGCAATTTTACTCAATTACCCCGTATTTTCCAACTATTTCTATGCAAATTAAATTTCCGGAATCACTTTTAGCAAAATATTCACTACGTTATGCACATTGTGACCAAAGACCTTTAGAATCTCTTCCCAGGAGACCGGTGCCTCATTCTCTTTCCAGCTGTCAAAGTCGGTTGCCATGGCGATGGCGGCATAAGGGATGCCCAGCTCATTGGCCAGCATGCACTCGGGAGCGGTACTCATATTAATCATATCCCCTCCCCATGCGCGGAACATATGTGACTCCGCCCGTGTTGAGAACCGGGGACCTTCGATAGTCAGGATGCATCCTTTGGGATGTATCGTCAGATCCAGATCACGTCCGGCGGAGATGATTTTTTCCCGCAGGTAGTCGTTAAAGGGATCGGCCATCGGGGTGTGCTTCATCTCGTGTGGTTCGAAAGCTTCAAAAAAAGTCACTTTCCGGTGCCGTGTGAAATCGATAAACTGATCCGGTACAACCAGGTCTCCCCTGCCGATATTCTGACGCAGCGATCCGCATGCGGTTGTCGCGAGAATGTGCGTGCATTCCAATTGATTGATTGCGTAAAGGTTGGCCCGGTTGTTAACCTGTGTAGGCGGAATCGCATGCTCACGGCCGTGGCGTGAAAGGAGGATAACCTCCACTCCCCCGATTTTCCCGCAAATAAAATCCGAGCTTGGATCACCATAGGGTGTTTCAAGGGTAATCCGATGCGGTTGTTTGAGGATTTCAGGATTCTCGAGTCCGGATCCTCCGATAATTGCGATTTTGGGCATGACAAATATTATTTTGTGACAAACAATTATAATTTTAGAATTTGAGTTAGATCAATTCCGTCCGAAAGCTCTAATCCTATATTTTGTATCGAAAAAACGGACATCCACTAAATAATCAAGAATTAGTTTTTTCACAAATCGCCGAATTGACAAATCTTCAAATTATCAAATTCCCTAATCCTCTTGCAATTCAAGCATCTTTCTGGCTGCTTCCTCAACTGTTTTCCCGAATGAGATAATTCCATCCATATGGCCACCCATCACAAAGACTTTCTTTTGCTGAGTTTCGGGAAGATTCATCAGCCGGATGATCTCAAATGCCATATCCGGGGTGCCGTATTCAATCTCTTTTGCCGTTGCAGGAAGAATATCCAGGTACTTTTGCCACAGCTCACGATTGTGGATATGAACCACTGCCCCGATATCGCTGCTGCAGGAATAGATAGCTGCATGGCTCATCGACTCGGCAGAAGCTTTCACAACTCCCCTGCACCATACTGCATTTTGGAGCAGGTCACATCGTTCGACAAGCGGATAGTGAATCTGATCAAGCTCAGGGATTCCCCCCGTTGCGGTTCCCGAGATATAAAACTGATCACTTTGCGGCACCCTGATGGAGATATTACCATATCCAATCCCATCAGGATAGGCTCCGATAAAGGATTTTTGCCACATCTCTTCCCTCCAGTAATTCAAAGGGATGAAAAGCGTTGAGGGGATCTCAATCTTTTCCGTGTTCATGTGGCAGGTGAATTTGATGGAGCCTTCAACGGGTTGAGCAGCGTTCATGCAATCGGGGTTAAGTTTGAACAAAGGTAAGGATAATTATTAGTCCGAGCGCGACTCTAAGTCGCACCCGGACTAATCTCACCTTTCCGGGAATAATTTTTGGATATCAGCAGGATTTGCTTTGCAGATCCCCCTCTCGGTAATCAGGGCTGTAACAAATCTGGCGGGAGTCACATCGAAACCATAGTTTGCCACGGGTGATAAAGGGTTGATGATTCGCATTTTGGCAATCTGACCACCTGCAAGCTCCCCCTCCATGTGGCTGACCTCTTCGCTATCCCGTTGTTCGATAGGAATTTCGTTGACCCCATCCTTCATGGTAAAATCGATGGAAGAGGATGGAAGAGCAGCATAGAAAGGAACCCTATTGTCAAAAGCCGCCAGAGCCTTTAGGTAAGTCCCTATTTTATTGGCAACATCTCCGGTGGAGGTTGTTCGGTCGCTTCCAACGATGCAAAGATCGACAAGTCCATGCTGCATCAGGTGACCCCCTGCGTTGTCGGGAATAATGGTATGTGGAACTCCTTCCTGCGCCAGTTCCCATGCAGTGAGTCGTGCTCCCTGGTTCCTGGGCCGGGTCTCATCCACCCAAACGTGAACAGGAATCCCTTTGTGAAAAGCTTTATACACCGGTGCAGTTGCGGTTCCCCAATCGATACAGGCGAGCCAGCCGGCATTGCAGTGGGTCAGGATATTTACCGGAGCGCCATTCTTATTTTTACTGATTGCCTCTATCAATTCGCATCCATACTCTCCGATAGCTTCAGACCATTTAATTTCCCTCTCTTTCATCCGGGTTGCCTCATGCAGGGAAATATTGCAAGCTTGTTCCAGGCTAATACAATTGACGAGTTTAGTGAGCATTTCATCGATTAGCAAGGCCAGGTTTACTGCAGTAGGGCGTGCCGATTTAAGGTATTCAGCGTTCTGAGTCAGATTTTTTCTCCAGGTATTCTCATCCGAATTCACCAATCCCAGATAAATTCCATAAGCTCCCGTGACACCGATCAGTGGTGCCCCCCGGACAGTCATATTTTGGATTGCCTTGAAGGTATCAGAGGAACTTTTTAAGTCAACAATTTGAAATTCAAAAGGTAATTTACGCTGATCAATTACCTTGATAATTTTGCTGTTATCCGGATGAACCCATATTGTGTGATAATTTTTACCGTTGACCTGCATTGAAAATTAAGTTAATATTTATGGCCCGCAGATCTCACTGATTTACGCTGATATCTTTTTGATCTGCTTATATCCGCGATACCTGCGGGAAAACTTGTTAAACCTGGGGCCCGCTGATCTCACAGATTTACACTGACATCTTTTTGATCTGCTTTATCCGTGATATCTGCCGGAAAGTTACCTGGATTTTGTCATCTTTAAAAAAGGCCGGATTCGCATCCAGCCTTCCTCTTAATATGTACTTTTTCAATCTACTCCTTGCTAAAAGCAGCATCGAAAGCGAGTGTGCTCGGAGAAAAGTCAACCTTTTTCACGAATTCGCATGATTCGGCGGCGCCCATTTCACGGTCCATACCACTGTCTTCCCACTCCACGGAGAGTGGTCCCGTATACCGGATATCATTTAATGCCCGGATGATTTTTTCAAAGTCGATTCTTCCGCGACCCACACTCCGGAAATTCCAGAAACGGCGGTTATCTCCAAATTCGGTATGACCACCAAACACCCCGATGGATCCCGGCTGGTCGTTCCAGGTAACATCCTTCATATGAACATGGAAAATCCTGTCACTGAATTCATAGATAAATCTTACGTAATCAACCCCCTGATAACCGAAATGGCTTGGGTCAAAATTGAAACCAAAAGCAGGGTGATTGTTTAGTGCTTTGAGTGCCCTTTTGGCTGTTTCAATATCAAAGGCAATCTCGGTCGGATGGACCTCCAGGGCATATTTCATCCCCATCTCCTGGTAGGCGTCCAGGATCGGAATCCAACGTTTGGCAAAATCCTTATAACCGGCCTCTATAGTTTCCTGTGTCACAGATGGAAAGGAATAGAGGAATTGCCAGATTGAACTTCCTGTAAAGCCATTGACAACCTTAAGTCCAAGTCGTTTTGCAACCCTTCCCGTCTCAATGATATTGGCTGCTGCTCGTTGACGGATCCCTTCCGGATCCCCATCGCCCCATATTTCTGCCGAAAGCATCCCTTTATGGCGGCTATCGGGATTGTCACAAACTGCCTGTCCAACCAGATGGGTTGAAATGGAAAACAGCTTCAGGTCATATTTTTTCAGTAAGGCTAATTTCGCGTCACAATAAGCCTGATCGGCTTTCTCCACTTCTATGTGGTCGCCCCAGCATGCCAGTTCAAGACCATCGTATCCAAATGATTTGGCTTTTAGTGCAACTGTTTCCAGGGTAAGATCGGCCCATTGGCCGGTAAAAAGGGTAACTGCTCGTTTCATTATATTTAGTTTAAGGTTATTCTGCAAATTTGACCCATTTCTGCTGATCGTTGTAACCGGCTTCGACAACAGTATCAATAAACTGCATACCGCGAATCCCATCTTCAACAGTTGGAAAGTCCAGCCATTCGGCTTTTAGGGTTTCACCGTTCATTTTGGCCCTCACAGTGAGCGAAAAATTGCGATAGATATTGGCGAAAGCTTCGAGATAGCCTTCCGGATGACCGCCCGGAGTACGGGTATTATGCTGGGCGATAGCACTCATATAGCCATTCCCTACACGGACAATTTCAGCAGGCCTGTCACCCCATTTTATAAATAACGTGTTTGGTTCATGCTGGTGCCATTCCAAACCACCCTTGTCTCCATAAACTCTGAGTCTTATGTTATTCTCTTCCCCCGCAGCAATTTGGGTAGCCACGAGAACTCCTCTGGCACCATTGTCAAAACGCAATAAGGCAGCTCCGTCGTCATCGAGTAACCTGCCTGGAACAAAAATATTGAGTTCTGCACAAATTTCAACTGTTTTAAGTCCGGAGACATATTCTGCAAGGTGATGGGCATGTGTACCGATATCGCCCATGCATCCGGCTTTGCCCGAACGTTTTGGATCTGTTCTCCATGATGCCTGTGCATTTCCCGTATCTTCGAGTTTAGATGAAAGCCATCCCTGGGGATATTCCACAAAGATTTTTCTGATTTTGCCAAAATCTCCGCGGCGAACCCTTTCGCGTGCCTCCTTAACCGCCGGATAACCGGAATAGGTATGGGTAAGGGCTAAAGTCAAGCCTGTCTGCTCAATTTTTGCTTTAAGCAGTTTTGCTTCGGAAAGAGTGAAGGTGATTGGCTTATCGATCACCACATTGAAACCATTTTCAAGAGCCATCATCGCAGGTTCAAAGTGAGCAAAATTTGGCGTTACGATGGTTACAAAATCCATTCTTTCCCCTTCAGGCAATTTTACTTCATTCTCAAACATCTCCTGATAAGATTTATATACACGATTTTCCGGAAGGAAATACAATTTTCCGGAGGAGACCGAGATCTCAGGATTGACACTAAAACACCCGCAAACCAGTTCAATCTGGTTATCCATAAAAGCAGCCAGACGATGGATTGCACCAATAAACGCGTCACTACCTCCGCCTACCATTCCCATGCGTAATTTTCTATCCATGATTCTTTATTTTGTATCGTTAAGTGTTAATTAATTGGCAATAAAATTACAAACAAAACTTAAACTATGCATCCTGAAAAGATTTATTCTCGTTTAGAAAAAAAGATAAATTATGCTGTACTCTTTGACAAGTTTGGAGAATGGTGTTAATTTCGCGGTTTAAGCATACCTGCATTAAACATGTTTAAATTATCCAGGTTCAGACAAACTAATTCGGAGTTAACTCATTTATATTCAGCGGGAAAATTGAATTGACAAAAAACAATGAACTATAATGGGCTCTAAAAAGCAAAACCCTTTCCTACGCAATTTGATGTCTATCCTTTTGGTTGTCATTATTTTATCAGTTGCATATATTTGCTTTACGATTGTTTATGATCTGCGCATCCGTTTTAATAACCGCACTGTATTAAATAATATTGAAGAAGCTAATCAAGAGTGTGCAGCTAAGTTTAATCAATTTATTGCTGAAATTGAAAAGGAAACATCATGGAAAGTTGAAATAATCAGCGGATTACGGTCAAAGGAAGCACAAATTCAATTGAAACGGGATAATCCGAGAAATGCTGCTGTTAACAAAAGCAGACACGTATTAGGACGTGCCGTTGACCTGATTCTTTATAAACGGGAGGGATTTCGGATTATCCAGTTAAGAAAAGGGAGTTCAAAATCCTCATGGCTTGCATCACGAGTGCCTGAAATCGCCAAACGGTATGGTTTGTTATGGGGAGGAACCTACAAAAATTACCATGACCCAGTCCATTTTGAGGTGAATTAAGCGAAGGTTAGGGGTTTAGGCTTAGGCTATGGCTATAGGCTTTTAGGTCGTAAGACCAGTTAATTATTCATAATCTAGTTGAAGATATGCGGCTGGTAGTTGGGGGCAGGCATCTCAATTGAATATCCTAAACTTCCTGATTGATCTCCTTACCGGATTTTCTGAAACAGTCCCAAATTTGTCAGACAGGTCTGCCAGCTGCCAAAAGCCAGATGCCAGCAACTTTAAAAAACAATCCCTGCCACTTTTCAGCAGCAGGGATATTTATATTGGATTGGAATTCTTTACGATTACCCTTTCTTCTCCTCCTTAGGTTTACCCGGAACAGGAACCACATAACCGCTCATATCCACAGCACCAATTTCGAGTTTGGCGGGAAGTGTATTTAGCGTTGAATTGGAGATCTTTTCCCATGTAACCTCTACACCGGAATAAGCTGATTCCCGGCCCATGATTGCTGTCAGACAGGAAACGGCCGTCTCTTCAGCCTGATTGATAGGGGTATTCGATCGGATGTGGTTCACGAAGTCAACGTGTTCCAACACATATGGATTGGTCTGTTTGAATTCAACCTTCTCCTTTTCCGCATCAAATTTCCAGAGCACATTGCCCTGAAGGTCCTTGATTTCCATGGAATTACTGCTCCATGAACCTTTTGTTCCCTGGATATGCTCAGACACGTTGTTTTCGCATCCGTCAATCTGACGGCACATGCTGTGAAGGTGAATACCACCCTCATATTCAAAATCAACACTGAACATATCGTACTGATCGCCCGACAACCTGCGTTGTTTGGCTCCAAATCCTACTGCTTTAACCGGCTTTTTGCCAAAGAACCAATTGAATACATCGAGATTATGGACATGCTGCTCAACGATATGGTCTCCGGAGAGCCATTTCCAGTTTACCCAGTCACGTACCATGAATTCCATATCCGACCACTCCTTTTTCCGTTCCCGATACCACAACATCGATTGGTTCCAATAAACATTCCCAGACACAATCTCTCCGATCAGGCCACTTTGAATCTGTTTGAAACTTTCGACATAACTTCTCTGATGGTGACGCTGGGTTCCGGTAACGACACAAAGTCCCTGCGATTCGGCTTTCTTGGCAGATGCCATGATAGAGCGGGCCCCGACAGGGTCGACACAAACCGGTTTTTCCATAAACACATGTTTTCCTGCTTCAACAGCGGCCTGGAAATGGCTAGGACGGAAGGCAGGAGGTGTGGCAATTATAACAAGATCGATACCGGAAGCGAGTACATTTTTGTAGTTATCGAATCCAGTAAAACACATATTATCAGGAACTTCTACCTTATGTTTTTCTTTTAGCGCTTTACGGCAATCATCAATTCTGTCCTGAAACAAATCCCCTAAAGCGACAATCTGGACATTGGTAGGAACTGCATCTAAAAAATTCTGTACTGCACCCGATCCACGTCCACCGCAACCAATCACTCCGGCCTTCAGAAGTCTGCCATCATCGGCTTTATCAACAAGGTTAGGGATATAGGCCCCTGCAAGTGACTTTAAAGGGACTAACTTTTCCGGTCCGGAACATGAAGCCAAAACAGCACCGGCGCCAATAGTTCCGACAACCCCAACCACTGCTGTAGTTGAAAAAAAGTCTCTTCTACTCAATGAATTCTTTTTAGTCATGATTTTTTTGTTTAATGGATTAGAATCTATCTTTAGTTTATCTATTAGTTAATGATTGATCAGCCTCGCACACGACACGGAAACCTACCCCTTTAATATCGGAATACCACCAGATGCTTTTAGGTTGCTGGGGATCGGTTTTCAGCCAATCTACGGTATGGGTAAGTCCTCTGGAGGCAGCCCTAAGATCTTTGGCATCATAAGAGTAATTCCCGCCACGGACCACATGTTCTTCACCGGAGGTAGGTCCTTTGGGATCTTTAACTGAGGTTCCGGTTTTGGAATAGGCGTTTTCAGCATAATAATCCGAGCAATACTCGAGTACATTTCCCAGCATATTCTTCAGCCCAAAGGGATTTGCTTTAACAAAACCAGGTTCCTGGGTTTTTCCCGAAGAATTCAAGGCATAAACCACATACCTGCTGATATTTGAAGTATCGGCCCCGAATACTTTACTGCGCAGACCCTGCTGGGATAACCTTTTCGGATCGCCCGGAAAGAAGTAAGGTGTTTCACTGCCGGCCCGACAGGCATATTCCCATTCGGCTTCAGTTGGCAGCCGGTAATGCTTGCCGGTAACTTTCGAGAGCCACTGACAGTAGGTACTTGCCGAATAATGGGTCATCGTGATGGCCGGTCGCTTTCCGCTTCCCCAACCCTGGTCAGGAATTCCGAAAGGTGGAGTAGGTCCGGTCACTGCGTCGGGCGAATTGGCATTATGGGCCATAACCAGATTGGGATCGACGCGGCCCTCCGACATGGTGGATGCAAAGAAGGTCCAGAATTCGTCCCACGAAACTTCAACCTCACCCATGAAGAACGGAGAAATGGTTACGTTCCGCACCGGTCCTTCGTCGATTTTTCGAAATGGCTCATTATCAGGACTTCCCATTTTAAAAGTCCCCCCTCTTACAGCGATCATATTAAAAGAGATTGCGCTATTGGGTATGAACTCCTTAAAATTTTCAAATGTTGTCACTTTGGCCGGGGCAATAAATAAATTATGCGAAACAGTACCTGTCTGAGGTACGCCGGTCATTTTTGCATGTTTGTAGTTAGGATTGTAGTGCCCGACATCAAGGTGACAATTAATACATTGCAGATCAAGTTTCTCTGCATTTTTTTCATAATAAAGATGAGCAGTGCCCCCTTCTTCAGAAAGTCCTTTGGAAAACAGGTTCTGATGACATTTTATGCACGATTCATTATAAACAATTTTAACGGCATGTTCCAATAACCTCTTATCTTCCCAGTTAAAAGATTTCTTATCCCTGAAATAGTAGGCATATAAATCGTGCAACCCGGTTTTAGCCTTTTGGGCCAAATAGCGGTAATCCTCCTTGGGCGGCAAATGACAATCGACACAGTGCACCCTGACACCACTACGGTTGTAAAAGTGAGGCGATTTTTTCCAGGATGCGTCTGCATCCGGATGTATGTGACACTTTTGACAATAATCATCAGTTGAGGTGAGGTGCACTGTCTTATTGCCAATAATCAACAAAATAGTACAGACAATCAAACCAATAAAAAATGCCACCCACGACCACTGTTTGAATTTGAGCTTTCGGATCATAACTGAAAAGAAACTGGGTAAAACAGAATTTTTATTCGCTGAAAAGAAGTGTCAAATATATAAAAAAATTGCGTTTGCCTACACGGAAACCCGGCCCAATTTATGATTAATTTAGAGGAATATTTCTGAAAACAATTCTTTCAGAATAGACACGATTTTGCATGGATCCGTCTTCCCCACATTTCAGAGCCTTTTGTACGGACTTTTTGGAACCCTTGAGATTTGGGAATAATTAACTTCCCCCATCTGACTGTTATGCTTGATCTGCGGCGAGTAATAATGCAATATCGGGAAGGGTGCTATTTTTTTCAGTCGGTTAATTGTCAGACATATAAATCCGTTAGCCGACAAAAATGGATTTCCCGGGATCTCATTCGTTGTAGATTCAGGTTCATTGTTGGTATTTTATCGTCAAAATGTTAATATCTTACTGATCTTAATGGCTTTAAATAAATCAATTATGCATAATTTAGTGGTAAATATCGCCTATTTATGAAAGGAAAATTGCCTTCTCAGGAGCAACGAAATATTTTTCGTCCGATTCTAATCGAAATAATTAATCCTAACCATGAATTGGTTCTTTTATCTGCTCAAATCGACTGGAAACGGTTTGAGAATGACTTTGGCCAATTGTATTCCAATACCGGTAAACCAGGAGTTCCCATCCGCATCATGGTTGGGCTGATGTTTCTTAAAATCAGCTATAATCTCGGTGATTTAGCAGTGATGGAGCAATGGATTCAGAATCCTTATTTTCAGTATTTTTGTGGGGAATCGGAATTTCAGTGGAAATTTCCCTGCGACCCCTCAGACCTGGTTCATTTTCGCAAAAGAATAGGAACAGAAGGTACTGAGCTGATTGGTAAAATGTGCGAGGGCTTCCATATGGATCGAAATCGTTTGGTTTCTTCAATGAATAATTTTTACGATCCAGTTGAGTTTGAAAGAGATTCGTCGGAACGCGGATTATTGGCCCGGATAATAGGTCTGTTCAGGAAAATTACCCATAATACCAATTAATGAGTTGAGTTGGAGACACCTTGGTTCATTGCTGCTCTTTATACATAAATCATGGTTTGTTTTCCTCATTGGATTAAAACGTGCTTTTATTAAACACGGCATATACAAAGGGAATAAACATCAAATTGGATCAAACCTGATTCGATGTCTTTAAAAACCCTTATTTTTAAAGTAAAAACTTCAGTAGAAAGTGGACTTTACATCGATTTTATCAAAAGACATTCAACCCCAAATAAGGTAATAAGGTTGTGAGCTGGGAGCGTAGATTTTCTACTGAGGTAGTCCTGTAATATAAGGTTTAAAGAAAAGGCAATCAATATTAATGGATATGGTACATATCAAAAAGATAAGTATAAAGAGTAGGGTTCAAAGGGTGTTGTGATTACTCTATTTTTCGTCTCTTTTCTTTAATGGTCCATAATTATTCGTAATTTTAGACTTTCATAATCCTCTTTGAAAAAGAGTGTTTGGTTAATCATTCTGATGAGGGCAGACGTTCCTGGAACGGCTGGAGCCATAATCATTAATTCTGATGAATGGAGAAATATTTTTTTAATCAATTTGGCCAATTAAAAACACCAATGATATACGAATGAAAACGAAAAATAACAAAGTGCTCTATATCTCGATCCTGGGCATCGTTTTGATAATCCTTCTTATAGCAGGGAAAAAAGCGGGATTGTTTGGAAAGGAAATGGCCTTAAAAGTCGCAGTTGAAAAGGTTCAAAAGAAAGATATCACCGAGATTATTACTGCCAACGGGAAAGTAGAACCTCAAAAGGTGGTGAAAATTAGTCCTGAAGTGCCCGGAGAGATCATTGAACTTCCGGTAAAAGAAGGTGATGAAGTTAAAATGGGTGATCTACTGGTAGTGATCCGTCCCGATATTTACATCTCGGATCGCAACCGCAACGAGGCTGCCCTGAATAGCCAGAAAGCCCGGATGACTCAGGCCGAGGCTCAACTGATTCAAAAGGAACTCAATTACAAAAGGTCCAAACAGCTTTTTGAAAAGAATACGATCGCCAAATCGGATTTTGAGACGGTTGAAGCTGAATATAAAGTTGCAGTTGCAGAAGTCCAGGCGGCACGCTATTCCACGAAAAGCGCCGAATCAAGTCTTAGCCAATCCCAGGAGAACCTCACCAAAACAAAGATTTATTCACCTATCTCGGGAACTGTTTCCAAACTCAATGTTGAAAAAGGGGAGAAGGTTGTCGGGACGAATCAGTTTGCAGGCACAGAGCTTATGAGCATTGCCGATCTGACCAAGATGGAAGTCAAGGTGGAAGTTAATGAAAACGATATCGTAAATGTCGAAAAGTCAGATACTGCTGTTATTCAGATCGATGCCTATATGAAGCGAAAATTTCGTGGCATGGTCACCGAAATTGCCAGTTCAGCCAATGTTTCAGGTACCTCCACAGACCAGGTGACCAATTTCAATGTGAAAATATTGCTCCTGGAGCAATCGTACAAAGATCTATTGATCAGCCAGCTGCATAAGTATCCATTCCTGCCTGGAATGTCAGCGACAGTTGAGATCCGCACAAAAACCAGGCACAACGTGATATCAATTCCAATTCAGGCTGTTACCACCCGTGCAAACAATGGGAATTCAAAAAAAGTGAACAATGAGCCTGTTGCAAATGTTGAAGGGACAAACAAGAGCGAGGATAAAGTAGCAATGAAGGAACCAGAGCAATTTGAAGTAGTTTTCGTCAATCGAAAAAATTTAGCGCGACAGGTTAAGGTAAAGACGGGTATTCAGGACAATACGAACATTGAAATAATCCAGGGACTAAACTCCGACGATGAAGTTGTTGTAGCACCTTATGGTCTGGTTTCCAAGACACTGAAAGACTCAACAACGATTGAAGTGGTGAAAATAGATGATTTATACAAAGTGAAAAAGTAGATGTTCAAAAAGGTGCTTGGTGGAATCAGATGGATTATCATCAGACTATTGATGCTACTGGTTTATATTTACAAATATGCCATTTCACCATTAACTCCGGCATCATGCCGCCATATTCCCAGCTGTTCACAATATGCACTGGATGCATTAAAAATCCATGGACCAATTAAAGGATTTTATCTGGCAACCAGGCGATTATCAAAGTGTCATCCCTGGGGGACCCATGGCTATGATCCGGTGCCTCCAAAAAAATGAGGGAGTTACGAAGAGATGGAGAGACGCACAGCTGTGTGTCTGGAAATGAAAGTATGAAAGAATTTAGGATGAAAAGATTATTAGGATATCTGTTTATAGGGATAATGATTTCGGGTTGCTTTTCAGATGCTCCAAAATCGAAGCATAAAGTGATATTTGTGAGCATTCTACCTCTGAAATATTTCGCCGATAAAATTGTTGGCAGTAATTTTAAGGTTGAAGTAACTGTTCCGCCGGGGGCCGGTCCCGAAACGTATGCTCCCACTCCCAAACAAATGATGATGCTGAGTGAGGCTCAGGCTTATTTTTCGATCGGATATCTTGGATTTGAACAGGTCTGGCTTGAAAACTACAGATCTTCAAACCCGAACCTCAAGGTCTTTGCAACCTCCAAAAGAATTGATCTAATCAAGGATGAGCATCAGGATGATCCTGAACATTTAAAAGGTGTTGATCCACACATTTGGTCCTCCCCAAAAACAGCCCGCCTAATTGCAGAGAATATTTATAACGGGATGATGCAGATCGATCCTGAGAATGGGGATACCTATCTGAAAAATCTGAACGCCCTTTTTGCTGAAATTGCAAAAACCGACTCAACAGTAACTGAATTGCTGGCCAGGACCTCTTCCAAAAAATTCATCATTTTTCACCCGGCGTTAGGGTACTTCGCCCGTGATTATGGTCTGGAACAGCTTTCGATAGAATTTGAAGGGAAGGTGCCATCCCCAAAACACCTGCAAACAATTATTGATGCAGCAAAATCGGGTCAAATCAGAATTGTCCTAATACAAAAAGAGTTTGATAAAAGAAACGCCGAGATCATCGCCCGGGAAACCGGCAGTCAGATCTTACAGATCGACCCGCTCGATTACAACTGGCCGGATCAGATGATTGACATTGCCCGGAAAATTTCAGGAGTACCCCAATAACCGTTTTATCATGGAATCACTAGTCGAAATCAGAAATCTATCTGCTGGTTATGGTCAAAACATCGTGCTACGTGCGGTCAATCTCACCATTCAATCTTCCGACTTCATCGGGGTGATTGGGCCTAACGGAGGGGGAAAAACCACTCTGCTAAAGGCTTTACTTGGTTTAATCCCTCCGATGGCCGGTGAAATAAATTTTGAGGAGTCAATGACCGGTGGAAGCGCTCACCGTATTGGTTACCTTCCACAAATCAACAATATCGATCGCAAATTTCCGGTGACTGTCTTTGATGTGGTGCGGTCCGGTCTGATGTCCCGCAAACGTTTGATCGGGCGATACAGCAGCGCAGAAAATGAACGTTCAAATGGTCTGATGAATGAGATGGGAATTTTTGGCATTCGTCATAAAGCGATCGGGGAACTCTCCGGAGGACAGATTCAGCGGGCTCTTTTATGTCGGGCTTTAGTCAACGAGCCCAGACTGCTGATCCTTGATGAACCAAATACTTATGTGGATAACCGTTTTGAGCGGGAATTGTACGAAAAGCTTAAGTTCCTGAATGATAAGCTGGCAATTCTTTTGGTCTCGCATGATCTGGGGACCATATCGACTTATGTCAAGTCTTATGCCTGCGTAAATGGCTCATTACATTATCATTCCGGAAATGCGGTGACCCCTGAACTGCTAAAATCGTATGAATGTCCGATACAGATCATTTCGCATGGGGACATTCCACACACTGTTTTACATAAACATATTTCCTGATGCACAGCCTTATTGCACTTTTTAATTTTGAATTTTTTAGGAATGCCTTTCTTGCTGCGTTTATGGCAAGTTTAACCTGCGGAATTATAGGGACATATATCGTTTCACGCCGTATTGTTTTTATCAGTGGAGGGATTACCCATGCTTCGTTTGGCGGTATTGGCATGGGATATTATTTTGGAATTGATCCTATTCTGGGAGCAGTTGGGTTTGGTATTCTTTCGGCACTGGGAATTGAGCTCTTTACCAAAAAAGCCAACTTGCGTGAAGATTCAGCCATAGCAATGCTTTGGTCCCTGGGTATGGCCATCGGGATAATTTTCATCTTTATTACACCGGGTTATGCTCCTAATTTGATGAGCTATTTATTCGGGAATATCCTCACCGTCTCAAAAAATGACCTTTTGTTCCTCCTCTTCCTTTCAGTTTTCATCATTGGCTTCTTTCTGATTTTTTACAGGATGATTATCTTCGTTTCGTTTGATGAGGAATTTGCCCTCACCAATAATGCCCCGGTCCGACTCTTTAATTCCCTGCTGATTAGTCTTGTTGCCCTAACCATTGTATTAAATATCAGAGTAGTAGGAATTATATTGGTTATGTCATTACTGACAATTCCACAGGCCATAGCCAATCTGTTTACCAAAAGATTTGATGTAATGATTTTTTATTCGATTGCTTTTGGATTTTTAGGCTCAGTGATCGGATTGGCCATCTCCTACCTTTATGATATTCCATCCGGGGCAGCTATTATTTTTACCCTGGTTGTGCTTTATGGGCTCATAAAAATTCTTTTCCTCCTTGTTAGAAGAGCCAACACGGCTACATCTCCGGTTCGGGGAGATAGTGTAAATAAGGAGGAAGTCTATAAGCCTAAAGCCTTATAGCCTAAAATCCTAAATACTATGGTTTAGGTTCCGGCCAAACTGTTTTCAGCGTATGATCTTCATCGTAATCGATGATCAAATTTCCGGCTGAAAAATCGACTAAAAGGCTATTCAGAGGTAAGAGTACCGGATTTGCAATATTTTGGAATCCGGATATTACATCAAGCCTGGTATCGCCATTGTCGTATTCAGAGATCAGAAATCTTGCACCGTCCTCAATTTTCAGGTTATTAAGCACAAGAGATTTGTAATCGTTGGTCTTTAAGGAAATAATTCCATTCTCATTTTTTAGCCTGGCTATCCGTCCATACAGGTTAAACATTGATGGATAGACTGTTGCAAAGAACGGATTATTATGATTAATAAATATCTGAATCTGATTTCCGGTGATTTCATTACCCTCTCTCTGGAGTAATTTTAAAACCGCCAAAAGACTTTCAACTTTGGGGTTGCATTTAGCATCTTTCAACAGTTTAGATCTCTTGATTAATTCGTCTTCCTTATCATTTTTTGCGGAAATATGAGGAGTTTGAATTTTAGATGAACTAAAATTCCCGGAACCTGTAAGCGTTAATCCCGTCTCATTTACCTCACTGAATCCATTTTTTACATTTCTTAAATCTTCGTTCTTCCATTGGATATGTATCTCATTCCCGGACCGGTCAAATTTAACGAGATAAGTCAAAGGACCTTCCTTTAAGGTTGAATCGATCGGAACAGGCTTCATCCAGATTAGCTCGCCAACCTGATTAAATTGAGCAAGGAATAAACCTCTCTTTTCAGGAGAAGTTTGGATTGTTTTGCCATCCATTTCCAATTTACCGCTAAATGATCCTGCAATATAAATTTCACCCTCATTGACCTTTGTGATCGCAAATGCTGCTGCTTGCCCTTCACCCTCAAATCTTCTTATCCATTGAAGGGAATTTCCTTCAGAAAAGCATGCAACAAAAGGATTATTCGATCTCTTCCCTGCAAAATACCCGGTGATAAGTGCTCTTCCCTGCCTGTCAAAAATGATATCCTGACTTACTCCGCCACGTCTGGCACCCATTTTATAGGCGAGCTTCCATATCTCGGTGATATTATTGGGTTTTGAACCCTGGCCAGACAATTCAATCAGTTGAGGGGTTAGACCTGAAAGTTCGGGCATCAGTATGCCGATTGGAGCATTTTGAAAAGTTGGATCGGCAAGGATATATTTACATCGATTCCAGTAATAGGCATCGCCATCCAATTGGTTGCTAAAACAGATTGCCGTTGAAAAGTAGCCAGGGAATTGTACCCCTACAACAGGTAGTTCAAGCAAGATTCGGGTTAACCAGGAGAATAATACCGCCTTGCCCAGGTCATCTCCTGATTTAGAGGCAATCAGCTCCAGAGCAAAAGGTCCGGTAGACCGGTCATCCTTTTTATCCATCGAAAAATATTCAAATTCCTGTTGGACAAATTTCAATAGGAATGCAGAAGCTTCAGCCTTGTTGAATTTAGACAAAATCGGGTAAAACTGCCGCAATAAATCCTCTTTTATCGCGTTGGACAGGGGAGCTCTATAATAAATAGCTGGATCGGTTCTGGGATATTGGGTCAAAAAGCGAACTTCGTCGGGATTAATCCTTAATGCAAATTCGTATTTTTTCTTCTCCCAGGTCATCACAAACTTTTGAACTCTCAGTTTGCCACGAAAATTGAGTGATTTATAAAATCTCAGGTCGATTATACCACCGTTATCGGGGAAAGGATTTGGACAGGTGACCAGCAACATACTTTTCATCGGACGATCGAGATAAAAGCGCTGCTGTCCAATGACCACCGATTGCCGTCCATTTATGGTATTCTTTGATGGAAATAATATCGTAGTTGTGCTTTGGTTAAAAGCAAGTCTTACATCAAATCCCGACCGGATCATTAATGCCCAGGTTATCTGATCGGCACTTAAATGGTTAAAAGGAAAGATGCAGGCGGATGTTGCCTTAACCAACTGGAAGTAACCCCAGTTGCCAAGACCTAACATATCGCGGTAATCCATCAGTTGATCAACGAGGTGATTACTGTTCGAACGTGAGAAAGCGTTCCAAAACCCGGCGATAGAATCTTCAGAAACAGAAGCAGTTGTTGACAAAGCGAGTAACTTATCGTAATGAATCGCAATCTGCTGTCCATAAAACAAAAAGTTTCCCCTGAGAGAAGTATAATTATCAGATTCCGGTTTTCTAATCCTGGGAACCATCTTAAATTGACTCTCTTCCGGATCTGTTAGCCCAATGACTCCATTAAAAGGGAGAGAAACCGGCGAAGAGCTATCCAGACTTGATTTATCGAAGGCAGGTTGCCTGATTAGAATCCTTCTTGATTCTTCAGAAAGTGCCGGAAAAATGGAATAGTCATGCCATGGTTCCTTGAGTGTCTCCGAAAATTCCTCATCACGGATTCTTGCGTAATTATAAAAATCAGATGGAGTAACTAATTTATCAGGAAGGTGCTTTGATAAATAATCTCCCTGGAGATCCTGAAGGAGTGGTTGCGAATTGTTTTGCGATTTTCCAAAGGAGGAAAGAGCGATTACTCCAACCATTATTCCAATTGGTAAAATACGAACCTTCAGAAAGGCTGAACTCCTCAATATTTTAATCAATTTATTCACGCAAAAAGGAAAACAGTGCAAATATAATCCCCTTTTTGAATTGGATAAGGGGAAAGGATATCCGACAACTTACTAATGCTCAAATTTACAGATAATAAGCATTGTTAACGAAAAGTAGCATAAATTTTTTAGCCTGATGCGCATACTGGAATATTCCCGGTTATTTTAAACTGATATGGGTATAATCGACTCGGTGATCAGCGTATTTTGTGGCAATCGCATCCAGTATTTGAATCACCTCATTAACTTCAATTGCCTGAAGTAGTTGTATCCGAAAAGTCCGAAAGTCTGTTAAACCGGGAAAATAACGGGCAAAATGGCGCCGCATTTCGAGGATTGCTCCCCGGGGTTCAGGCTTCCATGAGATGGATTGGGAAAGCTGCTCCTTGATACTTTCAACCACTTCGGGCACCGCCGGAGGGGGCAAAAGTTCTCCTTTCTCCAAATAATGCCGGATATCACGAAATATCCAGGGTCGACCTATTGCCCCTCGGCCCACCATCAGCCCATCAACACCTGACTGGTCGGCGAAAGCTTTTGCCTTCTCCGGGCTGCTGATATCCCCGTTCCCGATTATCGGAATATACATTCTCGGATTTGCCTTAACCTCTCCAATCAAAGTCCAGTCCGCCTCGCCCGAAAAGAGTTGGCTACGGGTCCTTCCATGTATCGTAAGCGCCTGAATACCAATATCCTGAAGCTTTTCAGCAATATCTACAATGGCCATGTCGGATAAATCCCAACCCAGTCTGGTTTTGGCAGTTACCGGCAGATTGACGGCTTTGACCACCTCTCCGGCCATTTTGATCATTTTAGGAATATCACGCAGAAGTCCGGCTCCTGCGCCTTTGCCCGCAATTTTTTTCATTGGGCAACCAAAATTAATATCGATATAATCGGGTTTAGCCTCCTCGGCGACTTTGGCAGCAAGGATCATTGAATCGATGTTTGAACCATAGATCTGAATGGCAATCGGTCGGTCGAAATCGAAAATGGTCATTTTCCGTTTAGTAGCTTCCATCTCACGCTTAATTGCCTCTGCGGAGATAAATTCTGTAGACATCACATCTGCACCGAATTTCTTGCACAAAAAGCGGAAGGACTTGTATGTCACATCTTCCATAGGAGCCAGAAAAAGCGGCAGATTTCCCAATTCAAGGTTTCCAATCTTCACCAGAAAATATTTAAGTAAGTTGAATAATTAAGTGGCAAAGATAACCAATCGCAACCATTTCAAAAGTCAGCTACAGAACTGCTACTTTAAAGCAGAATATTAACTTTACAAAAAATTAAAAACAGATGTTCCGACAGACACTTCGTGAATCCAAACCTTCCGTACAGCTCCTCTTTTCTGCTCTGGTACTAATAATCTGCGGTTTCGTGATAACTGCACTGGGAATGGCGCTTGGCTGGGTAATATATGGGGTCAACCTGACCGAAATTGAGCATATGATGCAGGATCTCACAAACCCTGAAAATATATCTATTCTGAAGTTTTTTCAGACCGTCCAGGCGATAGGTGTATTCATAATCCCCCCTTTTATTATTGCATGGATGCTCAGTGACCAGCCCATAACCTTTTTGCAAATCAATAAAAAACCTAATATTCAGAATGTTATCATTGTGTTTGCTATTGTGATATTTGCAAACCCGCTGATTAACTGGCTGAATGAGATAAATGCCAAATTGAGTCTTCCCGAATGGCTGAATTCCATTCAGGTCTGGATGCAGAACTCAGAGAATCAGGCCAATAAAATTACTGAAGCTTTCCTGTCAACGAACTCCCTTGCATCCGTCATAAAGAATGTCATCATGATTGGGATTCTGCCGGCCATAGGGGAGGAGTTGGTCTTCAGGGGTGTTGTTCAGAAATTATTTAAAAAGATGTATGGCAATGCACATGCAGCAATCTGGATTTCAGCCGCTTTGTTCAGTGCCTTGCATCTTCAGTTTTTCGGCTTTCTCCCCCGATTGGTCTTAGGAGCTATATTTGGGTATATGCTTGAATGGAGCGGAACATTATGGTTACCCATTATTGCACATTTTGTCAACAATACCACAGCCGTAATTGCCTATTCCCTTACTCATAAAGGACTCATTGGCAATGAACTCGATAAGACAGGAACGATGGCAGACGGAAGTTTTTACCTGGTTATCGTGAGTTTGATTTTTCTTGGCTTGTTCTTCAGAACTCTTTATCTCAGAAGAGAACTGAAAATAGCTTCTGGTGGCTAAGTAACCGGAAAGAAATAATGTACTCCTTTAAACTTCATATTTGGTAATTAAACACAAATCTTTTTCAGGATTCAAAAGATAAAGTGCAAAAGTCAAACTCTCTCAGGAAGTTTGACTTTTGCACTTTAAATCTTACATTTATAAATAAAACGGTTTTTTCATCCCATTCGGAACTGCTATTTGATCAAAGTGTTGTTCGGGTCCATGCCGATTTGCGGCCCAGCATCCGGATACCAGCTACAAAACCTTTAAGCTGCAGAACGTCCTTCCCTTCGAGCCACACAAAACAGTCATAGGTTTTACCCGATTTGGGATCGTAAATCATTCCGCCAGCCCACTCCTTATCTCCGGGATTATAAACCAATTCATTTAATATCTGCAGGTTAAGTATAGATCGACTTTTCAGTTTCGGATCAGGATTATTGCCATCTTTTTCAGGTTCCCCATTGATATATTTTTCAGGAATTAGGTAGACGATTGTTCCGATGTATTTCCCATCCTTTTTTTCAACCTTAATCTTGGAAGATTTGATATCATTCCACCAGATTCCTGTAATATCATCAGCGTTTTGTCCCTTCAGGTCAATTGACGTCACTCCCACCATTAGAAAAACAAACAGAATTAGCCTCATTTTTTGGGAATCTTTTTAAAGTTTTTAATATACATACTTTGCGGGAAAATACGATAAGACTGGGAATCACCCAATTTCTTCAATCCTAACTGGGTGGATTTTAGACTGACCGAACTCAAAGGGATTCCCTGAATCTGATCGAGTACCGGTTTCAATAATGTTTCATTTGGATCTCCAAAGGGCATAAGATTAGCAACATCCTCCTGAATGGAATAATCGGGGGTCAATCCGTTTCTGAAATTTGTAACGCCTTGTGAATTAGCAATTCTAACAATGATAGGCTGCATCACGTAAGGATCTTTAGGATTCACAGTCCCGTTTGTTTCCCAATCCTGAATTGTTACAGAGGCTACATACTTTCCAACAGTATTGGATCCGACTTTAAATACATTCATATATGGGGTAAGTCCGTTAATCAGCAATTCACTGGCTGAGGCTGTGCCATCCGTCATGATGACATACAGACTACTTAAATTCAAAGCATTTATAGGGGTAGCCGCAGTTGTTGAGGTTGCCGCAATCTGGGAAACGAAATTATTTGATAAAGATGTCGGGTCAGTACTTTGATAATAAGCCTGCACTAATGGATTATACTGTTCCGTATAGAAAACTTTGGAAGTTGCCGTCCCATAAATCATACTGGCCAGGTAGGTGGCAGTTTGTACAGATCCGCCGCCATTGTAACGTAAATCAACAATAAGTTTATCGATCGCTGCACTTTTAAAATCCTGAAAGACCTGATTCAACTGGAGGTCGAAGTCTGAATTAAAGCCGTTGTAGACTAAATAACCAACTTTGTAGTTGCCCACTGTCAAAACAGTATCCATCAGGATCGGGTTTTCCTGCAAGGTCACTGCGGTCATGGTTAGGGATTTGCCATTCAATGATACGGTATTATTAGAAATGGAAGCCATTGAAAGGGTATAAGTGGTCGGGTTATTCAATAAGTACTGGTCCCAGTTTGAAAGAGTAAGCTGTGTCCCATTGACTTTTAAAAACAAATCTCCCCGTTTTAGCCCTGCTTTTTCGGCTGGTGACCCCTTAAATACATACTTTACAATGATGACTACATTACTTGTAGTGCCCAATTGTGCATACCAGAAATCATATCCCATTGATTTGGATATCCCCGCAATCCAGTTAGAAATGGTAGTTGAATCATTAACAAGAAACGACCATTTATCAACGGTACCTGATTGATACAGCAAGCTGGTGAAGAATTTTTGCGGATCGTTATACGAATTTAAATAGGCATTGAGCGTATCTGCATTATTATATTTCGTCGCTTTAAGGTTGGGTATCGAATCCTCCCATAAATAGTAGGTCTGTAGCCCCGTGTAAATGAACCGGTTTACGATAGATGTATCTTTAATGACAACGTTGGTTGGCACCTTGGTAGATACATTATCTTTCTTGCAGTTAAACAACAGTGCAAAAATGAGAATTATAGCACCAAATCTGATCAAATCGTTGAGCGTAATTTTCATAACTTATCCAATTTTAAGTAACCTTTTATACTGGCCAAATTCATTCCTCAATAATACAAAAGAATAAACGTTATGATACGTATTTGGTTCGATCCTTTGAGTTAATAAATATTAATTTTCCTTATTGCCGGTTCCGGAAGT
>Ga0209697_10002562_pt1 | contig 25959 bp, 16 predicted proteins | sample AliMusrvi5mmetaG_FD_184115 | JGI IMG/M metagenome (GOLD analysis project Ga0209697, IMG submission 184115) | Freshwater lake bacterial and archeal communities from Alinen Mustajarvi, Finland, to study Microbial Dark Matter (Phase II) - Alinen... | ecosystem: Environmental > Aquatic > Freshwater...
AAATTTTCGCTGGCTTCCTGGATTTTCATCCCGATCTTACTGGCAGATCAGGTTCCAAAAGTCTATTTGTTTTTCACTTCTTGCATGCGCAGCCTGCTTCCGTGCTTTTCAGATGAAACGGCTCTGGACGGAGTGGAAATCCGGCAGCAAAATTCACCACGAAGGGCACGAAGACAGGAAAGGCGCATGGAGCCCCGGACCGCCCCCGGCGGTCACGTGTTCACGCTTCCGCTTTCGTCCCTCCCGGAAAACCTCGCGGCTTGACCCGACCCGAGCCATCGCGGAAAGCTTGGAAATCGCTTTTCGCGAGCAGGAGGACGATCTCACCAAGCGGCTCATGACCAAACAGGACGGCGCAGAAATCAAAGCCGAGATCATCAAGTGGATGTTCCTTTTCTGGATCGGCCAACTCGCCGCGACCGTGGCCATCGTCAAATTTTTGATCCATTGAGGAGCACGCGCGCCCCCGCGTGTCGTGGACGGCGACCCGCCAGTTCATCCAAAACCCGGCAGATGAATTGGCCACGAAGAGGCGCGAAAAAACACGAAAGAAGAAAGGAAAGCAACCGGCGGCTGTAGAGAATCATTTTTTGTGACTCCTTGTGCCTTTTTGTAGTTCTGATGAAACCGCTCTCAATTCGCATGGGCAAGATGCGCATGCCACATTATGACGAGGGCATCACGATGAACTTCAATCCGGGAACATCCTGGAAATCTTTCCCGTTGAATGTGAGGAGCCCAAACCCGCGCTGGACGGCTTGTGAGGCCAGCCAGAGATCTTGAACTCGAAACTCCACTCCCCGTCCCGCAATGGTGAGGTCAGCCGCCAGGCGGCCGAACACCTCCGCCGTTTCTCCTGTGATCCGCAGAAGCGGCTTTCTCGCCATCCGGCGAAGCATGGCTCCGGCTTTCAGCTTTTGTGCGGGATCACGCATCAAGCCGATTCCGAACCTCAATTCCGCAATGTTCACCGGAGAGACATAGACGGGCGACTGGCGGGTGATCGCATGGATGTCGGCGGCCCCGATCCGTCCACGCTCGATGGCAATCCAGATGGACGTATCGATCAGGAAGCCCATGGGTTGCGCAAGTCCCCCACTTTCTCCGCCAGTTTCTTGTTCGTGACGGCTTTCGCCAAAGACTCTCCCGTGGCTTCATCGAGCGTGCGATAAAGATCCCCAAGAACTTCCAGGGCGGTCTGCTCGGCCGGTTCGGGAACAAGCCGGGCGATCGCTCTCCGATTGCGCATGAGCACGACTTCCTCGCCGGCCGATTCCACCCCGTCCATCACCTCCCGGAAATTTCTCGAAACTTCTGTCACCGTCATCGTTTTCATCACAGAAGAAATAAATCAGATGCGATCTGATTTGTCAAGTGATTGGCGCGCTGGGGAGCACACGCGGCGTGTCGTGAACGGCGACCCGCCGTTCACTTGGTTTGATCGGAATCTCGGGCCGGTCGGCGGGGCACCGGCCTCCACACGCGAGGGCGCGTGTGTTGACTTGCACGCTCCCTGCACCAAACATTCGAGTCGTCCCCTTTGTACGAAGCGCTTCCGCGCTGGTTTTCTCCGCTCCGCTCCGGTATCAGTTGACTTGCACGCTCCCGGCGTGTCGCGCCCTTCGGGCAATGTTGATGAGCTTTCTCCCGAAACCTTCACCCCGGACCGGGGCATGTCCTGCGGACAAGTCTTTCTCAAGCCGCCCCCGGCTTTCGATTCCGAGCGGCTGCCCCCGCCGCCTGGTTGCCCGGAAATTGATCCATCGCGCCCCCTCATCACTGTCCCCTCACGCCAGCACCAAGCCATGCGTGGTGAACGGCAGGAAATCCGCCTGGTTGCTTGTCGCCAAAGGAGCGCCGACCCGAATCGCAATTGCCGCGATGCAACAGTCTGCGAAACTTTTGGAACGGCGTCCGGTCACCTGCAGAGCCGCAAACAAGAGATTGCCGACTCCCACCCGATGTGGTAGCATTCAATCATGAGCACGGTATTGGAAATTGAACGCGCAATCGAAGCCTTGCCACTGGCGGAGTGCTTGCGGCTTTACAAGGATATTCCTCAGTTGATCGGACGTGGCACCGGGGAGCTCGACTGGCAGCGACTCGCGCTCGAAAACTTCTTCCAGGACGATTCGCCGGACGATGGCGTTTATGACCAAGTATAGCACCGGAGACATCGTCTCGGTGGAGTTCCCATTTTCCGACCTGCAATACCGCAAGCGGCGTCCCGGTCTGGTTCTGTTCGGCGACGATGACGATCTGGTGCTGGCTCGCGTGACAACGCACCCGGCCCGGAATCCGTCCGATATGACGCTCGCGTACTGGGCACAATCCGGTTTGCCCCGTGCCTCCACGATCCGCCTTGCCAAGCTGGCGACCGTGGATCGCCGGCTTGTCCACCACAAGATAGGCCGCCTGCATCCCGAGGACGCCCGGTTGGTCATGGAGGTGTGGCAAACCCTTGCGCTTTTCATGTCTGAGGAGTTTCAAAAGAAACGCACCCCATCCGCGTAAATGCCTGTCAATCTGCGGCTGAACGTTTCTGGAATTGCCCGCCGTGCCTGCCTCGCTTTTTCCCCGCTGAAGAGAAGTCGGCGCTGACGGCGCAGCCCCCTGCCGCGCTGGTTTTCTCCGCTCCGCTCCGGTATCAGTTGACTTGCGCACGCCCGGCGTGTCGCGCCCTTCGGGCTGCCTGCGGCAGTCTCCCGTGCGGCTTCCCTCGCCGCCTGGGTGCCCACCCAGGGCCAAACAGTTGACTCGCTCGCTCCCGCTCATCTCGCGCTTCGCGTCAACGTCCAGTTGATCTCCCGTGCAGCTTCCCTCGCTGCCTGGGTGACTTGGTCCCTTTGTACGAAGCGCTTCCGCGCTGGTTTTCTCCGCTCCGCTCCGGTATCAGTTGACTTGCACGCTCCCGGCGTGTCGCGCCCTGTGGGCTGCCTGCGGCAGTCTCCCGAGCGGCTGCCCCCGCCGCCTGGTTGCCCTCCCTGGGCCAAACATTCGACTTTCCCTGCTCCACGAACCGCTGGCGCGCTGGTTTTCCATGTTCCGCCACAGGAATCGCTGTTTTCGGATTGAATCCCGGGGAACACGCGGCGACAGATTCAGGGTTCGAGGATCGGGAGTTCTGGAAACAGTTTGCGAAAGTCGGCCCCGTTACGGGTGAGCAAGCCTTGAAAGCGGGAGGCAAATGCCCCGATGAGCACATCAGCCACAGGGCGCTTTGCGGCTTGTTTGGTCCGGCGTTTCTGCACATGCCGCGACCAAGCATCTCCCGCATTTTTGGTATCCTCCCAGGTCCAGGCTTCCCGTCCCTCGATGCCGAGTTGGAAAAGAAATTCCTCAAGCGGTTTGAGCTGTCCGGAAAATGCGGGAGCCAGTTCGACGAATGTCACCGGACAGACGAGCAGCCCGTCGGCCAGCCTGCTTTCGAGCAGGTGCAAGGACCGCCCTGCAAATACCGGATCATCGAGCCCGATATCCAAAAGCAGGCACGTGTCAACGGCCCACGCCATGCTCTCCCTCGCGCAGTAAATCCATCCACCCGGCCGTGGTTGCTGGCATGTTTTTATGGAAACGTTTCATGAAGCCCATCATGGACTTTGCGCCCCCGCTTTTTCGCTGTCGGACGATGGTGATCCGGCACTCGTCGTCGGAAACTTTTTCCCACATGAGCGGTTGTCCGGGGCGGAGATGGAGCTGCTTTCTGAGAGCCGCTGGCATGGAAACCTGGCCGCGTTCAGTCAGAGTTGTCAGAGTGCCATTCATAATAGCGAAGAGTATCATGTCAAATTATCATGTCAACATTCCCATCACGGAGGCATTTCAGCCGCTGAGAGCCGCGAAAATGCTGGGGAGCATACGCGCCCTCGCGTGTCGTGAACGGCGCCCCCGCCGTTCACTTCGTTGATCGGAAGGTCGCTTCGGGTCGGCGGATAGTGGCGCAGGCTTTCCAGCCTGTGAACCGGCTCAAACACAGTCTGGAAAGCCTGTGTCTCGGGTTTGTCCATTTTGCCGAAGCGCCAAAGGCGCGCTATTCAACAGCCAAGGGCAACGCCCTGGGTCGCCGATAGGGAAACCAGCCCTGAAAGGGCGAGATGGCTCTGGAAGGTTGGCAAGGATCGCGCCCATTCAGGACGCATTCTATCGTACCCTCCGGTCAAGTCTATCCAGCCAGCGCCCGCTGGCACGTGTTCACATTCCAAATTGCCCATTCGCACCCACGGCGCGCAAGTTATCCCTCGTCGCTGTCGCCGCCACCGTATCCGAGCACCTCGACCGTGATGGTGGAGGGGGCTTCTTCGACCGATTGCGCGTTCTCGCGGGCCTGGTTGGAAACACTGTTGGCCGCGCTGTTGGCGGCGGCGCTGCTGCTCGCCCCCGAAGTCAGCCCGCCGATATTCGGCGCGGCCACGGTTGGTGTCGTTGGCACGCCCGAGGAGGTCCCACCTGCGGAGATGTTTCCGGCATTCAATACCGCCACGGCCGCAATGGTGATGTTGCCTGTGGCTCGGACACCGGCATCACCGGCATCAACGACACCGTTCGGAGCGATCAAGGTGACATTTCCCGGCTTAACTCCGACAACTGAGGCGAGCACGCCGATGCCGCCGCCTGTTGCCAGTCCGCCAAGATCCGGCTCGATAGTCGCACTTGTCGTATCGATAATAACGCGAGTTGGCGGGGCGGTAACAACTGTCTTGGCTGCGGAGCCAGCCGCAATGTTTCCCTGCGAAGACCAAATCGTCAAATCCCCCCCACGGAGCGTAAAGATGCGCCCTTGGCCGATATCCACATTGCCATCTGTGAGCAACGACACGGTGCCGCCGTATTCCGTCACGACTCCCGGCGGGGCAAGCGGATTTCCTGAAATCGTCGATGCCATGGTCAAAGCCCCGTTCGGAGCCGCCATGGTAATCGCACCACCCGATGTTGTCCTGATGCTGCGGCCCCGTGTAAAAATGTCGCCGGATCCTGACACAGAACCAAAGAGGTCGCCGATTGCCGCGAAGCCCAAATCATAGCTCTTGGTGGTCGCATATGCATTGCCCGATGCGATCAGCATTTCGAAGAATTTCGACATGGCAGAAATGGCATCTGTCTCGGTAAACGATGCGCTATCCAGCAGTTGGTCGAACGTGAGGGAACTGCCCGCAAGCCCGTTTGCGGCACCACCGCCATCGCCTTTGACTCCAGCCATGACAATCAATTGCGCGCCATCAAAAGGAAGAAAAGGATTTCGATTATTTCCAATACTTGAAATTCCCGATCCCCGTCCGTCAGTCAGAGGCTCACCATTGCCGAGGTCGATGTTCTGGCCGGCAAGGACCTCAAGTGTGCCTGGGCCTGAGATTTGCAAATCCCCAGGCAGCGCCTTGGTTGACTTATAGGTGGTCGTCGTAAAGACCGTATCCAGTATAATGTTTCCCTTGGCGATCGATGAAGCCAACGAGCGGAGGGGGGAGTTCTCATTGAACGGAATAATGTCTCGTCCTGCCGAAACCACGGAAACATCCGAATCACTGACGTTTTGAATGTATAAAGCCACATCCGTCAGGTCCTGCCCGGCAAGGATTCGCGCAAACTTCGCCGAATACAGCGTAAATCCGGATATGTCTCCTGAGTCAGTGTAAATTCGCAAAGGGTTTGGATCCGCCAGATGCAAAAGGCTGGAAGAATGTCTGTCCAATTTAATATCAGCCCCCGAGTCAGTTCCAGTGTAGGATCCACTTTCTTGGAAAAACTTGTCCACACTGGACGCCAGAAAATTGTCAGCTGTTGTATTAAGTTTTTGCGCCACGGAATTTCGCAACCCAAACGGACTGGCGGAGGAAGGCAACAACCCGGGATCCGCATCGGACAGGTTGATTGCTGCTGTTGAATAAGCCGTCAGAGTGGAGGAACTGTCCCGTCCGATCGGATTAAGCCCCGCGATTGAACCTTCGGCCGCGACCTCGACAGTCCCATTAGTTGAAGGAAAAAGGCTAATTGCTCCGACGACATTTATATCTCCTTGGAAGGATGTGGCATAAAGGCTCGAGGGCAGGATACTTGCGACAGTCGTAAATGGTGTCGTGTTGGTTTCTGCAATTCTGATCCAGGGCTGGCTGTATCCGGTGTCCGAACTGTAAAGACTAATATGATTCAACCAGTAAGTAAGTATTGATTCGGAGCCTTCAGCTTTGCTAGCGGTTGAAATTGATTGGGGATCAATAACATTCATTCGGAAAGTTATCGCTCCGCCTAAAGATACTACGCTTAGGCTGCTATCAGACGAGTAATTCGAGAAATATGTTTTATACCAGAACTTGTTTTGAACCCCTTGAGGAAGCCAAAAGGTATTTACGACAGGCCCTATCAATACATCTTTGGCCGCAGTGACTGTGAAGGAAGCTTTGCCAGCAAAAAGGGTTGTGGGCAGCCAAATGAGCGAACTGCCATCCGGTTGTGCCGCCCTGGCGCTGTTTGTTGTGATGGATCCTCCTGCGACAAGAGTGCCTTTTCCACGTTCCACGTAGTAAACGCCCCCGCTAATGTCGCGTCCGGCCTCGACGGAGACATCGCCACCGCCCAACTCCAAAAGTTTGGAGGAATCCGGAGCAAGGCGCGTTGTTCCGCTCAACCCAGGCATTCTCGCATTTGTGGGCGCAAAGGCATCAACATTTAAAATATCCTGCCCGGCCTTCAACAAAACATTGCCTCCGCCAAGCGCCCCAACTCCCTCGAAGAAATTGCTGAAATCAATCCACCATGTCGTCGAGGCCGAAGGGTCAGTGACAGTCGTCAAGGCATTGCCATCAAACCCCCCTACAGCAAACAGCCCATCAGTTCCGACAAGCCCCCTTCGGTAGAGCCAGTTGTTCGGCAACTGAAGTGACGAGTCGAGCGTGTCGGTAGAGCCATCAAATTTGTATCTTCCGATGGTGTCCTGGGCATTGATAACAATGTTTCCGCCTGCCATAGACCATTGAGGAGAGTAAATCTGCTGCGGGCGGCCCAAAAAGGGCTGAGAGGGATGGAAAAGTGGAGATTGAGTTACAGCCGGCACGGAAAAATCATTGGTATTATAAATCGACTGGGGATCTGCGATGCCGACCCCTGCCGTGTAAATGCTTGCAAAGACATTAAGAAGCCGCACATCCCTGCCGGCACCCAGTGTGATATCTCCCGTTCCGGTCCTAATGACCTGGTAGTTTGTCAGAGAAGTCGATCCGATGCTTGACGCGGTGCTGGTTCCAAAGTCGGAAATCGCTTTCCCAAGTCGAATGGATCCCTTGTCTGTTGAAAGTCCGGCAATCGGAAGAACCTTTGTCACATCGGCCGCCGAAAGGTCCGCGCCGGCAATAATCCTGAAGGTCCAGGACTGAGTATTCACTGGGAGAGCCGTGCTAGTCGTCATCAGTGGAGCCAGCCACATCGAAGAATGACCGCTGGCGGAGTCAGATGGGTCTACCGCAGTAAATCCGTCACTCAAGGTATTCCAGAAGACAACATTGCCCGGTGTCCGGATGGTCAGGACACCGGGTGCCGACTTCGGTCCGAAACGGAAGTCGGCCAAGTTCCAGTCCGATTGCCAGTTAGATGCGGGGTCTCCCACCGTGATGTCGCCATTTCCTGTTGTGTTGATGAGTACGGCGCTCGGGACGATCACGAGTTTGGAAGCCAGACCTTGGGGGTCACCTGCTCCAAGAAGTCCGCTAACCATCGCATCGTAGCCCGGTGCGGCAACGCCATTAGCTCCAACAAAGGTCACTCCATTGTCGTAAACCTGACGTTGCGTAGTATCTGTCTCAAGGGTGTCCGATGGAATCCCGGAGTAGTCCGAGCGGGATCCTGTGATTTGGCCGCCATTTCCCGTGAGATCAAAGACTTTTACACCTTCCACCAAGATACTCGAAGCGCCGACAATCGCCCCGGCCAAGGGATTGATGGCAACTCCGAGCAAGCCGCCATTGGTTCGCTGAGGTGCCCGTAAATCCAAGGTGCCGGAAAATTTTCCGTAAAAGGCGCTGGAGCCAACGTTTGTGTAGTTCCCCGGGACGAAGGAAGCCACCGAGAGGTCCAGTTGCGACCCTGCACGGATATCCAGTATAGCCGTTGGACTTTGCGAGCCATCGCTCTGGGTGGTTCCCGCTGCCAGAGAGATGCTTCCGCCCTTTCCAGCGGAATTGAAGTCTTTCCCGGCCACGCTTAGGTCAGCGCCCGGCATAACTGTAATATTTTCGCGTGCAGCCAAGTCGATTTCACCGCCTGTGTCGCCAGAGGCATTAATGAAGCCGGTTACGATAATGCTGCCGCCATCCGCCGAGAGTGTGAATTTATGCGTATTTGCTGTTCCCGACACGGTGACATCGCCCGTCCGAATTCTCAGGTTTCGCGCTTCCTTGAATTCTCCCGCATCAAGGCGGACGGCAAGATCGGAAAACGACGTGAGAGAGCCGGCATCCAGGAGGAAGGTCCCCGAGGTACCCCCAGTTCCCGCGTGGCCACCCAATGTGCCCTGTGAGACAAAAGAACCTTCGGAGGTTATCGAGAGCGATCCAGCATTTCCGCCGTTGGGATCAGCGGAGACGGTTACGGAACTGCCAGACAGAAGTTGGACCTGGCCCCGTGAGGCAGAAATAGTTATCGACCCGGCGTCGGCATATCGGGTCAGGTCGTAAAACGTTTTAGAGGAACCTGAAACGTCGAGCTGGCCACCGATAACCACGTCGCCACCCGGCGCGGTTGCTTTGAGGACGAGTGAGCCGCTTGGGGCATAAGCACGTGAATTAAATGTAACGCTTGATCCTTGGAAGGTCAGACCCGCGCCCAAACCCGCTTTAATGGTTGGCGTTTCCGAGCTTTTCTGCACAGTAAGCGGGCCGGAAGCTGAAATGGTCGTTGAAGTGCCCGCAGATCCCGCGATCAGTGAAGTCGTAATGTCCAGGGCACCCGTAGTAAATAAATATCCGTTTCCCGACGCGAATACGCCGGAGGGAGCGGTTATGGATGTGCGGGCGAAGCCTGCGATGCCGAAACCGTTCGAACCGACGGTCGCCGTATCCGCAACAAAGGCCAGTGTCCCGTTGGCAGGGGTCGCCGGACTCGCCAAACCAGTTGCCGCGGTGGGATTATCAAGAATCAGGGATTGGGACTCAAATGTCGCTGTTCCCCCGTTCATATTAAATCCCCGGAGGCTATACGTCGGCGTTGAAGCATCGCCGGATGCCCGGAGTTCCAGGGTGTTGAGTGAAGACGATCCAAATTGTCCCGAACCGTAGATATCGATCGAACGATAGCTGCGGAGTGACAGCGAAGACGAGGACTGGAGTTGGTTTAATAGATTTCCTGAAATGACAAGCTGTCCTGGAACAACCTGGCCTGCGAGCACGGTTTGAGGTTGGAAGAGAATGCTTACCTGCCCTGCATTCAGCGTAAAGTCGGTTGCGGTGATACCCGCCGAGGGATCAAGTGTCAGACTGTATGTCGAATCGAAGACCAGGGCGCTTCCAGAGATCGTAGCGCCCGCTCCAACTTTCAGGCTTGGGACCGCCGAGCCTGTCTCGCCCGTCCTTTCGAAGCTAAAAGCGGAATTTGCGGTAACAGCGAGCGCTGTCCCGTCTCCGGACACTGAAAGATCGGAAGTGCGTGTGCTTGTTCCTTGCGAGATGATCGAAGATCCGGGTGACACGGTAAGGCTTCCTTTGGAAGCCAAAATCACCTCGGCCTGGGAAAGTTGCGTTCCCGCATTGGAGAGCGTGAGGTTGGTTGTCCTGACATCCAATTGGGTGCCGTTAGTCGTCTTCTGGCGCAGTCCTCCGATCAGCACACTCTCGACAGACCAGGACGAAATGGTGTCGGAATTGAGGACAGCAGTTGCCCCGTCCGGCGCTGTTCCTGAACCGCCGACTATGTAGAGATCGGCATAGGTCGCGATATCGACCGTCGCACCGCGACCTCCGGACTCCGCGGTGCCTAGAATGTTGCCATCCAAACGGAGCGCATTGTTGCCGCGAATAGAGACCGTTCCCGCATCGGCGGGGCGAGCCTGGATTTGCGTTGCATTGAAGCGTTTGGCCGCGTCAAGAATGAAGCTCGAGGCATTGTAAACTTCGTAGGAAGATCGTGCGCTTACGGTAGTCGCAGGAGATACCTCGTATAGGTTTCTTCGGAGTGGCGCTGAAGCCGGGCGTGCGAAATCATTAACCAGGTAACCAGTCGAGTATGTGGAACCGTCCGCGACGGTCACCCCGGACATGGCCGCTTGCGGGCTCGGCAGGTTGGCTGAGGGAGTAATCAGGAAAGCGCCTGGCAAAATGGCGTAGAGACGTGGAAGCAGGGTGTATGTGCCCGCTTGAAGGCCGCTGATGCCATCGAGGTAGATGCGATCTCCAACAGATAATGAGGACGACACATATCCCGCGTTCCTTCCAAGATCTCCATTGTTTGAACCCGTATTGAAGGCGGCATACGGGGCGTAGGTTGTGTCCAACCCTGGGATGATGGCGTAAGACTCCGGAACGAGCGTCCAATAGGATCCATTGCCCGGGGAAGGTAATGTAGCGGTGGAGAAATCGCTCGGGTTGATTCGAAACCTCGCGGAATAGGTTTTCCCAGCATAAGTCACAAGATCGCCCGCCGTGTAGGTGGATGAGGCGCTCCAGTCTCCGCCGGAACTGTTCAGGAGATCCATGGAGCCCCCCGTGCCAGGCTTCCATCGGAATGCCAGCAACTCGCCGCCACCCTGCACATCAATCACGGAGCCTGCCTGTGTCGTGACATTCAGCCCACCAATCGTCACTCCCTTCTGCGGGAAACCGGAGATGGAGATATTAACCCCGCGCGGGTCTGTCCACGACAATCCGTCGGCGCTGAGCCCGAATGGAATCGTGAGAGGTTTGCCGGATATTCCATCAATCGCAGAGACAGAAGTTACGCTGCCGGAACCAAGCATGACACGCTGGGCGGTGGGAATGGTCATGGTCGGCCCACCCACGATGTCCGTCGGTTGCGTGAATCCGGCGTCCGTCAAATCGTAGTCCGTTCCATCCCAGCCAATGACGATTGAGCCGAAGGGGGCACGCAGGGTGCCGCCCTGAACGATGTTCGAGGCAAAAATCGAAAGCGTTCCCCCGGCGGAGAGGGGGGTCGAACGCAGGCCGGACTGCAGAATCGAGACCGTGCTCTTGCCGCCCGAAGGATTATAGGCAACGATTGTGAAGTTAGCCAGTGTGGTCGGGTAGATCTGGCCGGCTTCGAGGGTGAGGTCGCCGACCATGCTGAGCGTTCCGCTGCCACGGATGTCACCATTGGTCGCACGCAATGTGGCCTTCCCAATTCCCTGGAGGGACAGGGTGCCCACATCAATCAGGCTGGCTTCGAGTTTCAGGCTTCCGGTCCCGTAGGTGGGGGAAGGGTAGTAAACCGGAATACTTACATTCGGGTCGGTTGTCTGGAAAGCATAGAATGTGTCCTTGGGATTCAGCGGTGCTGTAAACTTCTGCCCAACAGAAATATAAGGTGCCGAGATGTCAACATTGGAACTCGCCATGATGATTCCCCCGGCTGCCAGCTTCACCGAACCAGGCATGGTGATTGTTACAGGGCCACGGAATTCGACGTTGCCTCCGTATGGGATTGGTGCGGCATTCGGGTAGTATTTGAACCCGAGTTCCAAAGAGGAAAAACCTCCGTCCTGAAACTGTGAGACCGCAGCATGACCGATGCCCCTATTCGTGGCACCTACGCTAAATGCAGCCGATAACCCTGTGGGTTTAAGAAACAGTCCGGGAACATTTGCCGCAAAGGGATTTGGAGTGAAAGTTGGGTCCCCAGATTGTGTCACAATCAGATTGATGTCGGCGCTCGTTCTATAGGTGCTAGCGGAAAGAAAGCTACCCGAGGAGATTGCGAGTGTTCCGCCGATGGCACTGGGTCCTCCGGCTGGCGCTCTATACGTGGCGAAGGAGTCAAGCATTTGTGCCCCTTCCAATTCAATCCTGCCACCGTTGCTGTCAATAACCGTGGGAATTCCCCGTCGGGCCCAAGGTTGCTGGGTCAACCCTGTCGTGACACTGGGGGTGGTCTGGTAGCCGGATCGGAGAGTCGGGTCAAGGTCGAGGATGCCAGTCGCACCCGAGGCGGTGAGAGTTGCCCCCTGATCGGCAATGATGTTACCGGAGACATAAATCGAGCCGCCCGCGAAGACCGTGCCCTTGCGGCGTCCGTAGGGATCAAACTGGAGAACCGTCTTTCCGGAGACATCAATGTTCGATTCTGGACCGAGGTAAACGGTGGGCAGCGCAAAACTAGCAATAAGACTTAGCGATGAAGGCAACCGGTATTTAGCCCCCCCCTTGATGGTGACCGTTCCGCCCGGGGCCTCAATATCTCCCTGCAAGTCAACGGCATCACCCGCAATCGAGACGGAGGCCCCGGCATCTGTTGTGATGAGAGACCGTTCGCCCACAACAACAATTCCCAGCGCTTCCACATAGCTTGTTGTGAATGGATCGTCGCTGCCAATGGCGGAAAGCGTGATGCTTGCGGGGGCGCGATCCCCTTCATTGCTACGAAGCGCAGGCTTGAAAGCGAGAGTGGGCCCGCGTTGCTGCCGCAGGCTCCAGGCAATCGGGTTGATACTTGTGTCGGGAACGACAAACACAGAAGGGGCATACGACCCATCCGTGTTCCGCTGTCCAATGCCTTGGATTTTGTAATTTGTGAATCCGCCACGCCGAAAGAATGCGGGATCAAGAAGCAACGTGTCCATGGATGTGTTGTTGCCTCCAATTTGCACTAGTGTGGACTGAAGGGTAAGCGAGCCACCGAATGATGGTGCCTTGTCGATCGCATAACCCTCTACCGTGCCATCAAGCACGAGGCGTCCTCCAATCGAAGTGCTCAGGGCGGGATCCTTGCCGGCGAGCAGGGAGATCGAGCCTGCCTTGCCATAGCTGAGCGAGGCCGAGGCATTCGACTTTACCCCGGCGGAGGCATCGATGTCGGATCCCGTCGCGAGAGCGACATTGAAACCTTCGAGGGTAACGCTTCCGGCATTGAGAGTTCTGGCTAGGTCGAACGGTTGAGTGGCTGTGGGCCGTTCATCGATGATCATTCCTGAAACATTAATGGACCCTGCGCTTCCCAATGTAATGTTTCCTCGTCCGGCGACAATGGCCGGTGCAGCAACATTGCTTAGGGCACCGGTTGCTTTCAGATACTGATACGTGAACGGAGAATAATTGTAGGCACTTATGGAGATTGTCCCGCCGGGAGCAACGATCTTTCCGTCTAACGTGACGTTTTTTGCGGAGACCGACAGCCCACCATTGGCAGGGATGGCAAGATTCACACCAGCGGGCAACCGAAAGTCGCCGTCGGGGTTGTTAACTGTGACGCTTCCAAAACCCGAGCCGAGATTGGAATACAAATCGGCCCCTAGGACAACTCGCTCGGCCAGAGAACCCGTAATGGGCACTGGGGCCAAGCCGACCAGTTGGAACTCCGGGGCCAGAGTATCCGGGGAGGTCTTTGCGAACTCGACCGTCGGGGGATAGGGAGATGAATCGATGATGCTTATGTCCGTAGTGGAAAGGACGATTCTTGTCTGCCCGCGGAATGACAATGTGAGTGACGCCTGTGCAGGGGGGCTGTCAAGCTGCCGCGGGCCAGTAACGACCTGTCCCATGAGTTTTCCTGAGACCACCAAAGTGGGAGCGGTCAGGGAGATGGCCCCGCCGACAACCCCCTGATTGTAGGCCCCCGTCGTGTAACCGCCTGTCGGACAGAGGGCGATGTTGAAGGTTTTTGAAACATTCCATTTCGCGGAGCTGACCGTGGTGGTGGCGCCGTTGTAAATGCCGTCGTATTTCACTCCAGGTGTCGCGTTTGCGATATCGATCAGGTTGGCACCGCGCAGCAGCCGGGAGGTTTGAATGGTGCCGCCTTGGTTGCGCAGGAATCCCCCGGAGACATCGATGGTCGCTCCAGATTGAACAACGACCGCAGATCCCGCCTGCATACTGACGGTGCCCCCCTGCGTGGTGAGTTGGGCGACATCGCGAGAGACGAGATTTGCATATCCGCTCAGGTCTCCCAGGGGTGTTCCAATCCATGTGCGCCCTCCATAATTGCCGGTGGCCCGCAAATCAACCACAAGAGATTGGCCGCGTACCGGCGAGGTTCGCTGAACGGGTGAGTCGGCCAACTCGCTGCCCCGAAGTTGCACGGAAAGGATGTTTTGCTCCAAAGGGACCCAAGCATTTGTTGTTCCACTGGCATCAACAACCGCACCTGCGTCGAGATAGATTTGCCCGGTGTCGAATAAAAATATCTGGGTGGACCCGTTGAAATTTGTCGATAGTCCGGCTTCAACAGCCCCGGTGGAATCGAATATCGTGCGGTTATTTCCAACATCCCGGTAGGTCCACTGTCCAGCCTTGGCGGTGATTGATCCGCCTGTGGCGGTAACAAACGAGTTTTTTCCGACGTGGATGGCTTGTCCGAGCAGGTTGATTTGTGAGATGGCGGGAAGCTTTGTTCCCGGAATTTTGCTGGAGTCGGCGTAGTTCGGGACGACTTGTGTTACGGAACCTGCGCCGAGCGTAAGCACACCGGTGAACTGTGAGATAAATATGGGTAATCCATATCCTCCAGTGGAGCCAGAATTGTCGAAATTCGGATTTGAAACCGCCCCGTAGCTCGCGATCAAGTCTATGCGACCGTTGAGCGCGACTGATGTCGTTGAGCGGGCAACGCCATTTTGCTGAACCTGCTTGCCAACCATCATAATGTTGCCCCTTTCAGCAGAAATATCGCCGTTGTTGATCGCCGAGTAGGAAGTTGGATCGACGGCACCGACCCAGATGTCCAGCCCGCGCAGGCTTGGATCACTCGAATCATGTGCCCGGATGCCTACCTGAAGTCCGGCAGCGAGAATTGTCTGGCCCTGCGGGGTGGATATGGAACCTTCATTTACCACCTGAGGACCGACGAGCATGACGCGTCCGCCATCGCCCGAAGTGCCTTGCGGCGTCGTGATGGACGCGCCACGCTCAACAAGGATGTTCCCTGTTGTTCCGGACGGAGGAGCCGGGGGATTGAACGCGGGGGTTCCGTCCGAGCCGCCGGGAACGCTCAACGCGGAGAACAGAAACTGCGCATCCCGGTTGTTGAGCAGACCACTTGAGATCAGGTTGTCGTTGATCGGCAGGGAGGAGGCGACGAGGGTGCGGGTGTTGACCTGGCTGCCGGCGCCGAAGATGATGCCGTTCTGGTTGATGAGATAGACTTGGCCGTCGGCCTTGATGCTGCCGAGGATTTGGGAGGGTTTTCCGGAGGGGTCGGTGATTTTGTTGAAGGCGATCCATTTGCCGGAGTCGGTTCCGCCGGCGCTCTGGTCGAAGTTGACGGTGGTGTTTCTGCCGACGTTGAAGGTTTTCCAGTCCAGCAGGGCCTGGGATTGGTTCTGGGTGATGGTGACGGTGTTGCCGGACTGGGCCGGGGCGGAAGCGCCTGTCCATGTCCCGCCCGAAAGCCGTTCCAGCCCGCCTGTGGCAAGTCCGTTCGGGACAGAGGCGGCGGCGGAGGCGGCGCGGGCGGAGGCCTGCATCTGGCGCATGGCGTTGATGACCTGTGTCGTGCGGGCAAGGCGGTCCTCCGCCTTGGCATCGGCGAGAGAGGCGGCCGCGGCACCGGCATTCGCGCGGGCTGCGGCGGCCTGGCTTCCGGATGCGGATGTTGCTCCCCCGCGCAGGATGTCTCCGGCGCTGGCGACGGGCGGAAAACCGGAGAGGAGGAGGCAGGCGAGGAGGAATTTGGAATTTGGAATTTGGAATTTGAAGTTGGGAAGGAGGAGAGCACCGAATTTCATTCCACATTCCCGATTTGCCATTCCGAATTCGTCCACACGGCGCAACCTGCCTGGGGAGGCTGGTCGCGGGTCAACATGGTGGAGAGTGGAGGCCATGGGCACTATCACCTGCTACTTTCGATGAGGTTTGCATCCCGCGAAAGGAGCCGAATGTTACGATTTCGTCACATTGGCAGTGGTGACGAAATCGGGACACCCGAGCCCTCTGGAAGGGCGAGGGAGAAAAAGCGGAAAGTTGAAAGCGGAAACCGGAAAGACGGGAGTGAGGGCCATCAATTTCGCAGCATTTCATGGGAGAAACTTGCCGGGACGGGGGCCAGCAGGCTAGAGTTCCTTTCATGGGGAACGAGAGCGAGCCAGAGAAAAAGCCGAAAATTCGTCGGCGCGGGTTGTTCGAACAAGCCAAAGATCCGGCGAAGCTCAGGGATCCATCGGAGGCCCAGGGGGATGTGCCGGTGGAAGGCAGGCCCAAATGGGACAGCCGCCAGCGGCAGAGCGGAGCAAAATTTCAGTCGAGGGTGGTTTCGAAGCCCTTGGGGAACACGGCCGGGGAAGCGAAAGCGATGGCCCCCGCGCCCGCGGCATCGCCGGGGCTGGACCCGGAATCCGGCGGTCCGTCCGAGCGGGCCCTTTCGAAAACCCTCCGGCCCGAAGGCTGGGAGTCGTCGTTCGTGCCGCCACCGGTGCCGGAGAGGGAGGCCGCAGGCACCGAAGACCAGAAGCCCAGACTGCTCCGTGACCTGCTTCCCGTCATTCGCCGGAGGGCCGCTAAACGCATCCGCCTCGTCTATGCGCTCGCGGCGGGGCTCGTCGCAGTCGCCCTATTCAGCGTCGTCTCGTGGAATCTCGGCTTCGGGGCCGGGGTCCAGAATTCGCTTGATGAGGAGACGAAGGAAAAGGCCACGGTTTCCAAAGAATTTCTCGGGGAGCTGGATCAGGCGCTCGCCGACCTGCGCGTCGGAAAAACCGAGAATGCGGCAAAAAAGCTTCAGGAGCTGGAGGGGTCGAAGACGGGAGTCGCCTCGCTGACCTATTTGCTGGCCGTGGCCGCCGTGCAGAACGGCGACATCAAACTCGCCGAGGCGAAGACCGCCGAGAGCATCGCCAAACGCGAGCGGATTTCCGATTCGCTCGCCCTCCAGGCGGTTCTGGAGACCCAGAAGGGCTCCGATCCCTCGATCAAAAAATTCGGCGACCCGCGGGTCCGCTCCGAATCCCTGCTCCGGCAGGCGATGCTGGCCGATGCGGCGAACCCATTTCCCATGGTCGAGCTCGCGACGCTTTTGCGCTACCAAAAGCGGAACGAGGAAGCGCTCGCCCTTCTGCGCGGGGCGCGTTCGCGGCTGAACCCGGTGGATAGCCACACCGTGGTCGATGTTTCCGTCGAACTGGCCACTCTCCAGGACACCCCCGATTCCGGGCTGCCGCAGATCGCCGAACCCGGGAACGATCTCGTCTCCGCGTTCTCTTCGGCCTATATCGCCATGCGAAAAGGGGATTTTGACCGGGCGGCCGACCTCGTGAAAATCGCGCGCAAAATGTCCGCCCCCGACCTCTTCGACTACCTGATCAACGACCCGGCGATCCGGAGGTATGTCGCAGAACCCAAGCTCCGGGAGTTTTTCCAGTAGGTTCCCTTCTTCCGGGCCTTTTGAAATTTTCTCTTGACGGGGTAAGCATGTTTTTTAAACAACGATCAATCTAGTCGTTAAACCGTCCGGCGACCCGTCTTCTGGAGTCGAGAGCAACAGAAAATTCAGGAGGATAAATTTATGAGTGGGATCAATGTCGCGGAATCGGGCCGGGGCGCATCGGCCGACCGGATACCGGAAAAGCGCGTCTTTAAACTGCGTTCAATCCCGGATATCCGGGTTCAGGAAGTTCGGGTCGAGCGCGGCCCGGAAACGCCGGTGCCTGCGGATGCGCTGGCGGGCGAGTTGCAGGCTGACGCTTCCTTGCGCCAATCCGGGCATGTCCCGGAGCCGCCGGCTTTTCGGCGCGATGGGGCGAGACCGCCGCGAACGCCTGCTCCTGTCTGAGAAGAAAGTCTGTTTCCGGTTCGGCGGGCAATTTCCGGCAGAGTTTGAAATCGAAAATCGAGGACAGCGTGAAACGTTTTCCCGCATGGGTGGCGCTCCTCGCCTTGCTGGGAACGACGGCCTTTGCTTCGTTTCCAGCTTGGCCATGGTGAAGCTCAGGCACCTGCCCGCCGGGTCGCTGCCGCCCGTGGGAGAGCCGACCGGCGTCGCGGAAAAAGATTTCCCGACTGCCTACGCGGCGATGAGGCGCGGGGATTTTCAAACGGCCGCCACGATCCTCGAAGCCACCCGGAAGTCCCTTCCGCCCGAACTCTTCGATTACCTGCTCAACGCCTGCCCGATCCGCGACTACGCGCTCGAACCGAAGATCACCCGGTTTTACTGAGCCGGGGCCACGACCTGCAGGGCGGGAAAATACCGTCAGACCGATCGAGAAGAGCGTCGGATGGATGGTGAAGTGCGACCGATATATGGGCCGCCCCAATCCTTGCGATCAGGAAGCCGAAGGGACAGACGGGCGGTGGAAAGTGGCACACGCTTTCCAGCCTGTGAACCAGCTCAAACACAGGCTGGAAAGCCTGTGTCACACTTCAGATCGTCGCGAGATCGCAAGGATTGGGGTGGGACGGCACGGCGAGCATCCCTCCGGGCCAAACGCTCCCGCCAAACGGATGGCGAAAAAAAACCGAAAAAAATTGTTGACGGAAAATAGGACCTCCGTTAAAAAAACAAATGACGACGCAAATAGTCGTCATTAAAAATCCGATGACCTGACCACGGGAGATTGGAAAATCGCCGGCCAGAGGGGCGTCAAACGCTTTTCCGGCCGGCCTCAATCCAACAAACAAAAAAAGGAAAAAAACATGAAAGCAATAAAAACAAAGTTAAGCGTGGGAAGCCTGGCACGGGCCGCCTTGGTGGCCGGTGTCGCGCTGAGCGCGCACGTCGCCTCCGCGGTGACGGTAGCAACACCCAATCCGGGGGATCTCTTCATCGGGTTCCGGCAAGCCGGAGTCTCCAGTGACGTGCTCATCGATCTGGGATCGGCCACCAACTTCACCCCGAGTTCCTTGGGGTCTGGTTACGGGGGCACTTGGAACGGCAGTTCGTTCACGGTCACGGGCATCAACCTGTCGGCCGATCTCGGAAGCGTCTTCACCAACTGGGCGAATAATCCGGGTGACGGGACAGGCGTTACCTGGGCCGTCGTGGGATTAACCTCCACGGCCTTGAACAACATCAGTCCGTTCACGGCCTTGAAAAAGAATTCCGTGTATGTGACGCAGGCCCGGACGAATCCGAGCACCCAGACTGCCGGTTTGAGTTTGGGCACAGGTGGGCTGACAGCGCTTGCTGGAAAAATCTACAACATTGAGAGCGGGAACTTCGGCTACGACGGATCAACCAGCACAGCCAACAGCAACGTGACGGTCATCCAGAGTTCTGCCGGCAGCAACAGCAATTCTTGGACCTCACAATTCGGCAGCCAAAGCGCCGCCTTGGGAACCAACCTTACCTTCGAGCAGGCTCCGAATGGTTCCTTCTCGGGGCCCACGGATTCCGTGCTGGATCTCTACCTGAAGCCGAACACGGGGTCCACTGGCGGAACAGCGGCGTCGTATCTGGGAAGCTTCAGCCTCGCCAGCAACGGCGTTCTGACATACGGGGCTGTTCCGGAACCTTCCACCTATGCGCTTCTGGCGCTCACGGGAACCATCTTCATGGTTTTCATCCGCCGCCGGAACCGTCTCAACAACCCACTCAATTAACCATCATTTAACCAATTCAAAAAACAAAAAAGAAAATCTTATCCTATGAAAACAACAAATCTACTCGCGGCCGCTTTGGTCGCATTCGGCCTGGCCACCACGGCCTCGGCCCAGACGAAAATCTATATCTCGGGAGCGCCGGCGGTCCGGCAGTCCGCCACCGTCGCCATCGAGCACCTCCTCGCGGCCAACGGGGGCACGATCACCCGGGCATTCAACGGCACGAACGTCCTCGTCGCAAATGTCGTCACTTGGACCGGAGGCAACATCGGCGGCACGCCCGTAACCATCAAGCTGGCCTACACCGGCTCGGCTGCGGGTTACCAGGCTGTGGCCGGGCAAATTCCCGTCCGCTTCCTTCCCGACTCGGTAAACGGATTGGGTCAAGGCCAGACCGACGTGAATGCCAGCCTCGGTGCGGCGGCGGAGTCGCATGTGCCGGACTTTACGTTTGCCGACGAGTTCCAGGCATCCACTCCATGGATCGGGACCAACAGCTTGGCGAAAACCGCCTATGCCACCGGAGGGGCTACCTACGGCAGTCCTCAGGCCTATCAGACATTGACGGATGACGTGGTGGGCATCCTGCCGCTCCGGGTCGTTGCCAGCCCGGGCGCGCCGTTCACCAACATCACGCCCCAGTTGGCCCAGCAGGTGTATGAGGGCGGCGGTATTCCGCTGTCCCAGTTTACGGGCAACGCCAGCGACGTGAACAGCACCGTCTATGGCCTGGGCCGCGATGTCGGCTCCGGGGCGAGGACGCTATGGCTCGCGGAGACCGGCGTGGGGACCAACACCCTCGTCCAAGACTACCAGCCTGCGGTCACCGTCACGAACAAATCGGTTGTGAAGATCATCCCCTTTGCCGGCGGCTCAAATTACACCTCGGCCCCGACAGTGACGCTCGGTGCGCCATCGTCGGGAACCACGGCCACCGCGCACGCCAATCTGACCGGCGGCAAGGTAACCAGCTACACGATTGACAATCCCGGCAGCGGCTATGCCGCGGCCCCGACAATTACGATCGCGGGCGGCGGCGGAGACGGCGCCTACGGGACAGTGGTTATCGGCGGGGGAACGGTCACAGCCAATCCGCTCTACGCGAACCAAGACCTCATCGGGATCCATTCCACCAACGGGAACGGCGGATACTCGACTTTCGGTGCGGAGCTGACGGCCATTGCCGCCAACCCGAGCGCTGCGGGCGGCTACTTCATCGCCTATGTGGCCGACGCCGACGCGCAGACCGCGCTCGCGGCAGGAGCCGTCGAAGTCGCGTGGAACGGGGTTTTCCTCGGCACGCTGGGCACCTCCGGCACGGCCTCTCCGGCCTTGGCGAACGGCCAGTATAGCCTCTGGGGTTACATCCGCATCGCCCACCTCTCGAACCTTGTCACGACGGGAAGCGGCGCAAGCATTCAGGGCAAAACCGAAAAGGCGATCTCCGACCAACTGCGCAACTACGACGCGCAGGTTCTGCTGTCCGATGTGAACGTTCAGCGCCTCACGGATGGCGGGCAGATCTTCCAAGGCCAATGGGGACAATAATCCCGGCCGCAGCGGGCAGGTTCCAGCACGTATCCAAACTGCTGTGACCTGAGCCTGACCGATCAATAACCAGTGAGGGTCCGATTCCCTCACTGGTTTTTTCATGAACACACGAATTTCAATAAACCAACCACATCCAGAAAATTGATACCATCTTTTGGAAATAACCGACGTATGCTTCCGTAGCAAAGCAGGGAGCACAGGTGTCTCGCCTGTGAAAGACACGCCCCCTCGCTTGCGGACTCAGTGCCCAAACGGGCGGAACGCCCGTTCTACCTGGTCGCTGCAGAGTCCAGTTCCATACAACCGATGAAAGCAAACCGTCTCCTTCTTCTCTCCGCGGGATTGAACCTGGTTTTGGCCGTGGCCAGCGTTTGGCTGTTCTTCGGTTACTCCGGCCGTGCTCCTGTCCAAGCAAAGAGTGTCTTACCCGCGCCGCAGGCACCCGGCAAGTTCAACTGGCGGCAGCTCGAATCCGAGGATTTTTCCACCTATATCGCCAACCTGCGTGGGGTGGGATGTCCCGAGCAGACGGTGCGGAGCATCGTGACCGCCGAAGTCGCGGCCCAATTTGAAGAGGAGCGGCAGGCGGTCGCGTCCCGCCCGGCAACCACCGAGGCCGCCCGACAGCAGCAACGCCAGCTTCTCGACCGGTTGCCCCGCGAGCAGCAGGCCGTGGTCGCCGGCCTCTTGGGCAGCCCGTCGGGAGGTGCGTGGTCGGTGCCAGGCTCACTAGCCTCGAATGGCGGAACGAGCTCTGGTCAACCCGCAAACACGAACTCCGCTTCTGGCGGAAATGCCGGCACCGCGAATTCGCCGTCCGCCATTTCCCCCGCCAATCCGGCGGGCCCTTCGGCTTCCCTGCAGTCGGCGACTTCTTCAACATCTCAGCAAGGGGCTGTCACTGCGGCGGCCGGGCCGAACCAAAGTGGCCGCACCCGTCCCGCCTGGATGACGGCCCAGTGGCTCGACGACCAATTATACCGGGCGAAGTATGGGACCGAGGCCTTTCTGCTCCACAACCTCGAGGAAGGCCCCCAGAGCGCGGGACAGAAGTAGTTTCCAGTGATTCAGTGTCCAGTGTTCAGAAAGCGCGCGGCGTCGGTTTTGCGGGCTGAAAACTGAACCGCCGAAAACTGAAAACTACTTTTCAGCCGTCGTCTTCTCCACCTCCGTAGCCGAGGACTTCGACGGTGATGGTGGAAGGCTGGTCCGGGGTCGATTCTGGGGACGGGCGTGGCTGGATGGCGACCGATTGCGCGGCCGAGTTGGCCGCCGCCGAGGCAGAAGCGCCCGAGGTCAGTCCGCCGATATTCGGTGCCGCGACCACGGGCGCGGTCGGGACGCCAGCCGTCGTGCCGCCGGCCTGGATGTTGCCCGCATTCAGGACCTTCACGGCGGCGATGTTCAAATTGCCGGTCGCGCGGATGCCCGCGTCGCCGGCGTCCACTGTCCCGGCGGGGGCGATGAGATCGACGCTTCCGGGAGGGACTCCGCCAACGGTCGCAAGAACACCGATGCCGCCACCGGTGGCGAGACCGGCCAGATCGAGCTTCAGATTCGCGCTCTGGGGGTCAATGAGCACGCGGGTCGGCGGGGCCGACTGCACGGTTTTCGCCGACGAGCCGGCGGCGATGTCGCCAGTTGATGACCAGATGATTTCATTGCCGCCGCGCAGGGTGAAGATCCGGGAGATGCCGATATCCACGCTGCTGTTGGTGAAGATCGAGATATTGCCGCCGTCTTCGGTGATGATGCCGGGAGGAGCCAGCGGAGAGCCGATGGTGCTGGTGGCCAGCGTGAGCCCGCCTCCGGGTGCGAGCAGGCTGATGTTGCCGCCGCTCTTGGTGCGGATGTCGCGCGACCGGGTGTTGATGTCTCCGCCGGAACTGGACGAATTGGGGAAGAGGGCCTGGATGGCGGCGAAACCAGCGGCGTATGAGCCGAAGCCGGGGCTGCCGGCGAGGTTGTGGTTGCGTCCGGTGTCGCGGAGGACAAGGTAGAAGAGCTGGAGGGCGATTTCGGCTTGGACCTTGTCCGGCAGGGTCTTGATCGTGGAGGCGGCCAGCTTGAGTTTGCTGCCAAAGATGTCCTGCAACTCGGCCAGATAGCCGGTGCTTCCCGCCACGCCAGGGGCGAGGTTTTTTTCGAGGAATCCGGTGAAGTCGGAACCCGCGAGTCCAGCGAGCGCCTCGCCGAGCCCGGCTGCCGCGATGATGTCTGCCCCGGCGAACGGGAGGTTCGGGTTGCGGGCGTTGCCGATGCTGGTGATGCCGACGCCCGTGCCATCCGCGTTGTTCGTGCCCGTGCCGAGGTCGAGGTTGTGCCCGGCGAGCACCTCGAGCGTCCCCGGGCCGCTGATCTGGATGTCCCCGGCCAAGGCGGTCTGACCGTATCCGAGCAAATTGCCGGATGCTTGGGTGGCAACGCGGAGCAGGGAGTTGGCGTCGTAAGGGATGATGTCCCCACGGGCGGAAACCACGCTGATATCCGAGGAACTGGTGTTCTGAATATAGAAGGCGATGTCGGTGATGTCGCCACCCGCCACGACCAAGGCGGATTTGGCCGAAAAGAGGGTCAGCCCGGAGATATTGCCATCCCCCGCATAAAGCAGGATTGGATCGGGATCATTGGCATGTAGCAGGCTGCTGCCGTGAAGTGCCTGTTGGGTTTGAATGACGGCGGCCGACCCGGTGCTTGATCCGGTTTCCGCGAACATCTGCTCAATGAAGGAAAGGAAGTTCTGGGCGGTCCTTTGAGCGTTGGACGCTGTGTTTCCGACCCGGACCTGATAGGCATAGGGAGAGTTGACTCCCGGGATGGATGCCGGGTTGGCATCCGAGAGGTTGACCGTGGCGGAGCCCCAGATCTTCAGGGGCGTGTTGCCGGTGGCGGCTTGTGTCGTGACCCCCGTCACTTGAAGCCCGTTGATCGCCCCGGCGGCTGCCAGTTCGATGGTGCCGGACGGCGAGGGCGAAAGATTCAGCGTGCCCACGAGGTTGATGTCGCCCGAAAACGCCGTCGCCCGCAGGGTGCCGGGGAGCAAAGTGAAGACCGTGCTGAACGGTGTCACGCTGGTTTCGTCCAGCCGCAGCCATGGCTGATAATACGAGAGGGATTGGGGATTGGAGGCAAGGAGATGCACGGCATTCATCCAGTTCTGCAGAATGGAAGTGGCGGTGTTTGCGCCGGGCATGGTCGCGCTCTCGCGCAGGGTGACGCTGCCACCGAGCGAGGTAACATTGACGGCATCCGTCGCCGCGTAGGTGGAAAAATAGCTCTTTCTCCAGAAGGCATTGTTTACCCCGCCCGGCAGGAGGAACGGGTTGACCACCGGGCCGAGGAGCACGTCGCCGGCGGCGCTGACATCGAAGCTGCCCTTGCCAAGGAAGAGAGTGGTCGGCAGCCATTGAGCAGGCGATGGGTTGATGCTGGCCGGGGTGGCGAGAGTGCCGAGGGAGGCGGAACGGGTGCTGTTGGTGACGATGCTGTTGCCGGCGCTCAATGTGCCCCGGCCGTTTTCGACGTAGTAAACTCCGGCATCGATATTGTGTCCGGCCCGGACCGCGACATCGCCGCCGCCGAGTTCCACGAGGGATTGATCGGCGGCGAGCAGGTCGCCGGCGGGCGTCTTGTAGGTGACCCGCCCGTTGGTCGGGGCCACCGCATCGACATTGCTGACATCGTTGCCGGCGATCAGGCTGACATTGCCCCCACCGAGGGCGCCGACCCCTTCGAAGAAGTTGCTGAAATCCACCCACCAGCTCGTCGAGCCGATGTCGCCTTTGGCCGTGACGCCAAATTCGCCCGTGAGCGGGTCCACATACCCGCGGCGATACAGCCAGTTGTCCGGGATCTGCTTCTGCGAATCGGCGACGAGTTGTCCCGAGTTGTTCTGCGTCAGATGCTCGATGTTCTGCTGGGCATTGATGAGCACATTGCCGCCGGCAAGGCTGTATTGCGCGGCATAGGTGGGGTTTTGCTGGACAACACCGAGAGTGCCCTGTGTGCCGATGCTGATGGATGGCGGCACGACGAATGCCCCGCCGAGGGTGGGATCCGCAACCGCCGTGCCGGCCGTGTAGATGGTCGCAAACTCATTGAGGAGCTGGACATCGCGGCCCGCGGAAACCGTGATGTCCCCGCTGCCGGTGCGGATGACCTGGTAGCGCCCGGAGATCGCCGCGCTGGTCAGGGCGTTCACCCCGCCGCTGGCGATGGGGTTGCCGTTGTTGCTGGTGACAAGTTTGCCGAGCAGGAGCGATCCGGAATTTGCCGCCAGGCTCGATAGGGCCTGCACCCGCCCGAAATCGGCGGCGGAAAAATCCGCGCCGGAGGTGAGCCGGTAGGACCACGACTGGGCGTTGACTGGGAGCAGCGGGTTCGGCGCGAGCAGAAGCGCCGTGTTGGCGCTCGATGTGAAGCCATCGCTCAGGGCGTTGTAGAAGACGAGGTTGCCTGCGGCGCGGAGAGTCAGGACACCGGGGGCACCATTGGGACCGAAGCGGTAGGTCGAGAGATCCCAGTCGCTGCTGGCCGTGGAATTCGAGGTGCCGAGGGTCAGGTTGCCGGTGCGGTTGATGATTTCCGCGCCGGGCGCGATGACGAGCACGGAGGCAAGGCTTGCGTTGTTGGCGAGAAGGCGGTCGGTGATCGAGCCCGCCGTGCCCACGGCCCCGATATTGCCGCCAAATGCCGTGCCGTTGTTTTTAACATTGGTCTGCACGGCATTTGGCGGCAATATCGGGGC
>Ga0209697_10002565_pt1 | contig 25947 bp, 24 predicted proteins | sample AliMusrvi5mmetaG_FD_184115 | JGI IMG/M metagenome (GOLD analysis project Ga0209697, IMG submission 184115) | Freshwater lake bacterial and archeal communities from Alinen Mustajarvi, Finland, to study Microbial Dark Matter (Phase II) - Alinen... | ecosystem: Environmental > Aquatic > Freshwater...
TGCTGCGGGTGAATCCGGTGCTCCAGCAGGCACCGGATGACATACGCAAACAAGAGCAGGTCCAGCATGTCCCCGGTAGCAGCGATGGCGTTTTCCCAGAAGGTCACTTGCAGCCCTAGTGCGATGGCGGCCAGGAGGACCGGTACCCAGGCATTCGCCAAGGACAGCAGGGCGCGTTCGTTCTGGACAAGGAGCCGCTGCTGCTCAAGCCGGTCGTGAGGCAACAACGCCACCGAGCGCGCCAGTGTTGCCAGTGTCAATGAGGCGCAAACGGCCGCAAAACCATTCAGCGCCACCGGCACCCAACCTGCTGGCAGCCAATGGAACGGGTAAGTGAGCAGGAACAAAAGCGGTTGGTAAAAACTTGGCTGCCAGCCCCAACCTGTTACCCTTGACACTTGGGCGAGGCTGCTAAGAGTGACCCAGTGATTGAGGGTGGCCAGATAACCCACCAGGGCTGCGGCTCCGACCACCCAAGGCAGTCTATCCCGGATGAATTGGCGTTCGGATTTGATGGGAAATTCCACGGTCATGCGGCGGACAACGGCAGCATCGGAATACTCTGATTCTAGTGTACGCGAGGCTGCGGCGACGCAGCCGAAATGTCAATCCGCAAAAGCACGCGCGTCGCCACGGCCCAAGGCCAGAGACAAAGCCTACTGGGTAGGGTAATTCAAGCTACGTGGTTGCGCGATGGGTGAGCCGAGAGCGGCCGTTGCGAAGATCAAGATGCACTCGCCGATGAATCACGAGCGAGGCATGCGGACAAAAAAACAGACCCACTGCACTGTGGCAGTGGGTCACGATGAAGAGGCTTCTTGGGACCTCGGCAGGTCCTGACGGGCTTCTACTTTGACCGGCGTCGAACGATTGTCGTTAGAAACGCAGCCAGCCCACCCAGAGCCCAAACGGAGGGCTCAGGAACCATGGCTCGAATGACGAGATGGTTCGCGCCCGGGTTCCAAGCGCCGCCAGCAAGATTCTGATCAACGGGCGCAGCCCCTGTTAGGTTGTCGAGATTGAACGTATTCGGAGCACTCCGATCCCACCAGCTACCCGCCGCGACGCCACTCGTGTCCATTAAGAAAGGATACTTGTCATTGGGCGGAGCGGCGATTACGTTCTGCATAAATATCGCAACCAGGAAGTCGTCGCCTACGTTAAACTTTTGGGGCGTATTGAGCCAAACCGTCTGCAAGAAATAGTTCGTCCCGTTATTGCCAGTAAGGGGGGTAAAAGCCTGCGTATAGACGCGGGTGTACCCCTGGAGTGAAGTCTGTCTGTAGAGGACTACATCCGCGACCGTGCCAGGAGCAGTGGTATCGAGCCCAAACTGTACTCCTACGATAGCATTTGATGTCGTCGCGCTAAACTCGTTAGCAAACCAGTTGTCGAGCGGTTCGGTACCGTCGCTGGCGTTGATAGCCCCGCTAATAGAGCCGTTATCCAATTGATAGGTCGCTGTCGCTGCTTGCGCGCCCACTATTGCCAACTGCGCAATGGCGATCCCAGCCAGGAGAACTCTGATTGTTTTACGCATAGTGCATGTTTCTTTCGGCGGGCAGCTCGCAATTACTTAAGGTAAATAGCTTTTCTGGCGCCCGCGAGCACTTGACGCTGCGTGCGTGACAGAAGATCGATTGATCGCTGCCCATTACCATGCGCGCATATTGCTTCAATTCGACAAGAGTGTCAACCCTAATGTTCAAATATTTTTTGTGGGCCCCGGACCATGGCCTTGGCACCGCGGCGGGCTTCGCCGTCCAGGATGTTCTAATCAACAGCACCAGCGGTCAAGCCCTCTTGCCCACTCGTTCGCACGAAGGTGGGCTGATCAACGTGGTGCATTCTAGGCTCCATGACCTAGGAGGCCGGCGCTGACACCGTTCGAAGTCGCGAGTGTTCAGGCTGCCGGTGCGGAGGGTTCCGTCTGGTGGCATCCTGCGATTGGCTGAAGTTATGCGCGCCGGGTGTAGGGTAGTTTCCACGGCCCGCGATACGTCACACCGACCAAGTTGTCGGCCTTCGGGTCATCCACCACTTTTTCGGTGGCGGGGTCCCAGACGATCTTGCGGCCGGTACGGTAGGCAATATTGCCGAGGTGGGCGACGGTGGAGACGTGGTGGCCGATGTCCAGGTTGAGCACTGGCTGTTGGCGTGACTTCACGCAATCCAGAAAATTGCGAACATGGGCCGGACGCGGGTCGGGGCTGCCGGGTTTGCGCTGGTTTTCGAGGTTGGCCTGCTTCTTCTCGGTGCGGATTTCCCAGCCTTCATCGTTGAGGATGATGTTGCCCTCGGTACCGCTCCATTCGATGCCCCAGGAACGGTTATAAAGTCCGTTGTTCAAACCGGCTTTGTGTTCCCAGATCAGGGTGTAATTTGGAAACTCGTACACGGTCACCTGGGAGTCGGGGGTCTCGGAGTTGTCGTCGAGGACGAACTTGCCGCCGCAGGAATAGGCGCTTTTGGGTTCGTCAGGGCCCATGCCCATGAGCATCATGTTGATGAGATGGACGCCCCAGTCAGTCATCAGGCCGCCGGCGTAATCCCAGAACCAGCGGAAGTTGAAGTGGAAGCGGTTGGGGTTGAAGGGCCGTTCGGGGGCTGGGCCAAGCCACATCCCATAGTCCACGCCCGCAGGGGGGTTGCCGTCAGCCGGCTTGCCGATGGCGGGGAGCCAATCGAGGTAAGCCCAGCCGCGCACGATACTGACCTTGCCTAGCTTGCCCGAGCGGATGAACTCGCCCGCCTCTACGATATGCTTGCAACTGCGCCACTGGGAACCCATCTGCACGACGCGCTGGTGGCGTTTCGCCGCTTCGAGCATGGCGCGGCCTTCGTCAATGGTCTTGGCGAGCGGTTTTTCCACATAAACATCCTTGCCTGCCTGGCAAGCAAGGACGGCGGGCAAGGCGTGCCAGTGGTCGGGGGTAGCGATGAGGACAACATCCACGTCCTTGCGATCCAGGACGCGCCGGAAATCCTTGACGGTGTCAGGCTTCTTGCCGCGTTTCTGGCCGCAGATTTCCACGCCTTTGGCGATCTTTGCGTCATCCACATCGCAGACCACTACGCAGTCCACTTCGGGATTAAGAAAGAAGCATTCGAGGTCACCTTGACCCATGCCGCCACAGCCGATGAGCCCGAGCCGGACCTTGTCGCTGGGCGCCGGTTCGGCGGCGCGAACAGAACGGACAAAGGGGAAGGTGAGGGCGCTGGCGGTCAGCGGAGCCAGGGTGGTGGCCAGGGCGGACTTGCCCAGGAATTTGCGGCGGGAGATATCTTTCATAATTCAAGCTATCGACATCAAGTTCCAGACAACGATGCAACTGTCAGGACGGGGCGAGATTGCCACCCCCCGGGTCAGCCGTCGAGCGGAATTGATTCGTGAGCGACCGGCCGGACTCAGGCCACCCACTCCCGCTGACGAGTCAGCGAGCTGGCCAGCAGTTCGTTGGCGATAGCGGCGTTTTCAGCCACTTGAAAATCAAACATCCCCACGAGGGTAAAATCCGCTCCATTCTCGAAAGCGTGCTTCAGCCCGGCCTTCGGATGAATGGCCCCAGCCGCCAGCACTTTGTAAGCGATCCACGGCCTTTCCATCTCGGACATGTATCGAATAGTGCCCTCCGGGTCTTTGCACCAATAATTATCAATCCCATAGTTCTCGATCACGTCCTTGTCCTGGCCGGGCTGGCGCTTGGACCAGTAATTATTGCTGTGCAGAGTTTTCACATAGAAGTCGGGTGCAATGCCCGCTTTCTCCACCATTGTCACCGTCCGCAACTCGTGCCCGCCGACCCCCGCGATGATCTTCTGCTGCTTGATCAGGGTCACCAGTTCGCCGATCAGGCCCACCTTGTTGTCGCGTGTCCACTCGTCCCCGTAGTTGCCGACCAGGAACGCCCCCACCGCGCCATCATCCACCACCTGCTTTATTACCGTCTGGAACTCGGCGGGCTTGGGACTGATCTGGGCGAGGTACTGAATCCGACCGCCCTGCTTCCGGTACTTGCGGTAGACCTTGGTCGCATGCTCGTCCGCCGGATTGAAGATCATCGTGTTGATCCCATGTTTCTCGCACAGCGCCCACGTCTCGATGATCTTCTCGTCGGTAAAATAGTGCGTTAGCAGGTTGGACACGTAAATGAGGTCGCGGCTGTGAGCCCATCCGCTGATCAGGTTGCCGCCGCAAATCAGGCGGCTGATCTTGACCTTGCCGATGGTACCGTGCCAGCGCTGGCACAAGGAAGCCGGGTCCGGAGGGGCAGGCGCGGGTTCACCAGGCGCGGCCTGCACCAGACGGTGCTCTTCCAGGCTGACCACCAAGGGCGCGACCAGCGATGCGGCGAGGGATTTCTTCAGAAAGCTGCGGCGGGCAAGGGGGTCGTGCATAAGTTGAATTCGTTAAAAGGCGGCCTCACAGCCGCTCTTGCGCTAAAGCGACGAGTTGGTTAATCGGGCTCATCTTTCGACTACCCATCGGCAGCCTACAGACCTGGCAATGGTCGTCAATCCGAAACAAGGCTTGTGCATGACGCATCCAAACGGTTTGGGGGCAGGTCAAGGCAGCCGGCGTGGGTGAAGTCCTGATCTCGGACCGACATCAAAGCAACGCTCCCGGCTCAGTTCAAACGAGGGCGGGGAAATGTCGCCGACTTCGGCATCGCCTGGTTGGATGGCGGGGCAGAAGCTGGCAGCAGTCCGACCGCGGAGGACCGGTGGCCGGGAGCGCCTCATTGCACAGTGCGCGAAGATCCCTTGCTGAGTACCACGTTCTCGTAACCAGCCTTCCTCACCCCCTACATGGTGTGACTCATGGGCTTCTGCGACCGTCGGCCGATTCGGTTCACGGGACCGATAGCGGAGTCGCAGGCTCTCGTCCTCAGCCGGCTCAGGTCGACTCAAATCTAGAGATATGTTATTATGAAGATAATCATGGATTATATCACAATCGAAGATCTTCGATGACTTGTCATGAATGCCCGCGTGCAGGAAATCGAAAGCGACGCAGGGGATGTCGGACCACCGCGCCCTGGAGCGATACGTGAGGACGCTCTGCGGCTGGTAGACGACCGTGAGTGGACCACGGCTTTTCTCGCCGGGGAACGGCGGATTCTCGAAATGATCGCCAAGGGCGAATCGCTTGTTCCGATTCTTGATGCCATGTGCCGGCTGGTGGAACAAGTGTCCAGCGGTTCCCTGGCGACGATCCTGCTGTTGGATGCGGAGGGCAGGCGTCTTCGGCACGCCGCAGCGCCGAGCCTTCCCGCAAGCTACACCGACGGGATGGGCGCCATCCCCGTCGGCCCTTCCGTGGGTTCCTGCGGCACGGCCGCCTATCGCCGGGAGCCTGTGATTGCCACCGACATCGCTCAGGATCCGCTGTGGACCGATTATCGCGCCCTGCCTCTGGCGCACGGTCTGCGGGCGAGTTGGTCAACACCGATATTCTCCTCGGAAGGCTGCGTGTTGGGAACCTTCGCGATCCTGTCCCGGGAACCACGCAGTCCGGCTCCCCTGCATCACCACATCATCGAACAGATTACCCATCTGGCGGCGGTCGCAATTGAACGCGAGCATACCGAATCGGCTCTGCGCCAGAGCGAGGAACGCTTCCGCAGGATGGCTGGCGAATTGCGGCGAAGCGAGGCCTATCTGGCTAAAGCGCAAAAACTGAGTCAAACGGGGAGCTTCTGCTTGCGGGTGGCCGGTCGAGAGCTTAAATCCTCCGCGGAAACCGTCCGCATCGGTGGGTGGGAACCGGGGACACAGCCTTCCCTTGAACAGGCGCTCGAACGAGTGCATCCCGATGACCGTCTCCGGGTTAAATCCATGCTTGAAAAGGCCTTGCAGTGCGGGTCTTTGCTGGACTACGAACATCGATTGGTGCTGCCGAATGGGACTGTCAGGTATGTGCACACGGTCGCGAATTCAATGCGCGACGCCTCGGGCGAGATCGAGTTGGTCGGAGCGGTCATGGACATCACGGAGAAGAAAAAATCCAATGACGCATTGCGAGCCGCAAGAGCCCGGTTCGAGGGTATTCTTGAAATTGCCGAAGATGCCATCATTTCGGTTGATGCGGACCAGCGCGTGGTTCTGTTCAACCAGGGCGCGGAGAAGGTATTTGGCTATAAGCAGACCGAAGTCGTCGGCACGTCGCTTGAACTGCTCCTCCCCCAGCGATTCGCCAGCGCTCACCGGGAGCATTTCAGAGAATTTACCCAGTCACCGGACGTGGCGCGCGTGATGGGACAGCGCCGCGAAGTGTTTGGCCGCCGAAAAGATGGGAGCAATTTTCCCGCCGAGGCTTCCATCTCCAAGCTCGATCTTGGCGGCGACCTGGTTTTCACGGTTATTTTGCGGGACATCACCGATCGCAAGCGAGCGGCGGAGGCGCTGCGTGCATCGGAGCAGTTGGCCCGCGGCCAAGTCGAGGCGCTGACCCGCACTTTGGACGCGCTGGCGATGGAATCCGTGCCAGATAGATTCGCGGAGCACGTGTTGCGGACCATAACCGAGCAATTGAATGCTCACAGCAGCAGCGTGTGGAGGAGAGGGGAGGCAGGCGACCGGATGATTTTCGAGTTCGCCTTTGAGAGTGGCAGGCTCGTGACCAAGCCCGACACCGTCATCGGCGCGGTCAATCCTTCCCTGCCGATAAAGGATATTTGGCCTTGGTCGGAAGTCTTCCGCACGGGCAAACCCGGCGTGCTGGAAGACATTCGACAGGGGCCGATTTTTCCGTGGCGCGACCACTTGTTGGCTCAAGGCGTCATTACCATACTCGTCGTGCCGATGCTCGTTGCGGGTCAGGCAGCAGGAGTGATTGGCATTCGCTTTACGTGCCAGCGTGGGTTTCGTGCGGGGGAAATAGAACTCTCCCAGGCCCTGGCCAATCAAGCGATGCTGGCGATACAGTTGACCCGCCTCTCCGCACAAAGCCGCCAGTCGGCCGTGATGGCCGAGCGCAATCGCATCGCGCGCGACATCCACGACACGCTGGCGCAGGGGTTCACCGGCGTGATTCTGCAATTGGAAGCCGTCGAGGAAGCGACGTCCCAACGGCTGGCGGGAAAAGCCGGGGAACACCTCACGCGCGCCGGCGAGCTGGCCCGCGAGGGCTTGCGAGAGGCAAGGCGTTCCGTGTGGGCGCTTCGCCCGCGGACCCTGGAGGAGAGGGACCTGTGCGAAGCCCTCAGGGAGCTGATCCAGAAGGTGACTGCCGGCACAACGGTTCGGGCAGAATTCACCGTGGAAGGCAAGCCAAGGGCACTCCCGCTTGAATGGGAGGATAATCTGCTGCGCATCGGACAGGAAGTTTTGACCAACGCCCTGCGTCACGCGCAAGCCAGCAAGTTCAGCACTCAGCTTGCCTTCGACGACGAGGAGGTTCGCTTGAGTCTGCGCGACAACGGCAGCGGCTTCGATCCCGCAGGCCGGCACGACGGCTTCGGCTTGCAGGGAATGCGGGAACGGGTCGAAGGGATGGGCGGCCAACTTTCGATCCAGAGCGCGAGCGGAGAGGGCACGTTGATTTCCATTGCCGTCCCGCTCGCAGAGGCTTTCCAATCCGCTGAGCCATGACGAGCGCAATCAAATCACAAGACCGGCCCCGAGCTGCCGTGCAGTCGCTGTCCCAAGGCGGAGCGAAGGAGCCGGGCGCGGACAAGATCCGGGTGCTCATTGCGGACGATCACGTGACTGTGACCGCAGGATTGGCGTCGATTATTGGCCTCCAGGGCGATATGACGATCGTCGCCGAAGCTGCCAATGGAAGCGAGGCACTAGATCTGTGGCGGAACCATCGCCCCGACGTGGCGCTGCTCGATCTGCGCATGCCCGTTCTGGATGGCGTGGGCGCGATTGATGGCATCCGCCTGGAGGATGCCTCCGCCCGAGTCATCGTGCTGACCACCTACGACACCGACAACGAAATCTACCGGGCGATCAAAGCGGGCGCTAGAGGGTATGTGTTGAAAGACGCGCGGCGCGAGGAATTACTGGACTGCATCCGGCGTGTGAGCAGGGGCGAGATCTGCATCCCGCCGCCGCTGCTGCAGAGGCTGGCGGCAGGTGTGAGCGGCGAAACCCTGACCGGTCGCGAGATGGACGTGCTGACGCTGCTGGCCCGCGGCAAGAGCAACAAGGAGATCGGGGCCAATCTCTACATCAGTGAAACGACGGTGAAAGCCCACCTGCGCAGCGTTTTCGCCAAGCTGAATGTGATGAGCCGCACCGAGGCCATCGCGGCCGCGAGCCGTCGCGGCCTCGTACAGTTATAGACCGCAGCCGATAGAGACCCTTATGCCTAAGCCAGTAATCTGGACCGTGGATGACGACCCCGATGTGCTCCGTGCGGTGGAGCGCGATTTGCGCCGGCAGTATGGGGATCGCTACCGGGTCATGGCCGCCGATTCCGGCGCCTCCGCGCTGGCGGGTGTTGAGCAGTTGAAACTGCGTAATGAGCCCGTAGCCCTTTTCTTGGTGGACCAGCGCATGCCCCGGATGTCTGGCGTCGAGTTCCTTGAAAAGGCGCTAAAGCTGTTTCCAGACGCCAAACGCGCCCTCTTAACAGCTTACGCGGATACAGACGCCGCGATCCGTGCGATCAACAAGGTGAGCATTGACCACCACCGGATGAAGCCCTGGCCGAGCATTTCTCTTTGAATCTGGAAGGGGAAATCCGTATCAGCCGGGTCTATGACAAACAGGAAGTGCTGCTAGGCGTGAACAAGCCGGGTATGTTCACGGGCGAGATCCCCTTGTTGCTGGGCGCGCCGTGGCACGCGAACGTGCGCGTCTCCAAGCCTGCGCGCCTGTTCCGGCTCGACCAGGAAGGTTTCTGGCACATGCTGGGGACGCGTTTCTCCGGCTCGAACGCTCCTCGCCACTTGATTCACTGGCCCGCAGCGACCGCGAAGAGACCCTGGCCCGCTGGCTGGATGAGCATGGGATTGCCGGGGGTTGGAAACTCGCGTCCAACTTCGTCACCGCCTGCCTTGATCCGGAATGGCTCGGCGCCCTCGCCAACAAGCTGAACCCGGCCAGCCACAGCGCCGCGTTGAACTGGCTCGACGCCCGCCTCAACCCGCGGTCGCTGCTCAAACTGGTGGACCAAAGTACTGGCCGCGTGGCCGACCTGGTCAAGGCGATCACGTCCTATACCCACATGGACCAGTCGCCCACACAGGACGTGGATGTGCATGAAGGCCTCGAAAGCACGCTGACCATGCTGGGCCACAAGTTGAAAGGCGTGACCCTGATCAGGGCTTTCGACCGCTCCGTGCCCCGTATTATGGCCTACGGCAGCGAATTGAACCAGGTGTGGACCAACCTTATTGACAAGGCCGTACATGCCGTTAAAGGAACCGGAAGGATCTGCGTTGGCACATTTCACCACCAAAGGAGTCGGCTCCGGCTCGGGCTTGGGCCTGATGATCAGCAACCGCATCATCGCCGATCACCACGGCGGCGAGATCGAGTTCGAATCCAAACCAGGCGAGACGCGGTTTAAGGTGCGCCTCCCGGTCACCCGCCACTAGTAGCTCCCGGCTTGCCAGGCCGAACAGTCCCTTTTTCGTGGGCGCCAGGCAGGCCCTTACAGCACATTGGCATACGTTGCCTAGTTCGAAAGTAGTAGAACGGCCTCGTTCGCTCGCAGGGTAAAAATCCGCCCAGAGGGTCAATAGCGCCTGACCCCTGCGAGAAGCCACGTTCTTTATGTGATTAATTACTAGAGCACCAGAATGTTGTGAGCATGAATTGACCCGATTGCACATTCAACCAAGGACAGGAGCAATATTTGGATACGATCATTGAAATACCGCAGACGAAACTGGTCAGTAGGACCGACAACGCAGCTTCCTCGAAAACTGAGCTGCTGCGACGCTATTTCCAAGTAAGAGGTTTTTCTAAAAGGATCTGTGAAACTCTGGAACCCGAGGATTGCGTAATTCAAACCATGCCGGAGGCCAGTCCTACGAAATGGCACTTGGCGCATACGAGCTGGTTTTTTGAGGAGTTCGTGCTGAGGCAATTCTTCCCTGATTATCACTCGCTTCATCCACAGCACGGGTTCCTTTTCAATTCCTATTATAACACCGTCGGTCCGTTTTATTCGCGCCCACATAGGGGCTTGTTATCCCGGCCGACGGTCAAGGAAGTATTCCACTATCGCTCTGACATCGACCTTCTTATTTCCAAACTGATCGAATCGGCCGATGTACACCTGTTGGCGAAACTGGAACCGATTGTCACCCTCGGATTGCATCACGAGCAGCAACACCAGGAGTTGATGCTCACTGACATCAAAAGCGTTTTTTGGCAAAACCCGCTGCGGCCCGCATTTCGCACACGAGACCGCAAGAAGTCTCAGCCGGTGCCGGCGATCAAGTGGCTTCGATTCGAGGAAGACGTTTACTGGGTGGGACATGAAGGACCGGGATTCAGCTATGACAATGAAGGGCCCCGCCACCGTGTTTTTGTCCAATCATTTGAACTTGCCTCGCGACTCGTCACGAATGCTGGGTTTCTGGCGTTCATGGAGGAAGGGGGCTACCGGCGTTCCGAGCTTTGGCTCTCTCTGGGGTGGAACATTCTGAAAGAAAGGGGCTGGGACGCTCCGCTTTATTTGGAAAAGCGGGACGGAAAATGGTACACCATGACACTGGCGGGAATGGCCGAATTGGTTCCCGAAGAACCCGTCTGTCATGTGAGTCTGTTTGAAGCGGACGCCTACGCACGATGGTCTGGAGCACGATTGCCTACGGAGGAAGAATGGGAGACTGCCTCATCAGGATTGCCGCTCAAAGGTAACTTCGTCGAAAGCGAGATCTTCCACGTGACCCCTGTTGCTTCACCCGCCTTCGCGGGTAAACCGGTTCAGATGTTCGGTGATGTTTGGGAGTGGACCCGCAGCAGTTACTCGCCCTACCCAGGCTATTCGGCAGTTGCCGGGGCCTTAGGGGAGTACAACGGCAAGTTCATGTGTAACCAGTATGTACTGCGGGGCGGTTCCTGCGCGACTTCGCAATCGCACATCCGCCACACCTACCGGAACTTTTTCCCGCCCGATGCTCGATGGCAGTTTAATGGAATCCGACTGGCAAAGGATCTTGTGTGAATGATGCGATTTTGCTTCATCCGTCGTCTGGCCGCCCGCGTTCGCGTGACGGCTTCTTATCCGAAGCAATTGCTGGACTTTCTAGACAGCAAAAAGCGCTGCCTTGCAAGTTTCTCTATGATGAGGAGGGTTCCAGGCTATTTAACGAAATCTGCCAGTTGGAGGAGTATTATCCTACGCGAACCGAGAACCAGATACTCCGCGACAACATAAACGAAATTGCCAGTTTGATCGGCAGTGAATGTCGGTTGGTGGAGTTTGGCAGTGGCAGCAGCACCAAAACCCGCCATCTGTTGACTCATCTTCCCAGCATGTCCGGCTACATCCCAATCGATATCTCCGGGCATCAACTTCTTGAGTCGGCGGTTCGGTTGGCCAGCGAGTTCCCCGACCTCGAGATTAATCCGTTGGAAGCGGACTACGTCAACATTTCGGAAATCCCGGACACCAAACGCAATCCAAGGCGAACGGTTGCGTTCTTTCCCGGATCAACCATCGGTAACTTTGAACCGCTTGCAGCTATCGCCTTTCTGCGCAAAATCGCCTTCCTTTGCGGCAGTGAAGGAGGCTTATTGATCGGCATTGATCGCAAGAAATCGAGGCGGATTCTGGAACCCGCCTACAATGACCGGAAAAGGGTCACGGCGAAGTTCAATCTGGGCATTCTGGCACGCGCCAATCGGGAACTAGGAGCGGATTTCGATCTTTCGGCATTCCGTCATCGCGCCCCGTACAACGAAACCCATGGCCGAATCGAGATGCACCTGGTGAGTAAAGGTGCACAGATCGTGCATTTGGATTCCCAGGAGTTCAGCTTTGAGGAAGGAGAATACATCACCACGGAGCATTCATATAAATACACGCTGCCGGGTTTCGCCGGGCTGGCGTTGAGAGCTGGATTTGGGCTGGCGAGGAATTGGGAGGACCGCGATCACTTGTTCAGCGTATTATTGTTGCGGGTTAGAGACCGCAAGCCAGGTCCAAAGTGGATCTCGCCGAGTTTCGACGGAACGCCTGCCAAAGCTTGCGAGGCCTGGTGATAACGGAGGGCCGCTTCATGATCCTCTTTCACGAGGCCGGCAAGAGTTTTGGAAACACAGTCGCACTCCGACCCACCGATCTAAAGATTGAGGCGAACAAAACGACCGTGCTGATTGGTTTGAGCGGCTCGGGAAAATCCACCATACTGCGACTCATTTCCGGATTAATCGAGCCGACCACAGGCTGGATTGAGATCAACGGAAGAAAACTCGCCCAGGACACGCTCTGGGAGATTCGCCGGCGAATGGGTTACGTGATCCAAAGCGGTGACTTGTTTCCCCACCTGACTGCCCGCCGGAACATCTCGCTGGTTGCGGAAGAATTGCGCCTGGGAATTGGTGAAATCACCGCGCGAATGGAACAGTTGTGCGCCCTGACAAGATTCCCCAGCCATCTTCTCGATCGCTATCCAGTGGAGCTTTCCGGCGGCGAGCAAAGGAGGGTGAGTCTCACACGCGCGTTGATGTTAAAACCGGACATCCTTCTTCTGGATGAACCGTTGGGAGCCCTCGACCCGATGGTGCGTGCCGGCCTGCTCACGGATTTGAAAGCATTGTTCGAGCGGACGAATACAACCGTGATAGTGGTGACGCATAACCTCGTGGAGGCCGCACGACTTGGCGACTGGGTCGTGTTACTCAAAGCAGGCAGAATCGTTCAGCAAGGCCCTTTTGCTGAGCTTTCCTTGTGTCCGGCCGAACCATTTGTGAGCGAGTTCTTTCGCGCTCAAATGGAGGACGTCCTGTCATGAAAACCGTGCTGATGGCCGTGTTTGTTGCGCCGCTGCTCGCAGCTTGTGTGGCCGATGCCGGTGAGGTGATTGTGTTAGGCTCAAAGAAATTCACCGAGTCGTTTGTGCTGACAGAAATAGCCAAACGAAGCCTGGAAGATGCCGGGTTTCAGGTGGAGCATCGCCGGGGGATGGGCGGAACAATCATCTTGTGGGAAGCGTTGAAGCAGGGATCGATCGCAGCCTACCCGGAATACACGGGAACGATTCAGGAGGAGATTTTGAAGCGCCCTCTGGCACTAACGGTCGAGGCGCTGCGCCACCAATTGGGCCAATGTGGAATAGGCATTACGGAGGAACTCGGATTCAACAACACCTACGCCTTGGTGATGACCAGGGCCCGGGCCAGCCAACTGGGCATTGAGAAGATCAGCGACCTGTCGAAACACCCTGACCTGAGGCTGGGATTGACGCATGAATTTCTGGGCCGGCACGACGGGTGGGAGCCCCTTCAAAGCCAATATAGGTTGGCCATGTCAAAAGTTCGCGGAATCGACCATACGTTAGGCTACGTGGCCCTGCTCAACGGGGAGATCGACGTGAAAGACGCTTACACAACGGACGCGAAAATCGACGAAAATGATCTGGTAGTGTTGGCGGACGATCTGAAGTTCTTTCCCCAGTATAGGGCGGTATTCCTGTTCCGGCTCGATACTCCACCTCGCGCGATCCAAGCCCTTCGGCGCCTCGAAGGCACACTAACCGAAGCGAGAATGGTTCACCTCAACAAAATCGCAGAGCAGACGAAGGACTATTCATCAGCCGCAGATTGGTATTTCAAACAACTGGGCGAGGTCGGCCAATTCAGCGGCCCCGAGTCACTTTCGCATCGGCTTGTCCGATGGACGCTCCGTCACCTCGTTCTGGTCGGCCTGTCGTTGGCCGCGGCGATCGCGGTGGGGATTCCACTGGGCATTTACGCCAGCAGGCCGGGGTTTCTCAGCGAAATCATCCTGACCCTGACCGGGCTCATCCAGACGGTTCCCGCGCTCGCCTTGCTGGCTCTGCTGGTCCCAGTTCCCTTTCTCGGGATCCGCCCAATCACCGCCGTCGTCGCTCTTTTCCTGTATGGATTGCTGCCGATTGTGCGCAATACCGCCACCGGCTTGCGCGATATCCCTGCCCAGATTCGGGATGCGGCGGAGGTGCTCGGCTTAAAACCGCGAACCCGGCTTCTGAGGATTTTCCTGCCACTCGCCTCGCCATCCATCCTCGGCGGAGTAAAGACCAGCGCGATTATCAATATTGGTTCGGCGACACTCGCAGCTCTCATCGGTGCCGGCGGACTGGGCGAGCCAATTATTAGCGGGTTAAACCTCAACGATAACACCACTATTCTCGAAGGCGCCATCCCGGCAGCTCTGCTGGCCATTGCTGCGCAGGGACTCTTCTCCATCTTTGATCGATTTATCATCCCTCGTGGACTTCGACTAAGGCCGGCATAGCCGGGCACCTTTTTACAAATTGAACGATTTGATGCCAACCGGAAACTATCCAAACCCAGATTCAAGGTAGAAAATGTATGAACCAGCCATGTGAACATCTTAAGAACCTTACCGAGGCCAGCTTTGCGTCTCCTCCCGTGCCAATCGCCTGCGAAGAATGCCTGAAGGAAGGCACTCGGTGGGTTTCGCTGCGGCAGTGCATGACCTGCGGTCATGTGGGCTGTTGCGACTCGTCGCCCGGCAAACACGCGACAAGGCATTTCCACAAAACACAGCATCCAGTGATGCGTTCGGTTATGCCCGGAGAACGATGGACCTGGTGCTACCTGCACGAAGTCGCAGGCGAGATCGAGCCAGCCCCTGCCAGGATTAAACAGGAATCCCGGCACCATGGATAAGCTCAGTTACGACGTGATCGTCATCGGCGCAGGCTCGACGGGAGAGAATGTAGCCGATCGTGCGGTCAAGGGAGGACTAACTGCCATCATTGTTGAATCGGACCTCGTGGGTGGTGAATGTTCCTACTGGGCATGCATGCCAAGCAAAGCTCTGTTGCGGCCGGGATTAGCCCTCGAAGGTGCACGAAGCGTATCGGGTGCTCGCGAGGCCGTAACCGGCAAACTCAATGTCCCGGCAGTATTCAAGAGGCGCGATTCTTTCGTTTCAAACTGGGATGACTCCGGCCAGGTAAAATGGCTCCGCCATGCCAAGATAGATCTATTACGCGGCCATGGCAGATTAACGGGCGAGCGTCGCGTGTCGGTCACGGATAAGGACGGCATCACGACAAATCTGACTGCGCGGCAGGCCGTGGCGGTCTGCACGGGTAGCCGGCCAGCAATCCCAGACATCCCGGGCCTGGCCGAAACCCGCCCATGGACCAGCCGTGAAGCCACCAGTGCCAAAATGGTCCCGCGTCGTTTGGCGATTCTCGGCGGTGGCGTGGTGGCCTGTGAAATGGCCACGGCATGGAAACAACTTGGAACTGAAGAGATCGCGGTGATCGAGCGTGGCACACGCCTGATTCCCAACTGCGAATCGTTCGCGGGCGAAATGCTTAGGGCGGCTTTTGAGCAACGAGGGATAATTGTACTAACAGACTCGACGGTTCGACGGGTGGATCGCCAACGCGATGGTGTTGCCCGCATCGCTCTCAGCACTGGGCAAACGCTTTTTGCCGATGAGGTTCTCGCCGCGACCGGCCGGCAGCCGCGAACCGAGGAACTGGGGCTGGAGACGGTTGGTTTGAAGCCCGGCTCCTGGCTGGAGGTGGACGACAGTATGCGGGTAAAAGAGGTAACCGGCGGCTGGCTCTACGCAGTCGGCGACGTCAATCACCGCGCCTTGCTCACCCACATGGGGAAGTACCAGGGACGTGTATGCGGGGATGTCATTGCCGCGCGCGCCAAAGGAAATACTGACGCTTCCACGCCGGAACCGTGGACTCGGTATTCCGCAACCGCTGACACCTGCGCGGTGCCACAAGTTATTTTCACCGATCCGGAAGTGACCGCCGTGGGCTTGACCGAAGCAGAGGCAAGAGCACGCAGGATAAACGCGCGTGTCGTTGATTGCGATATTGGGGACGTGGCAGGCGCGGAACTTTATTCCGACGGTTACAAAGGGAAAGCCCGCATGGTTGTTGACCAAGAACGGGGTGTGCTGATCGGAATGACTCTGGTTGGACCCTCGGTCGGAGAATTGATTCATGCGGCGACTATCGCCATTGTTGGAGCCATTCCAATCTCAAGGCTCGGGCACGCCGTCCCTGCATACCCGACCATCAGCGAGCTCTGGCTGCGGTTGCTGGAAACCTTCGGCTTATGAGCGCGCCTCGGCTCCTTTCAGTGAATGTAGGTCTGCCACGTGAGATTACTTGGCGCGGACAAACTATCCACACAGCCGTTTGGAAGAACCCGGTTCCGGGCAAGCGCAGGGTGCGGCGATTGAACATCGAGGGTGACGCGCAGGGGGATTTGGTGGGCCATGGCGGTGCGCACCGCGCAGTATTCGTTTACCAGATGGATTCCTATCGCTACTGGCAGGATGAACTCCACCGCGCAGATTTCATCTTTGGGCAATTCGGAGAGAACTTCACGGTCGAGGGTCTGCCCGATACGGAGGTCTGTATCGGTGACCAATACCGCGTCGGTGGCGCGCTCTTCGAGGTCACGCAGCCGCGAGTCACCTGTTATCGCGTCGGCATAAGGATGGACGAACCGCAGATGGCGGCTCTGTTGGTTGCTCACGGCAGGCCAGGCTTCTATCTTCGCGTGTTGCAGGAAGGTGAGGTCGAGGCCGGTGATGAAATAGTCAAAGTCCGCGCTGGCCCTGAGGGTATGAGCGTTGCTGAGATCAACCGGCTGTTGTATCTGCCCGGTCATCCGCGGCAAGATCTGGAGAGAGCACTTCGAATTCCCGCACTCAGCCCCGGCTGGAGGGCTTCCTTCCAAGCGCTTCTCAAGAATGGATTGAGCGGAAGCGCGGTGAAAGGCAATCCCGGCCTGACCGCGGCGGGAGGGCCCCCTCCAGCGTGGCCGGGGTTCCGTGCCTTACGCGTCTCAAAGACAGTGCGAGAGAGCGACAGCGTATTCTCACTGGAACTGGTCCCAACCGATGGCAGGCCGCTTGCGATTGCCTTGGCGGGGCAATTCGTTGTCGTACGCCTGCGTCCCCAGCCGAAGGAGCCCCCGCTGTTGCGTAGTTACTCACTCTCCGGCCCTCCAAGCACTGAGCGCTATCGCCTGGGCATCAAAAAGGAAAGTCATGGCGCCGCCGGCAATTATCTGGGCACCCAAGTCGGGGTCGGCGACATTGTGGAAGTGAGCGCCCCGAGGGGCAGCTTCGTCTTGCAACCAGGCGACCGGCCGATCGTCTTGATTAGCGCGGGTATCGGAGTAACTCCAGTCCTGGCGATGTTATACGCGCTCGCGGCTGAGCCATCGGCACGCCAGGTGTGGTGGCTTCATGGCGCCCGCAACGGAAACGAACATCCCTTCGCCAAGGAAGCACGGCGACTGATTCGAAGCCTAGCTCACTGCCGGAGCTATGTGCAATACAGCCAACCGCGTCGCGAGGACGAGCGAGGTGTGCACTTCGATGCACCCGGGCATCTCAAGGTGGCGCTGCTAGAGCGCCTTGGCATTGGCAAAGACGCGGATTTTTGTCTCTGCGGGCCGAGCGCATTTTTGCAGGACTTTACCGTAGGCCTCGCCAACTGGGGTGTCGCTCGCGACCGGGTGGTCACAGAAATCTTCGGCCCCGGCAAATCGAACGCGCCCGGCCAGTTGCAGGCGTCGCGTCACTCTCCGCACCCGCCTGCGGGGTCGCCCGGGGCGGGACCGCGCGTGTCTTTTGCCCGGAGCGGGCTCCAGGCTTCCTGGGATCCGGCGCTGAAAAGTTTGCTTGAACTAGCGGAGGCCTGCGATGTGGCGGTCCAATGGTCCTGTCGAACTGGAGTTTGTCACACTTGCGAAATTGCGCTTATCACCGGCGTTGTCACATACAGTCCCCAGCCACTCGAACCACCAGCCGAGGGCAATCTCTTAACCTGCTGCTCCTGCCCTCGAGAGGATGTCATCCTTGATTTATGAGAGAACAAGACAATCTTCGCTACACAAAGCTAACCCTTAGCAACGGTTCCGGCGCGATCCCGGCGCTCGGTTTTGGAACGCTGATTCCCGACCCGATCGCAACCAAGAATGCGACCAAGGCGGCGCTGCAGGCAGGGTTTCGCGCGCTCGACACTGCGGAACGTTATCGAACGGAAAAAGAGGTCGGCGAAGCGATGAAGGCGGTGTTCAGGGCGGGGAGCATCAGGCGAGAGGATGTGTTTGTCGCCACGAAACTCTGGAACACCAATCATCGTCCTGAACGTGTCAAACCGGCCTTCGAAACAAGCCTTAAGAAACTTCAGCTCGACTACGTCGATCTCTATCTCATCCACACCCCGTTCGCCTTCCAACCTGGAGACGAGCAAGACCCGAGGGACACGAACGGCAATGTGATCTATGACAGTGGGGTGAAGCTGTTAGATACATGGGGGGCGCTAGAGGAACTGGTGGACGAGGGCAAGTGCAAAGCGATTGGATTATCTGACATCGGCCTGGACAAGGTGAAGGAGATCTTTGAAGCCGCGACCATCAAGCCGGCGGTTGTTCACGTCGAATCCCATCCGTATCTCGCGGAATGGGAACTTTTAGATTATTGCCGGAAGAATGGAATCGTGCTGCAAGCTTTCGCCGCCCTGGGTCATAGTAGCGAGCCCAACTTGCTGGCGGATCCTGTCATCACCGCCATCGCCAACCGGGTCGGCAAAACTCCGGCGCAAGTCGTGCTCGCGTGGGCTATCCAACGTGGGACGGCGCTCCTGACCACCTCGAAGACGCCCAGTCGAATCAAGGAAAACTTCGACGTCTCCACCCTTCCTGAAGACGCCATGCGGGAGATAAGCGAAGGAATCAAGTCGCAGATCAGGTTCAATGCCGTGGTGGAGACCGGCGTTCCCGGGTTCATTCCCAGAGGGAAGTGACTTGTATATCTGTCACTAGTTGACAGAATGTCCGACATAGCTGACGCTACGCCCATGTCTGCCCAAAACCTGCCGTTACCCGCCGCTCACGCATTGCGCAAGCTGGGCCGCGACTTGGCGGTCGCCCGACGGAAGCGCGGGATTTCAACTGCGGATATGGCTGGCCGGCTCTTCGTCAGCCGCGACACGCTCTGGCGGCTGGAGCGTGGTGACCCAACGGTTTCGATGGGCACCTTGGCGACCACGGCATTTGTGCTGCAATTGCACGAGCGCGTGGCCGGGCTGGCGGCGCCGGCGAGCGACGATCTGGCTCTCAGCCTGGACGAGCGCCGGCTGCCGCAACGCATCCGCCGCGCCCGCACATGACGTGGGAAGTCTGCATTGAATGGTGGGGGCAGAACTGCAGCGTGGGGCGCCTGCACGCGGCCGAGCGGGGTCCAACCGTCTCGTTTGAGTATGCGCCTGATTGGCTGAAACGGCCCGGCGCCTTCACGGTGGATCCCACGTCGTTGCCATTGCAGGCCGGCGCCCAGCATAGCCCGTCGTTGTTTGGCGCCATCGCGGATTGCGGGCCGGATCGTTGGGGCCGAATGCTTATTGAACGCGCGGTCCGGAAGAAGGTATTGGCGCAGAAGCCGTATCGGGACATTGATTATGTGCTGGCGCTCGACGATTCCTCACGGCTCGGCGCGCTGCGTTTTCGCGTTGATGCGACCAGCCCGTTCCTGGCCGTTAGCACGGGAACGCTCCCGCCGCTGATTCGCCTGCAGGCCCTGATGCGCGCGGCGGATGCGATCCACTCGGAAACGGACACGGCAGCGGACTTGCGGTTTCTGCTTGGCGCCGGCTCGCCGCTCGGCGGAGCGCGGCCGAAGTCGGCGGTCAGCCTGGCGGATGGACGCCTGGCGCTGGCGAAGTTCCCCAAACCTGACGACACCCGGGACATAGCCGGCGGCGAGATCCTGGCGCTGACCCTGGCGGCGGAAGCCGGCATGCGCGTGGTCGAGCACAGGTTGGTGCCCGTGGGCAAGCACAGCGTGGCGGTCATCACGCGCTTTGACCGAGTGGGCAGTGGCCGCATTCCCTTTGTCTCCGGGGCGAGCCTGCTGGGATTGCGTCAGGGCGATCCTGGCGCCTACACGTTGTTGGCCGACGCGATTCGGCAGTTCGGTGACAACGTCGCGGGCGACCTGCGCGAGCTATGGCGACGGCTGGTGTTTTCGCTTCTGGCCTGCAACTATGATGACCACCTCCGCAACCACGGTTTTCTCATGCGCGAGCCTGGACGCTGGTCGCTCTCCCCGGCCTATGATCTGAATCCCGTGCCGGAGATAGACCGTGTCAGCATCGGCAAGACGCCTATTAGTGAGGAACGCGAGGAGGCCAGCGTTGCAGGGGCGCTGGCTGTTGCTGGACGGTTTGGGATCAATGCGCCCGCGGCCAAGAGCATCCTGCGGGAGGTCTTTACCGCTGTGGCGGGCTGGCGCCGGACAACCAGAAGGCTGCGCTTGAAGCGCGTAACAGTGGAGGCCTATGCCAGCGCTTTCGAGCACGAGTTGATGGACGAAGCCCGAAGGCTGCTGGCGAAGTAGCCTCCATTGGGTTCCTGAGGGGCTCATGGCCGTCATCGGCAGTTTCCTGCTCTTCGGCTTGGGCACCCTCGTCGCGCTGACCAAGCACCGCTGGAATCGGACCGACTGACTTCTCGATAGAGCGCCACAAAGACCAGGCGAAGATTAGTGATGAAACCTCGCTCTGACCCCACCAAATCTAGCGTCAGGGCAGCTTTCCCAGCCGCTGCAGCTCCACCAGGAAGACAATGTCGGCCTGATCTTGCGGACGGGCAGCGGCGCGCTTAGCGGCGAGAAGGTCAGCGCCCGAGAGGCATCTCACCGGCGTCCCCTCTTCCGAAGCACGGATCGCCAAGTGTTCTTCTGCCTCGTCGAACCGGGGAACGCCCGGCAGACCGAGGTGGAACTGCAAAATACCCCACCGGGTCTGATAGGTTTGGATGAAGTTCTCGCCCCGCGTGCCCAGTGGGACCAGCGGCACGTCCAGCTCACGTTCCAGCAGCGTATTGAGTCGCTTAAAGTTCTCCTCGTCGTGCGGTGGTATGAAGAAATCCCAATCCATCGAGAACCGCGGCATGCCGTAAAGCCGCATGGCTTGCCCCCCCGCCAGCAGGTAACGAATTCCGGCCGCGTCGAACGCCGAGAACAGCTCGTTCATCGGGCGGGCAAAGCTTTGGCAAGCTGGACCAATACCGACAACTTCCATGCGTTCAGTTCCGCATGGCTGGCAAACCGCCGGCTCTTGAAATCGGGTAGTCTGACCGCTTTCCCAGCCGGAGCCACGATCGGATTGGCCGCCCACAGCCGGTATTTGGCATTGTAATCGTCACTCACATTCATGCGGGGGAAAGTTAGCCGAGTTCAGCCGCGATTACAACCCGTTCGATGACTCGGCTCCCCTTCAATAAAATACTGGCAACTGCAAGGAGTGGCGCACCTCCCCGAGTCAATGACGATTCTGTCCTACTCCGCCCTCAACCCTTGATTAACACTCAACCCTCAACCGCTGCGGTCCAGGAGGGGCTGTTGCGCGAGTTCGCCCGCGAAGGCGATGCCTTCACGACGTGCTAATTATGGTCCTGCCGCGGAAGGAGTGGCTGCCGGCGCAGGGGTCGCGCTAGGGCGGTGCCAGCATCGCCACGCAGAAGGCGCTTTTTTGACGCAGCTTCACAACCATCAGTGGAGGAGTAGGGAAGCAACCTCCTTCTGACCCCGACCTTGAAATCATCCTCTTCCTAAGGTCTGACCCCACCGATGACGCGCAACTGTTCCGGGAATCGGTTCCCCACCTCAAATTACTTGAGCAAGCGTTGCGCGACCATGATGCCGCCCTCAGAATGGGCGTGGACGTGGCGCTCGGCACCCATACCGTAACCTTCTTCGCGGATGGCCCCCAGCTCTTCGTCCGCGACCCTGGCCGCAGAGGCTTCCACGCCATTTCCGGCCTGCAAGACATCGGCGGGCTCGTCGATTCAGTCTTATACGTCGCGAAATAATGGCCCGTCGCGTCCAGACCCGCTAACCCCGCGAACCACACGAACCTGGAATCTGTCGGTGACCAGCTACCGCGAAGCCCTTTCAAAACTGAGCTGAGCGTTCTCTCCGTACCGAAACCGGCCCGGTTGATCAATTAGCGTCCCAAGCCTGGCCTGGGAGCTTGCGTCATGACGCCAACCTCTGGCTGACCCCCAGATGGCTGTGCTCGGCCTGCGCGTTTCTGTTGGGTCATAAGCTCGGATTCGGCTGGCTAAGGCGGTCACACCCTGATAACCCTCTGCTGCATGATGAGCAAAGCCGAGTTGATGCTTGCCCCTGACATCTCCTTTCTCATTCATTTCGTCCGCACGCGCCGGGTCATCCTCGATGCGGACCTCGCCCGGGTTTACGGTGTCCCGACCAAGGCGTTGAACCAGGCCGTCAAACGCAACATCTCCCGGTTCCCAGCCGATTTCATGTTCCGGCTGAACCTCGCAGAGGGTGAAAACCTGATGCGGTCACAATTTGTGACCGCATCACCTGACACTCCAACCGCCGATACTTCTAAGCGGAATATCCGCCATCTTCCGTATGCCTTTACCGAGCAGGGCGCTCTGATGGCCGCCAACATACTCAACAGCCCTCGCGCCGTCGCTATGAGCGTCTATGTCATTCGTGCTTTCGTGAAAATGCGCGAGGATGTCGCCGCGAATGCGGCCATTCTCCGACGTCTGGCTGAGATAGACAAAACGTTGCTGGTTCACGATGTGACGCTGCGGGAGATCCTTCAGAAGCTCCGCCCCTGTTGGAGGCTCCTCCGCAACCACCTAAGCCTGAAATTGGCTTCCACGTCAAAGAAGACACCGTCCGTTACCGTGTCCGGAAGAAGAACTGACTGGAACATGTGCCCGGACCTGGAACAACGTCGCTTCGGCGCGAGCCGAGTCGCCTCACCACTTCCGACCGCAGCAACTGGTCCAAGCGAAGCCGCAATGGTCACGCGAGGGAATCTCCACGACACCGGCACGGTTGGACCTCTTTCCGATAGCCTGGAGGAGGCAAAGCGATGACGAAGTCGAGCGATACCTGGCAACGGGGCTGTGGGCAGGGTCTGGGCAGGCGGCCGCAAAGCAGTTAGCGTGACACGCGCGGCAGGTCTGTGGGAAAGGGTCATTTACAAACTGCGGCTTACATTTACAGTCTGGCAAGACGTCATGAAGAACATCTTCATTTTGAACATGCCTCCGGCGAATGCCGAGGCGATGGTGCACTATGAGGACACGATCCGCAGAAAAGTGGATCCGGCGAGGATTCACACGCTCGTCTCCCCGAGCGTTTCGAGAAAGCTGAATCAGGTCTTCGGTCCACGCCCCATCGCTGTGTGGGGCTCAAGGGATAGTGCGGCAAACCGTTCCAAGTATGACCAGATGAAGGAGGGAGATGAAATACTCATAGTGGTCGGGGATTCGATCAAATTGCTTGGGCATGTTGCCGCCAAGGAGTGTAATCCGAAGCTTTCCCGTGAGCTTTGGAAGAACCTCCAAGGGGGAGAGAACGAGGGATGGGACCTGATCTACTTCATCGCTAATCCGAAGGAGTTGGACGTCCCGTTTAGGGAATTCAACGAGTTGTTTGGATATGCACCCCATTACCACTTGCGTGGTTTCACCAGGGTCGCGGAGGCGAACCTAGAGGCGTTTTACCAGAAGTATGACGATCTGTACTCTATTCTTCTGCTACTCAAGGATGGGCAACCAGTGAGAGAGGTTTCCGAGCCGGATACATTGAAGGAGTCTTTACCGCCGCTCGCCGCCCCGGCTGCTGCCGAGGAGCCGGAGAAAATTGCTTCCGATCATCTGAGGATGCAATACCTGTTGCTAAAGCTCGGTCTGAAAGCAGGCGGGAAGGTCTGGGCACCACGCGGCGACCAGTCGCGAATTGCCTCTGGGTACAAATTCTCCGACTTTGAAGAGACCTTCGCCGCTGGGCTAGATGCCCAGGTGAAGTATGTGGAGAATATCGATGTGGTTTGGAAGGAAGAGTTCCGGATAGATGCAGCCTTTGAGGTCGAGAACAGCACCTCAATTTACTCCGGCCTGCTGCGTTTTGCGGACCTCACAATGGTGGCCCCGAACACGCTATACCCAATGTTCATCGTGGCGCCGGGTGAGAGGCGAACGCGCGTACAGGAGCAGTTGGCGCGGCCGACCTTCCGCCACCTGCATCTGGCGGAGAAGGTGCGCTATCTGCCTTACGAACGGGTCGAAGAAGTTGATCAATTCTTTGAGGACAATAGCCGTGGTTTCACTGTCCAGGTCCTCGTAGGCAAATCCGAGGTCTTTCCCACCCGGTAGGGCATTTGTCGCCGTGGTGGCGGCTCTTCACATTGCAGCGCTTTTCTCCTAGACTCGCATGCTTTCCGTTCTACTGGAGCTCAGTGTATTTCGCAGCCGTTCCGCGTGATTTGTGGACCGGATATTTGGCGGAGTTCTTAGCCAACTTTCCCTGGATGATGGCTGCCGGCTCTAGCTTCAGCTCATGCGCGAGCAGAAGCGCAAAGATCAGAACGTCGGCGATTTCGTCACCCACAGCCAAGAGCATCTCCGCGTCATCGCCAATACGAGCTACCTGTTCCGGAGTCTTCCAGAGGAAGTGCTCTTGGAGTTCGGCGGCCTCAATAGATAAGGCGGCGGCAAGCTGGTTGGGGCGATGGAATTGTCCCAATCACGCGCGTCACGAAAGGCTAAGATGCTTTTGATGAGATTCTCTAGTTCCATGCGCAACAGGTCACGTGAAAAGGTTGAGGGCTTCCTGGTACTCGCGGGAGATGTCGATCCCCGCATCCTGATCCGGGGCGATAGATTTCAGGCCGGTGTACATGATCGAGACGAGGTGCAGGCCGCTGAACTTACCCGGCAGGCTCTTGAGGGTGTATTTCTGCGCCGGGTCGTTGATGTCGAAGCCATTGCGACCAAGCATGGCGATTTCGAAAGTGATTGCCTTAATCTTCTCAGGCCCGACCTCCCGGAACCTTTCCATGGCCCCGAGGCAGTACATGACCACGTCAGGGCGATGACCGCCGCCGACGTTGCTGCGCATGGTGTCATGGGCAAGCTCCCTGAGAGCGGTTCGGGCCTGCTCGGCTTGGTCGGTGAGGGTGTTGAGGCTGATGCACTTTCTTAGGATCGGGTCTGCTTCATCCTTGCGGCCGAGGCGGAGGAGGCACCTGCCGTGACCGAGCAGGGTTTGCTGGTCGTCTGCCAGGATGGCGGCCGCCTTCTCGAAAAGGGGCAGCGCTGCGGCTGGGTCTGCCTCGGTGAGGAGAGCTCCGGCGTTGCGCATTGCATAGGCGTTTGCTGGATCGAGGCGGAGCGCAGTTTGAAATGCTTCCAAGGCACCTGGCGCGTTGCGGAGCCGGGAGCGGGCGACGCCCAAGGCAGTCCAGCCGGGGGAGTGGCCCGGGGCCAGTTCAACGAGGCGCGCTAGGAGGCTGGAGGCAAGGTCCAAGCGGCCCTGGTCGCTTAGCAGCATACCGTAGTTGAACAGAACGTCTTCGTCATCGGGAAAACGGGCATGCAGGCTCTGGAGCAGGGGTTCGGCTTCGCGGTAGTGTCTTCTTTTAAGCAGGGCTAGGGCTTGGTCGAAGAGGAGACTGCGGGGGTCGGCGGTGGTTGGGTGCCAAGACACCTGAATGGTATCTACGGAAACGACCACGTTGGCTGTTCCGCTGAGCTTGCGGAATATGGCAGCGTAATACTCCGAGACCGCTTGGGCGAGAAGGTCGCGGTTCGCGCGCAGCGCGTCAGCAGAGATGGGGAGACGGGACAGATCGAAGGTGCGCATCTGCGATTTTTCAAAGTAGCTTGGTGCCGTTGAACCGCCGACGGTCAACGTAAGTCGAAACAAGGAGGGGGCTGGCGCTTTTAGCGGGAAAAATAGTTTCCCTTTGTCCGGGACTCCGA
>Ga0209697_10002566_pt1 | contig 25947 bp, 26 predicted proteins | sample AliMusrvi5mmetaG_FD_184115 | JGI IMG/M metagenome (GOLD analysis project Ga0209697, IMG submission 184115) | Freshwater lake bacterial and archeal communities from Alinen Mustajarvi, Finland, to study Microbial Dark Matter (Phase II) - Alinen... | ecosystem: Environmental > Aquatic > Freshwater...
TCGAAAGAGGGACCCCTGGCAGAAAACATCTTTCCCTCCTTCACCGTGATACTGATTTCCGGATCGAAGGAGGAGAAGAGCGATTTGATCAGCGAATCGAAACCATTGAACCCCGACAATCCGATGATCAGCCCCATGGTTCCCACCACGAGTCCTCCCACAGAGATGGCCGAGATCAGGTTGATCAGGTTGGTCTTCTTACGGGAAAAGAGGTAACGACGGGCTATGTAGAAGGAGAAGTTCAAAGGAGGAATGGTTAATCTATGCGTAAACGTTTTGGTAAGGTCTTTTCTGACCAGATACAGGCAATATAAATGGGTATCAGCAGTTTTACATCGTAATATTATCTAATTCTTTTGATATCTCTATTGCTTCCCTGATTATTTCAACCGGATAGTCATTTATTTCAAGTATCCTGATGGCGTTTCTGTGCTTGAGTTTTCCTTCTTTTAGCTTAAAATCAAAATCAATCGACTTGTTGTCTATTTTTTCGCTGAAATGGTACAAAACATACTCCTCCTTTAATAAATCGGCCAATTCAATGTCGTGCGTGGAGACGAAAACGATGTTTTCGGACTTCGCCAAATAGGACAACACGGCCTTGCCCGCTGAAATGCGTTCGACCGTGTTGGTTCCTTTAAAAATTTCATCCAGCAGAAACAAATTTGACTTGCTACTTCTCCCATGTTGAATCATCTCTTTGATGGTCAATACCTCTTCAAAGTAATAGCTTTTGTCATTCATCAAGTCATCACTGATTCGAATGGCAGAATAAATGCAGGTTCTTGGCAATGAAAATTTCTCCGCGAAACAGGTATTCAAGGACAATCCGGTTATGGCATTGATTCCAATGGTGCGGATGAAGGAGGTTTTGCCCGACATGTTGGATCCAGTCAACAAGATGGATTTCTCTTTTACCTGAATGGAATTTGCCACACAATTGATGATGAAAGGGTGGTAAACTTCTTTGGCATCCAGCGATTGATTGGAATTCGTAATTTCCGGAATGCAATATTGATCGAGCCCGTTTCTCAGGGATGCGATGGAAATCAGAAAATCTGCATACCCAACGAAGGAAAATATTTCTTCCATCTCCTTTCTTTTGGCATCCAGTTGCTTCAATATTCCAAATAAAAAAAGTGGCTCCAGCAGGAAAAGAATTTTGAAGAATTCCAGCACGGCCCAAAAGATAATTTCAAAGTCACTTTCGAGTTTGGAGGTAAGATTGAAAAAAGACATTTTGTTTCTCACCTTGTCAATCGCTGCGATGGAATCCTCTATCTCCCGGTTTTTCTTCTGGAATAAACCACTTTTCAGCAATCCTTTTGCCACTTCATTCAGGCGTAACAACTGAGGGATGGATGCGAGGTATCGGTAGAGATTGCGTTTGTTCCAAAAGTGAATTCCGGCATTGAGCATAAAAACTCCCGTCAGAACAAAAACCAGCTGAGGATTGAAGGGCAATAGTACAAGCGACAATATACTGGTAAAAGAGAGAAGTCGGGTAATAAAAAACCACTTTGGTTCCTCAATATACGAATCATGAAACAGGGAGGTGAGGTAGTAGGCCTCGTCTGTGGTGAGTTTGTCCAGTTGCAGTTGGAGGTTTATCCTCAATTCGGGATCGTTGGAAATTTTATGGATGAGTAGCTCCTGTTCGCGCAACATCTCTCCGTTGTTGGGAACCGTTCTCAGCCTATCGTAAAGATATTGCTGACCAACTCTCGAAGTAGTTCTGTCGACAAACATAAAAAGCTCCTTGAAATCCAGGTCGTTGCAGGTCTTATGAGACAAGGAATGGAAGGAATCAGATTTGTCCTTTTTCCCAAAGTACCTTTCAATAAAATCAAAACGAAATGCGTCCTCCTTCATTTTACCGAAAGAGGCGGTTAATCTTGCTTTTGATTTCCTTGAGCTGTTGAACATAACTTTGTGCTGTACTTGGTAGAATTGACCAACCCTCTTACCTTATTTGATGGCAGTCACCAGCAATCCAGTTCCTGATTCATTTCGGCGCTGCACATCCAGGTAATTCAGGAGGGCACAGAACGGGAAGAGAATCAAATAATAAAACGGAAGAAGCAGGTAGAAGATACTGGAGAATCCGAGCAACAGAATGGGATATTTCATAGACAACTTCCAGGCTACTGATCCGTATTTTCCATAGGTATAGGCCACCTCTACCTTTGAGAATCCTGCCTTGATCAATTTGGCAGTCAGCTCCTCCTTGTTGTATCCATCCCTGACATGTTCTTCGATGAAACCGTGAACTCCCTCCTCCTCGTGGTGGTCGGTATCGGAACCTCCCAGGTCGGAAGGAGTCGAAATCAGCAGTACTCCGCCCGATTGAAGGGAGGTGCTGAAATTGGCAAAAACCTGCTCGTCTTCCAGAATGTGCTCCATCACATCCACGGAGAGGATCAGCTGATAGTGGCCGGCAGCTTTGTACTGCGTCAGGTCGGCCACTTCGAAGGAGACTTTGTCTGCTTTCCCGATCTTTTGAAAGAAGAGGTTGCAGTCGTCCATCTGCTCCTGCTTGACATCGACCCCCAAGATTTTTGCGCCGGGAAAGAGATGGCTGAGGTAGTAGCAATATTGTCCAAATCCGGATCCGGCATCGAGAATGTGAAGATCCGTCACCGGATGGTTCTGACTGAAATGCCGGAGCGCCTTGCGGACATGCCAGGAGCGGAGCAGCAGCAGGTCCAGCAAATTGTAAAAGGTTTTGCGCAGGAAAGGGGAGCGGTTGAAGATGTTTCCCAGCTGGCGTTTGATTGGATCGTAATGCATAAACAGCCAGGTTTTTATTTCAGCAGGTTGTCAATTTTTTCAATGTAATCAAGACTGTCATCAATGAAGAATTCCAGTTCCGGAACGTGGCGCAGCTGAAAACGAACGGCCTGACCCAATTCTCCGCGAAGGTGACTCTTGTGCAACTTGATTTCGGCAAGAACCGCGGCGGATCCTTCAGACGGAAAGATGCTCAGGTAGCACCTGGCCAGAGACATATCCCTGGTTACCCGGACGGCTGTGACCGAAATCATTTTGCCTTTGGCCAGGGTGTGCGTATCGCGCCGTAGAAATTCGCTCAACTCTTTTTGGATGAGCCGGCCAATCTTGTTCTGCCGGGTAGTAAATTGTTCCATCTTGATAGACTTAATTTTAGGCAAAAATAGGCAAAATCAGTGGCTTCTTCATTTTTTTATGTTTGGGTGCAGTTAAAAAAGATTAACCGGCCATTTTAGAAAAAATAAAATTCTACTTTTGGTAAAGATCAGAATGAACTTTGGAATCGGTCCTCAATCAGCAGAAGCTGCTTCTTCCGGTTTCTCTCAATAATTTTTACCAAACAACATTAATACCATGAAGGAGAATATTTTCAAATTATCGACAGCACAGCTGAAAGAGATTGCTCAGGATTTGCAGAAAAAAGTAGAGTATGGATTGGACAACCACGGCACAGAAGTTCAGTGCATTCCAACCTACATCAAACCAAAAACGCTTGGCGTTGAGGGTCAGGCCACCGTGCTGGACCTGGGCGGTACCAACTACAGGGCGGCTGTAGTCAGTTTCAAGGACGGGAAAACGGATATTTATCCTCCAACTGGCTGGAGCAAGGACCTCAGCATCATGAAAACCAAAGGTTTTACGGCCGAGGATCTCTATGCCGAACAAGCCTCCTTTCTCAAAGATCTTAAAATGCCGGAGAAATCACCCATCGGATATTGTTTTTCCTATCCTGCAGAGTGCTTACCCGACGGAGACGCCAAACTGCTGCGCTGGACCAAAGGGGTAGACATCCCGGAGATGATCGATCAGCCGATAGGCAAACCGTTGAAAGAATATCTGAATTCGAAAGGTGAGGTAGAATTTACCGCGGTAAAAGTGATCAATGATACCGTTGCCAGCCTTTTTGCCGGACTCTCCGACAGCTCTTTTGACGCATACATTGGCTTGATTGTCGGTACCGGTACCAACATGGCTACCTTCATTCATTCAGATAAGATTGGTAAACTCGACAAAGAGTTGAACTGGTCGGGTCTTACGCCTATCAACCTCGAATCGGGCAATTACAGACCTTTGCACCTCACCGCCATCGACGATCAGGTGGATGCCGCTTCGGGCACACAGGATGCCCAGCGTTTTGAGAAAGCCGTATCCGGAATGTATCTGGGAAAAATTTTCACTGCCCTATTCCCCGAGGATGGTTTCGATGAGAAATTCGATGCCAAGTCATTGACCGATTTGATCAACAAACCGGAAAAAAACAAAAAGAAACACGTCAAGGCCGCACGCCGGATCTACAAGCGTTCTGCCAAACTGGTAGCGGCTTCCCTGGCTGGCTTGTGTGCAGTGATGGTTTCCCACGATCCTAACATCAAAAAAGTTTGCCTGACGGCGGAAGGGAGTTTGTTCTGGAGCAAGGTTAAGAGTTGCAAGGAATACAACAAATTGGTCTCCAAATACCTGAAAGATATCCTGGCAGAATTGGAATTGGGTGATGTCAAGGTGAAGGTAAAGGAAATTCCGAATGCCAACATGATTGGATCAGCGGTTGCGGCTTTATCCTAACAGCAAAACTTGCTGGATCTGAAAGTACTCTAGTCACTTCTTCATGGTAGACTTTCTCCTGCAATATGGCCTTTGGGGTCTTTTTCTTGCCGGATTTCTTTCCGGATCCATTCTTCCGTTTAACTCTGAAGCGGTGATGTCGGTGCTCCTTCTTGCGGGAGTTAACAGTTTTTCTTGTATAGTGGTAGCTACCGCAGGAAATACCTTGGGCGGTGTCTCCATTTTTTACCTGGGTTACCTGGGAAAGATGGAGTGGATCGAGAAGTATGCCAAGGTAAAAATGGAGAAAATTCACGCCATCTATCCTAAATTGCAGCGTTATGGTCCGGTGGCAGCCCTGCTCTCCTTTGTTCCTGTCATCGGGGACGTGCTGATTCTTGGTCTCGGTTTCTTCCGTATTTCTCCGAAACTAAGCATGCTTTTTATGTTCGTGGGCAAATTGGCCAGGTATTGGCTGCTGGCAGAAACCATCAAATTGGTCATTTAACCCGTATCTCATTGCAGGAAAAATTTTCGATTTTGGATGAGGGAGAGCTTAATTTGGAGAATTTTCCCATTTCTTAAATCCCGAAATTATTTATTCACTAATTTTGAAGGTTGCATCCTCCAAAATCGAAAATCCAAAATCGAAAATAACCTTTATGCGTGTCGTCATTCAGCGTGTTTCCAGGGCATCTGTCTCCGTTGAGGGAGCAGAGGTCTCCTCCATCCTTCTGGGATTAATGGTCTTGGCCGGTTTTGAACCTGGCGACACCAGGGAGGATCTTGACTGGATGAGTGCAAAAATCGCCAATTTGCGCATCTTTGGGGACGATCTGGGCGTGATGAATCTTTCCGTAAGGGAAATAGGCGGAGAGATTTTACTGGTTAGCCAGTTTACCTTGCAGGCAGCCACAAAAAAAGGAAACCGACCCTCCTACATCAGGGCGGCTCCACCTGAAATAGCCATTCCCTTGTACGAATCCTTCATCGCCAAAATGTCGGATCAAATGGGAAGGGCAGTAAAAACAGGAATATTTGGTGCCGAGATGAAAATCGATCTGGTCAACGAAGGTCCAGTTACAATCATCATGGATTCCAAGAACAAAGAGTTCTGAAAATTGTTGTGTTAGTATCTGTTGGAGGGGAAAGTTGCACCGGTGCCCGGGGACCTTTCCGGTCCGGCATCAAATGATTTAAATCAGTTAAGGATGAAATGGATTTTTGAGAATTTCGAACGCGTTTTTGAACCCGGTGAGGTAGCTGCCGGGCTGGAGGCCATCAGGGCTAAACTGGGGGAGACCCTGTCAAAGAAGGAGATGAAGCTGGCATTGTCCTGCATCGACTTGACCACCCTCAGTGCTGAAGATACGCAGGAGAAGGGACGGAATATGGCAGAGAAGGTCTCTCTGTTCCCCCGCCATTTTATTGAGCTTCCCAATGTGGCAGCGATTTGTGTCTATCCAACACTGGTAAGAAGTGTACGGAAAAGCCTGAAAGATTCCAAAGTGGCAATTGCGGCGGTTGCAGGCGGTTTTCCCTCCTCCATGACTTTTATTGAGGTGAAGGAGATGGAGAGTGCAATGGCTGTTTCAGCAGGTGCCAATGAAATAGACATTGTCATTTCGATTGGAACTTTCCTCGAGGGAAATACAGGAGAAATGATGCAGGAGATTTCCAGGATCAAAAAGAGCTGCGGCGAGGCCCATTTGAAGGTAATACTTGAAACAGGTGCACTCAAAACATCTGAAAATATCTGGAAAGCCTCCATCTTGTCCATGCAGGCAGGTGCAGATTTTATCAAAACATCGACAGGAAAGATGGAACCTGCAGCTACTCCCGAAGCTGCTTTTGTGATGTGCAGTGCCATCCGGGAATTTTATCAGCGGACCGGACGGAAAATAGGATTTAAAGCGGCTGGCGGGATCGTCGAGAGTGCTGATGCCCTCTACTATCTGGCTATTGTCAGGGATATTCTTGGGGAAGAATGGATGAATCCGAGGTTACTCAGAATCGGAGCCAGTAGGCTGGCCAACAATTTACTGACAGATATAACGGAAGAAAAAATTTCCTATTTTTAGGATGATTATGGCGGATCCAGAGATGGGAAAAGACTTCGACCCCCTCGTGTTGAAAAAATTGCGGTTGGATAAGGCGCATAAAATTTTAATCCTGAATGCTCCATCCGGTTTTCTCAAACTGTTGACCTCCCTGGATTATGACACCGAGTTTCAGTCGGAAGCCTCTGGTCAGTATGACTTTGTACAGATTTTCGGTGCCAGCCGTACAGAATTGGAATCACTTTTGGTTCGTGCAGGAAAAGCAGCCAGGTACGATGGTCTTTTTTGGGCTTGCTACCCCAAAGGCGGAGGCCAGATCCGGAGTGATTTGAAAAGAGAGTTGGTCTGGGCTGGTCTTTCATTGATTCAACTGAGACCCGTTTCCCAGATCTCGCTCGATGAAACCTGGAGTGCACTCCGAGGACGACCAACTGAAATGGTCGGAAAGGTCGGATAGAACTTGGAGTTGGATTTTTTTTGAAAAAAGCCTGTTCAGGATTGCTTCAATCGGTTGAACAGTAGGCGGAGCAGTACCTTGTCTGCAAAAAGGATGAAATTGGCCAGAAAAATTACCCACACAACCTGAGTCCGATTGGATTCAAAATATACGACTGCCCGAATCAGGATCGATTTGTCCAACAGATAATAGGAACCAGTTGCCGCGACCAGAATACCAATCAGGATGGTCGTCAGCAACAGGTATTCCTGAAGGTCTGTCTTCCATTGTCCCTGCCTGATCACAGAAACTGTCACCCTGCGGGCAAAATCCCGAGGCAACTGGTAGTTCGGTTCCGAGGCAAGTGATTTTTCAACAATCGCTGTCAGTTCATAATTATTCATGGGATATCTCCTTTACCAGCCTTAGGCTGTCATCGTTTGCTATATCTTTTAATTTTTCCTTCAGTAGTACCCTGGCTCTGAAAAGATAACTCTTAACGGTTCCTTCCGGCATCCCGGTGATTTGTTCAATTTCCTGGTAGGAAAACTCTTCCAGATGAAAAAGGGTCAGTACCGTCCGGTACTGGACGGGAAGTTTTTCAACTTGATCACGTACATACCGGTGCAGGTCGATGGTTTCAAAGTTTTCAGATCTGCCACACGTCAGGTTTTTCAGGATGGTGGCATCTTCAGGCAGAACTTCCTCCCATTTTTTGTTTTTCCTCAAATAGTTGATGCCAGTGTTATAGGCTATGGTCGCGATCCAGGTCGACAGTTTGCATTCGTTTCGGTAGTTCCCCAGGTTTTGATAAACTTTGAGGAACACCTCCTGACATACATCTTCCAGGATCTCCTGGCGTTGTACGATCCTTCCGGCAATGTGAACAACCAGTTTCTGGTAACGGTTTACCAGAAAGGTAAACGCATTGCGATTTCCGCTTAATATCTGGTTGATCAGTTCGGTATCGTTCATACCTCCATTGGACACAGGTTATCGCTAAATGTTGCAGAAACCACCCAAAATTTATTTAAAAAAAATTGGAAAGAGCTGCAACATTTTGAAAGTTGATTTTGTCACATGATTACAAACATTAAAAACTGGAAATTATGACAGACGTATTGATGGCGGCAGTGGTGTTTTCCGCCTTTTATCAGATCATTAAAAATTTCACCGATTTCTTGTTGCGCCGGAAAATTATTAAAGCCGGACATTTTGACAATGCAGGAATCCTGGAACAAAAGATCGCTTCTTCCATCGGCGAAAGTCAGGAGGCGAATAAATATCCTTCGCTTAAATGGGGTTTGGTGGCCTTTTTTGCGGGCCTTGGATTTATTTTGATTCACCAGATGAGTCCGGGGATGGGAAACGAAGATGCCTACCGTGATTTTATGCGCGAAAGCATGTTGCCGTTTGGCATCGAATTGGTCTCCATCTCGCTTGGATTTATCGTCTATTTTTTGATTGTCAACTTCAGCAGGAAGAGGTAGCCACGGAATTCATTCAGGCAAAAGGCAGGAGAAGTTATTTCTGCCTTTTCTGCATTCCGTCATTCCATAACAACTTTAGTCACTTTAGTCACTCTTTCCTAGCTTTCTCTGGTCGTAATATACCCCACAAAGGCGATCAAGGCGCGCTTGTATTCAGAATCGGGATAGGAGGTTAATTGGCCGAGGGCCTTTTGGTGGTAATCCTGCATCACTTTTTCTGCATAGTCGAAGCCGCCTTTTGCAGCGATGTATTTTGTTACCTCTGTGATGTCTGAAGTGGTTTTGTTTTTCTTTCGAACGATGTTGAGGATGGTTCGTTTCTCGGCCGAACTGCCCTGGTTGAGGGCATAAATCAGCGGAAGCGTAATCTTCTTCTCGTGAAGGTCATTCCCGGTAGGTTTTCCAAGCAGATTCGATTTTTGAAAATCAAAGAGGTCGTCCTTGATTTGAAAGGCAATTCCGGCATACTCTCCAAACAGTCTCATCCGTTCAATGATCTCTTCATCCTGCGTGACCGAACAGGTTCCGACCGCCGCACTGGTCGCCATCAGAGAGGCGGTTTTCTTGCGGATGATCTCAAAATAGACCTCTTCCGTGATATCCAGCTTTCTGGCCTTTTGAATTTGAAGGATCTCTCCTTCGCTCATCTCCCTGACGGCCGCAGAGATGAAATGCAGGATGTCGTAATCCTTGTGTTCGATCGACCAGAGCAGTCCTTTTGCGAGAATGAAATCTCCAACCAGTACCGCAATTTTATTTTTCCAAATGGCATTCACCGATAGGAAACCACGCCGCTGGTAAGACTCATCCACCACATCGTCGTGGACCAGGGTGGCAGTATGGAGTAATTCAATGGTAAGTGCTGCGTGGTAGGTTCGTTCGTTGAAGGTTCCATTTAGCTTGGCCGAAAGAAAGACAAGAATCGGCCGCATCTGTTTTCCCTTTCGCCGAAGGATGTAATGCATGATGGTATCCAGCAATGGGATGGAGGTCTTCGTTGATTTTTTGAAATAGGGTTCAAAATGGTTCAACTCAGCTTCAACAGGAGCAATAATATCATTTTTTGAGGCCATGCAGTAATAGCTGTATCAGCCATCAAAAGTAACAAATTTTCGGCCATGTCGGCATTGTTTGTATCTGTTCTAAATTAAACTTTTTAACGATTTGTTCCATTGATTAACTCCATGTTATCTATATATTTGTATTTCTCAATTACTCATATTCTATCCATTATACGCCATGAACACAACAGAACAAACTTTGGAAAAGCTGACCAGTGCCGCAGAGATGCTGAAGGCAATCGCTCACCCGATGCGCATCACCATCGTCAGTTTTTTGGAAGGTCACCAGAAGTTAACAGTGACCGAAATTTACGAACGTTTGGGTATCGAGCAATCCGCCACTTCTCACCATTTGGGAATTCTGAAATCTAAAGGTGTTTTGGCTTCTACACGTGACGGGAAAAATACCTACTATTTTCTGAAGCATTCAGGATTGAGTGGTGTTCTCAAATGCGTGGAGAGTTGCCAGTGTGAAAATTAGCAAATGATCCCCTAAAAAGCGAAGAGCCGGCGAAATGATTTGCCGGCTCTTCGCTTTTTAGTAGCTTTGATTCAAATAAATTTTGATTCATGAAAAAGCTATTTCTAATTGATGCCTACGCACTCATATACCGCTCCTATTTTGCCTTTATCAACAATCCCAGGGTAAATTCAAAGGGAATGAACACCTCGGCCGTGTTTGGATTTGTCAATACCATGGAGCAGATCCTTAAACTGGAACAGCCCACCCATCTGGCAGTAGCCTTCGATTTGCACGGTCCCACCTTTCGCCACGAGCTCTTCGATGACTACAAGGCCACCCGGGAGGCCATGCCGGAGGCCATCCGGACCGCCATCCCCTACATTCGGAAAATGATGGAAGCCTATCGGATTCCTGCCCTCGAGTGCATCGGTTACGAAGCCGACGATGTCATTGGGACGATGGCAAAAACGGCAGAGAAGGAGGATTTCAAGGTATTCATGGTGACCCCGGACAAGGATTACGCCCAGCTCGTCTCGCCCAATATTTTCATGTACAAACCCAAACGCATGGGCAATGAAGTGGAGATTTGGGGCGTTGAGCAGGTGTGCGAAAATTTTCAGATAGCCCGCCCGGAACAGGTGATCGACCTGCTCGGACTGATGGGTGACTCTTCCGACAACATTCCCGGATGCCCCGGAATCGGACCCAAGGGTGCAGCACAACTCATTGCTCAGTTTGGCGGCATCAAAGGCGTTTATCAATCCATCGACCAGTTGAAGGGAAAACAGAAGGAGAGCCTGGTAAATTTCGAGGAGCAAGTGTGGCTGTCGAGAAGGCTGGCAGAGATCGTCTTGGAGGTTCCGTTAAACCATACACCCGATGAACTGGTCCGGATGGAACCCGACCACCAGATGCTGAATGAGCTGTTTACGGAGCTTGAATTCCGAAACATGCTGACCAAATTACCAAAAACTGAGGTCGTTGTTCAAAAACCGGTAAATCCACAGGGCTCCCTCTTTGATTTTTCGGAAGAAACGTTCACAGCCCAACCCTCCAACTTCGAGCAGATTCACAATACCGAGCATTCCTATCATCTCGTCGAAGGGGAGGAGGCCCGGGCCTCCTTGATCCGGAAATTGGCCGCGCAGAAGGAGTTCTGTTTCGACACCGAGACAACCGGGCTGGATCCATTGACCGACCAGCTGGTGGGCATATCCGTCAGTTGCCGGAAAGGGGAGGCTTTCTACGTTCCGGTTCCGGCCGATCAGGCGAAAGCCCGGGAAATAGTCGCAGAATTTAAACCACTCTTCGACAATGAGACGATCACCAAGATCGGCCAGAACATCAAATTCGATGCTTTGGTGCTTTCCGGGTACGGCATCACCCTGCATGGCCCAATCTTCGATACGATGGTGGCGCACTACCTTATTCAGCCCGAATTGCGACACAACCTCGACTTCCTGAGTGAAATCTACCTGGGGTATAAAAAAATCGCCACCTCCGAACTGATCGGCAAGGGAAAGAATCAAACTTCGATGCGTACGGTTGAGCTGGAGACGATCAAGGAGTATGCCTGCGAAGATGCAGATATGACACTGCAACTGAAACCCCTCTTGGAAAAGGAACTGAAAGATGGCCTCGTGATGAAGCTTTTTGAAGAGGTGGAGATGCCCTTGCTAAAGGTATTGATTCAGATGGAGCTTACCGGGATGAAAATCGATGTGGAGGCGCTCAACCAATATGCAGTGGTGCTGCGCGAACAAATCATCAAACTGGAGGAGGAGATCACGGAGATGGCTGGCGAGCCTTTCAACATCTCCTCGCCCAAACAACTCGGCCACATCCTGTTCGACAAGCTGCTTCCCGACCCAAAAGCAAAGAAAACCAAGACCAAGCAATATTCGACCAACGAAGAGACCCTGACGATGCTGCAGGACCGCCATCCGATTATCGGTAAAATCCTGGAGCACCGCGGACTGAAGAAACTGCTTTCGACCTATGTCGAGTCATTGCCCAAACTAATTAATCCCAAAACGGGTAGAATCCATACCTCCTACAACCAGACGGTTGCCGTAACCGGAAGGTTGAGCTCCAACAATCCCAATCTCCAGAACATCCCCATCCGCGACGAAAACGGAAGGGAGATCCGCAAGGCCTTTGTACCGGGAGATGCAGACCATCTTTTCCTCTCTGCCGACTACTCCCAGATCGAACTCCGCATCATGGCGGCCCTGTCGGGGGATGCAGTGATGATCGCGGCTTTTGCCAATGGGGAGGACATCCACGCTACCACCGCAGCCAAAATTTACAACCTACCGCTTTCGGAGGTAACCTCCGATATGCGCAGAAAAGCCAAGACCGCCAATTTTGGAATCATCTACGGAATTTCTGCCTTTGGATTGGCCCAGCGGCTCAATATCCCAAGAAATGAGGCAAAACAGTTGATCGACGACTATTTCATCAATTTCCCGCAGGTGAAACTTTACATGGACGAACAAATCCTGCTTGCACGCGAAAGAGGCTATGTTGAAACGATCATGTGCAGGAGACGCTACCTCAAGGACATCAAATCGGAGAATGCTGCCGTTCGTGGTTTCGCCGAGCGGAATGCCATCAATGCCCCCATTCAGGGGTCAGCGGCCGATATCATCAAGGTGGCGATGGTGCGGATTCAAAAAAGATTCGATTCCGAACACATTGCGTCACGAATGATGCTCCAGGTGCACGACGAATTAAACTTCGATCTGCTAAAATCTGAAACGGAGGTGGTCAAAGCAATCGTCAAGGAGGAGATGGAGCATGCAGTAAACCTGGTCGTTCCGCTGGAGGTAGAAATGGATGCGGCAGAGAACTGGCTGCTGGCGCACTGAGGAAGGAGGGTAGGACTATAAGACTATAGGACCAGGGGACCGGGAGGACCGGGAAGATAAGAGGGTGAGAGTGTCAGAAGTGAAGAACTAAGAGTGAAGAGTTGAGAACTGAGAGTTGAAAGTTGCGACAGTAGAGACGTTGCATGCAACGTCTCTTATACCTGAACAACAAGGGTCAAAAATTACACTTCGTTGCGCAACTGCAGGAAATTCTCCCTGACAGCCAGGTCGTATTTCGATCTGTTTACAGATTTTTTCACCCGCTTAAACGACTTGTGCGGATTGGGGAAGAGAAAGCAAAAATACTCCCAGAATTTGATCATGCGGGTGATCAAATGGCTTTGGCCACTCAGCATCCCGGCATAGTTGCCAACGATCTCCTCGTGAAAACGCTCCAGAATTTCAATTTTTTCCATCCTGCCGGGAAGTTGAACTCCCTTGATTTCCATAGCCAGGAATGGATTCATGAGCAATCCACGCCCAATCATCCAATTGGAGATGGTCTCAAATTTGGCATTCGCGCCATCGAAATCCTCGCGGGAGCATAGGTCCCCGTTATAGACCAATGGGGAATGGATCAGTCCGGTTACCTGACTGAAGAGTTCTTGATCGGCCAATCCCGAATAAAGCTGTTTGGCGATTCTAGGATGCAAAATGACCTCGCAAAGCGGAAAATCATTCAAAACCGGGATGACCTGGAGGATCTCCTCCGGGGAAACCATTCCTAGCCTCAGCTTGACCGAAATCCGGCAATTTAGTTTTGGCAGGGATTGGTCCAGTATCTCCCTGATCCTGTCGGGATGCGGAAGGAGACCTGATCCCATGCCTCTGCCGGTGACCATCGGATAGGGACAGCCAAGGTTCCAGTTGATCTCTTCGTAGCCCAGTCCGGTCAGATGTTCGGCAAGAAATAGAAAATCGGCCGTATTTCCAGCCATGATTTGGGGTACCAGTGGGTATCCGTTACAGTTTCCGGGAGCCGTATCGCGCAGGTGGGATTTTTTGATACCCCCCTCTTTTTGCATTAAAAGGTAGGGAGAAAAATATTTGTCGATGCCTCCGAAATGAAGGGCATGCGCCCTGCGGTAGACAAAGTCTGTAGATTCCTGCAAGGGAGCAAAATAGATACCCGGCTGATTTTTACTTTCCATCCGGCAAAGATATGGATTTGATGTTTCCTCCGGTTACAAATCGTTAATTTATTGCCGGCGGGAATTGCCACGGAGATACTGTTCCCGCTGATTGTTGTTTGGCAAATCACGTCAATTTCAATTGAAGCGAGCATCTCAAATCTCTTTTTGCTATCTTTGCGGCTCAATACTTCATCGTGCAATGCTGCTTCTCTCGACCTCACCGCTGTCGGTTACATGGAACAAAACCAGGCAAGCTCCCCGCAAGGGAGTAAAGCTGCTTGCACCCAGGAAAACCAAACAGGAGCAACATACCACCAAAGCTTCGGCACAACCCGTGCAACCTCCGCGGACAGAAGATGCCATCCTTCGGGCGGCAGAGAACTACCATCAGCAGATCTCAGGTAAAAAAACAGCGCCGGTTTCCGTCCGGCAGATTGGCAAGCAAGCTTCTGTGCGGAGTACAAAAACTGTTGAAGTTCAAAGCAATGTTCCCGAAAGTGATAGGTCCGTTAACATATTTACGGGTAATCCCGGATTCTATCAGGCCGAGGGTGATACTCTCAATTTCTTTAGTTTTACACCTGTTCCGGTAGATTCGCTTGCCCATCGGCACGCAGTACTTGAACAGCCGGGTAAACCCTATGGTTTTGTGGGTAAACCGATGAAGGTGGAGACCCAGGACTGGACTTTTTTCCTGGCCGTAATTGGCTGGGTCATTTTTGCCTCCCTGAAATTTGGATTCTCAAAATACATTCTTCAGGTCTTCCAGAGCATATTCAATTATTCAGCAGCTGCCAGGCTATACCGGGAGAGGGGATACAGCAACAATTTCGGCAATTTCAGGCTGAATGTGATTTTCTTCCTGTTTCTCCCCTTTTCAATCTATTTGATTGCCAGAGACAATGGGGTCAGTATCGGTTTTTCGGGTCTGGAGTTCTACCTCATCCTGTTTGTGGTGGTCAATGCCTACTTCCTGCTTAAAATTCTACTTTACAAAATGCTGGGATCCGTTTTTTCCCAGCGCGAGACTACAGGGGAATTGGTATTTAACATGATGCTGTTTCATAATGTGCTGGGAATGATCCTATTGCCGGTGGCTACGATACACTCCATGGTGCCGGCGTTCGGCCTGTTTGCGCTTTTCATCGTTCCTGCCCTGATCGTCCTATTCTATTTAATGTCCATTGTACGAAGTATTTATTTTGCATTTCGGGAAGGTATTTCAATATTCTATTTGATTTTGTACCTTTGCACCCTTGAAATTCTTCCAATCCTTCTGGTAGTCAAATTGGCAATCGGAGGCTAGGATCGGGGAAAATTGAAAATATTAATAAAGTAAGAAATTGAAAATCAAGAAGGTATTAGTTACTCAGCCGGAGCCGAATTTTCAAAATTCGCCTTACAATGATTTGGCTGCAAAGAACAATTTGAAGATCGATTTTCGTCCTTTTATTCACGTTGAAGGGGTAACAGCCAAGGATTTTAGAAAAGAGCGGATCAACATTCTGGATTTTTCAGCCGTGATTTTCAACAGCCGTACTGCCATTGATCATTTCTTTCGCATGTCGCAGGAGATGAGGGTGGTCATTCCGGATACGATGAAATATTTCTGTATTTCAGAGGCGACCGCACATTACCTGCAGAAATACATTGTTTACAGGAAACGCAAAATATTCTATGCTCCTGGCAAATTTTCGGAATTGCTGGAAGTCCTGGTAAAACACAAGGAAGAGACTTTCCTGATTCCCCTCTCAGACATGCACAAGGATGAGGTACCTGAGAAGATGAATTCTGTGGGACTAAGCTTCAAACAAGCGGTGATGTACCGGACTGTTTGCAGTGATTTATCTGATTTAAAGGATGTCAACTACGACATACTGGTATTTTTTAGTCCTTCCGATATCAAATCACTTTTTGACAATTTTCCAGATTTCAAGCAAAACGAGACAAAAATCGCCTCATTCGGTTATGCCACGGCCAAGGCGGTCAGGGATGCCGGACTAAATGTTGATATTGAAGCTCCGCTTCCGGAGACACCTTCCATGACCTCCGCGCTGGACAAATACATATCTGATTTCAACAAAAACCACAAGTAGGCATTTGACAGAGTTAGTTTCCCTGACTTTTCAGAAGGATGAAAAGCTTTGCAGTCAAAAATTGATGGGGGACCTGTTTCTCTCAGGAAGTAGCTTTCTGTCCTATCCGCTCAGGATTGTCTGGAAAATTGTAGAGGTGCTGCCTGCTGAAACCCCTGTTCAGGCTGGGTTTTCCGTCCCCAAGAAATTGTTCAAACATGCCGTCGACCGCAATCGGCTGAAGCGGATGATACGGGAATCCTATCGCCTAAACAAATCCGTCTTGTACGAATCGCTGAAACCCACCAACACGAGATTGGCCCTTATGTTTATTTACATTGGCAAAGAGCATCTTCCCTATTCAAAAATTCAGCCTGCCGTTTCAAAGGCAATCGGCAAGATAGCTGCCCAATTGCCGGGTGACACCATCCAGGTTTCCTGAATAGGCAGATCCCTCCATCTCACTTTACCTTCCAACATGAGAAACCCGGGGTTGTGCACTATGTTGGCTCAACTCCGGGTTTAAAAAATCATAGTGGTCAAAATATAGGCCAGACATCGGATGCAACGTCTCAAATGTCGCCAATCATCACTCCAGGTTCTTCACATTTTTCTCCCCCTTCGACCCTTCGGCTTCGGGACCGGTCTTACAGTCCTATAGTCCCTTAGTCTCACAGTCCCCAAGTCCTCCAAGTCCTTCTCTCCTCAGTCGTTGTCCATGATATCCGATTGCTGGCGGACAGAATCTTCATGGATCAATTGAAACAGCGCCTTGATGAAGGCATCATCCAGATCCAGTTTCTCTGCCAGATGACTACGGTCTTCCATGATCTGGGCCCAGCGATTGATCTGAAGAGCCGTCACCTTGTTCTCCTTTTTATAAAGGCCGATCTGTTTGACGATCCCCATTCTTTGCGCCAATACCTCCATGATTTCGTGGTCAATTGCATCGATGCGCCCACGAAGATTTTCCAGTTTGTTCTCGAACTGTGGATCTTCCGAATTGGCATACCGGATGACGAGCTTGTCGAGGATTTTGCCCAACTCCAGCGGAGTTACCTGTTGTTCCTTGTCGCTCAGTGCACAGGATGGGTCGATGTGCGATTCGATCATCAATCCATCGAGGCCGATGTCGAATGCTTTTTGGGAAATCTCAAAGAGGTATTCCCGTTTGCCTGAAATATGGCTGGGATCGCAGATGATAGGCAGATTGGGCAGTAAACGTCTCAGTTCGATGACTGTTTTCCAATTGGGGAAATTGCGGTACTTGGTATCGCTGAAAGGGGTAAAACCACGGTGGATGGCTACCAGATTCTTCAGTCCGGCCTGGTTCAATCGCTCCAGTGCGCCAACCCAAAGCTGGACATCGGGATTGACCGGATTCTTGACCATGATGATCTGGTCGGTACCCTTCAGTACGTCTGCAATTTCCTGCACCACGAAAGGAGATGCGGTAGAGCGGGCTCCAATCCACATCACATCGACCCCTGCCTTCAGGCACTCTTCGACGTGCTGTGCATTGGCAACTTCGGTTCCTGTTAACAGACCGGTCTCCTGTTTGACCAGCTTCAGCCATTCGAGTCCAATGGAGCCAACCCCTTCGAACATCCCAGGACGGGTGCGTGGTTTCCAGATACCACCACGGTAGATGAATACGCGCTTGTCTTTTGCGAGTTCACGGGCAGTTGAAAGGGCCTGTTCTTCTGATTCCAGACTACAGGGTCCGCTGATCAGCAATGGGTTGTCGATTTTAGGCAACCAGTGGCTGATGGGCATTACTTTTAGATTTGTGACCATTTTGAATTTATTTTTTGGTGTATAATTTTACGATTGTCTCTTCGTTTTTTGTAAGGGAGGTTGACTCTCCGCTTAAAACTGTACGAATTTTATTGGCTTCATGAATGAGCTGCATCAACTGCTCATCGTCATCGTTTTTCAGTGCATCCTTGAATGCTTTCAAATGATGGATGTAGGCAGTGACTGCCTCGACCACGTAATCCCTGTTCTGACGGAAGATAGGTGCCCACATTTCGGGGGAGCTTTTGGCCAGCCTTACTGTTGATTGAAATCCACCGGAAGCCAGGTCAAAGATAATGTTGCGCTCCTCTTTGGCCAGCACGGTATTGGCCAGGGCAAATGCGGCAGCGTGGGGAAGGTGGGAGACGAAGGCTGTCGTATGATCCTGTTCATCGCTGCTCATGTAGGCGGTCGACATCCCGAGCGACTGGTACATCTTCTCCACCAGGGCAAGATGTTGGGGACGTGACTGCTCGTGGTCACATACGATCGTGAGTTTGCCTGCAAAAAGTTTGGAAATGGCTGCCGATGGTCCACTGTTCTCTGTGCCGGCCATCGGATGGGTGGCAACAAAATTTCCTCGCAGAGGATGGTTGGCGATGGAGGCAACGATCTGTCGCTTGGCGGAACCGACATCTGCAACGGTGGTGGAGGGAGAAATAAGGTTCAGCACCACAGGTAGTAGCGCGATAATCTGGTTGACGGGCAAGGCAAGCAAGACCAGATCGGCCGCTTTGACGCCACTTTCAAAATCAGTAACCCTGTCTACGATTCCAAGCTTTTCGGCTTCGGCTGCATGTTCGGGCCTGTTGTCCACCCCGATAATCTCCGTGGCGAAACGGCTTTTCCTCAGGTCGATGGCCATCGAGCCGCCTATCAATCCCAATCCTACTACGGTTAGCTTCATAACGAACTTCAATTTACTAATTAAGAGTTATTAGTTAGGAGTTATGAAAAAGAGAATTAACTCATAACTTATCACTCATAACTTAAATGAAAAAAGGCCTCCTGCAGGGAGACCTCTTTGTATGTTATCGTTTCGTTTCAAACAATGCCTTACTAGCCGATCTCCTGTTGAAATCCGGGATAATAAAACCAAAAATAAGTTGCATTGTTCGAAATCATCGTTGTTTTCCTTAATTCTGTCGCAAAAATAGCAATAATATTTACAGTTGGATGAAAGAAACAGGTAGTAGGATTAAATTATTTTAAAATTTTCAAGAAATGCCCCTATTTTTTGAATCCTATTGTTCCATTTAAACATGCAGGGATCCGACTTCAGGATAAATTGGTCGCTTTCTGAATCGCTCTCTTACGTTGTTTAGATCTCCATGTTCTTGGAGGGTTCGGGTGCTTCCCAATCCTCCAGCGGCCCTTTTACTTCTGCCGGTTTGGCCTTACTTCGCGTGACGAGGTATACCCCGCAAAAGATAAGCAGGGCGGAGAGGCCCTTGATAACAGTGAAGTGATCCATCCCTATTGCCACTGTGACAAAGGAGGCAACCAATGGTTGCAGATTGTTGTACATGCTGACAGTGGTGGGTCGAATGCGTTGCTGAGCCATGGGTATCAGCAGGTAGGTAACAAAGGTCGCCATGAAGAGCGTGTAGATCATCTGCAGCACAGGTGTAACCTCGGGATGTTGAAATACCGGAGCGGAGATGACTTTGCCCAGATAGAGCGGTGTTACCATCACGGATGCATATAAAAACATCCACTTCATCAAGGTAATAGGAGAATAGCGCTGGGTCAGGGGTTTTGAAAAAACAAGGTAAAAAGCATAGATGACGGAGCTGCCGAACACCATCAGGTTACCGGCCAGACTGCTGGAATGAACCGTAGAGGCGTGATGGGCATTGTATACCAGCAAAATGGCGCCTGTCGCCCCGACTAAAACGCCAGATATTTTCAAAACTGTAATAGGCTCTTTCAACAGCAATGCGGCAAAAATCATTGCAAACAAAGGACCACAGGTGATGATAATAGAAGCGTCAATGGGAGAGGTCATGTTTAGTCCAAGCAGAAAAAGCCCCTGATTAAAAGATACTCCGCACAGGGAGGCGATGAGGAAAAACCGGTGGTCCTTGAAGGGTACTTTCTCGCGGGGAATGAACAGAGAGGCAATCCAGAAGGCACCGGCTGCAAAGAGAATCCTTGACAAAGTCAGCCCTTCCGGGGAGATCCAAACCGGCAACAAGGATTTGGAGAGCGGTATGTTCATCCCAAAAATAAGGGTCACCGCAAGCATAATGAGATGTCCGGCTCTTCTGTCTTTTGGCATTTTATTCGTCTGTCTTACTGTCAAAAATTTTTGTGTCAGGGTTCCGGTTCACTTGATCGCCTGGAAGTGCAAAAATAGGGTTAATTCGTCGATTGCAAAACAATCTTCCTTCAAATGATTTTTTGGCAGGGGTGAAGCGTTGGGGAACAGAAGCTGTCAATGCAACAATTGAGCGGCGTTCCGGTCTGCAAACCAGATCAGCTCTCCGTTAACCGGGTGAATACCACCGGCCGGCAATAATTTCCCCATCTCTCCTTTTGACAGGATCTCCGAAAGGCGATTGGCTTTGGCATTGCCAGTAACCAGAAAACAGACAGTTGCAGCACGGTTAATGACCTCCCCCGTCAGGGTAATGCGCAACTGTTGGGTTGCCGGATGTGTTGCCACTTCACAAATGTGTTGGGATTTCAGCAAGGCCAGATGGCCGGGAAAGATGGAAGCGGTATGTCCGTCTTCACCCATTCCCAGGAGTACCAGATTAAATCGGGGCCATCCATCTTTCATTGGGACCGAGCCTGCAATTTCGGCCGAATAGGAGACTGCCTCCAGGGCAGGATTCCGCTCTCCTCGGATGCGGTGTATGTTCCCTTCCGGTATCCGGATTTTTGAAAAAAGCAGACGTTGTGCCGTTCCGTAATTACTTTCCGGATCAGCGGATCTCACCATTCGTTCGTCTACCCACCAAAAATGTGTTTTTTGCCACAAAATGGAATCGGGATATTGGCCGGCCAGCTCCTCAAACAGCAGATTTGGCGTACTCCCTCCCGAAACTGCGAGATGAAAACAGGAAGAGGGTGATTTGGCTATCCATTCCATCAACAGTGGGCCGACTGTTTTGGCAAGGGTTTCCGGGTTGCTGTAAATATTCAGATGGTTCATATTGATCCTTCCAGAGGAGACTATAACTCACAGTATTCGCCATCGTGGGCGAGATTTTTGCAGGGTTTGCGCCAGAAGCTGTTTTCGACCAGCTGATCGACGACTTCAGGTCCCCATGTTCCGGCAGGATAGCCGTAAATCGGGATGTCGCAATTGTTTTTCCAGGCATCCAGGATGGGCTGAAAATATTCCCAGGCCTTTTCAACCGCATCGCTGCGCGAATAGAGCGTTGCATCACCATGCATGCAATCCAGCAGCAAACGGCTGTACGCGGAGGGGAGGTATTTGTCGGAGAGTTCGCTGTAATGAAAATCCATGTTCATCGTCTGGACCCGGAAACCAGCACCCGGGACCTTCATCCCCAGTTTCAGCAAGATGCCTTCGTCGGGTTGTATCCTCAATACCAACTGATTGTTGATGGGTTCCGAATCCGATTGATACTGAAAAAGGTGATGAGGGATCGTTTTGAAGTAGATGACTACCTCCGTGACCCTGGTGGGCAGTTTCTTGCCTGTTCGGATGTAAAACGGAACACCGGCCCACCTGAAATTGTCGATGTAAAACTTAACGGCAACGAAGGTCTCGGTTCTCGATTGCGGATCTACACCATGCTCTTCGCGGTAGCCTTTGATCAGCTCCTCGCCGATATGGGATGGGGTATATTGTCCCCGGAATACCTGCTTCGGCACATCCGCTTCAAGGATGGGACGCATCGATTGGAATACCTTTAATACCTCGTTGCGGATGGCATTGGCCTCAATGACCACGGGTGGCTCCATGGCCACCATTCCGACCAGCTGCATCAGGTGATTCTGTACCATGTCGCGCAAGGCTCCGGAATGGTCGTAATAGCCTCCGCGATCTTCCACCCCGAGGGTCTCTGCAGAGGTGATTTCCACATGATGGATGAAGTTCTGGTTCCAGATGGGTTCAAAAATACCATTGGAGAAGCGGGTCACCAGCATATTTTGAACGGTCTCCTTGCCCAGGTAATGATCAATCCTGAACAGCTGACCTTCAGAATAATAAGTGAGTAAATTTTTATTCAGCTCGCGGGCCGAAGCCAGATCCGTACCGAAAGGTTTTTCGATGATGATTCTCTTAAATCCGGTGGAAAGATCGTTCATCCCTGATTCGGCCAGGATCTGGGGAATAATCCGGTACAACTGCGGAGGCGTCGAAAGGTAAAAGATGTAATTGGCAGGGATGGCAAGACGATCGCCCAGCAATTCCAATCGTGCCTTCAACTTGGGGTAGTCAATGGCATCGGATGTTTCGAGAGACTGGTAGAAAATGGCATCCAGAAATTTTGAAAAAGCTTCTTCGGTTGGGGAGGAGGCAGGCAGAAATTCCCTCATTTTTCCCCTGAAGTCAAGGTCTGTCATTTCCGTTCGGGAAACTCCCAGAATGGCAAATTTTTCGGGCAGGAGTTTTTGTTGGTACAATTCATACAGGGCGGGAATCAGCTTTCTTTTAGTAAGGTCTCCGGAGGCTCCGAATATGACCAATATGTGAGATTCTGGTTGTTGCATCTTTGTGGTGTTTGTGACTGTCTGCTTGTATACGAAATATCAACATTCCTGTTTGCGATTTTGCGAAATGGAATCACTTTTTTGTGATCCGCACCGACCAGAGAGCTTTTCGGTGGCTGCTCCTAAAACGCTGAACGGTACCTGGCATTGTCATCCTCCATCAGGGAGGTGTAGGATTCATATCTGGAAGAGGAGATACTCCCATTTTTTACTGCCTCCTTGACTGCACATCCCGGTTCGTGAAGGTGGGTGCAATTGAAGAAGCGACATTGATCCAGAAGCCTGAAAATTTCGGGAAAATAGTGCGAGATTTCTGCTTTTTCCATGTCGATCACGCCAAAGCCGCGGATGCCGGGTGTGTCAATCAGGTAACTGTCCGTTGAGAACTGATGCATTTCGGCAAAAGTGGTGGTATGCTTGCCCTGCTGGTGGTGGTCGGATATTTCGTTTGTTTTTAGCTGAAGAACAGGGTTCAGGCAGTTGAGCAGGGAGGATTTACCTACCCCTGAATGGCCTGAAAAGAGTGTTATTTTACCCTGTAACTGGTCCAGCAGCTGATCAATATTTTGATGTTTTTTGGCGGATACCCGGAAACAAGGGTATCCGATCCCCTCATAGATGTATATCAACTCTTCCAGACGCTCCAGGTCTGCCGGTGTGTAAAGATCAATCTTGTTGAAGACAATCCCGGCAGGAATCCGGTAAGCCTCCGCCGAGATCAGGTAACGATCGATAAATCCCGTCAGGGTGACCGGATAATTGACAGTAACAATCAGGAAAAGCTGATCCACGTTGGCCGCAATGATCTGACTCTCCTTGGAGAGATTGGAGGATTTACGGATGATGTAGTTTTTGCGGGGTTCAATTTCATAAATGACCCCACTTCTGCCACTTGGAGTCGTTTCATCTTCCTGGATCTGGTACCGGATCCGGTCACCTACCGAAACGGGATTGGTTGTCCGCACTCCTTTCATGCGCAACTTTCCCTTGATGCGGCAGTCGATCATTTCACCGTCGTCATTTTTGACCGTGTACCAGCTTCCTGTGGAACGAATAACCAAACCTTTTTCCAAAATGCAGATTTTATTTTCAAAAGTAGACAAAATGCGGGGATTGTACTAATGGACCTGTCTGATAAAGTCAGGATGACCGGAGTGCTGAAAGGTTGAACTGTTCATCGTCGGAAGAAATTCCATCGTTTTTTTCATTATTAACTTTTCATTTTCATAGATGGGAATGATTCAAGGAGCTTTTATTAACTTTGCCCACTTCGACTCGATCAATTACATAATAAAATTCAACAGGAAATGAAGACGAACCGGATTTTAAAGGCTGCCCTTGCATTGTCGCTGGTCGCCGTAATGGGATTGTCGTTCTGGGGTTTTAAGACCGACCAGAAAAATTTTGAGATCTCCAAAAACCTTGATATTTTCTATACCCTTTTTCGTGAACTAAACCTATTTTATGTAGAGGACATCAAGCCCGAGAAGCTGATCAAAAAAGGAATTGACGATATGCTGGAGTCCCTGGATCCCTACACTACCTACATCCCGGAGGAGGATATGGATGACTTCAAATTTATGACGACAGGGGAGTACGGCGGGATCGGTGCCCTGATCAGCAAACGGGGAGACAAGATCCTGGTAGCTGAACCTTACGAAGGATTTCCCGCCCAGAAGGCCGGGCTGAAGGCCGGAGACATCTTTGTGGAGCTGGACGGGAAAGCCATCAACAAGTCTACGGTGGAAGAGGTGTCAGCCATGCTGAAGGGTCCGGCAAAAAAGGTGCTCAAGCTAAAAATGCTGAGACCTGAGACGAAAAAGCCCTTCGAGGTGGATGTGGTGCGCGAGGAGATTAAAATTGACCCAGTGACCTATGCCGGCATGATCAATGATAAAATTGGTTATGTTCGCCTGTCCAGTTTTACAGACGGATGTGCAGACCGAATTAAAGATGAATTTCTGAATCTGCGCGACAAAAAAGGAGCCAAAGCATTGGTCATTGACCTGCGTTCGAATCCCGGAGGCTTGTTGGGAGAGGCGGTTAAAATGGTCAATCTGTTTGTCAAACACGGAGAAGAGGTGGTGAATACCAAAGGGAAAGTGGCACAATGGGACAAAACCTACCGGGCTACCGAACAACCCATCGATACGGTTATTCCGATCGTTGTACTGGTAAACAGGGGTTCGGCTTCGGCTTCGGAAATCGTTTCCGGTGCGCTTCAGGATCTTGATCGGGCAGTCATCATTGGCAAGCGGACCTTCGGGAAAGGTCTGGTGCAGACCACGCGCGACCTCAGCTACAATACCAAACTCAAAGTAACGACAGCCAAATATTACATCCCTAGCGGGAGATGTATCCAGGCACTTGATTATTCTCACAGGAACAAGGATGGCAGCGTTGGTTCGATTCCGGATTCACTGATTCACGAATTCGCTACCAAAAATGGACGAAAAGTGTTTGATGGAGGTGGGATCATCCCCGATGTCAAACTCGACCAGGATACTCTTTGCGACCTGGCCTTCAAGTTGATTCAGGAAAATATCATCTTTGACTTTGCCACCAGATTTGCTGCCGGGCACGCCACCATCGCCCCACCTGATCAGTTTGAAATCAGCGACGAAGTATTCAATCAGTTTCATCAGTATCTATTGGAGCGAAAATTCTCCTATGAATCCAGAAGCGGACAGATCCTGAAAGGATTGATTGAGACAGCAAAAAGGGAAAGGGCGTACGACGAAACCAAAGCAGAATTTGATGCACTGGGCAAAAAGCTGGTCATCAACGTAGATGCCGATCTGAAGAAATTCAAAAAAGAGGTATGCAGTGTGTTGGCCGATGAAATTGTTACCCGGTACTACTACCAGAAAGGAGCCGTAATGGCCTCCTTCAAGGATGATACTGATTTGGCGAAGGCTAAATCGGTGCTTTCAAACCATTCGGAGTACCTGGCTATTTTACAGCCAGTGTCCAGTAAAAAGCAAGTTACCAAATAGTTATTTGGTTTGAAGGCAGCAAAATGGAGGATGGAAATCGATCAGCCAAAGAAATTAAATTTGCCTGGATAGATTACTGACAAACTTAACAGCAGGATAATAAGTGCAAACAGTGCAACAAAGAAAAGGATAATCCCAATTTTGTATCGCCTGTTGCTTTTTACCAGTTTTTGCATGGTCATAATTCTGGAAATCTTGTCGGCCAGTTTTTTCAGTGCCATTTGGTCCTTGACGATGTAGTCAAATGCACCGAGCTTCAGGGTATTAACGGCTACATCGACGCTGTCCTGACCGGAAAGGAATATAAATTCTGCGTGGGAATG